>Ga0105104_10000999_pt1 | contig 21905 bp, 5 predicted proteins | sample PPLLaktember2015_3_FD_87034 | JGI IMG/M metagenome (GOLD analysis project Ga0105104, IMG submission 87034) | Freshwater sediment microbial communities from Prairie Pothole Lake near Jamestown, North Dakota, USA - PPLs Lake P7 Core (6) Depth... | ecosystem: Environmental > Aquatic > Freshwater >... | reverse complement strand
TCCTGACCTATTTGGACTCTGTAGAATTTCCATTCGTGCCAAAATATGTTTGGGAGCATCGATCAGCAATACATTGGAGAACATACTGCAATGCTGACATTTACCTTTGCTGGGGACGAAGCCTTACCCTGGTTGTAGGCAAGCGTCTGGAACTGCGCGGGCTTGGACGAGTTGTAATGCACCCGCACATCGTCCGGCATCAAAGTTACCTCCTTTTGCAACTCAGCAGGGACAATGCCAATCAACTCTGTGATGAAGTGTCTGAGGAAAAGTAACTCCATCATCCCTTACGCAAGTACTATTCCAAGGAAAAGTTGTTGACTTTTTGCTTCAGGATTATATAATGAATGCATAATAAAATATCTCTTGGATCTGTCAGTGGGCTTGGTTTAATAGGTTCAAAGAGAATACATTTTAGAATTATGTGACAATTTCAAGCCTGGCGACAACATGTTGGCGGATTCATTCCACCGAGAGGGATATGGAAAAAAACAAAGTCGCATCAGCCGAAGAAACAAACGGAAGTGTATTTAAGGCGCCGACCATAAATTTGCCAAAGGGTGGTGGCGCAATTCGTGGCATGGGGGAGAAATTTGCCGCAAATCCCGTCACCGGCACTGGCTCGATGACCATTCCCATCGCCACCAGTCCGGGTCGCTCTGGATTTGGACCTCAACTGAATCTTTCATATGACTCTGGCTACGGCAATAGCCCCTTTGGGTTCGGCTGGAGCCTTTCGCTGCCAGCGATCACACGCAAGACGGACAAGGGATTGCCACAGTACAACGATGCCGAGGAATCAGATGTCTACATTCTCTCAGGCGCGGAAGACCTGGTGCCAGAATTCGAGAAAGACGCCAATGGGAACCTGGTGATCCAGGATGGCAGTCCCGTTATTCATGACAAGCCGCGAACAATCAATGGCATAACATACAATGTCAGGCGTTACCGGCCGCGCGTCGAGGGGCTATTTGCCCGGATCGAGCGCTGGACCAGGCAGGATACCGGTGAGATTCACTGGCGTTCGATCTCGCGAGACAATGTCACCACGCTCTATGGATTGGATAACAACTCCCGCATCTTCGATCCTGTGGAACTAGATAAAGATGACCCTGCCAAATTAGATCTAGCCCATCCGAAGCGCATCTTCAGTTGGCTGATCTGCCAGAGCTATGATGACAAGGGGAATGCAATCCTCTACGACTATATACCGGAAAATGAGGCGGATGTTGATTTTTCGCAAGCGAATGAGCGTAATCGGATACGCTTTGCCAACCGGTATCTGAAGCATATTTACTACGGCAACCGTAGTCCTTACTTCCCACAATCCGCGTGCGGCACTCCTCCTACAACGTCAACGGAGTGGTTGTTCGAAGTTGTTTTTGATTATGGCGAACACGATCCAGACAACCCGACCGATTCAGGACAATGGATATGTCGCAACGATCCATTTTCCTCCTACCGGTCCGGATTTGAGATACGCACGTACCGTTTGTGCCAGCGCGTTCTGATGTTCCACCGGTTTGACGAGCTTGGAGAAGATCCGTATCCATATCTTGTTCGGTCCACAGATTTCATGTATCGCTATGAACAGGAGCCGGCCGATGCTCGTAATCCGATCTATGCATTTCTGGTTTCTGCAACGCAGACAGGTTATCGCTGGGACAGCGGTCAGTGCATTCGAAAGTCCTTGCCACCACTGGAATTTAAATACAGCCCAGTCTTCACACCTGAAGAATTGACTCGCCAGCCTATCCAGGATGAGCCTATCCAGGATGTGGATTCTGAGAGTCTGGAGAATTTACCCGTTGGTCTGGATGGTGCCAGCTACCAATGGATCGACTTGGATGGCGAAGGTGCTTCCGGTATTCTTACCGAGCAGGCAGGATGCTGGTACTACAAGCGCAATCTCAGTGCTAACCATCAAGTGAAGGACAATGGGCATGAGCATACGATCGTCTGTTTTGGCGCGACCGAGGTCGTTGCCAGAAAACCAATGGACGGATTGGGAGCCGGTGCTCAATTTCTTGATCTGGCTGGAGATGGGCAGGTGGACCTGGTGCAGATGGATGGACCCGTACGCGGCTTTTACGAACGCACCAACGAAGCCGATTGGGAACCCTTCCGATCCTTTGACTCCTGGCCTAACATCAACATTCACGATCCGAACTTGAAGTTTGCTGACCTGACCGGCGACGGTCACGCCGACATCCTGATCACCGAAAGCGAAGCGTTGACCTGGCATCCTTCCCTGGCTGAGAAAGGTTTTGGACCCGCGATCCGGTTGAGCCTGCCACTGGACGAAGATCGCGGTCCGCGGCTTGTCTTCGCCGACGGAATGCAATCGATATATCTGGCTGACCTATCGGGCGATGGATTGACGGACCTTGTCCGCATTCGCAATGGTGAGATATGTTATTGGCCGAACCTGGGCTACGGGCGATTCGGAGCCAAGGTCACGATGGACAACGCGCCTTTGTTTGACGCGCCCGACCAGTTCAACCAGCAGCGGATTCATCTGGCGGATATCGATGGTTCCGGCACGACCGACATCATCTACCTTCGCCGCGACAGCGCACAAGTCTATTTCAATCAGAGCGGCAATCGCTGGAGCGATCCTGTGGCGTTGCCGCAGTTCCCACCCATTGACTCGCTTGCCTCTGTGCAAGTGGTCGATCTGCTCAGTAATGGGACTGCCTGCCTGATCTGGTCGTCGTCGTTGCCAGGCACAAGTCGTCAGCCAATGCGCTATCTGGTATTGATGCCGGAGAAACCTCATTTACTGGTGGATGTGAAAAACAATCTCGGCGCTGAAACAAAGATCCAATACGCTCCATCCACAAAGTTCTACTTGAACGATAGGCAAAACGGCAAACCATGGATTACACGCTTGCCCTTCCCGGTCCATGTGGTCGAACAGGTAGAAGTCTTTGATCACATCAGTCGCAATCATTTTGTCACAAGGTATGCCTATCATCATGGCTACTTTGACGGAGCAGAACGTGAGTTTCGCGGCTTTGGCATGGTCGAGCAGTGGGATACCGACGAGTTCGACAAGTTGAATCCCGAGGCTTCCAATGTGGATTATCGCTGGCACACGCCGCCGGTGCATACGAAGACATGGTTCCATACCGGTGCGTTTATCGAGGGTGCACATATCAGCCAGCAGATGGCACACGAATATTTCGGCGCGCCCCAGACTCAAGCGGCTTTCGATGCCTGGGTCAAAGACACTTTGCTCGATGACACTGTCCCGCCATCCACATCGTTGACCACAGAAGAGATCCGCCAGGCGTGCCGCGCCCTCAAGGGCGTGACCCTGCGACAGGAAATCTACGCCGACGATGACTCCGTCAAGGCAGATATTCCGTATAGTGTCTCGGAACGCAATTACACAGTTAGGTTGGTTCAAGAACAGGCGGACAATCGCCATGCGGTCTTCTTCACTCATGCCCGCGAAACGGTTGATTACCATTACGAGAGAAACCTGAGCGATCCGCGCGTCAGCTATACACTGACAGTAGAGGTGGATGACTACGGCAATGTACTGAAGTCGGTGGCGATTGGTTATGGCCGCAGGCAATCGCCGTTGGACGACGCCGAGAGTGAACCACAGACGACTTCGCTGATTGTGTACACGGATCAGGCCGTTACAAATGCGATCGATAGCCTGGATCATTATCGTACACCACTCCCGTTCGAGACACGCACCTATGAACTGACTGGTTTCGATCTAGAAGAAGGTGCTGTCCGGTTCAGTTTCGATCAGTTCGCGAGTGCCACGCTCGACTCTTCAAGCCCACTCGACTACGAGCAAACTGCCGACATCGCGATGCTGCAAAAGCGTCTCATCGAACATGTCCGCACGCTCTATCGTAGAAATGATTTGACCGGATTGTCACCACTCGGTGAGGTCGAATCGCTTGCATTGCCAGGCGAAAATTATAAACAGGCATGCACTTCTGGTCTGCTGGATAGCGTCTACAAGCGCAAGCGCAACGTTCAGTCCGACGAAGATTCGATGCCTGACCGCGACTTGGTACTCGGCGGCAAGGGGGATGATCAGGGAGGTTATGTCAAAGTTGAGGGTAAATGGTGGATTCCATCCGGCCGCGTGTTTTACGATCCGGCGGCAAACATGAACGACCCCGCCGCCACTGCCGCGGCAGAATTAGGGACTGCCCAACAGCATTTCTTCCTGCCCAGGAAGTTCGTCGATCCTTTCGACCAGAGTCTTCTTGTAGATCATGACGTGCATGACCTGCTCGTGGTCAAAACACAAGACGCATTGCTAAACACGATCAGTGCGCAGCTCGATTATCGTGTCCTGCAACCCTGGCAGATCACCGATCCCAATGGCAACCGCGCCGAAGTCGCTTTCGATGCGTTGGGTCTGGTGGTGGGCACTGCCATGTATGGAAAAGAGACAGAAGATCTCGGGGGAAATTTGTCTGCTTTCGATGCCGATCTTTTACAGTCTGAAATCGATAATTTCCATGACGCCCCCGCTCCCCATGCGCTTGCCCGGACTTTAATCAAAGATGCTGATACCCGCATCGTCTACGACTTGCACCGGTTTTACCATTCACAACAGGCATATCCTGCCGATTCGACAAAATGGGATCCACCATACGCTGCCACACTGGCGCGCGAAACACATGCCAGTGACCCGGTGCCAGTGGAGGGTCCCAAGATCCAGATCAGTTTCAGTTACTCCGATGGCTTTGGACGTGAGATCCAGAAAAAGATCCAGGCAGAACCGGGACTCGTCGAAGTGGAGCACCCTGATAGAACCATCACAATCGAGGATACAAGTCCCGATTTGCGCTGGGTAGGCAGTGGCTGGACGATCTTCAACAACAAGGGCAAACCGGTCCGCCAATATGAGCCATTCTTTAGCACCCACCATCACTTCCAGTATGAGAAAATCGTTGGCGTCAGCCCGATGCTGTTCTACGACCCGCTCGAGCGGGTGGTTGCCACGCTGCACCCGAACAACACCTATGAGAAGGTAGTCTTCGATCCCTGGCAACAGAAAACCTATGATGTCAACGATACACTGCAGCTGCCCGAGCATCCCGGCGACCCACCTTTTGATCCGAAAGATGATCCGGATGCAGGTCAGTATTTCCGGCAGTTACCCGAGGATGCGTACCTGCCGACCTGGTATGACTTGAGAACGGATGCGGCAAAAGCATCACAAGCCTGGCCGGACGGCCGGCAGCGCGCTGCTGAAAAGACTGCGGCCGAAAAAGCTGCCCTCCACGCCAGTACACCAACCATCGCGCATTTTGATGCCCTTGGCCGGGCCTTTTTGACCATCGCAGACAATGGCAAGGATGCAAATGGGGAAGCTCAGTTATTCAAAACAAGAGTGGTTCTCGATATCGAAGGCAACCAGCGCGAAGTGATCGATGCCAAAGGTCGAGCGGTGATGCACTATGACTACGATATGCTTGGAAGTCGTGTCCATCAGTCCAGCATGGAGGCAGGTGAACGGTGGATGCTGAATGATGTGACTGGCAAACCGATCCGTGCCTGGGACAGCAGGGGATTCATGCGCCGCATGGCCTATGACGAACTGCGCCGACCCATCGATCTTTACGTGACCGAAAATGGCGCGGAGCGATTGGCTGAACGCACCCTCTATGGCGAAATGCAGGGTGACACGGATAACCTCAAGACCCATATCTACCAGGTCTTCGACGCCGCAGGCATAGTGACGAACGAAAAGTATGATTTCAAGGGTAATTTGGAGCGGAGCAGGCGAGACCTAATTCCTACCTATCAACAGTCCGTGGATTGGCTGCAAAACCCCATTGCCGACGATGGTTCCTTCCTCACCATCACAGAATATGATGCTCTCAATCGCCCGACGGCTGTCAATACACCGGATAACAGTCTCTACCACCCAATCTTCAATGAAGCCAACTTGCTCAATCAGGTGAATGTGAACCTGCGCGGCGCCGAAATAGCAACCTCATTTGTCACGAATATTGACTACAACGCCAGGGGACAACGCACACGCATCGAATACGGTAATGGTGCCCTGACTAGCTATGAATATGATCCACTCACTTTCAAGTTGATTCACCTGCTCACTGTGCGCGGGAAAAAGGATATTGCGGATTGCGCGCCCCTGCTGGATCCACGTACTTGTGAAGACTCGCCGGAAACCTGCAGCAAGCTTTCGTCGAACCGGTGTGTGGTACAGGATTTGCATTACACCTACGACCCGGTGGGCAATATCACCCACATCCGCGATGACGCACAACAAATTACCTATTTTCGCAACAAGCGCGTCGAACCGACTGCCGACTATGCTTACGATCCCATCTACCGATTGATCGAAGCAACCGGCCGTGAACACTTGGGGCAGACCGGAGGACAAGTCAACCCGCCCACCTCGCCGGATGCATTCAATTCGTTCCATACCCGCCTCGACCATCCCGGCGACGGGAATGCAATGGGCTCTTACATGGAGAACTATACCTATGATGAGGTGGGAAATATGATGGCGATGTGGCATCGGGGCACTGACCCGCAGCATCCCGGCTGGACGCGGAGCTATGCTTACGATGAAGCGAGCCTGTTGGAACCCGCAAGCATGAAAAGTAATCGCTTGAGCAGGTCGCCATTGAGCAGCGACCCACCGTCGACCATCAAACATTTCGACTATGACGCTCATGGCAATATGACAAAGCTGCCCCACCTGCCGGCGATGAAATGGGATTTCGAAGATCAATTGCAGCAGGTAGTTCTGGACGGCGGCTGGACGGCCTATTACGTATACGATGTCTCAGGTCAGCGCGTGCGTAAGGTAATCCACAACCAGAACGGTAACAGGCAAAAGGAGCGTATCTATCTCGGCGGCTACGAAATCTATCGCGAATTCAATCCTGCCTCCGGCACCAGGGAATTGGAACGCGAGACATTGCATATCATGGATGACCAACAGCGTATTGCGCTTGTTGAAACCAAGGTTCCGGATACAAATACTCCGGCGACCCAGCTTCCGGAAACCTTGTTGCGCTACCAGTTGGGCAATCACCTGGGTTCAGCCAGCCTGGAGCTGGATGACCAGGCACGGATTATCTCTTACGAAGAGTATTATCCCTATGGGAGCACATCTTACCAGGCGGTGCGCAGCCAGGCCGAAGCACCGAAGCGTTACCGCTACACAGGCAAGGAACGAGACGAGGAGAGCGGATTGTATTATCACGGGGCGAGGTACTATGCGCCGTGGCTGGGGAGATGGGTAAGCTGTGACCCAATTGGGCTTGAAGCAGGAATAGATCTATTTATCTATGCATCAGGAAATCCGCTAATGCTGGTTGATGCGTCAGGTCGTGCTCCTGGAACCCAAGAAACACTTGTTCCTTCCAGATATCCAGATGTGCTCCTTGACCTTGGCTATGATCCTGGTCTGGCTCCGCCTGGAATCAAAGGAACGTTCTGCACGAATGATCCAAGTTTTGCACAGAAATGCGAGGGATTCGTCACGAATCCACCCCAGCAAACACCGCCGAGAAAACCAGTGATCCCTGAGGATCAGGGGAGCCAGCAGAAGATGATTGATGCACCTAATGCCCTTCAGAAAATAAAGGCCCATATAAGTCCAGGTCAACTAAAGTTTGATCCTATAAAGTTCCAGCCAGACCTGAGATCGAAACAGGAAGCCCCAGATATACTCGAAGGTGCCAAAGGTCTACCGAATGTTAATAAGGATACAAAGCCGCCAGGAGCAAAAGGACCTTTCGATCTTCTTTCCGAAGAATTAAAAAAGACGCCGCTAGGATCGACGCTAAAATTTGCAGAAAAATTCCTCGTCCCTTCTGAGCAAAAAGATGAAAAAGGCTTTACTTTTCGTGCCACGGCCGATAATCCAACCTTTGAACCTAGACCATTCAATTCTGAGGGGGGCGGAACTATAACCAAATCCGAGCCGAAAGGCTTTCTTGCGCCTATTCCTCTTGTTCTGCGCTTGACCCACACTATTCCGGGCGAGGACTCAACCCCCACAGTTAGATTGAGCACATCCTTAGCGCAAGCGGGGGCGAGGAATGTCTTCCCGGGTGGTAGTTCGACTGATCAGCCCATAAAACCAGTATTGAAGCTAATCGATAGCCCATTAATGAAAATTGTTGATCCATCTCTTAACTTTACATTTACCCTCACGTACAAGGGCTTGGGGGACAAGTAATAGGAGTAGGACATGTCGATTGAGATTGGCGAAGTTTTCACGACAACCAACTGCAAGCGTTTATGATCCGCTTGTCTCATTGTTTAGTTCAATGATCGCTCTAGACGCCGCTTCTGACTTTACCTCTTGGACAAACGTATCCTTTTATGGTGTGTTTATCGCCAACAAATCCGAGTAACTACCAATCCGTTTTGAAATACGTGAAATGAAAACTATCAACAAGGAGATATCCACGATGAAAACCATCAAACGTACTCGCAAGGTCACAAGAGCAAAAACCTACAAGTTCAAACTGTCGAGCGGACTCTTCGGGCTGCCCGGCAACGCCGCCTCGGTCGATTGGGCGGTCTTGAACGATGCAGCCAAAGCCCAATCGTTCAAGGTTACGGTGTACAAGGCTGGTGTTGACCAGCTAAAAACGGTCGTGCCGCCAGGTTCCCTGACTCCATCATTGGACCCGGGCAAAGCAACCCATAACGCGAATTCCGTTGGGATCAGCGAACCTTTTGTTCCCGGGTTCTACTATGAGGTTGTTTTGGAAGCCGACAACCTATCCGTTATGCCGACAGTCTCGATCTGGGAGGATCATAGCTGCAAGGTAATCCCAGGTACAACGATCGTTCCCGGCGCTTTCGTCAAGGTTGAGTAACTCACCCTGGCTGCGCCGGCTCACACAAACGAAATCAAATGCCAGATCCTGCAGAACAGGCTGCATCCTGTTTTCTAGTCGTTAGCAACTCCTGTTGCGAATAGACGAGTTGAGGATGAGGTTATGAACAAGATCACTTTTCCATTGAAATCCCAGAACAAAGGCACGGCAGTAGACCAGCTTCATGAAGTGCTTACGGCTCTTGAATATCCAATCAAGGAAAGCGAGAAAAGCCAGCGGCGCTTCGGCGCGTCCACACGGAACGCGGTCCTTGAGTTTCAGAAAAAATACGGGCTGGAGGCGACGGGCGTAGTGGACAAAGTCACCGCGAGTGTACTCGAGGCTGTGCTCAGGCAATCGAACTTGTTCCCTATAACCAGGCTTAATGCCGTTGGGACATCTTCATCCTCTCTGGATGCCCGTTACACACTGGTATGTTGTGCTGTAGACGCGCGCAATAATCCAATTGCCGATTTAAGCCTGGAAGCTTATGTCCAGACTTCGAACCTGCCGCCAAACCTGCTGAGCGAACCGGCTATAACGGATGACGAAGGTATGGCAACCTTCCGTTTCCGGCGCTCTGATTTCGCTGACTATGTGGAAGAGATGGGTCCGGATCTGTACTTCAAGGTATGTCGCGGGGATGTCCCTCTTGAATATGTTGTCAATGGGATCCCGGATGAAAATGGTCTCCTACATAACTTCCAGCTCCCGCGCGCCCCGCTGGTCCTGCGCGTGGACAGGCATTATGTCGTCACGGGAACGGTCCGGACGGTCAAGGGATTGCCTGCTGCCGGTTTGGAGCTATTCGTCAACCGGCTTCGATTTGGCGGTGATGCTCAGCCTCTGGGCGACTCTAATCCCACCACCGACGACTACGGATACTATAGCCTGGCTTATGAACCGGGTCCTGTCGCCGTCAATCTGGAGATCAGCATCAGGGATCCGCAAGACGAAGAGAAGTTCATACCGTTGATGAAGCCGTGCTTCGGTGCTGCGCCTTGCCAGGTACTGAACCTGGTCGCACCGGTTACGCCTGATTCGGCAGAATCAGAATACCGCTGCCTTTCGTCAGACATCGCCCAACAGACTGGCAAAAGGAAATTGGCTGGAGGACGCGCGAGCGTTGACATCCAGGATCTGACCGTGCTCAACCGCACGACCGGCTGGGACGCGCGCCTGATCGCGCTGGCAGTGATGGCAGAGCGATTGTGCGCCGAAGGTGAACTAAACCTGCCAGATCAGCAGGAGGCAGTGTATGGCTTACTGCGCGCGGGTCTGCCCTCCGACAAGCTCTTGCTGGCGCAGATCGACCCCGAAACGCTGGTACAGGCACTAAGGAAAGTAAGCGACACAGGCATCGTGGCTCTCAATGAGGAGCAGATCGAACGATTCACGAAACAATTCGTTGAATTTGCGGACAATATGCGTTTAAAGATCCCTGTTCCAGGCTCAAATTCGACCTATCATGCCCTGCTCGGATCTTCAGGTTTATCTGAGGATGCACAGGAGACTTTTAATTCTATCTATCTTAATCATCGCGGCACTACCGCACAGTTGTGGGAGAAACTGAGGGAGGCTGATTTCAATGAGCACCAGATCAACGCTCTGAAGCTGCATGGGAAGCTGGCTTTCCTGACGGGTAATAGCGCCGAAGTAACAGGACGGTTACGGGAGCAATGTGCAAAGAAATCCATCACCAGTCCTGCTCAATTAGTGGATTCAGATTACGACTTGCCGGAAACCTGGATGGACGAGATCCTGGCGGCTGCCGAAGTGAGCCGCGAACGCCTGAAAAACTTCAGCAAGGCAAAAACCGATGCTCTAAATCGGGTCATCCCGACTGTATATGCTGGCGAAAATGTGGAAGACCGCCTGCAGGCCTATGCTAAGGATATGGCGCGTAAGATACGCTTGAGTTATCCCACGCATGTGGTCGGGCGCCTGTTGGAAAGGGACGAGAAATTCCAGCGCATGATTCCAGAGGAAGGCACGCGCGGGGCGACTGTCAGGCTCTTGAAGGATGTAACCGCTCGGGGATTCCGCCTGGGTCAAACTCCGGTAGCGCGCTTTTTCAGAAACGATAAAGCCGTCCGCAAGAACAGAAACAGCAAAGCCAATGGCGAGACTCAGCTTGCTATACAGGAAGTCGAGAAGCTCGCGCGCATTTATCAAATTACACCTGACGACGAATCCATGCCGGTCTTGCCTCAGCTGGGAATCACCTCCGCCTATGACGTAATAGCGTATTCAAAAGATCGGTTTGTGCAACTGTTCAACGCCAAATATCTGGCGACATACCATACCCTTCCTTCAGAGAATGTCGCGCAACTGATTTATCGCAAAGCTACCCAGGTGAGCAGTGTGATCTACAACCTGTATGTCATTGCGAATGAGGTTAGCAGTGTCCCATCCATCACTGCGACCTCGCCGTCAGCCGGGGTGATCAGCACGATCAGGAATAGGTTGATCGATCATTATCCCACCCTGGAAACGCTGTTCGGCTCCCAGGACTACTGTGAGTGCGAGCACTGTCGCTCCGTGCTTAGTCCGGCAGCTTATCTGGTAGACCTGCTTCAATTCATTGATATCGAGCCGGGTGTTTGGGCAAATTTCCTGGCACAGTGGGAGGATGCGCATCAGGCAAAGTATCCGCACCAAAACGATGAACAAGTTGAGTTGAGTCCATACGAGATCCTGATCAAACGCCGCCCGGACTTGCCCTATATCCAACTCACCTGCGAGAACACCAACACAGCATTGCCCTACATTGATATTGTCAATGAAATTCTGGAGTATTGCGTTGCTAATGATGGAAAGCTGGAGGCGCAGGCTGCCCATGATACGGGCGAGGCGACTACGCCGGAATTGCTGGCAGAGCCGCAATATGTAATTCGCGAAGCTTACGATAAGGTTCGCAAGGCACAATACCCATTGAACCTGCCATTTGATCTGTGGAATGAAACGGTGCGCCAGTTCTGCAACTATTTTGGAGTACCGTTGGATTACGTCTTGGAAGCGTTCCGCAAAAGCGACGATTTATTCGTACCGACCCAGCCTTACGATCGCGCCACAATCTTCATGGAGTCGCTGGGCTTCTCGCCGGCAGAACTGGCCATTTTCACCGACCCTGACCTGCTCAATCCCGAGCCGCCCGATCCTGAGTCAGCCAACACCTGGTTCAAGCTGTACGGCTTCAGCAGCGCTGAGGAGGCAACCAACGAGGCGACCGACGATGAAACCGGACAGCGTATCGATCTGAACTCTGCCAAGGCTCTGGCGCGCCGCCTGGGAGTAACCTACAAGGAGCTCGTCGAAATCGTGGAAAGCGGGTTCGTTAATCCACAGTTGAGTGCGATCAGGCTTCTCTATAAATTAGGTGTGAATATTCAGGACGCATGGTTTTATAAAAAGAATAAAGAATTCTACGACAAGAACAAGAGCCTGCTCCAGCGAAATCGTAGCGAATTGTCTCCTGCGGATCAAGCCCGATGGGATATTGTCTATGAGGTTGATGCATTCGAGGATCGTCTCAATAACCTGGCTGGCGCGTTCAACATCCCCTTGAACACTCTGCAAACGGAAATCCTCAATGTTATTCCTTTTGACAAAATCCTTGTGCTGGAAGATCCTGGTTCCGAGTGTGACTTCGACAGGACGACACTTCAATACGCTAACGGGCGGAGCGCAGACGACATTGCCTTCTTGCGCATTAATCTATTCGTCCGCTTGTGGGGCAAACTGGGCTGGAGCATTGAGGAGGTCGACCGCGCCTTACAGGCATTCGTGCCCAGGAGCGCGCCGTTCGATCAGGATCATATCGCTAAGCAACCGCTTAAGACCGCGCTGGTTTATCTGGCGCACTTGAAGGCGCTCGATGAAAATTTGAAGGTGGGCAGGCAAAGTCGTCTGAAGCTTCTCACGTTATGGCTGGATATCCCCACGACTGGCAAGAATCCGCTCTATGCTCAATCATTCCTGACGCATAGTATCCTGAAGAGCGATCCGATCTTTGACGACCCCTTGGGACGATACTTACAGGGGAGCGCCAAGCTTGAGGAACATTTGCTTGCTGTGCAAGGTGCATTGGGTCTCACGACTAATGAAATTAGCTGCATTCTCGAGGAGTCCGGTAATTCCCTTGGCGCAGCCGACTTATTACTCTCCAACGTATCGATTCTCTATCGCTATGGCCTGCTGGCGAAGGCGCTCAAGCTGTCGGTGAGCGAACTGATCGCACTTAAACAGCTTTCCGGGCTAGACCCGTTCATGCCGCTGCACTCTGATCCACTTACGGATGTGCCGCCCGAGGCGAAAGCGATCGACCTGGACCATCCTTTCTCTCAGACCCTGCGCTTCATCGAGATTGCTAGGGAAGTCAAGGACGCTGGTCTGAAGATCGAGGACCTTGACTTCCTGCTGCGCCATCGCTTTGACCAGACCGGCAAATACCGACCCAATCGTGAGGACACGTTCGGCTTGTTGAAAACGCTGGCCGACGGTGTACGGGCGATCCGTACTGAGCATGTGATGCCCAAAGATCGGGATGCCATTAATGAACAAATATTACGGCAGAAGCTTGGCCTATCACTGGCTTCCGATGTGGTGGAGCGACTCCTGGCGATGGTCAATGGCACAGTGGAGTTCACTGCCTCTGAAACGATTGAGAAACCAGATGAGGAAAAGTTGGAGCCCGAACTGTTCATGAGCGAACCGGCTATTCGGCAAATCAGCTACAGTGAGGTCCGCCACGCGCAGAAGCTGACCTATCGTGGTGTACTTCTCGACGCTGAAAACAAAGAACTTCAGGCAAGGTTGGAGACGGAGTTAACAGATCCTCAAAAAAAGACGTTTGCTGCATTACTCGGTCATACTCAAAGGTTAGCCCATGAGTTTTTTGATAATCATCTCAAACGGCAGCCACTTAGCCTGGATGTGGAAGCCGGCTTTTTGGATGAAAATTCCTACGACAGCCTGTTTGCGCCATTTGAAGTATTAAGGGAGATATTGTCGACCGATACGGAAGAGGAAATCAAGGAGAAGCTGGAAAAGAACGAGATCATCGAATCGGATAACCAGATCTCGTTGCAGGAACGTTATTTTCAGATTGCTCAGTCGTATCTGCCTCTGCTCCAGCAGCGTTTGATTCGCCAATTTGTTGTTCGGACGTTGGCAGCTTACATGAGCGCTGACTATGGGTTGGTGGACAACTTACTCACTGACCAGGGACCGCTCGGTGACCAGCAGCCATTGCTCGATACGTTTGCTACCACCACAGACTGTGGATTAATTACGAAGTTCTTCCCCACTGCCGATGGTACGGGTGAGATTCTGTCCAGCGCACTCTTTGCTGAAGCTGATACAGGTCTAACGGATCAGGACGGTAAGTCACTCACGCCTGCAGGCGCAAATAGCGCACGAATTGAAGGGTACCTTGGGGTCCCAACAGCCGGACCTTACCATTTCTATCTGGAGCTGGACGGGCAAAATATTTCCGCTGAGTTGTCTTTTCACCACCTGCTAGAGCCGTTGTTCCTCGATAATTCGAAGCCGCATGAAAGCCTGGAATTGAAGCCCGGCATGCTCTATCACTTCGAGCTGGTGGCTAAAAACCTGAGCGGAGGAAGGGCTCGGCTGTCAGTACAGAGTGAATCTTTGTCGAGAGGTGGACTGGCTCAGCTTGCGCTCTATCCCTCAAATACTGTGGAGACGATGGAACGTGCAATGGGATTGTTGCGCAAGGTCTTACAGCTGGTGCAAAGCGTAGGTCTGAGCCAGCGCGAGATCCGTTATCTGCTAAGCCATCCTGCGGACTTAGGCGGCTTGAATCTGAGGGACCTGCCGACTGAGTCTAGCGCCGATACTTCTGCCGGGAACGCTGCGGCAAGCCAACGGTTTAGCGGATTCCTGCGCCTGGCGGCTTATGCCCGCCTCAAGCGCGATCTTGCCGGCGGGACAGATGACCTCGTCGATATCTTCGAGGCAAATGCAACGAGTGCTACGGGCAAAGCGGAGAATCCGGTCTACCCACTCCTTGCCAGACTTACGCGTCGGGAAGAGGCGGTAGTCCAAAGCGTTGCGAACGCGCTGTTTGCCGTTCCATCCTTCGGGAACGAAAAGCCGCTCCAGCGCTTGTGGGTAGCCCTGCAGATCGTCGAACGCTTCGGCGTGCCAGTCGCCTCACTGCTTGAGTGGACCGGCATCGTCAATGCCAACACGACACCCGAACAGCGCTTTGAGATTGCCAATAATTTGAAAGAAGCGCTCAAAGCGCGTTTCGAGCCAGAGGCCTGGCAGCGCGCGGCTCAGCCGATCTTCGATAAACTGCGTCAACGCCAACGCGATGCCCTGGTTCTCTATGTCATGCACCAGCAGGGTTTTGCCCGAATGGAGCAATTGTACGAATATTTCCTGATCGATCCCGGTATGGAGCCAGTCGTACAGACTTCGCGCATTCGCCTGGCGATTTCCTCGGTGCAGCTTTTCATCCAGCGCTGCCTATTGAATATGGAGGCGGAAGTCCATCCCTCTGCAATCGTCAATTCCCGGCATTGGGAATGGGTGAAACGCTATCGGGTTTGGGAGGCGAACCGCAAGATTTTCCTCTTTCCTGAAAACTGGCTCGAGCCGGAGTTCCGCGACGATAAGACCCACTTATTCACAGAATTGGAGGCCGCCCTGTTGCAGGATGATGTCTCCAGTGACCTGGTCGAAGATGCATTCCTGAACTATTTGAAGAAACTGGATGAACTGGCACGCCTGGACATTGTGGCGATGCATATCGAGAATAACCCTGACCCGGCAGAGCGCGTACTACATGTATTCGGCCGTACGTATGGCCAGGCACAGTACTTCTACCGCCGCTTTGCTCACAATGCCTGGACACCCTGGGAACCGGTCAGCATTGAGATCGATGGCGAACATCTGGCGCCAGTGATCTGGCGCAATCGACTTTACCTGTTCTGGGTGACATTTATCGAGAAACCTCCTGTCAGTGGGAACATAAACGCTCATTCGTCCAGTATCGCAACTGCCTCGCCCGCCGTGAACGAGTCCGGTGGAGGAGATAGAGACCCCACCCCGGCGCTCCCGCCGCCATCGCTGGATTTGGAGACTATGAATCGGCTAAAGAACGAGAACATGTCGCTAAGCCAACTAAGTCTTGAAGATACTTTGAGTTTGTCGGGCATAAATCTCGATGCTCTCCCTCCCCCGAGCGTAGTCGCCCCGGCGGAGGAGGCCGGCGGATCTGTGTCAAGCCAGGGTTTGCCTATTCTCGAGACATTGTTTCCCGTCGAGGCTCTTGATGTTCAGCTGCACTGGAGCGAATACATCCGCGGGGAATGGACTCCTCAGAAAACTCGCGGCTCCTCGGCAGTCATCTCTGTGAACGTTTCGTCAAATTTCAAGTCCAGTTCGGTCTTTATTCATGCCTCCAAAGCCCGCGATCCTGAAACCGGTGAAGAGGGCGGTGTCTATATCCACTTGAGCGATCCTGTCCGGAGGTCCTTCTACCTGGCAGGCCGCAATAGCGACCTCCAGCAAGCCAGCAATGGCTCTCGGCCTGAAAATAAATTCAGTGCGAATAAACCATACGCAAGTCGTTATCGGGGCAGTGGTGAGCTCAAGATAAGCTATAACGCACGCATCCAATCGAATGAACCGCTTTCTCCGGTGAACCCAAATATATTGCAGGAAGGCACAACCTACACACTTCTGCCGTGCGACAACGATCTGCAGTCATTAGGTATTTCCAGGGAAAAGTATGAAGGTACGGCGCATCCAGCGGATGTCAAGCGCATCCTTGAAGACGGTCTTGAAGAAATCGCGGCGTTAAGCAAACCTGTCTTTTACCAGGATGACACTCATACCTTTTTTGTCCAGCCTACCATAAACGAGCACATTACCGAGAAATGGGAGCAATATGTTCCGCCGCTCGTCACACCTACAGAAAGAGACCCCGAGGCGCTAAAGGATTTTGACGTGCCAGTCGAACGACAGCGGACTCTGGTCCCCGACAAGGGTCGCCCATCCGAAGGGCGATACAGTAATCTCGATCCGCGGGCACTTTATGGTTTGGAGCAAAAAGCGGACTGGTTGACGAATGGAGTTACAGTGCTCGCTTTTGATGATCGTCTCGTGGGACCCAGCGGACAGGCGGGGCTGTCGACGCGGCCTGAAGGCGCAGCCGCCGGAACGAACGTGACAATACGAGCGGTCCAGGCCAGCCCCGGAAGTGCATTGCCCGCTGGCAGCAAGATGGTTATCGAGGATGCATCAACATTCAACCAGAGTGGACTGGTTCAAACCCAGAGCGGGTTGAATGTAGTTGGTGCAACCGGGTTCAACTCCGCCCTGCAAAAGAACCTAACCCAGATGCTTGGCGCAAACTTCAGTGCTGGTCAAACCAGTCGGTGATAGGAGTTCATCATGACAACAGCTAATCAGACGAAACCCTGGCATAGCCAAATGTATGCCCAAGATAGTGCCCAATCACTTTTTGAGAGTGCAGGTAAATATTACACTATCCAGGAGCGGGAGCTAAGTTATCGCTTCTATCTACACCAGCACCCTTACGTGAAACGATTGATGGAGAAACTCCTGTCCAGAGGAACGGCTGGTATGCAGGCGGCCGATACGGAATATCACACGCGCGTTCAGCTTCCCGGCAAATCAGAGATCCTGTATCTTGCAGACGGCGCCGCGATCATCGATGAAACAAACAATGTGATTCGCCTTACCGGTGGCAAGGCACTGGCTTCAGATAATACTCCTGTTAGCTTCAGCCCAAATCAGGAAGTGAAAGTTGCCGCGCAAACTCTTGTCCGCGGGAATGCCGGAAAAATTGCCGAGCTGGCTCAGGAAACCAAAGTTAAACTTGTGGATGGCGGGCCAGTACCGGTGCTATATTCCGAAATCTTCACCCCGGCTCGCTACAATCCATCGGATCTGGTTCGAAAAGATTACCCTGTCAGGGATCTCGATTTTTCCCCGCGCGGCGCGTATGCCGTTTATAACTGGGAGTTGTTCTATCATTTGCCGATGATGATTGCTCTTCATCTGAGCAAGAATCAGCGCTTTGCGGAAGCGCAGCGCTGGTTTCACTTTCTCTTCGACCCGACCGATGACAGTGACGGCCCCACGCCCGAGCGCTTCTGGAAAGTACGGCCGTTCAAGGAAACGGCAGTCAAGAAGATCGAGGAAATCCTGGTCAACCTGGTCACAGGGGATGACACAAATTTGCGAGACGACACAATTTGCAGCATCGATGCATGGAAGGATGCGCCTTTCCGCCCTCATCTCATTGCCCGCTATCGCCAACAAGCGTACATGTATAAGACGGTCATGGCTTACCTCGATAACCTGATTGCCTGGGGCGATTCACTGTTCCGTCAGGACACAGGAGAAACGATTGACGAGGCATTGCAGTTATATGTGCTGGCTGCCAATATCCTGGGACCGCGCCCGCAGGCTGTCCCGAAGAAAGGTACGATACACGCGCAGACCTATGCCAATCTGCGAGGGGATCTCAAGCAGTTTGGAACCGTCATGCGCGACCTGGAACCGCAACTGCCTTTCGATCTGATGCCTGATCCGACGGAAGGTGGGGAAAGCAGTGATGAGTTATCCATGCTGCGCAGTCTGGGCAAGGCGCTTTACTTTGGTGTACCGCGCAATGATGTGCTCCTTAGCTACTGGGATACGGTGGCGGACCGGCTATTCAAGATTCGCAACAGCCTCAATATCCGGGGGATCTTCCGTCAGCTTGCGTTGTTTGAGCCACCGATCGACCCGGCTCTGCTGGCGCGGGCCGTCGCTGCCGGGCTGGATATTGGAGCCATTGTCAACGGACTCAATCAACCCCTCCCGTTAGTGCGCTTCCCGTTCCTAGTACAAAAGGCCGCAGAAATCTGTCAGGAAGTCAAATCGCTGGGGAACAATCTGCTCGCTGCTATGGAAAAGGAGGACAATGAAGCGCTGGCGATCCTGCGCGCTAAACATGAGTCGGTTATCATGGAAAATGTTGAGCACATCAGATACGATCAATGGCAGGAGACGATCAAGGCTAAGGAGGGTTTGCTCAAGACTCTGGCATTGGCAATTCAACGCTACACTTATTATGAGCTGCAGCTCGGCAATAACATCGCCCAGATCAAAAAGGCAATTCCCGAGCTTGACGAACTGAATGCGGAGAGCCTCGACAAGATGAAGTTTGCGATGACAGAGCCCGAGATGCCCCAGCGTGAGATTGTGGTCGACATTGCGCCAAGCGCGACAGTTCTGTCGATAGCTCCTGCTGGTCCGGGAGCAAGTGGAGGGAGCACAGTGAGTGCGGGGGGATTGGCGCCGGGTGGAGGAACCGCGGTGAGTGCGGGGGGATTGACTCCGGGTACGGGCAGCACAGCAAGTACAGCTCCGCAGTTGGCCGCAGGCGGTACTAGCGGCACGGCTTCTGAAGTGGGTTCAGGCAGAAAATTGATAAGCAGTTATGAACAGGAGGAAATGACTAAACTACAAGCAGCCCGCGACAAGCAGGATGAAGCTGCGGAGCTCGATAAGATTGCTGGAATTATGGGGATACTTCCTGGAATGGGATTGAATCTTGAACCATGGGGAATTGGTGGTTCAATTTCTTTCGGTGGGTCAAATCTTGCGGCTTTTTTCAGTTTTGGTTCTGCTTTGCGAAAGACCCATGCAGATATCAAAACATATGAGGCAGGTAAAGCAGCAAAGATCGGCACGTACGCGCGTCGGGAGCAGGACTGGGTATTGCAAAGCAACCTGGCCGCCGGTGAGATTACACAGATCTTCAAGCAGTTGCGGGCGGCGCAGATTCGGGAAGAGATTGCGAGACTCGAATGGAAGAATCAGCAGAAACAAAAGGAGCATGCCAAAGCGATCGAGAAATTCCTAAATGAGGAGGGGAAGGACAAGGACGGCAAGAAGACCAACAAGGCCTTTTATGCTTGGATGAAGCGAGAAGTCAAGGGCCTGTATTCGCAGTCCTTTCAATTTGCCTTCGATATCGCAAAAAGAGCCGAACGCGCCTTACAACATGAATTGGGTGACCCTGGCTTGAGCTATCTTCAATTTGGTTACCTGGCTGGAAAGGAAGGCTTACTGGCAGGCGAGAGGCTTTACCTGGACATCAAACGAATGGAAATGGCCTACCATGAACTGAACCAGCGGGAGTATGAGCTCACCAAACATATCAGCCTGCTTCAAGTGAATCCACTGGCGCTTGTCCAACTCCGCGCTACCGGCCGTTGCACAGTGACGTTGCCCGAAGAACTCTTTGACATGGATGGCCCAGGTCATTACTTCCGACGTATCAAGTCTGTGGCAGTGAGCATTCCCTGCGTGACCGGGCCCTATACGAGCATAAATTGCACACTCACCCTGTCGAAAAGCAGCATACGCAAGAGCTCGCTGATTGGGGACCAATATGCTCGCGTGGATGCCGAGGATGGACGCTTCGATGATTACTTCGGCAGCATACAGTCGATCGTGACGAGCTCCGCCCAAAACGATAGTGGCTTGTTCGAGACGAACCTGCACGACGAGCGTTATCTGCCATTTGAAAACTCAGGCGCGATCAGTGAGTGGCAATTCCAACTGCCGGCGGATCCTAGCAAGAAAGAACCTGTTCAGTTTGACTATGCCGCGATTAGCGATGTCGTCCTGCATATTCGCTATACGGCCCGCGAAGGTGGCGGAATCCTGCGGAATGGGGCCATCGCTCATCTCAATGAACTGCTTGCCGAGGGTCAGGTACCGGGATCGGTCCGATTGTTCTCTGCGCGGCACGAGTTTCCAAGCGAGTGGGCAAGATTCCGGAACCAAACGCCGAATAACAAAAATAACAAACGCTGTGATCTGAGCTTGGGCCTGCAACCCGAACACTATCCATTCTGGAGCAAAGGACATCTCGGTAGAGTGAAGGGCGTGAAGGTCCTGATACATAGCACAGCAGAGCTAGTGCCGTCTACTATTACTGTTTATCACGGCAATAACTCAGTGGATATTTTAGAAAAGGATCTATTTCTGGGTAGTCTGCTGGTTGGAAACATAAATGATCCAACCTTCACAAACCCTGCTCAACCACTAACGCTTTCTTTCGACGCAGACGATAGGGACAAGATGGTTGACCTGTGGGTTGCAGTAACCTGGGGTGTGGAGCAGTCCCGATGAGATTCAGTCCCGCGATCTTGCCCTATTAGTTGGGACGAAACATGCAATACCGTATTGCGGAGTCCTCCCCCGCCCTCTCCGCTACTAGACACACTCTTCGCGCTGCAAGAGTTTGTCTACAAATGTGCCCTTTTTGCCGAAAGGGCACATTTACTTTTTAATAGTGCTGTCTTTCCAAGTTGCGTTAATTTATCACTTCTTTCAGTAGGTGAGAGCAAAAAACAATGCAGTCAGCCCGATATTAAATCGCTCATAAACCTAGCCTCTATTCGAGGCTAGTGTATGCAGTTGAAGGTCAAAAAGGGGGCAAGGAGGTCCGGAAAAGGGTGAAGAAAGTATCAAGAAACTCTCCCTAGCTTTGGCAGGAAGATCGGTTGTACACAGCCGAACAAGCAAAAGAGGTAAATGAAGATCCCTGGCTAAGAGCCAAAACAGCCAGTTCTTGCCTCGCAGAAGTATCCGGTGAAGGAGTCAGACCCAGAGAATTCATCCGTTGCAATTCCTTACCAGCTGGGAGAAAGTTCGGATTGAGCAAGTGCGCCCGACGTAAATCTTGCGCGGCACCATCCCAATCTTCCAAGTTTGCTTTTGCCATTCCGCGCCAGTAGTAGATTTCTTCTGTCGACATTTTATCGATATCAACAAGAGCAGCATTAGTTAGCGTAATCACATCCGGATATAAGCCGTTATTAAATGGATCCGCATAGGGACCCTCAAGGAATCGAAACAAGCGCCAGTTATCCACCGGGCTAGCTTTGCGATGAGCTTGCTCCACATCAACTTGGGCAATACGGGCATAATGACGGACCATATCCAGGCTGCCATGCCCTAACAAAGACTGTAAAGTAAAAACATCGCCGC
>Ga0105104_10000998_pt1 | contig 21920 bp, 10 predicted proteins | sample PPLLaktember2015_3_FD_87034 | JGI IMG/M metagenome (GOLD analysis project Ga0105104, IMG submission 87034) | Freshwater sediment microbial communities from Prairie Pothole Lake near Jamestown, North Dakota, USA - PPLs Lake P7 Core (6) Depth... | ecosystem: Environmental > Aquatic > Freshwater >... | reverse complement strand
GCGCCCCGAGTGGCCGCGGCGGCGGGCAGAGCCGCAGGAATCGATAAGCGTTAACAGAGCCGTGAGCGCAGCGTCTTTTGCGGAGCGACCCGGCCCGTGTCTCTGAAGTGACCACCGATTGTCACTTCAGAGGCACGGGCCGGGTCGCTCCGCAAAAGACGCTGCGCTCACGGCTCTGTTAACGCTTATCGATTCCTGCGGCTCTGCCCGCCGCTGCGGCCACTCGGGGCGCTGGATTGACCGCCGCCACCACCGCCACCACCTCGCTCATACCGGGGGGAACCGCCACCGCCGCCGCCCCAGGACCGGGAAGGCGCATCGTAGCGCGGCTGCGGCTGATAGGACCTCGGACTCTCCTGGCGATAGCTCGGAGTGCTCTGCCGGTAGCTGGGCGTCTCCTGCCGGTAGTAGCGCGGGCTGCTGTCCGGGCGGGAGCTCGGTGTATCCTGCCGATAGCTCGGAGTCTCTTGCCGGTAATAGCGCGGAGCCTGCTGAAACTGCCTGCTCTCGGAGCCACGGCTGGAGCTGTCACTCTGGCCACGGCTAGACCGGGGGATCGTGATCACGTCCGGACCCGAGGTACGGGGCGAGTCTGACTCGCCCCGCGGAATCGCCATGTAGCGCGGTGTTTCCTGGCGCCCGGAACTTCCGCTCGACCTCGAGCTGTTGCGCTCTGAATCCGGGCCGGCGGAAGAAGCGTTGCTCCCCCGGCTTGAGTCGCTCGGAATCGTGATGACATTTGCGCCCGACGATCGGGGCGAGTCAGCCTGGCCCCTCGGGGTCGTCATGAACCTCGAGTTGCTCTGGTCGTCGGATGGTCCCCGATTTCCGCGTCCCTCCCGGCTGCTCGAACCCCGCGAAGGAGTGGAAGCCGGAGGAGTGGAAGGCGCCGACTCTTCTTTGGAACGGTTGGGCGCCACGGACTCGTTCGAACGGCGCTCGGAGCCGGAATTCCCGCGGGTTGTGGAGTTACCGCGCGACTCGGTGCCATTCCCGCGCGACTCGGTGCCGCGCAACGTCCGGGACTCCTGGTTGCTCCGGTTCGTCGGCCGCTCGGCCGGCTGATCGGTGGTCCCGCGTCCGGTCTCGATGCGCGAACGTCCGGTATTTGAACGGGTCTCGGATGGGCTCTCGGAGCTGCGCGAGCTCTCACGCCCACGGCCGAACCGCTGCCACCCTCCTTCAGAGCCGCGGGTGTCGGACTGCCGCTCGCCCTGGCCGACGGAACGCCCGGCGTCCGAGCGATTGGCGTTTCCATCCACACCCGGCTGATCCGAACGTCCAGTGAAGCTCCTCCCGGCGGCGCCTGCACCGTCCTGGGTGCGGCCGCCCGAGCCACCGATCTCGGTGACCGTCGCGCCGCGTTCGGAGCGTCCGCGCCCTGCGACTGTCGTGGGATCGGTCCGTTGGACCATCTCACGCATCGACCGCTCGCCGTCCGTGAAGGTGTTGCGGACGTCAGGCGGAGTGCGGCGGCTGAACATCTGGTCCGACCGGTCGCTGTTGCCCGAGCGGGCCGGCATGATCGCACGGTCGCTAGACCTCAGGCTCTCCCGAGTGGGGACAGCCGGAGGATTGCCGGCAACGAGGTGGGCGTCGCGGAAATGGCTCTCGTCCAGCCGGGCTTGCCGGTTGCGGCCGCTGACAAAATCATCGGTCTGAACAGCGGTGATGCTGTTTCTGAGCCTCGGGTTGTCAAAAGCGTCGCGGACGTTGTTGCCGTGCGGCCGGCCGCGGCCAAGGGGCGGGACTGCCCCGTCACGGTAGTTGTAGACGTTCGTTACGTTCCTGACATTGACGATGTTGACCGAGTTGTAGCGATACCGGTAGCGTCCGTGCCACGGATAGTAGTAGTCTCCCGGGCCGATCGGCAACCAGCCGATCGAGTTATAGCCGAACCCGAAGCCGAAGGAGAAGTGAAACCTGCCGGCACCGAAGCCGAAGAAGCTCACGAACGCAGGCGCCCAGTAAGGCCGGTAATGACGATGCGTCGGGCCCGGCCACCAATACCAGGAATTGGCATGGCAGAACCAGCGGCCATAGTGATAGGGCGCCCAGCCCCAAGGCTCGTACGACACCCAGGTCCAGCCCCAGTACGGCTCCCACACCCAGCGTCCCTGGCGGTATGGCGCCCAGTGCGGATCTACGCCTATGGGCGACCAGACATAGTCGTAACCCGGAACGTAAGACCACCTGCCGTAGCGGTCCAGGTCGTGCGCGCCCGTGTAGTAAGGGCTCGTATAGCCCCAGCTCCGGGCATTCCTGACCATGTCGTCACGGTCTTCGTTCCATTCGTCCCAGTCATCACGGCCGGGCGCGTTCATCACGCGGTATTCCGGACTGTCCTTGCTGCCGCGGATGACGACCATGTCGCCCTTCTTCGCCCTCGTCGTACCCTCGGAGGTGAAGACTTCCGCCTCGCCTTTTCGGACGATGACCTCGGTCTCGCCCTGCTCGTTGACCTGGATCCGATACCTGCCTTCTTTCATCGGCCGAACCGCGACGTTCGGCGTATCGATTTCCACGTCAGACTCGTTGTCTTTCATCACCGTGAGGTTGACAACACCCTTGGAGAGTTGAACCTGGATACGGGATCGGCTCAGATCTGCGATCCGGGCCTCGCTGTCCTGCCCGATGCGCAGGATGTTCGCGTGATCGAGCTGGACTTCCGTGCGCGCTCCGCGCCCGGTGGCGATCTTGTCGCCGCTGACCACGGGTGCGTTCACCGTCAGCGCAACCCAGTCTCCCGAGTCGCCCCGCATGCTCGTGACGTCGCCGTTGATAACGCTCACCCGGGCCACGCCGGGTTCCGGCTCAGCCGCGTATAAAAGAGGACCAGCGAGAATAAAAACCAGAGCTAAGATAACCAAAACCCCATGATCCCTGCTTCTCATGGCTCCACTCCTTCCAATCGCCTCGACCAAGTGTAACACGCTGTGTCAGGCCGGAGACGCCAGCAGGGGCCGGATTTTCGCGGCCTTCTGACCTACTTCCTTTGTCTCCACTGATATAGATGACGGTCGGGACCCGGAGGTTCAAGCTTGACGGGCCTCTCACAGACTTTCTCACCACAGAGACACAGAGGTCACAGAGAAAAGCATTCGCGGATAAAACGCTTTTCTCTGTGATCTCTGTGTCTCTGTGGTGAGTGAAAGTCAGGCTGTCGGGAAGTATTCCGGCTCGTTGCCGGGTTTCCATTTGATGTTGCAGCCGAGGCTGGCCTTTTGGTTGGAATCGACGGGACGGCCGTTCAAAACAGCCTCGATTGCCCGCCGCAGGTCTGATCCGGTTACCGGCTTGCCGTTGGCAGGACGGCTGTCGTCGAGCTGGCCGCGGTAGACCAGTCGCCGCTTCCTGTCGAACAGGAAGAAATCCGGGGTGCAGGCGGCGGCATAAGCCCGCGCCGCCTCCTGGTTTTCATCGAACAAGAGCGGGAACCGGAATTCGAGATCCTCCGCCATCTCTTTGAGCCGGGCCGGAGAGTCGTCCGGATGAGAACCGGGGTCGTTGGAGCTGATTGCCACTATGCCCAGGCTGGAACTCTCGAAATCCTTCCCCAGCCTGGCCAGCTCGTCCTTGACGTGCTGGACATACGGGCAGTGGCGGCAAATGAACATAACCAGCAAAGCGTCCTTGTCTTTGAATGAGTCGCGCGTGAACGCCTGCTGCGAGACAACATCGGTGAGCTTGAACTCGGGAGCTTCAGTACCGAGCGGCAGCATCGTCGAGGCAGTGCGAACCATAGTTCCTCCGGTGTTTTCACTAGGATACCTAAGGGCCTTTGCCCCCGTAGGGGGCGGATGTTTATAGTTGTCCAGTCAACGGCATCAGGGCGCCCCCTACGGGGGCAAAGGCCCTACTTCCGTGGTTGCCTTACTCCGCCTTTTCCGACAGCGCGCGGTAGTAGTCTTCCACCTGCTTCCGGTATTCCTTGGGAATGTCGTCGTCCTTGGTCAGGCGGATGTTCTCCTTGCGCGCGATCTGGTTGAGCTCGCGGCTCAACTGCAGCTCAAGCTCCCGGAAGCCTTCGATGACCGACGTCTTCAGCCGGGCCAGCTCCGCCTGGTCGGCCAGCATCCGGGCGGTAGGCATACCTTTCATTCGCTTGAGGATGTCTTCTACCTGAGCCGACAAGTCGGGCCGGTGCCGGAGCTGTCTGGCCAGCTCCTGACCCTCCTTAAAGCGCAGCTGATACTCTTTTTCGAACTGGCGCACCTGCTCGGGAGTCAACCGGGGAGCGCCACCTAGCGGAGCGCGCTCGCCGAAATTCACAGCATCGCGGCCGCCCGCCGGACCTCCACCGTGCTGCTGCCCGCTCCCCGGGTTTCCAGCCTCACGCCCAGCCTGGCCTCGCCCCTGCTGGGCCTGCTGGCCTTGCTGGCCCTGCTGACCCGATTCTCCCTGCTGTCCATTCTGGCCTTGTTGTGCTTGCTGGCCCTCCTGGCCCTGCTGACCTTCCTGTTGTCCTTCCTGACCTTCCTGCCCTTTTTGTCCCTGCTGGCCCTGCTGGCCCTTTTGCCCTTTTTGCTCGCCGTTTTGCGACTGGCGGTCGGACATCTGCTCCTGGGCCCGGCGCTGCAGGGATTCGAGGTCAGAGGCCAGGTCTCCGGTCTTGTTCAACGCCTCTTCGAGGCGATCCTGCGGCGAATCCGGGCTGCCTCCTTGCTGCAGGCTCTTCTCGGCGCCCGCCACGCGCTGGTTCAGCTCGCCGAGCGATTCCTGGATGCTCTCTTCCCTCTGCCGCGCGTTGTCGACGAGCCCTCTCATGATCATGTCCCGGCCCTGATCGATCCTCCGCGGGAGCCCTTCGTCTCTCAGGTAGTTGGCCGTGGAACGCAGGTCTCGAGACCCGGCATTCTTCTGCTGTCCGGCTGCCTTACGAGCGGTTTCGTCAAGCCCCTGCTGCAATTCCCCGAGGCCTTTCTTCAAGTCGTTTTTCGCGCTCTGGATCCGCCGCGCGAGGTCACGCGGATTCTCCTGCCCCCGGCTGGCGTCGCTGCCCTGTTCGGACCCTTGCTCCGACTGGTTCAATCTCTCGAGGTCGGACCGGATCTGCTCCTGCTGGCGGCTCAGTTCGGACGCCTGCTCCTGCAGCCGCTTCACGTCGTTAGTCAGGCTTCCTTCCCGGAACCGGTCCATAAGGCGCTGAGCATCGTTCATCCGGTTGAGGGCCCGGGTTCCCTGGTTCTGACCTGAAGAATTAGCAGCTTGCGACGAATTCTGCAGATCCTGTGCGGCCTGCTGGAGACGCCGGCTGGCTTGTGCCAATTCTTCGTTCTGCTTTTCGCGTGACAGCCTCTCCAGCTGTCGGGCGAGCTTCTGGACCTCATCCTGCAACCGCATCTGCTCGGATCGCGGAGACCCTCCGCCGCCCTGCGAAAACCGCGACGCGGGCGCCTGGCCCTGGCGCTGGTTGAGCTGCTGCTGGCGCTGGGCAAGCTCCTTCAGCCGATCGCGCGCCTCCTGCAACTCGGCGTCAGCTTTGCGATTCTGCTGTTGCTGCAGTGTCTCGTACTGGTTCTTGAGTTGATCCAACTCGAGCTCGAAAAGATTCTCGAGATCCTGCGCCTCGGACTGGTTGCCCGCGCCGCCCGCACTGTTTCCCTGGGCTACCTGGATCTCGCGATAGAAGCTTTCCGCGCGCATCAGGTGCTGCAGCGCGGTCTGCTCGGGGCTCATTGCCTGGTTGGGCTTTTCCTCACTCAGGTACCGGTGGGCCGGCGTCATTGCGTCGACCGCCTTCTGGATGTTCTCGGTCAACTTCTGGAAGTTCTCGTCGTGCTCGGTCAAGGCCCTTCGAATCATCCGTTCGGAGAGTGTTTTCGCCTCCCGCTGCAGTTTCTTCTGTTCGTCGGCTACGACCTTGAGGTTCTCGCTGTATTCCTTGTTGCCGAAAGTCTTTCGATCTCGCACCAGCCGAAACGTGGCCGCGAGTATCTCCTTTTGCCGGCGTGAGAGCAGCGTGTCCGTCTGGCCGCCTCCGCCCTGCATGCCCGAAGTCTGCGACTGGGAGTATTCCTTGCCGAACGGCCGGACTTCCAGGAAGTAGATGTCGCTGTCGGTCTTGTTCTTTGCGTCGCTCGCGCGAGCGAAATAGGTCACAAAATCGCCAGGCTGAAGATCGTACTCCTCCAGGAAAAAGGTGTGCGTCCCGGACGTCGACTTGGTCGCCTCCCCTTTGCCTCGGAACAGGTTCACGACGTTTTCCTGGCCGCCGTTGACGTTGAAACGGAGCTCGAGCGAGCGCAGCCCAAAGTCGTCATCGGCCTTGGCCTCCGCCAATACCTCTTCGAGCTTGGTCACCTTCGTGTCGCGTCCGGGTTTTGTCAGTGCGACCTGCGGCGGTTGGTCGTGCAAAGCAGTAATCGAGTATTCGACCGACTCGGAACGGTCGTGGTCGCCGGGGTCCGACAGTTTTACCTTGTAGGATGAGTTTTTCCTGACGGTTAGAGTTCCACGAAGCGTACGTTCGCCGGTCTTGCTGAGGGGAACCGAGGTCCCTTCGGCCAGCGACAATTTCGCGCCTTGTGCCGGGACGTTCGTCTGGACTTCCACTTCAACGCGCGTTCCTTCGACCGCCGCGATATCGCCCGTATCTTCTTCTCTTCGGTCGGACAGTCCCGTGTAGCGCGGATAGTGATAGATGAGGTTAACCTGGTCCACCTCCGGAACGTCTTTGATGTTGATCGTGAACTCACGGGAACGCACCTTGCCCGCCTGCACGTAGTAGTGGACCTTCTCGTTCAGATCCAGGAAGAGAAAGCCAAAGGAGCTCGACTTCTTTTCCGGCTCCATCCGGCTCTTTTCCCATTTGCCGCTGCTTTCGTAACGGGAAAAGAAGTTGACCTGCGGGGAGTCGAATCCGACCAGCCGGGCGGATATGAGTTGATCGGAGCCTTTGCGGAGTTGCAGGTCGCCGGGGAGTACCTCGATCGCGTAGATGGACTTGGCCTGCGGATAAAGCCAATCAGCATAGAGCTTCAGGGTCGCGTAGTGCAGGAAATCGGGGCCAAAGAGCTGCAGCAAGGCAAAGGAACCGACCAGGCAGCTGGCCGCCAGGCCTGACAGCAGCGGCTCCCGTGGATTGAACAGCGTGCGGGGCTCAATCGGGCGAACCTGGTTAAAGGCGTCTCGGTAGAGCAAAGGCAGCAGGGGGTTCTTCTCGCCCTCTTTCTGCCCCAGCTCGATCGCGCTCACCAGGCGGTCCTGGATCTCGGGGTGGCGCTCTTCGATGTACCGGGCCAGCCTGGTGTCCGGGACTCGACGCAGCAACGGCCTGAGCAGGAACCAGCCGAACACCGCCAGGATCAGGAGCAGGGACCCGATGCGCGTCAGGCGCAGAGTCGTTGAACTGTAGTTCCATTGATCCGCCGCGAATCCCGCCAAGACCAGGACCGCGACGGTAAGTCCCACGGATATTGCGAGACCCTTGGCAAAAAGGACCCACTTCATCCGCCGCCGAACCTGGTGGATTTTATGTTCAAGTTTTAAATATTCATTTGTCATTGCGGTACACCTCTGTTGCCTGGGAGCGCAGGCATCTTGCCTGCTCGTGCCGTCTGCACAGTCGATTCTTGCTCTGGCACGAGCAGGCAAGATGCCTGCGCACCCAGTGCAGGCAAGATGCCTGCGCTCCCAGGCCTCACTCCACCGCCCGGTAGTGGTTCGCCAGCCTTCCTTCCAGAACCAGCAAGACCAGCGCCGCCAGGATCAGATACCGCCACAGGCTCTGGCTGCGTTCGCGGGTCGCTCGCTGCTCCGCCGACACCAGCCCTGCCTGCTCAGTTGAATCCGGCTTGACAGCCGTGCGTTCTATCGACTGGAGCATTTGGCCCGGATCGAGCGGCGTCAGGTCCGATTCCGCGGGATCCAGGTTCACGGCCACCACGTTGTGCTGGTTCCACACCTCGGTCTCGTAAAAGCCGGGTTCTTCGAGCGCCAGGAAGGGCGAGCTAACCAGTTCCTGTTCGCTAAGCTGGATCGCCCGCCCCCCGGGCGAGCTGACCTTCCAGCCCTGCCGGAAGGCCGACCCCGTGTCCGAGGCCTTTTCCAGGGCTTTCTCGAAATTCGGGTTCAACCTGCTGACCGGCACGCTCTCGCCCACACGGAGCGACTCGCCGTCGCCCTCGAAGCGCATGGCGTACTTCACCAGCTCATGACAGAAAGGCAGGAAGACCGATTTGAGAGGAAGATCGTTCCAGTCCGTGCTGAAGGCGGAAGTGTAGAGCAGCACTCGGCCCTTGCCGACGATCCTCTCGACCAGGAGAGGCGAACCTTGATCCAGTTCCATCAGCACCGAGCTGCCCTGGACGGGCGTAGCTTCCAGGTAGGCGCGAAAGGGCGTGGTCAGAAAGTAAGACTGGTGGACCGGCTGGAAGACGCGAAAGACATTGTGCTGTTTCTGCAAGTTGGTGATGAGGGAGAGCCCGGAACTGCTTCCTTGCCGTTTCCGCAGCAACCGAGCCGGCAATACAGCCGCAAGTTTCTCGTTCAGCGCCTTGATGTCCGACCGGTCCCCGACACCGATGACCAGTCCGCCGCCGTTGTTGACGAACGTCGTCAGCTTTTGCACAAGCCCCGCAGGAATGACCGCCGGATCATTAATTAGAACGGCAGAGAACGGGGTCAGGTCGGCAGGCGCCGTCTCGACGGCTTGCGTGACGATATCAAAGGGAGCCGCCGGCGCGAGTGCTTTCCTGATGTACAGATCTTCGGCGTAGGCGCCCGACCCGCGGCCGGTTTCTATTTCGGTCAAGAGCAGCAGCTTCTGGCGGGCGAGGGGATTGACGACAAAGAAAGCGGAGTTATCGTCGGGCAGCGCGTCTGTCGACTGCACGGCGACCGTTCCCCTGCTGATGCCCGCAGGCAAGGTCCAGGGTTCAAATTGGACGAGAGCCGTGCGTCCGGCCTCGAGCTCGACCCGCTTCTCTCCAACGGTCTTTCCGTTCACCTGGAGCGTGATCGGCGCTGACAGTTTTTCACTCGAGGCGACCCTCGCGGCTACTTTAATCGCGGTTTGTCCGCCCGCCGCGGTTTCGGCAATCTCGACGCGAGTGACCGAAGCGTTCCCCTTCGCTGAGCTTTCAATGCGGTGCGGAACGATCTTCACTCTCTCCGGAATGGCAACCCCAGCTGCCTCCTGATTCCACCCGGACTGCTGGAAGTCGCTAATCAGGTGAATCTCCTGAACCTCGTTGGGAGTGGAGCCGAGCAGCTGACTGCCCAGCTTCAACGCCTGCGCGAAATCCGTGCGGCGAAACGACGGCCTGAGCTCCTGGATGAGAGAGGCGAGCACCTTTCGTTCGGCGTGCGGCTGATTAAGCGCCGCACTGGTGTCCGAGAAGGAAACCACAAAGCAGGAGTCGCTGTCGCGCAGGGTCCCGAGAACCTTAAGCGCCTCGGCCTTGGCGCGGTCCAGACGGTCGCCTGACCGCATGCTCAAGGAGTTGTCCAAAAGCAGGACCACCGATTTTCGAGCCGAAGAGGCTGCCGCGGGATCATGAGTGGCGAAGTACGGCCGAGCAAAGGCGAGGACCAGCAACACCACCGCCAGCGCGCGCATCGCCAGCAGGAGAAGGTTTCTCAGCCGCAGGCGCCGCCACGACCGGCTTGGGCTGTGCGTAATGAAAAGCAGCGAGCTGAAGGGGATCTTGCGCGCCTCCTGGCGACGGTACAGGTGCACAACAATCGGGACCGCCAGCGCCAGCGCGCCCACTAGAAATAAAGGATTAAGAAAGCTCATAAGCGTTACGGGTTCGGAGTTCTAAGTTCTAAGTTCTGAGTTCTAAGTTCTGAGTTCTAAGTTCTGAGTTCGATGGTTCTGCGTTCGATGGTTCGCAGTCTCAAACCTCGAACTCGAGCTTAGAACTCCGAACTCAGAACTCCGAACTCAGAACTCCGAACCTCTACATCGACTTCTGCCTTGTGTACAGGTACGAATACAGCGCGTAGTCCAGCGGCCGGGACGTGCTGAGCAAGGCATAGTCAATTCCCAGCACCCCGCACTCTCGCTTGATCCGCTCGCTGTGCTCCTTCAATAGCCGCAGGTAATTGGTCCTGGCCTCGGCGGCTGACAAAACCGCCTCGCGCTTCGTCTCCATGTCTTCCAGCCGGACCCCGCCCGAGAAGTTGAAATCGATCTCCTGCGGGTCAAGCACATGGAGGATCACGACATCGTTCCCCTTAAAACGGAACAGGCTCAGGCTTTTGACGACCTCCTCCGTAGGGGCGTACAGGTCCGACAGGAGAACAACGATGCCGCGCCGGCGAATGGTCTTGGCCAAGGCTTCGAGCGGCTTGTGGAACTCGCTGCGATCGCTCGGGTTTGCCCGGTCGAGAACCTGCAAAATGCTGTTCATGTGCGCGACCCGGCAGCGCGGCGGCAGGCGTTCCACGATCCGGTTGTCGAAGGTCACCAATCCGACGCTGTCCTTCTGCCTTTGGGCAAAATACGCCAGCGCGGCCGCCAGGTATGAGGCGTATTCAATCTTGGTTAACCCGTCCGGCTTAGGCCGCGACCCGTAGCCCATCGAGGCACTGATATCGAGGAGCAGATGGACGTATGTATTCGTCTCGCCTTCGTATTCCTTGACGTAGAAGCGGTCGGAACGGGCGTAAACCTTCCAGTCGATTCGCCGCACGTCGTCGCCCGGCATGTACTGCCGGTACTCGGCAAAATCCAGGCTGAAGCCGAGATTGGGCGATCGGTGCAGGCCCGAGATGAAACCATCAACCACGGTCCGCGCGATCAATTCCAGGTTCCGGATCCTGCCGAGAACCGACGGGTCAAGGAACCGCGTTTTCGATCGCGTCTGCGGAGTAAAAACCGAAGCACGCATAGTTGCCTAATGTCCGAGACATGAAACGGGTTCGAATTTACGATTGAACGATTGACGATTGACGATTAAGAAGCTGGGGACTCGGGACATAATCGTCAGTCGTCAATCATCAATCGTCAGTTCGAACAACCTGCTCCAATCGTAAATTTACCGCCCTACATTCCCGACGCCGGGGCCGGGACTGCCTCAATCAACCTGGTCACGATGTGGTCCGTCGTAATCTGTTCCGACTCCGCCTGGAAGTTGGTCAGGATACGGTGTCTGAGCACCGGATGAGCCAGGTGCCGGATGTCCTCGATCGACACGTTGTACCGGCCTTGCATAACCGCCCGCGCCTTCGCCCCAAGGATGAGGAATTGCGAAGCGCGCAGGCTGGCCCCGTAATTCACCCAGGACTTCACGAAATCCGGCGCGTTCGGCGCATTCGGTCGGGACGCTCTTGCCAGATTCACCGCATACCGCGTGACCGAATCGGCCACGGGAATCATCCTGACGACTCTCTGGAACTGGAGGATGTCGGCTCCACTGATCAACCGCTCGTAACTGATGTCGCGATGTTTGGTTGTCGCGGAAACGACTTCCACTTCTTCGTCCTCGCTCAAGTAGTCGATGACGATGTTGAACATGAACCGGTCGAGTTGCGCTTCAGGCAAGGGGTAGGTCCCTTCCAGCTCGATCGGGTTCTGGGTCGCGAGCACGAAGAACGGCCGCTCGAGCTCGTAGGTGACTCCCTGGACGGTCACTGTGTACTCCTGCATCGCCTCCAAAAGCGCTGACTGCGTCTTCGGCGGGGTCCGGTTAATTTCGTCGGCAAGAAGGATGTTTGCGAAGATCGGCCCCTTGACGAAGCTCATAATCCGGCGCCCCGTGCCGTGGTCCTCTTCGATGATGTCCGTTCCGGTAATGTCTGCGGGCATCAGGTCCGGGGTGAACTGAATCCTTTTAAACTTCAGGTCGAGGACGTTGGCAACGGTGCGGATAAGGAGAGTCTTCGCCAGTCCGGGAACCCCGGTGATCATGGAGTGTCCGCCGACGAACAACGAAATAAGCACCTGTTCTACGACCTCGTCCTGGCCGACGATCTCTTTCCTTATTTGACGAAGAATCAGTCCGTTGGCCTTCTGCATTTTCTCAATCAATTCGGCCTCGGCAGACGGGCCCGCCTGAGGAAACGCAGCCAGTGCCGCTTCAGTTCTTTCCACCCGATTGTCCCTTAGCATTCGATTACCTCACTCCTCGTTCGAAGAAGTCAGGAGTCAGGAGTCAGAAGTCAGAATGGGTTGCAGTTGCAAGTTGCAAGTTGCAAGTTGCAGGTTGCAGGTTGCAGGTTGTTGTGCTGCCAGTCTTCTGCTCGTAACGGAGTAACCCGTAACCCGCAACCCGCAACTTGCAACCTGCAACGTGTAACTCATTCTGACTTCTGACTCCTGACTTCTGACTCCTTGCTTTTCATTGACTCAATTTCAACAGCAGTTCCTGGGCCGGCTGGAAACCGGGGGCGATTTCCAGCGCCGACAGTACTTGCTGCTTGGCTTCAGACCTTCTGCCCAACTGAAAAAGGACGCTGGCCACGTTAAAATGCGCCGACGCTGGATCAGCTGCATCCAGTGCCAACACCGCCTGGTACTCTCTCAGCGCGACCTCGAGCTTCCCCTGCGACGATCCGACCTCGGCAAGGAGCTTGTGGATATCCGCGTCGAACGGATAAACGTACAGAGCGTTCTCCAGCACCGGCAGGGCGCGGTCCGGCTTGCCGCTCTCCTTCAGCCATTGCCCGAGCTGCTTGAGCGCCTCAAAGTCGCCGGCATTAACGGCGACCAGGGCTTCCAGCTCGGCAATTGCGCCCGCCAGATTGTTCTGAGCTTTGTAGATTTCCGCGAGCTGACGGTATGGGCTATCCGGCTGGTCATATGCCGGAAAGAGGCTCTTGGCTTTCTCGAGGTACGGAACGGCCTTGTCGGGCTGCTTTTGCTCGACATAGTACCCGCCCAGTTTCAAATTGGCGAAGAAACTGTCGGGGTGACTCGCAAGCACGGCCTCGAGTTTTTCCGGCGACTTTTCGGCGTTCTTGTCCTTAAGCAGCTCTAAATCGACTGACCTGAGCGCCGGGCCGAAACGGGACTGCAGATAGTCGTTGAACCGCTTATCAAACTCCTGCGGAGAGAGCTGCAACGCGCTCGTCAGCACCGCCGGCAAGGACTGCCCCTCTTTGAAGCCCTTCAGCATTGTCAGGATCGCGGGGAATCCGAACTCTTTGTCTATGAACTCGCACGCTTGCCCAGCCTGGAAGTAAGACAGCTGGACCTGCCCCGGGAACCGAGGCCGCTGGAACCCGGCGGTGAGCTCAGCGATCGGCAGGAGCTTCTTCTCCTGCATCGCCTGGATGGCTTCCAGGGTAATGTTGTCTCCCCAGCCGGGCCTTGCCTGGTGCTCCTCCATGACCGACAGGCCTTCACTGAACCAGCGGGGCACTTTGTTGTCGGTCATTCCCAGCGTTATGACGTGGGTAAACTCGTGCCACAACGTGCTGCCCCAGTGAAAGCCGCCCTTCGGACGCGCGCTTGGCGAATCCATCACCATCCCGGGTCCGAAGCAGACACCCAGGGCCCCGAGACCGGGCAATCCCAGCGTGCGGACTGCGAAGTCCTCGTGGTCTGGGAACATCTCCAGGTAAAGCGGCGTCTTCGGCCGATAGGCATACTTGGTAGACAACGTGTCGAGGGCCTGGTGGAGCAGGTCCGGGACGTAAAGACGCAGAATGGCGGATTCCTTTTTGTTGAGTCTTATCCTGAAATCCGGCACTTCGATCGTATCAAAGTTCTCGAAGCTGTCGATCAACCGCAGGGTGTTGACCGTCCAGACATTGAACCGGTCGTTGGCGTAGGAGGTCTCCAACGCTTCCTTGGCGGCTGCCTCGTCACCCAGCCGAAGAAGGTTGATTCCCAGGCCGGAGTAAGCGCTCCAGAGGCGGGGATTCAGCTCAAGCGCCTTCCGGAAGTAGTCGACCGCCTGCTGGTAGAACCGCTGGGTCACGGCGTAAGTCGCCAGATTTTCATACAACTGCCCATAGTGCGGATTCACTTTCAAGACCGCCTGGATCTCCTGCTCAAGTTCAGACGGTTGGCGCTTTCCGGAGTGGAGCACGGCCTTCCAGGAGTGGACTTCCGGCGAGTTTGGGTTGACCTGCAGTGCCTTCTGGATCTCGGCCGCCGCCTCGTCGAAGACCTCGGCTTCAATCGCGGCCTCGGCCAGAAGGAGACGGGCGTCAATAAGATTGGGGTTAACGCCGAGCGCTTTTTCAATCAGCTCATGAGACCGTTCCCCATCCTCTTCCGAAAGGCTCAGAGCGAGGCCCACCAACGAGTCGGGGTGATTCGGAGCCGCCTTGAGAGCGTCTTCGAAGACCGATGTCGCATTCGCCTTGTCGTACTTTTCAAGGAACAGGCGACCCCACGCATGCCAGGTATCGACGTCCTTCGAATTCGCCTCGGTTGCCTGTCTGAAGGCGGTGTTGGCATCTTGAAACTGCTCCAGGTTCTCGAGCGCGACAGCGGCAACACCCAGTTTCGCTGAGTTGGATGCAACCCGGTCAAACAGTCGCTGGAACTCGGCGTGACTCTCATCCAGCCGTCCTGTCTCTTTCAAGAGCAGGCCGAGATCCATCGCCGCTTCATCGCGGATGTCGTTTTGGGAGCGCGCCGCAGTTCGGAAAGCGGCCTCGGCGTCAGCGTACTTGCCTTGAGCGCGACGAGCCTTTCCGAGCCACAAGGAGAAGACCGGATCGGGGGTAGCCTGCAGGTATTTCGACGCCACTTCTTCCGCCCGCGCATACTTCCCCGTCAGCTGAAGAAGCCGGAGGAGCTCGATTTTCGTTTCTTTGGAGCTGTCAGAAGCTTCGGCCAGTTGCTCGTAAGCGGCTAACGCCTCGGCATACTGGCCTTTTGAAGAGAGTTGCTGTGCCGCTTCCGGCGTGTCAGCCAGGCTCGCCGCTTGCCGTGAAGCGACGACGAGCACCAGCACGAGGCAGAAGGCGAGAAGGGGCAGAATCAGCCGTGAAGGACCAGAAAATAGTGCGGATAAGGCTGAAGGATCTTTGCGACCAGCGCTATCCGGCTGATGTACTCTGCGTCTCGCAGGGCTGTAACCCTTCATTTCGGTTTCTCCAACTCTCTGATTCGACCGTCCGTCCGGGCTAGTTCGAGCAGCAGTTTTTCCAGGTTCTTTTGGTATTCCGCGTCTTCCATAGTCGACTTTCTGTACTTCAGGGCTTCGATATCAGCTTCAACCTTCTTCTTAGCCGCCTGAAGCTCGCGTAACTCCTTCTGATTACCGGGAGCCGCGCCGGCAGCGGCTACCACCGTTTCGACGCCGGGTCCTGGCACGAGCCGGCCGGCAAGCAGGCCATCACCCGTCTGTGCGGAAGGAATGGAGGAGCCGCGGCCATTGCCGTCGTCCTCCAGGAGCGCGTGCTCGGTGGCCAGCTTCTGGCGCTCTTTGTAGTAGTCCTCGACCTTCTTCCGCGAGTAGAGGTAGGCTTCGAGCATCGAAACCCGGCCGTTCTTGTCGGCGTCGGCTACCTGGTTCTCGAATGCTTCCACGAAGAACCCGCCGAAAACCGTCTGGTTGTTTTCCATCTCGCTCTTGGTCGCGGCCATGATCACCCGGTTCTTCCCGGCCAGAGTCCGCGTCAATCCGCCGCTGCACGGCGTGGCCGCAACGAGGACCACCTGCTGGCGTGAGAAGCGGTTCAAGAGCTGCTCGAGATCAGCGGCGGTTGCGTCGGGACCGACGAGGTTGAACTTGTAGGTCGTGCCGTCGTAACTGCCGTGACCAAGCAACACGATGAGAACCAGGTCCCCTTCTTTCGAGGCGCTGCCGAGCTTCTCCGCGGCCCTCGTCAGCTCGCTCTTGGTTGGTTTGCCAAAGACGCTCGATGCGTCTTTGGACGGATCCTCGAACAGGAAAAGGATGTCTTCTTTCGGCACCCGCATCTGCTGGGTAAGAACCCGCTCCAGCCGGGTTCCCCAGTCCCAGAACTGCTCTTTGAATTGCTCCTCTCCCGAGGCGCTCGCGACAATCAGCGCGTGGGTTGACTGCGCAAACAACGACCCGGCGGTGACGAGCCAGAAGGCGGCCAGCCCAGCGGAACAGAGCCGTGAGCGCAGCGTCTTCTGCTTTTTTTCCATACGCCTCACGCCAACCCTCCTCGCCGGCGGAGGAACCACTCGGCCGTCAATGCGCCGCAAATGATGAGAAACAGGATCGGCATGTCCCAAAGCGGCAGGTATTGCGGCACCGAATTGGGACGCTCCTGATAGACCAACTCCTCCGGAATTTGTGCCGCTTCGCTGAGGGGATAGTATTTGCCCCCGGTTTGGGACGCGACGTGCGTCAGCAGCTCGCGATTCTGGGCCGGGCTGAAGAACTCCTGGTTGGATTCGTCCACTGCCAGATATTGCCGGGTCGTTCCGATCTCCTTGCCCTGCGCTTCGGCGGCCACTCGAATTTCGTAGATGCCTTTCTCGTCTGGTTTGAAGGCACCCAGGTAAACCCCGTCTTTCTGTCCTGACCACTTGATCGGGATCTCGGTTCTCTTGCCGCTCGGCGAGGCGATCGACACCGTCACATCCGCATTGTTCAGGCCTCGGAAGGAAGCGTCATTGACATCCACGCTGAGGCGCACGGTGTCGTCTTCGCTGTAGACTCCGTTTCCGAGGTCAAGATTCACTTGATCGGGCGCCGAGCCGACCAGCCACCGCGCGGCCTGCCGCCAGAAGATCTGGTGCGAGTCGTCGGTGTGGGGCATTTCCATCCGCCATCTCCAGGAGCTGTCGGGCATGAAAGCCAAGGCGCGGCCGCGCCCGTAACGGTGAGCGGCGAGCATCACCGGGGATCCTTTTCCGTTACCCCGTGCGAGGACGGTCGCTCCCGGCTTGCTAGTGGCGATCCAGTTGAAATCGCCGATGGGAGGAAGAGATCTCCAGCGCCTTTCATTCTGGGCGTCGTCGGTTACCAGTCGAGTTATCGGGTGGTTCTTTCCGTAAGACGTCAGTTCCAGCTTTTCAGGCGCACGCAGATAAGAATCTGTTTGCCTTCTTTGCCCGAGAACCACCGGCAAGATGTCCGCGATAACCGTGTTCGCATAATTACCGGCATCAAACGACGTCTTTCCGCCGAGCATCAAGAAGCCGCCGCCGCGAAGACTCACGAAATCGGCGATCATCTGGGCTTGCTCTTTCGAAAAGAAGGTGGCTTCGATACTGCCGAGCACCAGCCCCTTGTACTGGAAAAGCTCTTCCCGGTTGGCCGGAAACCCGCCTGCCAGGTTGTCTTCGCTTTCCACACCCTGGCGGTAGAACTTGTTGCCGGACGTGCGCAGCAACGTCACCAGCTGCAGGTTCTTGTCCTTGGATAACGCCTGGCGGATGAACTTGTACTCCCAGCGCGGCGTACCCTCGAGGTACAGGATCTTCGGCTGGATGTCGTCGACGTTCAGGACCATTTTCTGCTGGTTGTTGACGGTTATTGCTTCGCCGTCCTGAGGCCGGACAGACACCGTGTACGTCTTCGCGCCGTTTCCCTTCGGGGTGAGGTCAATATCGACAACCTGTGGCTCATTAGTCCCTTCGAGCTCGACCGGTTTCGAGTTGACCAGTTTGCCGTTCTCCCGAACTTCCAGCGTTACCTCTCGACCCGCGAAACCGGCGCTTTTTAGAGAAACCACCGCCTGCGTCACGGACCCGGGGAGTACGGTTGACGGAGCACTGGCCTGGACGATCTCAATGTCGCGGTCAACCGTCTGGGCGCCGACGCCCACGGAGCTGACCGTGATCTTCCGGCTGCGGAACTCGTTGAGCGCGGCGGCAAGGTTGGCCGAGGAATTATCGGCGCCATCCGAAACGACGACGACCGAAACGAGCGGCGCGGATGAGAACTCGCGGAGAACACCCTGTAGGGCCGCCTCCAGATTGGTTGCTTTGCCGTCCGCTCTCAGCTCCGCCGCCGATCCGAGCCGGTGGTCCTCGCGCGAGAAGCTGAACAGACGCGTCTGAAAGCGGTTCTCCAGTTCGCCCAGAAACCCTTCCCGGCCGGGAGCCAGCAGGCGTTTCACGGCGTCCAGTCGGGTCTCGCCGCCCACGTCGCGCAAGGTCATGCTTTTCGAGTCATCAACGAGCACGGCGACGATGTTTTCGCGCGGCAGCAAGCTGGAAACGACGAGCGTCGGCCTCACGAGCATGAAGAGCAGCGTCGCCAACACCAGGGACCGGAAGCCGATCAGAAGCCAGACGGGCATTCGGCGCGGCATCGGCGCGGTCGGCTCGGAGACCTCGAGGGCCGCGCCTTTGCGCAATGAGCTGAACCAATAGATGGCGACCGCCAAGCCGATGGCGATCAGCGGAATCAGCCAAGGTGAGAAGCGGCTCTCCAGGAAGATTTTTCCCTTCTCAAAGAGGAACCACTTGTATTTAAAAAGGATCTCGAAAAGCGCATTCATAAGGACAACAGTTCACACGTTTCGACGCCCGCAGGGTCGGTCGGACAGGCCGCGGTGACAAGACCTCTTGCCTCGAAGACCCCCGCCGGCAACTCTCAATGACTCATCGCGTAGATGATGTAGTTGATGCCTAGCCGATACGCGGTCGAGGACCATTTCTCGGGATAGGCGGGGTAATCCGCCCATTCCCAGGCGTCGCCGATGTCTGAGTTGAAATTGATGACGACCATCAGGCGGCCGTTTTCATCCTTCACGCCGCGGAAATGGGGAACGTACCCGTCCTTCTCGTAAGGACGACCTGAGTAGAGATACTGGATCCCGGGAACCTGGATGAGCTCGCGCAGGTCGAAGAAGCAGTGGAAGATGGGGTGGGACAGCGGGATCTCCTCGATCTTGCACTCCGGGAAAACCTTGCGCAGCTGTTCCTCCCAGTTCGCCCACTCGTAGGTTCCATGAAAATCGTCGACGACCAGAAATCCACCTCGCAGCAAATACTCTCGCAAGGTCGCAGCCTCTTCATCGGAAAGCTGCAGATATCCAACCTCCACGGCGTACAAGAACGGGTACTTGAAGATTTCCTGCGAGGTCAAAGGTATGAAAAACGGAGATTCGCGGACGTCGAGATTGGTGAGTCGCTTAATGCCGGCGACGAAGGTCACGTCGGCCTTCGGCGCATCGGTCGTCCAGCTGTCGTAGTGCCAGCCGCGGCCGCCGGAGTAAACGAGCCGGGCGAAAGTGTATTCGTTGGTGGGTGGGCCCACCTCGGGGGCATCCTGGAAGCTGACAGGCGGCTCGCGCCGACGGCGGCCGCCGGAGAACCAGTCGGAGGTCTGAGCCAGGCAATAAAACGTAAAGAGGGCAAAGGTCACCCCAAAAACCAGGCGTCGCATCTTCGACCCTTTCGTATCGGCGAAATTTCGATCGGCGAAATTACTGCTGATTTATATACATTCATTGTAAGGCCGAAGTTTCATGAGAACAAAGAAAGGCAGGGAAAGGCGGAGGGCGAAGGGGCAAAGGGGCAAAGGGGCGGAGGGGCAAAGGGGCGAAGGGGCAAAGGGAAGAAGGGAAGAAGGGAAGAAGGGAAGAAGGGAAGGAGGGAAGGAGGGAGCGACGGGAGATTCAGCGGCGGTTGAGTGGCGCGGTTTTGGCGCTGTATCGAAACCCCGCGCCTCTGGAGCACGGCAGTGCGGCAGCCGCTATTGTGGCCGGACTCTCCAGAGTCCGGTGCCGGGCTCGCCGAGAGCCCGGCCAAGAAGCGGAATCACAGGGTGATCGAAGGGTAGGGGCCCAGCAGCCGTCGCGTGACGCGTTCTTGCCCTGTGTGGATATTCCGCGGTTAGGAGCACATGCTTGCAACCGGCCCAATCCCTGGCTGGGCTCTCGGCGAGCCCGGCACCGGACTCTGAAGAGTCCGGCCACGATAGCGGCTACCGCAACTACTGTGCTTCAGCGGCTCAATCTCGCTTGTCGCAAATCCGGGAATCGGATATTGTCAGCGCCGATCAACAGGAGTGCCCAAGTATGAACAGCGACAGGTTCTTAATTATTTGTCTGGGACTGTTTCTCCTTCTCCCTCACGCTTCGTCTCTGTGCGCCGCGGACGACGCCTATCATGCTGCAATTCGCGCCCAACTCCAGGCCAAAGGCATTACCGGCGGTACCTGGGTCTTTACTGATTCGGAGTCTGCGACACTTGGACTCATTTCTGTCACGAACGTCACCGTGAACTTGAAGACCTGGGCGGGCCCCGAGCCCTTTACCCAGGTCAGAGAGCTTTCCGCCGCCGCAGCAATGACCAACCCTTGGGACTCCGCCGTCCGCTTCAACATTCGCGAGCCGATTACGAAAGGGGACAGTCTCCTGCTGGTGATTTGGGTCCGGGGAGTTTCTGCCGCTGACGGTGAGGGATACTTGACTCACATTTTCGAGCAGACGACGAGTCCCTACGACAAGTCTCTGTCCCTGGACCAGACGCCTGCCAAGGAATGGCAGCAATGGATGATCCCCTTCCAAGCCGGTCTCACGCTCGCGTCTAACCAGGGCCGCTATCAAATCAACCTGGGCTACCAGGCTCAGAAGATCGAAATTGCCGGCCTCGCAATACTGAATTTCGGCACAGCCTATACGGTCGCTCAGCTTCCAAAGTCCCGCTTTCACCTCGAATACGAGGGCCATTCCCCGGATGCTCCCTGGCGTGTGGAAGCTCTGGCGCGCATCGAGGATCTTCGCAAGGCACGGTTGCGAATTCAGGTCGTCGACCAGCGCGGCGCCCCGGTCCCCGGTGCGGCGGTCCATATCCGGATGAAGCGCCACGCGTTTGGGTTCGGAACCGCGCTGTCCATGGGGCGAATGCTTGGCGCGACGGCCGACGACGACAAGTACCGGGACAAGATCTTCAATCTGAACGGAGACGGCAAGACGTGGAGCATGATCGTGTTCGAAAACGCGATGAAGTGGCCGAACTGGGAAAGCTCCTCGTCAGACGGAACAAAGGAACAGGTCGTAACGACCGTAAAGGCACTTCGCGATGCCGGCATGCTGGTCAGGGGGCACAACCTGGTCTGGCCTTCGTGGCAGTATCTCCCGCCGGACATCCAGGCCAACCATAACCCCGATTACGTAAGAAACCGAATCACAGAGCACATTCCCGAAGAGGCAGGCTACCCGGGTCTGAAAGGGCAAATTGCCGAGTGGGATGTTCTGAATGAGCCGGCACACCTGCCGGATCTGAAAAACCTCTTCGGTGGCGAGCAGATCTACGCCGACTGGTTCAAACTGGCTGCCCAGGCCGACCCGGACGCCAAGCTTTACATCAACGAGTACAGCATCATCAGCAATGGAGGCAAGGATGTGGCGATGCAGACGGCCTACCGCGGAGTTGTCGAGAGGCTGCTTGCGAACGGGGGCCGGATCGATGGCATCGGCATGCAGGGCCATTTGGGATCCACCCTCACTGCGCCCGAGACTATTTACCGCATCTTGAACGACTTCTCAGGCTACGGCGCGGCCATCAGTATCACCGAGTTCGATGCCCAAGGCGCAGACGAAGAGATCTTCGGCGACTACATGCGCGATCTCCTGATCATCTGTTTCAGCCATCCGCGTGTCGAAAATTTCGTGATGTGGGGCTTCTGGGACGGGTCCCATTGGCACCAGGATGCACCGTTGTTCCGGCGCGACTGGACACTGAAACCTTCGGGGCAGGCCTTCCTGCAGACAGTCTTTAGCGACTGGTGGACCGACGTCTCAGCTGTTTCCGACCAACAGGGTGCAGCTGAAGTCCGGGGCTGCCTGGGAGATTACGAGGTCGACGTCACCTTTGAGGGGGAGACAAAGACGCGTGCCTTTTCTTTAAGCAAGGACGGGCTGGTCCACACGGTTGCGCTGGACCAGCGGGTCGACCGCACGCCCCGACAGAGCCGGACAAAGAGCGGATGGCAGCTCGTCTGGGCCGATGAGTTCCAAGGCCCGGAGATCGACCTGTCTAAGTGGGAGCATCAGATCGGATCCGGAGCCGGGGGTTGGGGCAACAACGAGAAGGAGTACTACACGGCCCGCGCAGACAACTCCCGCATCGAGGACGG
>Ga0105104_10000997_pt1 | contig 21933 bp, 28 predicted proteins | sample PPLLaktember2015_3_FD_87034 | JGI IMG/M metagenome (GOLD analysis project Ga0105104, IMG submission 87034) | Freshwater sediment microbial communities from Prairie Pothole Lake near Jamestown, North Dakota, USA - PPLs Lake P7 Core (6) Depth... | ecosystem: Environmental > Aquatic > Freshwater >... | reverse complement strand
CAGTTGGTCCTTGTATACCCTGAATACCTTGAATTCCTTGTGGACCTTCTGGCCCCTGCGGCCCTGTTGGACCAGTTGCACCAGGCTCACCAGTAGCACCAGTAGCACCCGTAGCACCAAGTGCACCTGGTGTTCCAGCCGTTGAAATGGATGGACCAAGAGGCTGGGCGATAAGAACAGTAGAAGGAAGTGGCTGATTTACAACAATATTTGTTGAAGATTGCCCTACTACTATTTGGTTCGCTGGTATCTGAGTGACTACAAGTATTGGTCTATCTTCAGCCATTACGTTCTCGTTATTTCTCTAGGAACCTCGAATGTACCTTCCATTAATCTGGTGACCTCCGTCCCAGTCTTGATTTCAAAATCATAAAAATGTTTTCCGTAAGGCACGTTTTTCATAGTTTCAGCATCAGCTCGAATAAAAATACCACCAGTAAACCCAGAGGTACCGTAAATCGAAGTATTGAAGCTAATGCCACCTATTCCAGCTATTCCACCCTGTCCAACCACAAATTCACCTGTGGTTCCGCCACCAGTTATGCCATTTTGTGTAAAAAACAATAAAACTTCAGGATCTTTGGCCGATCTTCGGACTTGAAGAGCTCCAGTAAAATTAGACATATCTATTCCAGTACCACCAGAATATTTGTATGTCAGGTGCAGTTTTAGGGTGGATCCCTGTTCTGCATAGATGTCGTACCTTGAAGCTGGCATATTTTCTCCTAAGTTTATTTATATTAAACTAGTTCAAACCATGAAAGATCGCAGTAAACATTCGTATCACTTTCAACTGGCGTCAGTGTTAGAACAAATATGTCAGACACACCTTTTTGAGTTCTTCCGAGTTGAAAGTTGAAATCATTTATATTCGAGACATCAAGTGATCCGCTGCTGCTGATGTACCCACCTATGATGTCTGTTCCACCAGTAACTGCTGTTGCTGTTATATTGTAATCAATATTTCCATTGAAATGCGTTGACCAAGTATTTCCAGTCAGAGTTGGATTCAGAAGAATCCTGTATTGCACTGTAACTGGTTTATTGTTGGTGTCTTCTTCAACCACCACACTTATATTTGATGGAATGATCACCGAATCAAGACGGTTTGAATTCAACCTGATCGCCGCCATAGGATACTGAACATCCTGAGTTGTAAGAGTGGTAGGATTCGAACCATTCTTGGTGATATTGTATCTTCTACTAAATCCTTCGTATCCACCTTCACTCATGACTGAGGAGCATATTTGATGCATTGTGCTGCCGCTTGCCTGAGATGTTAAATTCTCAAGTTCATAGCGACATGGCAGGACTGCCGTGGTCATGTATGTCGTGGGATGAACATTGTCATTGTGGAATGTGTGTGCCACGACGGGTCTGCCGTCCACGAAGAAGCCAGTGCGGACATCCCCAACACCGAGCCACTCTATGTCTGTCCAGAAGATGTTTCCCTTGGTGATATCGATTGTTCTGCCAGAAGTACCCGTTCCATCGAACTTATCCTCGTTCCAAGATGATTGATCAACTTTGGTGATGGTGTTCAATGACTGACTTGCAAGGCATATGGACAGAGTTAGTCCATCCTGCTGCAAGTAGACTCCATTGGCAGGAGTTCCGAATGTTGCCCCACCAGAGATGCCAAAGTATCCAACTCTCTGTAGCAATCCATTCTTTGGTTGGTTCATTGCGAATGTGTTGATTATCAGAAGAGATTTTCCTGGCTGATATGGAAATACGCGCTTTGACTCTCTCGTAACCTTGCTACCCGCAGTTATCCCCACCATCATGTGAATTGCGCTTTCACTCAACGAAAACGATGCAGTTCCACCAGTGACACCAAAGGTATCCCACTTGTCATTTTCCTTATATCTGTGTTGTGAATCAAAGAGTGTAAATGGCTGAGACACCTTGAGGCGATTAAAGCCATCAACAGCATTTGGGACAAATCCAACCTGATTGTTGAACAGATAACTCATTAGACTATTCTCCATCCGTTTCTGTAAATGAAATCAAGAGCACCATTATTGATGTTTATAGTAGCGGAGTCCTTATTATCGATCTTATCGCCCATTGAGGCTCCTCGAACGACAATATACTTATATGGATCTCCAGCCCGACCAGACTCATCCTTGACGATGACCATTTGACCATTTATTGGAGTCGAGGGTAAAACTATTCCTGCGGTTCCATTGAAACTCACTCCAATATAATAGTCATATATCTGTGCGTTATATGTAGGTCCAGTGATATATTGAGTATTCTGTATAAGAATACCATCAATTCTTTCCCAAGCTGCCCCATTAAAAATCCACACCCGATCTTCAATCGCATGTGTGGAATTTAGTGCTGGATTAATTGGAAATGCCATAGGAACCTATAGCATTATTTATGCTTATTATCCCCGCTGTTTATACTTTTTCTTTTTGGGCTGCTCAGGCTGAGACTGAGGTGCCTTCCTTACAAACTGAGACTCGAATGCAATTCGATTTCTTTCAATCTGCCCAATGATATTCTCATATTGAGCCATATTCGCCTTGATTCGATCATTCTCGCTCTTTGGAATCTTAGCATCCATTAGAAGCTTCTTGCAGGCTGCATAGCCGATGTATGGCTGATTTGCGGCGTATGCCGTGGCTGCAACCTCATCCAGAATGGCATAGTTGTAGATGGCATCTGGAACGAACAGAATCTCTCCATGTGGGAATGGAATGTCGAGTGCAGCCTTTGCATAAAGGAAGGCCACCGCAGGCATATTGAACTTGGTGCGATACACCTGTGCAATGTGGTAAAGTGGTTCGGCTCGAATGGGTCTATAGTTGTATGCAGCTAGGAATGCTTGCTCAATCTCATGCCAATCCCGATCAAGCATTGCCTTGCAGATGGCAATTCGGTAGAGTGAGTAGAACACTTCCTCTCCCCAACCGCCAGCAGAGACTCGTCGCTGATACGCTCCGATTGCCTTTTCCCACTGCTGGGAATCAAAATATGACTGCCCAAGATAGAACATATAACGAATATTATCTGGTTCATCTATGAGAGCACTTTCAAGTATTTCAGCATCCTTTGAGTATTTCTGAACTGGAGTGATGCCAACGTTTCTAGCACCCATGGTTCTTGCAACAACTCTGTAGTTTCCTTCGAGCTTTGCAATCATAGGTTGTGCCTTTGCCCTGCATCTAGCATATTCGTGAAGGACTCCGACATACTCCCATTCGACATCAACCTTGAATATCTGGTTTCTCCACCAAGAGAATTCTTCTCTTCCAAGACGAATCGCGTAAGAGTCAACCTCATTTCCAGGTGGTAGCCTGATCTCTCCAACGATATAATCATCGGCATCGATCATATAGGCGTATTCAGCCTTGCCCTTGCAGAGATCAAGAGCTTCTGTTCTGGATGGACCGAATCCCTTCCACTCGCTCTGATGAAGCTCTCCTGGGATTCCCTTCTCGGCAAAGAACTTCTTGATGATATCCTGAGTTCCATCGGTGGAACCAGTATCAACGATAACCCAATAATCTATGAACTTGTAGACGGTTTCAAGGCACTCATGAATGATATGAGACTCATTCTTAACAATCATTGCCAAAGCTAATCGATGCATTATATAGATCCTTTACTGTATTTATAAGCGAACGTGTGGATACTTGGCAGTAAACCAATTGATTGTGTCATTTATACCTTTTTCCAAATCAGTGAATTCAAAGTCTGGAAAGTAGTTTCTGAATATCATGTTGTCTGAAGGCTTTCTGAGTATTCCATTAGGCATACCTTCATCAAAAACTATGTTTCCATTGAACTTGAACTTCTTGGCGATCAGATTAACTACCTCTCGAATGCTATGCTCTTTTCCTGGTGATATGATCATCTTAGATGGGAGCTTTCCTGGTGTTGAATCTATTCTCTCAATAATCCTTGCGAGGTCATCAACATACATGAATTCTCTGAGCGCATTTCCATTTCCCCATACTGAAAAATCAGAATAGTTCTTCTGTGCGAGAAAACACTTGTGTATCAGACCAGGAATCACATGACCATCAATGACATTATAGTTGTCATTCTTTCCATACAGATTACATGGAATGAGACACATTGTTCTCAATCCATACTGATCGTAGAGGGCTCTTGATCCAACCTCAAGCATTCTCTTTCCATAGGCATATCCAAAGTTGGTTGGATGGGGCTCGCCTTGGTGTAGTGATTCCTCCGTGTATGGAAAGTTTTCTTGAGGGAAAACGCATGTCGAAAGAATGAATATGCTTTTGTCGAGCTGGAACTCCTCGCATGCCTTCAGTACATTTGCATTCATCTGAAGATTGTCGTGAAAAAATGTAAAGTTCTTTCTTCGATTTGCCTCAACTCCCCCCACTTTCGCAGCACAATGAATTATCTTCGTCACACCATTCAGCTGAATAAATCTCTTTAGAGAATAGTAATCTAGAAGATTCAATTCATGGCTTGAAGGCTTAATTGCATTTTTTATGTTGATTTCAGATCCAAGAAGACCTGAGCCACCTGTAATTAGTACGTTGAACATTTTTATTTACGGGATATCCAATTTGGTTGTGTGAAATGTATATGCTCATAAGAATGATGGTCGTGTATCACGTTCATTGCCTTCACTGGCATGTTACAAGAAAGCAAATAAAAACCCCACATTCTTTCAACTATTCCACAAACTCTATGATTTATTCTATTCATGATTCCCCATCTATTGTTTACCAGGATATCTTCAATTTCCTCTCGATTATCATGAACATATTTTGCAAATTTCAAAAATACAGCCTTTGGTGTTAGACTCAAAGTTTCACTTATAAAACCATTATTCCATATTCGGACAGGATCTATTGTCATATTGAGCTTTTGCCCCATGAATTCACAAATTTTTTCCAATTCATATGGAGATAGATAAAGATCAGGTACTCCTCTTATTTTTTGATAAAAAATAGTATTTGGATTTTGTTTTAATTCACTCATCATATCATTTATTGAGTTAGCATTAAAAATAACATCATACTGGAGTATCCCCACATGTGTCAGATCTTCTATTAACTTCTGATTTTTGTAAAGATGCGGCATGGAACTATAATCATAATATTGTTTGCTCTGATATTGATAATCGTTCCACTCGAATTCCCACTCTTTAACATTATGACGTATTAACTGAGAAATTTGTTTTGATACCTTTTTCTGTATTTGATAACAATAAACCATTTCTAGTTCATTGTCATCCAGTTGTTCGACAACTTTATCATACAATCTATCGTAGGTTACCAGAAAGTATTTTGCATTTACCATAAAGTTATTCTATAGTTTTTTGATTACAACCAAATCCCTGTAAAAATGAACATATCTGATCTTACATGCATTTACTTCCCGATCAACATGATGGATCAATGAATTCAAAAAATCATCCATATGGCTTCTTATGTTTGTCATCTTAACACCAAAATTATATCTCATTCCAGGCCATCCACCGTTGATGATGTCGTCCTGTAGATTCTCAGAGTAAGAGCATCCCATGTCTTCGATAATGTAATAACCGTTTGAATTCAGTTTATTGAATAAAAGATGAAATGATTTAATTGTCAATTCATTTACATGTGAGCCGTCATCGATGATGATATCAAATGTTTTTGCATCACCAACGAGTTTACTGATGGTTTCCTCGTCACCTTGACTGCCAATATGTACATTTACGTTCTCTTCTGCATAAGCTTTACATCTAGGATCTATGTCTAGACCAAATATTTTAGAATTTTTAAAATATTTCTTCCATAACTTCAAGGATCCTCCATTGTTAATACCTATTTCCAAAACATTTAGATTTTTATCCTTTATCGGATCAAAGTAATCTTCATAGATGTCTAAATAGCTTCTTCCATGATTTATGTGTGATGGTGAAGCCTTATCTGTCAAACCTAGTCCCAAATTGTTTAGCATAAATTTATTATTCCTTTTTTTATAAAAAATATCAAGTTCTGATTCCATGTCGATCAATGTGAATCCAATCATTATCATATCCATGTTCTACTGAAAATTGATCAATTTGTGGCATATACATCATATTTCTATTATAGACCAATAATGATAATATAGCTTGATCATGTCTATGATCAATAAAATCTTCATAATTATTCATTAGTGTATTCGGGGTATCCATTATCAGTGATGGATTGGTGCAGAGTTCTAACCAATTTTTCACAAAATTTGTACATATGTTATTTTTTCTGAAAAATAAATATGTGGCTTGCATTTGATTATTATCTTTAAAGTCATCGGCATTATTTTCATTAATACTAAAAAAACAATCACCCTTCGTCCACTTTGATGTCTTTTGCATCATGCTGAAATTCAGCATCCCCCTGTGATCTATCATTCTAAGAATGTTATCAACATTCTTGATCAACTTGGCCCCAGAATCCATATAGACCAGATAATCTCCATCATTTATTTCATTTAATTTTTTCAATATGATATATGGTTTCCACAACCAATATCCAGCGCCGCGCTTTGAAGAAAGTATTTCTGCATTTTTAGTTTTAAATTCTTCATCAATGTCGTCTGGTCCATATCCATTGGCAATAAAACCAAAAGACCTCGCGGCTTCTAATCCAATTCGTTGACTATTCAAAAACCCATTAGATGCATAATTTATAAAATACTTTTTCATATTATGAATTCACATTAATTATTTTATTTAAATCTTTCATTTAACCACTTTAATTCCCACTGCCTATTCCAATCGTTTTTACCTATAATATTTGAATTTCTAAACAGTAAAGCATTACAAGAATATTTTACAATAGGATTATCTTTGACTTTTTGCGAAAGATATTTTTCTAAACTCCATACACAATTTTGATTGATAAAATTTGTTCCTAAAATATTTTTAAAAAACTCTATGTCTGCACAAAATGACCCATCATTGTATGTTGGATAATTATCAAGTATGCTCATGGCTAGTTCTGATGAATTAGTTTTATAAATTTTCAATAAATCATATGATTTAAAAAAGTATTTATCTGGGATGTTGTCAACAATAGTTTCATCTTGAGATGAACCAGAAATGTATTTTTCACATTCATAATAATCTTTTAATAAGTTTTGCGAATAAACATCGCATAAACTTATCATATCATAATTTTCATTTTCCAAAAATATCTTTAAATTATCATAAAAGTTATAATTTTTCTGCACACTAAAACAATCATCTTGTAAAAATAAAAATTTATTATAACCTTCATCTAAAAATTTATTTAAAGTTATATTTAAAGTTTCAGCATAATTAATATTATTGTAAATTAAGTAATTATTATATCCTAATTGTTTTTCTTTCAATGAATTTATTGTATCATCGCTGCAATTATGAAAAGATAAAAATGAATCAAAATTTTTAATAAAATCTATAAAGTTTTTATCTTTTACCCTATAATCAAAAATTTCTTGTCTATCATTTCCATATGTTTGAGTAAATACAGCTATTTTATTCATGTGCAGATCTACTTATTTTTGTATTATATAAGTATTTATGCAGTTTCTTTTCAATTTTGTATGGACTTGTTACTTTTTTGTTCAACGAATCTATCCACACGGCATCCTCACATGATTCATTGTATTGATTTCTTACTTCTTTAAATTTTTCAGACTTCGCCAAAGCTGAATCCCAAACACATAAATGCCACGGTGGTCTTTTTACCTTGTAGTCTGGATTTTGGGCCAAGAATGAATAATTTACACCCTCAACTGGATTACCATGGTCAAATGTGACCGTAAATTCAAAACCATTTACATTGCAGTATTGATTAAACGTAATGACATCATGTTTTTTCTGTCTGCATATTGGAACTATTTCATCGAAATAGTCATCGAACACATCATCATCATCATCCAAGAATGCCACATAGTCGCCCTTGGCTATATTGAGCAAATGATTTCTTTTTTCTGTTATTGTCTGTTTTCTATTGTCCATCAAAATTAAAATTTCAACGTCATCAAAAGAACACAATTTTTCAAGTTTTTTGAATAAAATTGAGGCCATATCAAGCCTCTCGGTCAAAGAAAGTATTAATACAGATAATGAAGTTTTTTTGCTCATATAAAATTTTCCCACTCTACATGCGGTGAAAGAATATCGCCATGTGTGCAATAACCTGGCATGGGTGTTAATAGATTTCTATTTCTAACAGCAGTTATCATTAAAAATAATTCATAGTCTCTCGGTATGCTTCTATATTCATGCATTTGCCTCGATCTGTCTCCAATATAATGCATATTATATTTAAATATATCATAATCATTCTTTAACATTAAGGCTGAAGCTGCAAAGGTCATTGTGAATGTATTGGAAGTTCTCCAATAACAATTAACTCCAGAATAAATTTTACTAGTAAAGTCATTAAATAAATTTTGGCCAAAATTTACATATGTTCCGTAGTTTAGATTGTAATGATTATTATATTTCTCTGGACTGTCATAAAGAGATACATAGTCTGCTTTCATTCCGATAAAAGCTTCGTCCATAGCCTCTCTGGAACCAGGACGATGTAGATAATCATTCTCGACAAAATAAACAATATCTGATTCTTTGGCATTATCCATAGCATGAATCATTGAGAAATCAAAACTACCAGAATTGCCTAGAGATGTCTTAATATAATTAAGATTCAATGATTTCAAAAAAAGTTCTGTTTGTTCTCCAATATTATCTGCTATTACGATTAAATCATCAGTATCACGTAAAGTAAAATATTTTAAAAAGTTATTAAGACAATTTTCATTAGTGAAATAAGAAGGGGCTTTACCCCTTCTATTTTTGTCAGAAATTCTATAGTAAATAATCATTTAAACACTCACGTTTCTTGCTTTATAGAAGTATGTATCTACGCACTCCTGAATGTAGTCCAGCTGTTCATCGGTGATCACTGGGCTTGTACCAAGGAAGAATGTGTCGGTAGTCACTTTGGTGGCAACTGGAAAATCGCTCTTTGAATTTCCAGAGTAGACACCTTCATATGCTGGCTGTAGCAACAGATTCCCACCGAAATAATTTCTTGTCTGTATCTTGCAATCTTCCAGATGCATGGTGAAGTTGTTTCTAGTCATATAGACACCATCCCTCACGGTCAATGGGAATGCGAACCAAGAAGGATCCGAGCCCTCAGTTGCTTTTGGAAGATGGAACACTGACTCATACTTTTCAAATATAGAATACAGCCTATTGAAATTCTTCTTTCTCTTCTGAATTATTTCATCCAGTTTTTTCAACTGAACCAGACCGATTGCTGCCTGCATGTCCAGAGGCTTGAGATTGTATCCTATTTCCTCATACACGTATTTGTGATCAAAAATAACCCCAGGAAAGCTCGGCAACCAGTCACTGAATCTCTTCTTGCACATTCCATTCTTAAGACAGGCTGATCCCTTTCCTGAGCAATAGCAGCCTCTACCCCACTCTCTGAGGCTTTTGACCACAGTCACTTGTTCTTCATTACTACATGCGACAAATCCACCTTCTCCCATGGTTATGTGATGGGCAGGGTAGAATGAACAAGATGCAAACTGACCGAATGATCCTAGCAACGACCCTTTGTATGTGCTTCCAAGCGCATCACAGCAATCCTCAAGAAGAACGAGATCGTATTTCTCGACAATCTCCATGATCTTATCCATGTTTGGAGGATTGCCTAGAACATGTGCAAATATCAGAGCCTTGGCTCCATCCTTGGCTGCTTTTTCGACTTGTTCTATATTGAGATTGAGTGTGTCGATTTCAATATCGACGAATACTGGAATAAATCCATTCTGTAAAATAGGATTTACCGTGGTAGGAAATCCTGCCACGGGCGTTATGATTTTAGTTCCAGGTTGAAAATTATAAAGTTTCTTGGATTTCAGTGCAGAAATCATCAGCAGATTTGCACTAGATCCGCTATTGGTCAAAGCTCCATGATTTTTTCCAAGTCGTGTCTTGAACTCTCGTTCAAAACGTATGCCTTTGTCACCAAGAGCCAACCAACCATCAAGTAGGCATTCTATTCCTGCTTCATACTCTTGACCATCAAAATATGATCCAGCATATTGAATCCAGTCTTGTCCAGCAATCCAGGTCTTGGTTTCTGCGCTGGCCTTCAATGCAACTAGTTCTTGTATTTTTTTCTTTATTAATTCATTAGCGGTCAATTGAACCATTTAAATATTCCATTCTTATGAATAGGACTCCATCCAATAGACTCTATTTTATCAGTATTTAATGCATAACGCAAGTCCTGCCCCCACCTGTTTGGTACAAATGTAATCGAATCTTCACCTTTATTCATCCAACTCAAAACTTGTCTTGCCACCTGAATATTTGTCAAGCGGTTTCTTGCTCCGATGTTGTATATTTCATTCCTGTCGCCAAACAGTATCGCATGGTAAATTGCAGATACATTGTCCTTTACATAGATCCAATCACGGACATATGATCCATCTCCCTGAATTGGTATTTTCTTATTTTGTTTCAAATAGCTTATTGACTTTGGTATCAGTTTCTCTTCGTACTGTCTCTCGCCGTAATTATTCGAACTTCTTGTAATGAGATACTTGATGTCATAAGTTCTATTGTAACTCATCACAAGCATTTCAGCAGAAGCCTTACTTGCCGAATATGGATTGCTTGGTTTAAGTGTGTCTGTTTCCTTGAATTCATCATCAAGTATATCACCATACACTTCATCAGTGCTTACTTGCACGAAAAGAGGTCTTTCGTATGCTGGTTTTCCCTTAATGATTTCCAGTAAATTATGAACACCCAAAATATTGCTGTGAATAAATGGCTGAGTATCTCGTATCGAGTTATCTACATGTGTTTCTGCAGCAAAATTAACCAACACGTCACATAGAGGAATGTGATTGATCTTTGCAATATCTTCCTTGATGTGTGAGTAATTTGGATTAATGTCAAACGGTAATACCGAATTTGAGCAATAACCCATGAAATCTACGTCAACGACCTGATGTCCGTTATTAAGACATAATTCAACAAAATGACTACCTATAAAACCTCTACCACCAGTAACTAAAATTTTCATGTTTTCTCCAGTATATCATCAATAGATTCAAATACATTAATAGAAGGTAAATAACCATAGGATAAAAGCTTTCTATTATCCAGCCACATATCCTTTATTTGGACAATATTATGAAAATCAGTTGGTTTTATATTTTCAATAATACTTTTTGAATTTATTTTATCTTTTGCATAATGAATAAGTTCACCAATTTGTTTTGGCTCGCAATTACTTATATTCACAATTTCATTTAGCGGTGCATTATCCAATACACATTTTATAGCCCTACATGCATCTTTTACATGCATGTAATCTCTTACGTTACTTCCACCGTCATACAAGCTGATCTTCTCATTATTTTTAAGACAATTAAACATATATTGTAAGGCGTTTTTTTTCTTTGAAACCTTCAAATCATCTTTTCCGATTATATTGGTGAGCCTTAGAATTCTATAGTTTATGTTGAAGGTTTGACAATAAGAGATGAGCAACTGCTCTGCGGCTCTTTTGGTAATTGAGTAGAATCCAGTTGGATTGCACAAAGACTCTTCTGTTGCTGGCAGAGCATTTGTTTTTCCATAAACAAACCATGAACTTACAAAGTTGAATACAATATCTTTGTTTTTGCATTCATCGAGTACCTTTATCAACTTTATCAGGTTTGTGTTTATATCCAAATAAGGGTCTGTGTAGACATTGTAGTTGTCTACCGTGCTTATAAGATATAGAATATCTCTCAATTTAGGTGTGTTTTCATCTTTTGAATTGGTGATGCAAAGTTCTGGATATTTCTTTACAAAATTACCACCAACAAATCCGCTTGATCCATATACATTTATCATTTTTATTGTACCGTTGAAAAAATCAATAAACTGTCACTACCAATCCCGTGAACATGAGGATTATAATTTGGTGATGATGGATCGATTTCATATAATAAACTATAGCCGTAAGATTTTAATTTTTCTTTACAGTACCGATGAGTGTCTGTGCTATGAGTGCATAGAAAAATATACTTAAATTTATTTTTAGATAAAAAATATGCCTCATCGTTGATTAATTTATGCTCATGACCATCTATATCGCAATGTAGAACGTCACAAGAATCAATGCTGGCTAGTTTTAGTATTTCGTCAAAAGTTATAATTCCAACATCAAAATCAACTTTATCGACTCTATTTCTCATTTCAAAGTTATTGGCTATCGCCTTTTTTATGAAAATACCTTCATAATTATTTAACTTAAAATTTTCGATTCCTCTAATAATTTGATCCTGGGGTTCGACCATTATGTTAATGCAGTTTTCATTTCCCAAAATTGCGCTGAATAATGTAGAATAATATGCTTGATTTGCACCTAATTCAATCATCGAATATGGTTTATTTTTTAGTTGTTTTAAGTGTACAATTTTTTCTTCAAACTGAAGTATTAGTTTTAATTCACTCTCGTCAAAATAGTGCTCATGAACTTCTAGTCCAAACTGCTCGTATTTAATTTTAAAATTGTATTTTTGATTAATATTCATACTAAAGCATTCTTTTGTCATTATTTTCTATAAGTTTTTCAAGATGATTTTTCCCATGAAAACCAAATGCTGTATTGATATTATGATCATCACTTAATGGAATTTCTACTGAAAATCTCGAGGCTATGTCTACTGGAGCAAAATTAATTTTATTTTCCTCAAGAAAAGATCTCAATTTAAAAGACAACATGACATCTTCATTGACACCATAGGTTCTAAAATAATCAGCATATCCTGTTATATTTTTAGTGATTTCATATAATTTTCTTGATCTTATAGAAAAACCACCATTTCCCACCAATGGGGCATCTGGTGTCCATCCCATACCCTTCGGCCAAGGAGCTCCGATGTAATCATAGTTTAAAAACTGATCGTCCCATAAATTATCATTTAATGGATACCCATCAGTTTGAATAGTCATAAAATATTCACCATTTGAAAAATTTATTAATTTTTGAAATAGTAAAACATTTAAATCTAGATAATAAAGTCTATCCGTATAGATTACATTAAAATTTGAATTAAAATAATTTTTATTTGCAGTTATAAATAATACTTCATTAATATTTAAAAAACCAAATTTTTTAATTATTTTTTCACATATTTCTTGATACTTAGTAGTTTCTGTGCCAATACCATCAATTGCAACAAGTGTGATTGATTTCATAATATATCCTTTATGGAGTGATGTTCACCTGGTCCAACCCAATATGGACCTGGTACCATGGATGGAATACGACCACTCCTATATTTATGTTTGTGCCAAATCTTTACGTCTTTAGCTGGATTATACACTCTATATCCAGCTTCCTCAAAACACTTCATTATTCTTCCATCGCAAGCATAATATCCAATCGGAAAGTCTCCATTTTTCACCTTACACTTGCCACGCCAGCACCAAACATCATTAGACTCGGGTGATGCTCTTCCATCGGTATGAAATCCATTCACGAAGTAATAATCATCCTCTGGATAAGTTCTACTTACACCTATGGCTATCTCTTCTGTAACTACATCATCTAGTAGAGAAATGGTATCATCAAAAAATATATCTGAATTGGCTATAAAATTCAAATCACCTGGTTTTGATGCCTCAGCCATGTTAAATATGTGCTGGTAATTTGTTCTCTCACCATAAGGAAAAATACTTATGGTTTTCATCGAAAAAATAGGCAATCGATGTTCAGTCAAAACATAAATGTTATCGAAGTAATTTAGCCTTGTATTATTCTTAAGACAAAAATCATATTCAGACTGTCTGTGTTCATTACTTGTTTTTATATACTCAATAAAAAGATTTTTCATTTAATTTTACCATTAACAGTATAGTATGTTTGTCTCGTAGAATTTCCTTTTATGAGCTGATTATTGTGACCCATATCTCTAAGACCTTGATTTTTTGATGGACCTGATGATATGCCCATAGTTATCACTGGATCTGGTTCAGGATGATTGCTATCCGCAAATAAGCAAAATCTATATCCAAAAAGAGCTATTTCAAGTTTTTCCTCTTTTAAAACTTCTAACATTATTTCGTGATCAAAGAACTTTTTGTCATTATTCAAATAATAATCGCACTTTTCATTCCATTTTTTTATAAAGTTATAACCATTTTCAGTTTTATTGATAAAAACTGGCGAAGCTTTTGGAATAAAATTTCCATTTTCATCAATACTATTTGTTGCAAATATAATATCGGAATCGATATTTTCAAACATATCAAGTTTTTTATGAACATAGCTATCTATGTCTAACCATAATACTGAACAATTAAACTTTTCAATGCATTTAAGTATGAATCTTGGTTTGAAAAGACAATTAGCTCTATATGAACCCATCGAGTAAATTTCTTCGACATGATAATCCATGCCTAAAGAATCCATATTTTTCATAAACATTTTAGCATGATCGCTATAATAAGTGTCACCTGGATCTACGTCACAGAAGTATGATATAATTTTAAAACTCATTTGTTTACCAAAAATTTATTTCCTGGGCTCTGAAATTTGATTGACTCTTCATCGTATCCCATGGTTTTCAAAACACTGCTTTTTGATTCTCCATCAGCCAAGCCCATAGTTATATACGGTTCTATCCCCTCAACATCTTTACCAGGCCACATGCAATATGGAATTCCCAAAAATCCCATTCTTACTCCAGTGTTTTCATTCAACATTTTTGTGAATATCTGTATCAAAATTTCATGGTCAAATGCAACTTTTGCATTTCTTTCCACATGCTCGCTGGCTTCAATCCATGCGTATATGAATTCATATGCCTTTGGTGTTTGTGCCAAGAAAATTGGTGATGCTTTTGGATATGCAATTGTATTATCTTCTTTTGTTGGAATCTTTGGCATCGCAAAAGCCAAGTCAACACTATCACGAATTTGATCAAACACAACAAGCTCTTTATGAACAATTGTATCAACGTCAAGCCATACTAATGGCTCTCTAAGTTCATTCATCATTTCGCAAATAAATCTCGGCTTTGAGAGGCAGTTTGAACGATATGAGCCCTTGGATGGCTTGTGTCTGATATGACTAGGAGTGTTTAGTTGGTCAAGACTCTTCTTGAGACGAGTAGCATGATCACTATAGTAGGTTCTTCCTTCTATATCAGAATAAAAAGAAATCACTGGTGTTTTCATAGTAGTATTTATAGCTTCTGTATCATCTGGTAAAGAATGTCATCTGCATTACTCATACTCATAACTCTTTCGAAGTTATCCTGCACAGCATCAATCTTTGAATAATATAGATCTGGAGTGAGAGCTGCTGGGTCAAATGAAGAATTTAGCATCAATATTCCATCGGTATTGAAATAGTTTCCAACGTCTGGAGTTCCCCAGTACACTGGTATTGTTCCTGTTGCAAAACAATCAGTCAATTTTTCAGTAAAGTATGTACTATACTTGTCATTTTCTATGACAATCGAGAACATGTATGGGTCCAACGCTATACTTTTATCGCCCCATGGTCTTTTTTCATATCCAAATCTAGGTGAACCGCAAACTCCCCCATATAGGTCTACTTTATTTTTCCATTTATCACCCAAGGAATGGCGTATCTGGTGACCAATAGTAAGATTTTTGGGGGAAGCGATGAAAGAAACTAATTTAGTTTTTTCATGAATTTTTGGTTTTTCAGTCCAAGGAAGATTGCTTCCAGCAAAAGCAAAGTGTATATTTGGAAACTTTCCAACATAACTCTTATCAGAGATGTACACCGCATCATAACTTTCAGAAATTTTTTGAAGATGGGTTTCAAAAAGATCTTTTGGAAAGTACATTTCAAAAAAAATAGCTCTGGATTCGCAAACCCAGGCTATCTTCTTTTCCCCAGTTTTTTTAGGATAACTTATACCATGACCGATGGCGGCATCCATAAAAACTTTAATTGGTGCTTCATCATTGGTCCAACTGAAATGTTTTGGTACTTTATCTGAACACGACGACTGTTTTACGTTAAACGGTGCCCCGATTGCCTGCATATAATCCATATAGTTCACTTTCCTATATGGTATTTAGGTACGAGTTGCCACTCGCTTTTCTCCTTATGTGAGACTATTTTGAGTCTGGCTAGACTGAGTTGAGGTGAGGCATATTCCTCTGGATCAACCGCATCGCAAAGACCCCACTCTATAAGCAGTTTTACAATCGTATTTCTGCGTCCAATGTCATCATCTGAAAGATCACTTTCTAGATCATCCAGAATGAACATTTCCTTGAAATGCATGATGGCATATCTACCCCTTTTGTGTAGAATATGACATGACTGAAATAACTTCTTTTCTTTCTTAGAGGAAACACCTATTCGGGTGAGAGTTTCTTTTATCTTAAGAAAATCTTCTTTATTCTTCAGCGAGATTTCTACCCCTAGATCCTCAAAAATATCATCATCTTGTTCCATTCAATACTCCATAAAATATTAAATATTTATATTATTTAATATTTTCATTGGAGTTAAGTGAATCATGAATGTGTTTTAGTTGTTCTTCTGTCAGGATATTGAGGGCTTCTTTTGCCTTCTTAGTCGAAATATTGTAGTATTTGCACAGGTTTGCAATATTCTCATCTTCCTCCTTAACCTTCCAAGGAGAATACCTCTTTCTCTTGGAGATCGAGTAAAAGTAATAGTCATACTGCATCTTCTTAGGCAAATGGTTCATTTTGTTCATGAAATTTGCCTGAAAAATAGTATCGGGGAAATGTGAGAACGCTTTGTTCACCACAAATCCCGTATACCATTTTTCACAGTTTGCATCCCGATCAATCAGGTTGATTTTGGTATTATTGAGAGAATCTAGATAATCTCCTAGTTTCATGACTTGAACTCACAGGACATCATAAGTTCCACCAGACAGGCAACCATGTTTATCTCCTGATCGCTCACGAAAGCCGCCTTGTATTGGTACTCGCCAATGACCAGAATGGCCTGTGGAATGCTAGATGGTGTCATGCACTCGTATAGATTGTCATAGATCTTCCTGAAGATGTCTGTTTCAGAAAGATGAACATTTGAGCACACCCACTTACGAACCGATGAGAAATCCTTGTTTCGCATTGCTGCGATCAGAGTCTTGATCTCAGCATCATTCACATTGACAAGAATGCCTTCGTCAATCTTACCAGACACAGAATAACGCTGAAGTTCATTCAGAATTCTTCGCATGTCTGGGAAATGCTTCTTGATCAGTTCAGCGATCACATTCATCTCAAACTTTACATTTTCGCCAGTTAGAATGTTAGTGCATCGCCCAAGCATCTGTGCCGCAAGCATTGCCTTTTCCTTCTGATCTACCGTAAAGTCAATACAGGTGCATCGTGAATGAATAGGCTCAATGATGCGAGACTTGTAATTACAGGTCAGAATGAACCTACAATTGACTGAAAACTCCTCAATAGCACCACGCAAGGCTGGCTGAATGCTCTGGGCGTTTGAATAGTCAAACTCGTCCAGAATCACCACCTTCTTGGCCTCGGTGAAGGAAACGGTGCTGGCAAACTGCCTGATCTTGGTTCGGAGGGTGTCGATATTGCCATTCTCTGAGCAATTGATCAGAATATAATCCGATCCAAGTTCATTGCAAAGTGCCTTGGCAACAGTGGTCTTTCCAGTTCCAGCGGTTCCAGACAGTAGAAGATTTTGAGGTTCTCCTTTAGCAACCATGTCCTTGAAGGACTTCTTCAAGGACGATGGCAGGATACACTCGTTGATTGTTTGGGGTCGATACTTCTCGACCCAGAGAAATTCAGTGTTGTTCATGGTTACTCAGTATAGCGAGAGTTAGGTTCCATTGCAAACCAATAGTTCAGTTCAATATTCTGATTTGAGAATTGCGCTGCAATGTTCTTTGCAAAAGAAATCTCATAATCACCAGGCAGAACTCGAATATTCTCCATCTTGAAGTTGAGTTCAAACTCAGCCCCGTCCGCATTTCCTTCAAGTTCAACCGTATAACTGTTGCTCGTAGGATCCTTGAGGTCGGTTACGATGGCGTTGATTGTAGTTCCCTGACTCCTAAATGAGATGTCTGGGAGCTGAAGTACCGATGAGATTCGGGAAAGATCATCGAACATACCCTCTTCCATCACCGTCTTCACGGTGGTAGGTGGCATGTTTACGCTCTTGCTGGGATAAGTGAGAAGACGAGGTTCAGAATAGAAATAGTTCACAACAGAACCACTTCCACTCTGGCCTCCGTAGATCTTCACACTCTTCTCACCAAACTCAAATACTGGATTGGAGAATAGACTCACAACCCCGAGAAACTTGTTAAGATCCCAGATTCCAAACTCCACGTCAAATGTTTCTTCGATGACTGCCTCTGCCATTCCGCTTCGAGAAGGAGTAATCGTCTTGATCACATTTCCAGGCTTGATCAGAATATTTGAATTCATGCCTGCAAAGTTCTTCAGGATTGACAGGGTTGCCTTGCTAATCTTGATGTCTGTAGATGTCATGACGAGTATTATAGCACATTATTCGAACTCGTCAAGGTCATCCTCGTCGAGATGAGAAAGATTTCCTTCTACGAAATTTCTCAGTTTGTTCTTATAGTCGTTTCTTTCAGATGATCGTTCTTTATCCTTCACACGACGATCAAAATTCTTTGAGGAATGACGATGTTCACCCTTACCATTTCTGTCTGTATTTTTTGCCATTTTTTCTCCTAAAATTCTACCCAGTGATGGCCGTTTTCATCTCTTATTCTCATGAATAGACGGCCTATAGTCGGATTCAACCACCTGTCTCCTTCGTTGTTAGATTGTGGTTCTGTGGTTGAATAGTAGTATCTTCTGGCTACTTCCAGTTCCTCCCAGCCAGACTCCACGCTGGCAGGAAGGACACCACTCAATACCTTTGTGGCAATGTATCTTTTCCCATTATATTCAACGATATCTCCAACTTCATATATCTTTAAATTACCAATGGCATCGTACTTGCGATACGGGCCAACGAGATAAAGTTGATTTTGTAATACTGACATCCCTATATTTATGACTTCAGTAGTTTACTGAAGTTGCTCTTCTTTTCGAAGGACATGACGCTGGTGAATTTATCCAGAATCTGGTCTGCCTTATGGCTTATGACAAAAACATTTGAGTTGATACCAAGATTGTTCAAAAGCTTCATCACCTCATCTGTTCCTCCAGAATCAAGAGAGGAATCAAACACTTCGTCAAGAATGAGAAGATTGCAATTTACACTATTCTTTAGTTTTGCAATATCCCTCCATGCCAGAAGCAGAGCCAGATCTATTCTCATTTTCTCACCTTCACTGAAATTCATGTAGGTGAACTCATCGCGGTGTCTACTCTTGATTGTCTCGTTGAAATCCTCATCCAGATGAAACTGTGCAAAGAAATCCATGGAAGACAGATACTTATTGATCTGCTTGTTCATGGCTGGAAGATAATGCTTGATAATCTTGGATTTTACTCCACCATCTCGAATGACTTCAAAAGCATACTCATAGTTTATGAGATCGTCCTTTTTAGTTTCCTTCTCGTTCTCAAGTTGATGTAGTTGAATTGTCATTTGCTCAAGAACAGTTTTTTCTTTTTCAATCTCAACAGTAGAATCATTCTTTTGACCATGCTTCTTTAAGATATTCGTGATTGAAGTCTCAATTGAATGAATTCTTGTATCAATTATTCGGTTGTTGAAGTCTATGGTCTTGTTGATTTCTAAAGCTTTTTTGACTTTATCGATCTTCTCTTCACTGTCTTGCTTTTTCTTTTCAAGACCTTGGTTTGCTTCTTGGTACTGGTCAAGACTTTTTTGGATTTCACCAAGGTTGCCTTCTTTGGTTTCCTGGCTGATGATACCTTTGCATTTCGGGCACGATGTTTCTTTTTCATAGAAATCCTTATCTGCAAGTAGCTGCTCCGTCTTGGTGGAAATCTGCGTGAGATATTTATCGGTCTTGACTAAATCTTTTTCAAGATCTGAAAGACTTTCATCAATCGCCATTCTCGACTCATTGTTTTTCTGCATTTCCAGTATCAACTCACCGATCTTTGATCTTAGATCCTCTACCTCTTTTTCAAACTGTGCCGCGTCATCCGTGACCGAATTCTGCATTCTACTTATAATCTTGTTCTGATATTCTATCTTCTGATTATGTGAGTCTATCTTTGTGTTCTGATAACGAAGATCTTCCTTTACGCCCAAGATTTTACCCTTGAGAAGAACATTCATCGTAGTAAAGATATTGATGTCTAGAATATTCTCAATAACAGCTCTTCGATCTGATGCGGCAAGTTGCATGAAAGGAACGAATGATGAACTTCCAAGAATCACTACTTGCGTGAATGTCTTGTAGTTCATCTTGATGATTTGCTCCTCCAGAATGGCTTGATAATCAGCCGTCTTTGCCTCCTGATTGATTAGCTTGTCATTCTTGTATATCTCGAAGACCTTTGGAGCAAGCCCTCTACGGACCTTGTAGTTGTCGTTTCCAATGCCAAAGAACAACTCCACAATACATTCCTTTGTATTGATGGAGTTCTGTAACTGTGGAATGTTGATTTTACGAAATGGTTTTCCAAAAAGAGCAAAGGTCAGTGAGTCAAGAAGTGCAAATGACTTTCCACTTCCATTATTGCCGCAGACCAATGTCGTCTGTGCCTTCTCGAAATTAATCTCAGTGAAGACATTACCAAACGAACCAAAATTCTTAAATCTTATCTTTCGAAACTGAATCATTTGTCAAAACCTGGTCTGGTACGACCATTGAACGAAAAACTGGCTTTTCTTCCTTTTCAAACAGAAGTTCTTCCGCTGGGTGTTTTTTATCACTCATACACTTAGACTCTCCACATATAGTTCTCGAATTACGTTCTTGATTTTTTCCTTGTTGTGAATATTCTCATTCGAGTCGATCTCGGAAGCAATGATGCTTAGTGTATCCTGTGTGATATCTATGGCTTCATCGCTATCTGAACTTCTCTCAAACTCCTCAACTACACTGAGTTCCTGCAATTCACATTGCATCAGTGTGTCGATGAATGAGTCGAATAACTTTGGTTTGTTTTTGTTCACAACCACAAGTTTGACATTTCCACCGCGAATATCATCACAATTTATTTTGGAGATGCCAGCTACATCGTCGTATTTCAGAACATGAAATACTCTTCGGCTGTTCTCGACATGCTCCAGTTCTCTGGTTTCCGTATCAAGAACAGTGAATCCTTTCTTGGCATTCACATCTGCAAATGAGAGTTGATATTGAGTTCCGAGATAATGAATATTCTCACGTGATTGCTTCAGGTGAAAATGACCAGAAAGAACCTTGTCGAATCTTCGAAAGACTCCTATGTCATTTCCGCTAGAGTGGCGAATATTACTGACTACTTCGAATCCATTGATTTCGAAATGCCCAGCAAGAATAGAAGCAGACGTAGATTGAATGTAATCCAGGCAATTATCCGCATTGTCTTTTGTCATCCATGGTATTAAGGCTATTTTAAGCCCAGAAAAATAAAGATCTGTTGGTTCTTCATATATCTCTATTGAAGAATACTTTCCAAACAGCTCACGTATTGAATTCACCTTGTTCGTGTTTCGAAAATATGTGTCGTGGTTTCCTATTGTTATGTGAAGCTTGATGTCGTTTTGTTCAAAATACGACATAAATCTTTCCTGCACTTGATGCAGTGTGTTGAAATTTACATACTTTCTGCGATCCATCAGATCTCCAAGATGAAGAACATGACGAATATTATTTTGTTTAAGGTAAGGAAAAAATTGATCTTCAAAAAACTTCAGAGACTCTTCAAGAAAAAAAGGTGAATCATTCTTATGACCGAAATGCGTGTCATTTATGATTGCAATCTTCATTTTGTACGCT
>Ga0105104_10000996_pt1 | contig 21937 bp, 17 predicted proteins | sample PPLLaktember2015_3_FD_87034 | JGI IMG/M metagenome (GOLD analysis project Ga0105104, IMG submission 87034) | Freshwater sediment microbial communities from Prairie Pothole Lake near Jamestown, North Dakota, USA - PPLs Lake P7 Core (6) Depth... | ecosystem: Environmental > Aquatic > Freshwater >... | reverse complement strand
GCCGAACCTCAGGCGAGAAATCGAAAGCGGCCTGCGCACACGCGAAGTGATGGGCGTCATCAGCACCAACGCCCTGGAACTGGGCATCGACATCGGCAATCTGGAAGCCTGCATCATGGCGGGCTACCCGGGATCAATTGCCAGCACCTGGCAGCAGGCCGGACGCGCGGGCAGGCGCACAGGCAGGTCTCTCGCCATTTTGATTGCTCGAAGCAATCCGCTGGACCAGTTCATTATGGAAAATCCGGATTACTTCTTCGCGCTCTCGCCGGAGCATTGCCGCATCAACCCGGACAACCTGCTCATCCTGCTGCATCACATCAAAAGCGCGGCCTTTGAGCTGCCCTTTGAAAAAGGAGAAAAATTCGGCGGCGAAAATCTGGAGGAGTTTCTGGAGTACCTGGAAGAAAAAGGCGTATTGCACAGGACAAACGACCGCTGGCACTGGGCGGCGGAAAGCTACCCGGCCGACGAGGTCAGCCTGCGGGCAATCAATCCCGAAAACGTGGTAGTGGTCGATACCACCGACACGGGCAATCACCGCGTCATTGCTGAAGTGGACTGGGACAGCGCCTTCACCGCGGTGCATGACGAAGCCATCTATATGCTGGCCTCCGAGCAGTACCATGTGGACAAGCTTGACCTGGAGGGCAAGAAGGCTTACGTCAGAAAAGTGGATGCCGACTATTACACCGATGCCATGACCTACACCAACGTGCGGGTAATCGACTCTTTCGACAATCACACGGAAGGCGGAGCCATTGTCGAGCATGGTGAAGTGCAGGTCGTGCGCAAGGTGGTGGGCTACAAGAAGATCAAATTTTACACGTCGGAAAACCTCGGCTACGGGGACGTCAATCTGCCGGAAAAAGACATGCACACGACAAGCTACTGGTTTACGATCCCGCGCGACCGGCTGCGCAAACTCGATTTTACGCCCGCGGAAATTATCGACGGTTTATCCGCCCTGGCCTATACACTTCAGCATTTATCCGCCCTGTATTTGATGGCGGACACACACGATATCGACCGGTCGCTGGGAGATAAAAGCGGGGAGTGGTTTGTGAGCCAGGGGAAAACCGGACGCGTGATCACATCATTTGACGCGGGGCGGCCGGATATGGTTGAGAATAAATCCGGCGCAAGAATTGATGAGTTCGACCCCACCATTTTCATATTTGATTCCTATCCCGGCGGTATCGGCTTTTCCGAGCTGCTCTACCACGAACACGCGAATTTGCTGTCATCCGCCAAAAATCTGATTGAAAAGTGTCCCTGTGCCTATGGCTGTCCGTCGTGCGTTGGACCCACGCTGGAAGTAGGCAAAACCGCCAAGGAAATTGTACCGAAAATCATAGAACTCATTTTGAGGAAAGGTTAAAAGGTGCACGGTAAACGCACTTGTCATTGCGAGGCGACGCTAAGGAACCGGGGCAATCTCGTAAGGTTCGGTTTTCATGAGATTACCACGCCGCCTGAGAGGCGGCTCGTAATGACGAACAGGAATTGCGTGATACCCCCGTCACGCGTGCCCTCGCGTGACCTTTAGGTTATTAGGGTAGCGGGCGACGAAAGATAAGTAAAAATATGAAATCGATTGATAAATTAAAACGTCTGACCGGCGAGACAGGCGAGCCATCGAAAAGAGAACAGGCGCAGTCCACTGCCACGTCTCCCGAAAGGCTTTCGCAGTTAAACGATCTGCGACACAGGATTGAAAGCGTTGTCACGCGCACACAGGTCAGAAACGCGTCAATAAAAGCAGACGTGGCAGCGCGGGGCAATGAGGGGCTGATTGAAATCCTGAAAGGCTGCGAAATCAAAAATGAACACGGCCTTTTTTTTCTGGCGAGCGACATCATGTCCGGAGCAAGCCGTCACGGCCACCGCAACATTCGCGAGGCGTTTGATTTTGATATGACGGCGGCGGGAATGCTGGCCAACAACCCCATCCTCGGGGAGTATACCTCCTCGGATGCCCTGTTTCTGGATACCGAAACCACGGGGCTGGCGGGCGGCACCGGCACGATGGCCTTTTTGATCGGACTCGGCTGGTTCGAAGAGGGCCACTTTCAGATCCGCCAGATTCTGGCGCGTGATTTTGGCGAAGAAAAAGCGGCGCTGACCTATCTCAAGGAGATTGCTTCACGAAAAAAATTCCTGGTCACTTTTAATGGCAAAGCCTTTGACGTGAATCTGCTCACAACACGCTTTATTATGAACCGGATGCAAAGTGATCTGGCAGGGCTACCTCATCTTGATTTACTGCATCCGTCGCGCCGCATTCTGGGGCATCGCCTGGAAAACTGCCGTCTCGCCACTCTGGAGGAGGAAATCCTCGGCGTCAGGCGAGAAGGCGACATCCCCGGATGGGAAATTCCTCAACGCTATTTTGACTGGCTTCGCCGGCGTGATCCCCGATTACTTACCGGCATCTTTGAACACAACCGTCTGGACGTTATTTCCATGGCGACACTCACCGCACATCTGATTGAAGTATTGACTGCGGATGCCCTTGCGCAGCATACGCATGAAGACGATTATCTGGCGGCGGCCCGGCTGTTATTGAAACAAGCTAACGCACAAGGTGTACAAAAGATTCTGAACATCTTCCAGGACAACTCTTGTCAGGAATTTTCTCTCCAGTCTCAAAAGAAACTGGCTCAATTATACAAGCGAACCGGAAGAACAAATGAAGCCGCGCACATCTGGCAGCAAATGGCCGCCAGTGAGCCTTACGAATTTTATGCAGTTTCGGAAATGGCCAAATATCTGGAGCATCATATCCGGGATTATATCCGGGCAAAAAACATGGTTGAAAACGCCCTGTGCGGCAAAAACACGTTTTCAGATGAAGAAAGAGATTCTCTTTCACACCGCTTGAAACGGTTAAACAAAAGGCTCCATCTTTCAAGACAACATTGAAAATCGTTTCACAAATTGGCAGATAATAAGTATTATTACTTTGGCAACTATACAGGTCATTCCCACGAAGGAGGGAATCCAGGAAGACACTGGATGTCGCCTTTCGCTGGCATGACGCTAAAGGCCATATTTACTTGCCGGCGTAATAATGATGAATATGGCACAGCATGCATCGGGGAACTATTGGATAAAATGATTTAAGGGATAGAGAATGAAATCAAAAAATATTCAAAGGATTATTATTTTAGGAATATTGTTTTTATTTGCCAATCAGGCCCGGGCGGAAGACTGGACATACTATGATACTGCGCTGGCTGGCACCATGTATTATGATAAAAGCAGTATTTTTGAAGCCAAAAAAGGCATCATTTCCGTGTGGACTAAAAACATATTAAGCACAGATTCAAAAAAGCAATATTTTTCCATTCTCGAAAAAATAGATAAGGCCCCCGACGATCCCTCCAAGTTATCCTATTATAAAAGCTTGATGGAAATTGACTGCACAAACAAAAAATTTCGATATATCTATGCGGTTTTTTATGATGAACAAGATAATATTATTCACCCATCATCGGAAAACGAGACGAGCGCATGGAATACGATCGAACCCGATTCCGTTGGCGAAAAATTGATGAATCTGGTTTCCGCTGAATCTGCTATTTCAAAGGAAACGGATGTTGCGAAAAAAGTCGAGACACCCGTTACCCCGGAGGAGACTGTCGCAGTTGCCAAAGCCGTGGAGCCAGTTCCTCCTAAGGAAACCGCACCTGTTGTTAAAGTTACAGAGCCGGTTGCTCCAAAAGAAACGGTTGTTACTGTTAAAGTTGAGAAACCTGTTCCCCCGAAAGAGACTGCAATTACCACTGAAGGTGAGAAGCCCGTTCCACTAAAAGAGACTGTCGTTGACACAAAAGTTGAGAAACCTGTTCCCTCGAAGGAGACTGTCGTTGCCGCTAAAGTCGACAAACCTGCTTATCCGAAAGAGACGGTCCTTGCCGCCAGAATCGCGGAATCCATTCCTCCGAGGGAGACTCCTGTTGCTGCAAAAGTCATGGAACCCGCTCCTCCAAAGGAAACTGTCGTTGCCGCGCTCGCTGTTCCTGATAAAAAGCTGATTCCGGTGGAAACCGGCCAAAAACCGGAGAATCGTGAGGTTCAAGATCAAAAGAGCAAGTCGTCTGCGGACAATCGCCCCCCGGTTCCTGCGACAGCCAGGGAGACTGGCCGGGATGGACGTTTCATTGCTTTTGACAATCAGACCGTTCTGGACACGAAGACGAACCTGATCTGGGCGGCAAAAGATAACGGGCGGGACATTAATTGGTATGATGCAAAAAGATATTGCCAGACGTATCGTGGAGGTGGCTACACAGATTGGCGAATGCCGACAAAAGATGAACTTGCTCAATTATATGATGCGAGAAAAACACAGCGTTATGAAGCTCAGCAAAATCCGCTGCACCTTACGGAACTGATACGTCTCTCTGATTGTTGTCCCTGGTCATCGCAGACACGGGGTTCCGAGGCCGCCTACTTTGATTTCAGCAATGGCACACACTGGTGGTTTCTCTCACCCGGCACAAGCATCAACCGGGTTCTTCCTGTGCGGGAAGTGAAATAGGTTATTCAGCCAGAGAACCAACCTTCATTGTTGTTGCTCTTCATACTTCTCCAGTTTTTTTCGCAGGGTTTTACGCGTAATTCCCAGGCGCCGGGCCGCTTCGCTTTTGTTGCCGCAGCAGGTATTCAGTGCCTCCAGGATGCTTCTTTTTTCCACTTCGCCAAGCGGCAGATTCACTGAAGCATTAGCCGATTGGCTTTGCATGATGCTTTCCTCCTTGTCATTTGCGCTGCTGTCATCAGCCATCAAAAGGGTCAGCTCGACTTCGTCAAGATAAGTATTCCGTGACAAAACTACAGCCCGCTCAACGGCATTCATCAACTCCCGGACATTGCCCGGCCAGCGATATTCTACAAGCTTCTGCATGGCCTTTGGTGTAAAACTTGTTACATTTTTGGAATTTTTCGCAGCAAATTCCTGCAGGAAATGCTGCGCCAAAAGCGGAATGTCTTCTTTTCTTCCTCGCAGCGGCGGCACAGTGAGTGCCACAACATTGAGCCGGTAAAACAAATCTTCGCGAAAACGCCCCTGCTCCATTTCCTTTTTCAAATCCTTGTTGGACGCTGCAATGACGCGGACATCGACCTTGAGCACTTCCGAACCGCCGACGCGCGTCAATTCTCTTTCCTGCAAAACCCGCAGGAGCTTGACCTGCATTGCCGGTGACATCTCGCTGACTTCATCCAGGAAAATACTGCCGCCGTCGGCCTGCCGAAACTTCCCCTCCCGGCGTTTGTCCGCTCCGGTAAAGGCTCCTTTTTCATGGCCGAACAATTCCGACTCCAGCAGTGTTTCCGTGAGTGCCGCACAGTTTATCTTAATGAAGGGTGCATCTTTTCGATTGCTGTTATAGTGAATGGCATTGGCGATTATTTCCTTGCCGGAACCGGACTCGCCTGTGATCATCACGGTCGCTTCCGTTGCCGCAACCTGCGCCACAGTTTCCAGAAGCCTGACCATGGACGGACTCTGCCCAATCATGTTGCGCCGATCGAATTTCTCGCCCAATCTCTCCTTTAAAGAATCATTTTCTTTTTTCAGCAGACTGTGCTCCGTCGCACGTTCAATCACGATCTGCAATTCGTCAAAATCCAGCGGCTTGGTCAGGTAATCGTAGGCGCCTTTTTTCAGCGCGCTGACGGCTGTTTCCACCGATGCATAGGCCGTCATAATAATCACCGGAACGGTCGGACTAATCTTCTTAATCTGTTCCATCGCCTCAATGCCGGAAACCCTCACCATCCGGATATCCATAAGAATCAGGTCAAATGACCGTCTGCCGACAGCTTCAACCGCCCCGGCTCCGTCATCCGCTTCGGAAATACGATACCCCCAGCCGCCCAGAAGTTTTTTCAGCATCACTCGATGGGCCGAATCATCATCCACAATTAAAATTTCGAGTTCTTTTTTCATTGTTTCATTCTCCCTTGCCGATAAATAAGCGCAGTGTGACTTTTGTACCTGATCCAGTTTTGCTCTCCATATGGACAATGCCGCCATGTGCATCCATGATTTTTTGCACAACCGCCAACCCTAAACCGGTGCCCGCCGGTTTGGACGTGAAATACGGATCGAAAATCAGCGGCAGGTCTTCTTCTTTGATGCCCGTACCGGTATCGGAAACCGTCACATCCATATTATCTTTTTGTGCTGCCAACTCTACCGACAGCCGGCCGCCGTCCGGCATGGCCGACAAGGCATTCAAAAATATATTGAGGAGCACCTGCTTAATTTTATCAGGATCAATAACCGCCAGCGGCAAATCCTCACCCGTCCGAATGTCAATTGCAACAGCATTCTTCCGGGCTTCAGCCTCTACCAGTCTGATCGTGTGCCTCACTAAATCCGTCATATTTGTCGGTTCTTTTTTCAATGTGAGCGGCCGGGCAAATTCCAGGAGCTGGCTGATGACGCGATTGAGTCTTTCAGTCTCCGCAATCATAATATCGGCCGTCTCTTCATCTTCCTTATTTCCAGACAGCCTTTGCCTGAAGTAAACCGCAAAGCCTTTGATGGAACTGAGCGGGTTCCGTATTTCATGAGCCACACCGGCAGCAAGCGATCCGATGGCATTGAGATGACGGCTGCGGGCGACTTCCTTCTCCAGCTGCCTGATTGCCGTCACGTTCCGCGCAAGCAGGATTTTGCCTTCCGGAACATCGTCACCGGAAAATACTGCCGCAACGGCTTCCCACACCTGATGGCCTTCTTTTCCAGAAGGAAGGGTAATGTCCTCTTCAACAAGCCGGGTTTTTTCATTGATTCTATCCAACAGCTGCGACAATTGCGCAGGCAGCAGATCGGCTGCTTTTCGTCCTACGGCATCCGTATAGGCGCTGGAAAACAGCCCCTGAGCCTGAACATTGCAGGCAACAATCTTCCCCATCTGATCCACAGCCAGAAGTCCGACAGGCATGTGCTTCACCAGCGCTTCTGAAAAAACCGTCATGCGGGAAAGAGAAGAACGCGTCAGGCGATAGGCCTGCACCAGGAAAAGGGACACAATGGCAAGAGATCCAATCAGCACAAGAACCATTGCCCTTACTACAATCCGAACGGTGTCTTCCCACGATGCTTTTTCGATTTTCTCCATATTGAAACCGACAAAGACAATTAAAGGGCGACGATCTCCATGAACACCATCAGATAGCCCGGGGGAAAATCCACGGTAAACCTCAAACGTGCCGGCACCTTCGGGATTGGCTGTCTGCCGCCAGCGGATTTCCCCGCTTTGGGCAGCCTTTTTTACATCCAGGTCCAACCCGTATGGCCGGCCAACCATGGACGGATCGCTATCCGCCAGGATCCGCCCCTCCCCGTCCGTTACAATCAAATAATCAATATCCGGCTGCTGTGCGGTTTCCATGAGCAACTTTTGAAGATAAAACTCATCCTCTTTCCGATCGGGCGGATCCCGCAGTGCGGCCTCAAAAGACCGGATAAGTGTTGCGCCTTTTTCAACAAAAAGGGTAACTGCCTGAACTTTTCTCTGCTGAGACTGCATGAATATCATCATGCCCAGAATCACGGCCAAAACAGCAATCGCACTGACCGCAACCCAGACGGAAATATCAAAGCGTTTTTTTTTCATCATTTTTCCCCGCTTGTTTCAGACCACGGCAAAGATTGGATACAATTGGCCCATCTGGATACGTAAATTGGGTATCTATTATCCATGCAATGGCGGTAAAAGGCAAATTCTATTTGCCTTGTTTCATATAATACCAAAGAAATACGATAGTTTACCATCAGTGGCACGCGCCTTGCTGATCTTACGAATAGCAAGAGAGCAATAACTATACAAAGAAGGAGATAAAATATGAAAAAAATTGTTTTAGCATTTACGGCGGTTGCATTGGGTTTGCTGCTGACGTCTCAGGCATTCGCCTGGGGGCCCGGCACGGGCAGGGGAAATGGACCGTGCCGGAACGCAGGCCTGGAAAAATTAAATTTAACCGACAGTCAAAAGACAAAAATCGAAGCGATACAATCTGAGCACTACAAGGCAACAAAACCTCTGCAGGAAAAGCTCTTCGATAAATCGGTCGAACTACGCAGACTCTGGCTCCAGACCAATCCTGACAGGAACAAAATTACAGCAGCGCAAAAAGAATTGAGAACGCTCCGTGATGAAATGGAGGACAAGCAAACCGCTCTGAAGTTTGACATCCGTAAGGTCTTGACGGCCCAGCAAAATGAAAAACTGGCTAACTCGGGCTGGGGAAGGGGTCCCGGTTTCGGACCGCGTGGCGGAATGAGAGGCCGTGGCGGATACGGACGAGGGCATGGACCCGGTCCCGGATTAGGTATGGGTATGTGCTATTGAAGCCAAAGCACACGTCCCTCCTTGGAAAGGGGAGCCCCCGGGCTCCCCTTTTTTCATGCTTACATCCCGGAATCAAATCCGCATTTTGATCAGACACACAAATTCAGATTAAGTATTTTAAAAAAAATATTTTGACAACATTCAATTTTTGCATTAATAGAGTAATCAAATTAACTAATTTGTTTGTAGAGAACGACAAATGATCAGCTTCATGACTATAATGATTACGGCAAGCGCACTTCTTTCCCTGCTTCTGGGTCTTGCGTTGCTGGGCCTGCTGCTTAAGGCCTCCTGCCCGTCGTCTTTAGGTCGTCACTGAACTGGCAAAATAATTGATTACCTAAAAAGGCCGTGGCAGAAAAAACCACGGCCTTTTTTTTAATTTAGTTTATCAAATGACCGGATAAGTTTGAAAGGGGTCGCACATGAAAAAGGAAAAAAATCACGTCTATATTTTTGATACGACACTGAGAGACGGCGAACAGTCTCCAGGCTCCAGCATGAATACGGAAGAGAAGCTGATCCTGTCCAGGCAGCTGGAAAAACTCGGCGTCGATATCATCGAGGCGGGGTTTCCCATCGCGTCTGATGGGGATTTTGACGCTGTCCGGCAAATTGCCCGCGAAATCAAGAAATCACAGGTGGCCGGATTGGCGCGTGCCAACAAGCAGGATATTGACCGGGCATGGCAGGCCATCAAGCACGCGGCACATCCCCGTATCCACACGTTTATTTCTTCATCGGACATTCATCTGAAATACCAGCTCAAAAAGAGCCGCGAACAGGTGCTCAAAGAGGCTGTTGCCGCCGTCAAACTGGCACGCTCCTACACAGACAATGTAGAATTCTCACCGATGGACGCCACCCGTTCGGACAGGGATTATCTTGTGCAGATGGTTTCGGCGGTCATTGACGCCGGTGCGGTCACGGTCAATATTCCGGATACCGTCGGTTATACCATCCCCGAGGAGTTCGGCAATCTGATTGCCTATCTGTTCGCCAATGTAAAAAACATGGGCAATACGGTTATTTCCGTTCACTGCCACAATGATCTCGGTCTGGCCGTCGCCAATTCACTTGCCGCGATCCGCAACGGCGCGAGGCAGGTGGAATGCACGATCAACGGCATCGGCGAGCGCGCCGGCAACACGGCAATGGAAGAAATCGTCATGGCGCTGGCCACGCGCAGGGATTTGTACGGACTTCACACCAGGATCAAGACCGATGAAATTTACAAAACGTCGCGCCTGTTGACGCAAATCACCGGCGTCCCGGTGCAGCCGAATAAAGCCATCGTCGGTGCCAATGCGTTCGCGCACGAATCCGGCATTCACCAGGACGGTCTGATCAAGGAAAAAATCACCTATGAGATCATGACGCCCCAGTCCGTTGGCATCAGCGACACCCATATCGTTCTGGGCAAACACTCTGGACGCGCCGCTATCGCGCAGCATTTGAAAAAAATGGGTTACATTTTAAATGACGAACAGGTCAAAAAGGTGGCGGAACGGGTGAAAACCCTGGCCGACATGAAAAAGGACATCTACGACGAAGACCTGGAGGCAATTTTATATGAGGAAATCTACCGGGGTGAAGACAAATATAATCTGGTGTATTTAAATGTGGTCAGCGGAAACGTCGCCATCCCCACCGCCACCATGGAAATGCAGGTGGGCAAAGAAATCGTGCGCAAGGCGGGTTTCGGCAACGGTCCGGTGGACGCGACCTTTGCCGCAATCCGCAATATTACCAAAACCAATTATCCGCTGTTGAAATATGTGGTCAATGCAATCACAGGCGGGGCGGATGCGCAGGGTGAAGTAACCGTCCAGCTGAAGTTCAATGAACAGTCCGTTGTCGGGCGTGGCGCTCATCCCGACGTCATCGTTGCATCGGCGAAGGCTTACATTAACGCGCTCAACAGGCTGGTGTTCCTGAAAGATAACATTAAAAAGGTTAAAGCTGAATTAAGCTGAAAGATAGCATTAAAAAAGGTTAAAGTTGAATTAAGCTGAAAAATAATGTATAGATAGCTTCTTGTTTTTTCACCGTTTTTAAAGATACACTTTTATTCGTCAGGGAGTAGAGAACGTGGGGAATACCATAACAGAAAAAATATTGATGGCGCACACAGGCCTTTCGGAAATTTCGGCGGGTCAGTTGATCAACGCCTGTGTCGATATCGCTTTAGGCAATGATATCACCGCGCCAATAGCCATCCGGGAATTCCGGGCGGCAGGTGGTAAAAAAGTTTTTGACAGGGATAAAGTGGCGCTGGTACTGGATCATTTCACGCCGAATAAGGACATCAGTTCGGCCCAGCAATGCAAGACCGTGCGCGAATTTGCCGTGGAGTACGGTATCACGCATTTCTACGAAGGCGGACAAGTGGGCGTGGAACATGCGCTTCTGCCAGAAAAAGGCATTGTCCTTCCGGGGGATCTGGTCATCGGCGCGGACAGCCATACCTGCACCTATGGTGCGCTGGGGGCTTTTGCCACGGGCGTGGGCAGCACCGATCTCGCCGCGGCCATGCTTACCGGTGAACTGTGGTTCAAAGTGCCCTCTTCGATCAAATTCATCGTTTACGGCAAAATGCCCAAGTGGGTATCCGGGAAAGATCTGATTCTGAATATCATCGGACGCATCGGCGTTGACGGAGCCCTGTACCAGGCCATGGAATTCACCGGCGAAACAATCAGTGCTCTGCCAATGGCGGATCGTCTCTCCATGGCCAACATGGCCATCGAGGCGGGAGCCAAAAACGGTATTTTTGCTCCGGACGCTATCACCGAAGAATATGTGAAACCTCGGGCCAAACGGCCTTACAAATTTTATGCATCAGATGCTGATGCGGTTTATTCACAAATCATCGAAATCGACGCCGGCAAACTGGAGCCTCAGGTTGCCTTTCCGCATCTTCCCTCGAATGTCAAAGGAATCAGCCAGGCGGGTAACGTGAAGATCGACCAGTCCCTGATCGGCTCGTGCACCAACGGCCGGATTGAAGATTTGCGCATCGCTGCCGGAATTTTAAAAAATCGCAAGGCCGCGCCCTATGTCAGGTTGATTGTCGTCCCGGCAACACCGCTTATTTACAAGCAGGCAATGAAGGAAGGACTGCTGGACATCTTTATGGATGCCGACGCAGTAATCAGCCCGCCGTCGTGTGGTGCATGCCTGGGAGGACACCTGGGAATCTTAGCCGCAGGGGAAAGGTCCATCGCTACGACGAACCGCAATTTTGTGGGACGCATGGGCCATCCGAAAAGCGAAGTCTACCTGGCAAGCCCTGCAGTCGCCGCGGCGTCTGCCGTCCTGGGCAGAATTGCATCGCCCGAAGAACTGTAAACAAAAAACAAAAGGATTATTAAAAAATGATATTTACAGGAAAAGTGTGGAAGTTCGGAGACAACATTGACACCGACGCAATCATTCCCGCGCGCTATTTAAATACCTCGGATCCGGCAGAGCTGGCCCAACACTGCATGGAAGATGCGGACCCCGAATTTGTAAAAAAAATGAAGGCCGGCGACATCATTCTCGGCGGTGAAAACTTCGGCTGCGGCTCTTCAAGGGAGCACGCACCCATCGCCATCAAAGCCTCGGGCATTTCATGCGTCGTGGCAAAAAGTTTCGCGCGCATTTTTTACCGCAACGCTTTTAACATGGGTTTGCCAATCTTTGAATCTAAGGAACTTGCCGACGCGATTGCCGAAGGAAAAGAGATCACCATCGACAGCGCACACGGAACCATTACCGTGTCAGGTTTAGATCAGCAATTTGCGATCAGCCCGATACCGCCCTTTATGGAACAGCTTATTACTGACGGCGGCCTGATGAAACATATCGCAAAAAAGTGAGGCTGCTATGACAAACAAAGAATATAAAATCGCCGTTCTTGCCGGAGACGGCGTCGGCCCGGAAATTATGAACGAGGCCGTCAAGGTATTGAAGGTCGTAACGGACAAAAAAAATATCAGCATATCTTTGCAGGATGGACTCATCGGCGGAAGTGCTTACGATGTTTTCGGCACACCCTTTCCTGACAAAAGCCTGAATCTTGCGCTCGAAAGCGACGCTGTGCTGCTGGGCGCCGTGGGCGGCCCGAAATGGGAGGGGCTGGATTACAGTGTCCGTCCGGAGCGGGCGCTTCTCGGCCTGCGGGAAAAGCTCGGGCTTTATGCCAACCTGCGGCCGGTGGTGGTATTTGACGAACTTGTGGACGCCTCACCGCTGAAAAAAAACCTGGTGCAGGGCATCGACATCATGATCCTGCGCGAATTGACCGGAGATGTTTATTTCGGCAAACCCCGGGGCGTTACCAAAGACAAAGACGGCCTGCGCACGGGTGTCAATACCATGATCTATAGAGAAGACGAAATCCGCCGCATCGCCCTTCGCGCTTTTGAACTGGCGCGTACACGCAAGAAGAGTCTTCTGTCGGTAGACAAGGCCAACGTCCTGGAGTCCACGGAACTGTGGCGCTCTGTCGTAACGGAAACAGGGCGGGACTATCCCGACATAGAGCTCAAACACATGTATGTTGACAACTGCGCCATGCAGCTCATCCGCAACCCTTCTCAATTTGACGTCATCGTAACCACCAACCTGTTCGGCGACATCCTGAGCGATGAAGCCGCCATGCTGACCGGCTCCATAGGCATGCTGCCATCGGCCAGCCTGGGTGAAACCAAGGCCCTGTATGAACCCATTCACGGCTCCGCACCCGACATCGCGGGGAAAAACATCGCCAATCCACTGGCAACTATTTTGTCGGTTGCTATGATGCTGCGTCATTCACTCAGTCTACCGCAGGAAGCGTCTTTGATTGAAAAAGCCGTGGCGGATGTTCTAAAAGAAGGCTGGCGAACACAGGATATTTATTCCGCCGGAAGCAGGCTGGCTGGCACGGAAGAAATGGGCAATGCTGTTGTCCGGAAGCTGGTTTCCCCGTAATTTTAACCGCAACGAAAGGAGTCAGGCAGCCTTGAAGGGAAAAATTCTGATTGTTGACGACGAAGTGTCGGTAAGAGAATTATTTACCGGCGTGTTTACCGACGAAAATTATGAGGTCATCACAACCGAAGATGGCAATCAGGCGCTGGATATCCTCAAGCGGGACCATATTGACGTCATTTTTCTGGATTTGAAACTCTTTGGCATGAACGGCATTGACCTGTGCCGCCAGATGCGTGAGATTAAACCCATGTCCATGATTTTTGCCATCACCGGCTGGGCGCCGCTTTTTGAAATTGAGGAATGCCGTCAGGCGGGTTTTGATGATTATTTTGAAAAACCGTTGGATATGGACATGCTTCTGGACGCTGTTGCGGACGCGATAAAAAAACTGGATCGGTGGAAAAAACGCTTCTATAACACTCAAAAATAAAAGCAACCGCTAGACAGGGCCGGACATGCTCAATTCCGTCATGATTCTGGAAAAGATAATTCTTCAACCGCCCACGGCCAAAATCTATTCCCGGCTTGGCTTTAAAAAAAAGACAACGTCACTTACCCCTTCCCGGCAGAAAGAAACAGACCGTTATATCGAAGAGGCCGCGGGGCTTATTGGCCTGCAGGGTTCCTTCATGATGCTGTCCGTTCTTAAAAACGATGGCCGGGAGATCGTGCTTACCGGCGGGACATCGTTTTCAAGCACCAAGCTTGCCGCTTTCCTCGGCAACTGTCCGGGAGCCGTCCTGATGGGGGCGACCGCCGGCAGGGCAATCATGGAAGCCATCGCAGACAAAACAACACAGGATAATCTTACAGCTGCCGTCGTGTATGACGCAACGGCCAGTGAAATGACGGATGCCGCCCTTGACTGGATCACTGACTACGTCAACCTGCAGCTGCGGCGTGAAAACAGGCATCTGCTGCCGCGGCGTTTTTCAGCGGGCTACGCGGATCTTGCGCTGGACAACCAGAAAAAATTTTATGAAAGACTCGAGCTGGCAAAAATAGGCGTAACGATCACTCCGGATTGCCTGCTGGTTCCCGAAAAATCCGTGACGGCGATCAGCGGAATCATTTAACCCCGCTCGCGCGGACGAGCGTTAATTCTCTGCAGCTTGCCGCGAGATGGTTGATTCATCGTTACGATTAGAAGCAAAAGCAGTATCCACCCGTATCTGAACACGAATTAGGTCTTCCTGTTCCTGATTCCGTAAGCGGCGCTTTTTGCCTCGGCACGCAGACGTGCCCGAAGTATTTACTTTGATACATCAGGATTTGTATGCTTCCGTTTGCGCCCTTTTTTTGTCTGAAACTGGCTGATTCTTTTCTTATACTCATTGATAAATTCTTTGGACGACAGGTATTTATCCGCAAAAGAAACAATATAGGATTCTTTGTATTTCGGAGGAACCAGTGTCAGCGGCCACATATGTTTTTTAATAATGTCCTCTTCAATGTCATTGATTGGAAAATGCTTCTTTGCGTTGACCACGGCAATCGTCGGATGCGCGAGTCCGTGAAACTTATTCCGGGCCAGATCCGGCTCATCATGATTGCGCCAGTCATACAGGAAAAAATCATGTAAAAGGGCGCCGCGAGCCGCCGAACGGTAATCCAGCTTGAAATATTTGCATATCCGATAGGAGAAATAGGCCACATCATGAACATGGGAGTAGATGCTTGAATTATGGTGAAAATAATCCTTAAGTTTTAAAAATTCTTCATGCTGAAGAATGTCCCCCACGGTTTCATAGTATTCTTTTTCAAACGGTTTCCGCCCCTCCATTTCCAGAATAATTTTTTCCTGAATGGTTTTCAGAATAGAATTGAGCCTGTTTCTGATTTTCTTGTTGATGTTCTGGTTAATGTATTGGTTCAGATCGGGGAATGCATCACGCAACCGTTGAAATGAATTTAAACTCTCTTCGATCTCAGTATTGCTCAGATTGAAATATTCTTCATAAAGATGAGCGACGGCATTGCGGAAAGAAGCCAGGGACATCACGGAAAACGTATAGTCCACCCAGAAATAAATCATGAAGGCAATCGCTGCGGGCTTGACAAAACCTTCATGCAACGATGCCACGCGGGAAAAGACTTCCGGATGAATAAATTCAGAAAAGACGACCGCCAATCCGGTCCACAGCAGCGAAAAAAGCAGACTGACCCGGCCATGGAGATTGAACCTGCGGTCCGAATAATTCCAAAGCGGAAGTTTAAAGATCTTTTCGGCAAGAAACCCTATCACATACTCCATAAAGGTAATGGACAGACCCAAAACAGCATACCTGGGAATGAAGTGCCAGCTTTGAATAAAATATTGAAGAACAATAACGGTGAATGCTCCAATGCCGTAAATCGGAACGAAGGGGCCGAAAAGAAATCCCGCGTTAACAAACTTGCGCTGACTGAAGGATCTGTAAAAAACCTCCAGCACCCACCCGACAAAGCAATAGATCGCGAAAAGTACAATATAATAAAAGAAACTCAAATCTTGATTCAGCATAATATTTTACACACAAACCTGTACCGTTTCACTGTCGCTTTCAGGCCAACTGGCCATCCGGTCGAACCCTTGACCCGGCAGGGACCAACTTTGATACGTCGAGCTGCCTTAATTTATATGTTAAAATTTGCCGTGATGCTACACTATCAAATTATTTTTGTGAAGCGTTTTCTCTTTGACCATTTTACATGAATTTCATCCGCCGTTACCGTTCGGGACAACGGGGGAAAACCGTGAAAAGGAATTGACCTATTATTGCAGCTTATTAAGATAACCGGCAAGGCGCTTTCCCAGAGCAACGATTGTCCAGACGGTGGGCAATCCCAGTGCCTGGGGAAATACGCTTGCGTCGCAGCAGTAAAGACCGGGAATTCTTGTAGCCAGGTCGGAATCCACGACCTCGCCGATCCGGCAGCTTGCCGAAGGGTGGGCGCCGAGTGGATCAAGGGCGATGATGTCGGATGATTTTGATCCCGCTTTTTTCAGGACTTTTTTGATGATCCCGACACCCTTGTCCAAACGCTTGCGGTCCGTGGCGGTAATGGGTTTGGAAAACGTATTGCCCTGACAGACTTCCCCGCTGATTTCATCACGGATCTTGACCATAATCCCGGAATACCGCCGGAATTTTACAAACTTCGGCAGGTTCAAGGGACCCATGAAGGCGAGAAACAAAAGAAACTGTGACCAGTTGGGAAAGACCGGCAGGATGGCGATTCCGTCGGACTCATAATGTTCCAGCGTGCCAACGGTCATCGGGTTGGCCCGAACTGTGCTGACCTGGGGAATGATTCCACCGACAAACTGCAGCCAGTCGCAGGCGAAGCCCTGTCCCGCTTCGGTTATGCCGGACTGCCGTAGAAGTTCGACATTTGAGACACCCGCCGAGAGAACAACGGTTTTACCGTAATACCGAGTGGCGCGGCCGAATCGTTTCGCGTCCACCCCGATAGCTCTGCCTCCTTCAACCAGAATTTTTACAGCCTTCGTGTGCAGACAGAGTCTGGCGCCGCCGGCCATCGCTTCATCGCCGTACAGGCGTGCGGTGAATTTCGCGCCGGTCGGGCAGCCCAGCATGCAGCTCGAGCAGCCGACAACACACTTTTCAGCATCGATGAAATTTTCCATCCGTCGCCAATGGAACCCCGCGTCGTTTGCCGCTTCAAGCAGCCGCAGGTTGTCCGGGCCGATCAGTTCATCGGGAAGAGTCTGGACCTTCATTTCGTTTCGTGCTTCTTCGATTTCCGCCGTCAGGTCAATGCCGTGCGGGGTGAAAATCGCCTGCGGAGGCGGAGCGGCACAGCCCGCCGTCAGTGTCGAGAGTCCGCCGTAATTTTTTGCAAACGTGAGGAAAGATTTCTCACGGCTGCGGTTGAGGCCGAAGTTCCGTAGAATCATTGCGATCGTCAATGTATTGCCCATCATGTCCGTCCGGCCGCCCGCTTCCAGCATCACGACGCGCTTACCCCTGCGGGTCAGCTCTCTCGCTACGGTGGTGCCGCCGATGCCTGTTCCAACGATGACTGCATCATATTCCATTTGCCGATTCCTGTTTTGCAATGGTCAGTCTTTCCGCTTTAATCAGATCCAGATCCAGCGGCCGGGTCTTTTCGTTGTCCCGGTAAAGTGAAAGAGCCTGCTCCGGGCAGTGCTCCGTGCACAAACCACATCCCATACAGGTTTTCCGGTCGTACGTCCATGATGAATCTATTACCTGAATCGCCCCGAAATGGCAGATGCGGGCGCAAGAGCCGCAGTGACGGCATATTTCAGTAAGATGCCGTGCGGAGTAACCCGAGTTTGCATTCATGGACAGGACCGGGTCAAAGCGGCGGGCAAAGCGTGTGGCTTGAAGGCTCACGCAGGTGTCCGGGTGGCAGTTGCAGATGATTCCCGTAGAGCCTCCCGTGGCCACTTTAAAGAAGGCCTGTGTTAGATAACCGTTTTGCCGGAATTTCCGGATAAGCTCCAATGCTTCCTCCGGAGAAATTTTGCGCGCGTGGTATTTTTCACCGCAATGGTCCAGCCAGAAAGTGGACGATTTCCGGCCGACGCTGATGCAGGAATTGATGGTCCAGGCCGGGGCTTTCAAGGTCAGCTTGCAGGGGCAGTCCATGATGGCAATGAAATCCGCCTCTTCAAACAGAATGCGGTAGGCGTAAGCGAAAGGAATAATTTGTTTGTTTTTCTCGGAGGCAATGTCGATATCTTCATTGAGCGTCAGGATTTTCTGAATGTCGGAAAAAGAAATGACTTTCGCGTGGTAGCGGTCGAAAGAAGTCCTGATGACAAACTTCAGGGGTTGAAACCAACTCAGATAACGCGCAAGCAGGCGGAAGAGGTGGTAGACGCACCACACGTAAGGATAATAAAAAGAAAAATAAATGTAGTTGTGGACGGCCCTGTCGATCCGCCATCCATGTTTGGCCATCAGGGTTTTCGTTGATGTTCTCAGCGCGGCACCCCCTTCCCGGAAATAAATCCGGGACAAAGAAAGCTCTTTATTTATCAGGACCAGCTTTTCTGACATGGCAATATACAAAACGCTGTCTCGCATGTCAAAGGAAATGCAGGAATATGGGGTCAAATCTTTACGCTCTGCTGCCCAAATTCATTGATTATTTTTGTGAAGCATTTTCTCTTTGACCAGTTGACATAAAATTCATCCACTGTTACCTTCCGGATCAAGGGGGAAAAACCGTGGAAAGGATAAAAATAGGCATCAGTTCCTGTCTTTTGGGCAATCCCGTCCGTTATGATGGAGGGCATAAGCTGGATCATTTTCTTCGTGACACACTGGGACAATATGTTGATTATGTTCCGGTCTGTCCGGAAGTCGATTGCGGAATGAGCGTCCCCAGGGAAGCCATGAGACTCGAAGGAAAGCCGGACGCCCCGCGCCTGATGACGCGCAGCACCCGGGAAGATAAAACGGACATGATGATGAACTGGGCAAAAAAGCGGGTGGCCCAACTTGAAGCGGAAGACCTCTGCGGTTTCATTTTCAAAAGCGATTCGCCATCGAGCGGGATGGAAAGGGTCAAAGTATATGATGACAAGGGCATGCCCGCAAAAACCGGCATTGGGATATTCGCACGGGTTTTTATGGAAAAGTTCCCCCTGCTGCCGGTGGAAGAAGAGGGTCGGCTCCACGACGCGGCCATCCGTGAAAATTTTATCGAAAGAATATTTACCCTCAGGCGCTGGCGGGAGATCCGTAATCTGAAATCCGGACGGGGCGCTCTGGTGGACTTTCACACCCGTCATAAATTACTGCTTTTATCACACAGCACAAAGCTTTATCAGGCAATGGGAAAGCTGGTCGCCGGACAAAAGAACATGGCCATGCAGGAACTCCGATCACAATATGAAGCATGGCTGATGGAAGCGCTGAAACTGAAAACGACTCCTAAAAAAAACACGAACGTGTTGCAGCACATGATGGGATACTTCAGGGAGCAATTATCCGCTGATGAAAAAAAAGAACTGCTGGAAATTATCGATCATTATCAAAAGGGCTTATTGCCGCTGATCGTTCCCGTTACCCTCATCGGCCATTATGTCCGGAAATATGATCAACCTTATCTGAAACAGCAGGTTTACTTAAACCCGCATCCGCTGGAACTGCAGCTGCGCAATCATGTGTAATAAGAAGTTTTCGTTCTCTTCAGTTTTTTTTACGCCGCCATTCCCGAGGAACGCTTTAACGCATGAATACGGTCTTCCAACGGTGGATGGGTCATGAACAGGAGCTTTAAACCGCTGGTTGAAGGCTTGCCCGCAATGCCGAAAGCCTTCATCTGTCCCGGCAGGGGCTCAGTGGCGCTGCGCTGCAGGCTTTCCAAAGCGGCAATCATGCTGCCGGCTCCGGCCAAATTCGCGCCGCCTGCGTCCGCCGCGTATTCACGCTTCCGGCTGAACCACATCACGATGATACTTGCCAGGATGCCGAAAACAATCTGGGCAACAATATTGGTAATGAAAAAACCTACCCCGTGGCCTTCCTCATTTTTCAGAACGACACGGTCCACAAAATAACCGACAATGCGGGACAGGAAAATAACAAATGTGTTGACGACACCCTGAATCAGGCTCAGCGTAACCATATCGCCGTTAGCAACATGACTGATTTCGTGCCCCAGAACCGCTTCGACTTCATTGCGCTTCATTGTCCGTAAAAGGCCCGTGCTGACCGCAACCAGCGCGCTGTTTTTGTTCATGCCGGTTGCAAACGCATTGGGTGAATCCGATTCAAAAACGGCCACTTCCGGCATTCCAATGCCCGCCCCGGAAGCCTGCTTTTTCACCATATCCACAAGCCAGATTTCCATGTCAGACCGGGGCTGCACAATCACTTGGGCGCCTGTCGCCCGCTTGGCCATCCATTTGGACATGGCCAGTGATATGAACGATCCGCCAAAACCGATCACCGCCGCAAAGATCAGGAGGCTCATATAATTAATCCCGTTGGCGGTCAGATGCTGATCAACCCCCAGAATCCTCACAACAATGCTTAAAACGAGAATAACAGCAATGTTGGTCACAAGAAAAAGAAATACTCTCTTCATTTTTATACCCTCCTCCACCTGTTCAAATCATGGCGACAGACATTTCTCAGTTAAATTAAGAACTTTAAAATTATGTCATATATTAGTGTCAAGTTCCAGAATGTCAAGTGCTTATTGAGCAGGAAACAGCCTGTTGAATATTTTATTATATCAGCATGTTACATAATTAAATTTTTATAAATTGAAATACTGGTTGATCGACTCAAAGGCCACCCCTACCATCTTATCAATATCTTTCTGCTGGACCACATAAGGCGGCATAAAATAAATGACGTTGCCCAACGGACGCAGCAGGACTCCTTTGGTGAGCGCGATACGGTAAATGCTGTAGCCCACTCTTTTTTGCCAGTCAAACGCTTCCTTTGTTTTCCTGTCCGCCACCAGTTCCAGCGCGCCGATCATGCCCAGCTGCCGGTATTCGCCCACAAAGGGATGTCCGTCAAAGAGCTCCTCCACTTTTTCGCTGATCATCCGGCTTTTCCATTCATTCCCGACCAGTACATTCTCTTCACGGAAAATGCGCAGCGATTCACGGGCAACCGCGCAGGCAAGCGCATTGCCGGTATAGCTGTGCGAGTGGAGAAACGCCTTGAGTTCCGTGTAATCCGCGTAAAAAGCCGAATAAATCTCATCCGTCGTCACAACCAGAGACAACGGCAAATAGCCTGCCGTAATGCCTTTGGACAGGCACATCATGTCGGGGCTGACGGCAGCGTGTTCGCAGGCAAACATTTTGCCCGTGCGGCCGAAACCGACAGCGATTTCATCGGCAATAAAATGAATGTTGTGTTTTGTGCAAAGCTGCCGCACTTTTTTCAGGTATACGGGCGGATAGATTTTCATGCCCGCCGCGCACTGAACCAGAGGTTCGATGATCACTCCGCAGATTTCATCCGCATGTTCCGTTACCAGGCTCTCCAGGGATTCAAAACATTGCGCGTCACAGGTTTCGCGGTTTTTTCCGTAAGGGCAGCGGTAGCAATCCGGTCCGGCTGCTTTAAATGTGTTGATAAGCAGAGGCCTGTAGATTTGACTGTAGAGATCCAGACCGCCCACGGCAAGCGCCCCCAGTGTTTCTCCGTGATAGGCGTCCGTGATGGTGGCAAACCTGGTTTTCCCCGTGCGGCCGGCCTGCTGATGATAATGAAAACTCATTTTCAGCGCCGCTTCCACCGCCGATGATCCATTATCGGCAAAGAAAACTTTGTTGAGCTTCGCGGGTGTGATTTCGACAATTTCCTGAGCCAGATCAATAGCCGGCGCATGGGAAAAATCGGCGAAGATAACATGCTCCAGCTTTTGAGCCTGATCGCACAGCGCTTTGTTGATTCGTTCGTTGGCGTGACCGAAAAGATTCACCCACCAGGACGACACGGCATCGAGGTAGCTTCTACCTTCCGCATCATACAGGTAAGCACCTTTGCCCCGTTCAATTATAATCGGCGGAAAGTCTTCGTAGTCTTTCATCTGCGAACAGGGATGCCAGATATAGTTCAGATCTTTTTGTTGCAAAATATTCAAGCCATCCTCCT
>Ga0105104_10000994_pt1 | contig 21986 bp, 18 predicted proteins | sample PPLLaktember2015_3_FD_87034 | JGI IMG/M metagenome (GOLD analysis project Ga0105104, IMG submission 87034) | Freshwater sediment microbial communities from Prairie Pothole Lake near Jamestown, North Dakota, USA - PPLs Lake P7 Core (6) Depth... | ecosystem: Environmental > Aquatic > Freshwater >... | reverse complement strand
GTTGGGTGGTCCCGCTTACTTCGCTCCGGGACTCGCTCCGCACAAAGCGCTTCGCGGCCCTCCGCTGCGTGCGCGGCTCTGTAACTGCCCTTCGGTCCCAAGATACGTATAAAGTGCAGGTCAGGGCCACCGCACTCCGAAAGAGCCAACGCAACTGCAGCGCTTCAGAGGCCAGGTCTTGCTGCGTCCCCTCGCAATACGCCCTCTACTCCCCGTGTTGATGCCCCGTGCCGGCTCCTTCTGCCAGCGTCGCCTTCAGCTTCGACTCGGAGTCGAGCAGAAAATTGGCCCCTGTCGCCACCTGCTGCATCATCGGGACAGCGACTCCGGAGCCGAGGGTTCCATGAATAAGCACATCGCCTTACATCTCGGGTTTAAGGGTGGCCTGCGGATTGGTAATTTTGATACGAGCCTTGACGGTTCGGGTTTTCTCATCGAGTGTCGGGTTGATGTATGTAACCCGGCCTGAAAATCTCTTGCCCGGCTGGTACGGCAGGAGCATTTCCGCATGCTGCCCGACCCGTTACTGAACCAGCAGACGGCCTTTGGCACCCGAGACGTGTTTGAAAACCAACAGTTTGGAAGCATTTGCAGCAGAAGGTGCCCGAAGGACAAGGCTCGCGACTCCAGGGTCGCCGTGTGTCACTCCCGCGTAACTTTGCGGTAATCTGGTCCGTCTAAGCGAGATGAGAATATCCATTTCCCCGATCCTGGCTGTGGCTTTGGCGATGATGGCGCTGGTATCAACCAAGACGGGGCGTGATTCGGCCTTCCTCACGGAGTCGCGGCTCGAGGATCTGCCCCTCGCGTACCTTCTCATTGCGGTGGTCTCAATCCCCGCCTCAATGCTCCACATCGAGGCGATGCGCAGATGGGGGACTCGAGGGGCGCGGGTGCGCTTGTTGGTCTTCATCGCGGGGATCTTTGCCGCTTTTGTCCCCTTCCTCGACAGGGGCAATCGCGCTACGAATACCATTTTCTTTGTGATTGTCCCCGTTGCCTTTGCGGCCGTCTTCGCTTCCGTCTGGCTGCTGGCAGCCGATCTCCTGGAGAAATCGGCGCCCCCAGTAAGACAGCGGACGTACGCCTGGATGGGGCTCGCGTCCATGCTCGGCGGCATCGCCGGGGGGCTTTACGCGAAGGCATTCACTGCGTCGCCATCTGGCCGCTTCCTGGTGCTCAACGGTGCAGTTTTCCTGCTGATCGTTGCTGCGATCGTAATACGTGCGCACCGCCGCTACCCGGTTGAAAGGAACCAGGTTATTCATAACGGGATTCGGGTCCAAGGCGGGGAGCTCAGCCTGATAACGAAAGGTTTCACGCTGGTTAGAAACCCGTATGTTCTCGGACTGATCGGACTGGGCTCGGCCATCGCAGTCTGCGGGCTTCTGGTCGAATTTCAGTTCTACGCATATAGCAAGCTATCGGGACACACAAGCCCCGACTTCTTCGCCAATTTCTACACGCTGCTCAACGTGGCCGGTCTGGCTGTTCAGTTGTTTGCCGGATCTTGGCTTCTGTCACGTTTCGGTGCGGGCGCAGCCCTCATGGTTTTGCCCGTCGGTCTGTTGGGCGGCGCGACGATGGTCGCACTCAACGCCAGTTTGCTTAGTCGCTCGACACTCCGGCTTCTCGAGGGCAGCCTCAAGTCCTCGACGCATCGATTCGTCTGGGAGCAGACCTATCTTCCGCTCGGATCTCAGCACCGGGATATGGCGAAAGCCCTGGTCGAGGGGCTTTTTGCGCGTATGGCGGAAGGCCTGGCAGCAGTCGCTATCTTTGTGTGGCTCGCGGCGATTGCGGGACCCATGAGCGACATCAGCCTTTCTTGGATCACTGTGGCCATTATTGTCTGCCTGGTTGTCTGGATCTACCTGATTGTGTACTTGCTGGGCAAGGGGTGCGGCCAGAGCCGCGAGACGGTGGAGAGGTTTCGCCTGCCCGACGCCTGACCCACGACCCAGTCCCTCGGGGAGGGACTTCCGAGATAACGACACGGGACAGAAGGGACACAAGGGACAGAGAAGTCACATAAGTCCCTTGTGTCCTCAGGCACAAGCGTGGACTACCGGCGGCCGCCGCGGCCTCCGCGGTTGCCGCGGTTACCCTGATTCCCACGCGGCCCGGTGCCGTCACAATTGCCGTTTCCATTACCGGATCCCGAACCGTACCCGCTGCCGTCCTTGGGCCCCTGGCCCTGGTTCCCGGAACCATCGCCGGGCCCCTTGCCCTTGCCCTTGCCTTGGTTGCAGTGGGTGCCGACCGGTTGTCCACAGTCGTCACACAGTCCGTCACCGTTGGCATCATTGGGGCACTGCTGGACTTGCGTGCCGCTCACCTGAACCGGAGATCCGAACCCGGGTTGTGCCCAAAGCACCGTCGAGCCGAGGATCACGACCGAAAACAACGCCAAAACCTGAATACTGCGCTTCATAACGACGCTCCTTTCAATGAAAGCAACCGAATTCGCTTCATCGTCGGAGTATGGTGGAGCAAAGGCGATGCCAAGCGGGGATAAGGTGAGAGAAGATCAGAATTATCAAACAGTTAGATGGAATCGGGGCAAGTTTTGCACCCTGCCGCTTCTGCAGCTCTTGCATTTCGCGGGGTTTTAAAGCGCAAAGGTTGCAGGTTAGTCCCGCCCTGTCAGGCCGTACTCTTTGAGGCGATACTGCAACGTGCGGATACTTATGTCTAGTTGTTCAGCCGTCCGTCGCCGGTCTCCCTGGTTGGCTTCCAGGGTTCTCAGGATTGCGGTCTTTTCGATTTCTGCCAGAGTGTGGGTTGCGTCGACATGGGAAGAGGTCCAAGGCATCTGAAGGGGCAGGTCCTCGGGCGTGATTTCCTGAGAACGGGAGATGATGAGCGCACGTTCGATTGCGTTCTGCAGCTCGCGTACGTTCCCGGGCCAATCGTGGTTAGAGAGCACCGACTTCGCTTCCGCGGAGATTCTCTTCCCTCCAATTCCCATGCGCTTCACGAGCTTCGAAAAGAAGTGCTCGGCGAGCGGAACGATATCTTCCCTCCGTTCCCGCAGCGGGGGGAGGTGGATCGGGAAAACGTTGAGACGATAGAACAGGTCTCCCCTGAAGCGGCCGCTTTTCATCGACTCGTCCAAATCGCGGTTGGTTGCGGCGATGACCCGGACGTCGACGGTAATCGTACGCGTCCCGCCCACCCGCTCGAACTCCCGCTCCTGGAGAACTCTGAGGAATTTGACCTGCAGGTCGAGATTCATTTCCGCGATTTCGTCGAGAAATAGCGTGCCTCCGTGGGCAAGCTCGAACCGGCCTTGGCGGGTCTGAGTGGCGCCTGTAAACGCGCCTTTTTCGTGTCCAAACAACTCGGACTCTAAAAGAGTCTCGCTGAGCGCGGCGCAGTTGAGGGCGACGAAGGCGGCATCGCTTCGCGGGCTGGCCCGGTGGATGAACCGGGCAAGGACTTCCTTTCCGCTCCCCGACTCGCCCGTGAGCAGAACCGTCGTCGTTTGCGGGGCCACCCGGGCGCCGAGCTGGAGCGCCTCTCTCATCGGGGGGCTTACGGCGACAATATCGGCGACCGGGAAATCAATCTCGCTGTCCGCACGTTGGACCAGGCGCTCATTGTTCTGAATCCGCTGTTCGAGCAAGCGCGAAACGACCAGCCTCAACTCCTCCGGGCTCTTGAGCGGCTTGGTGAGATAGTCAGCCGCCCCGAGCTTGATCGCTTCTACCGCGGTCTGGATTGACCCGAACGCCGTCAAGACGACAACAGGGGTTTCAGGAGCGTGTTCCTTCATCCACCGAATGAGCTCGGAACCGGTTACGACCGGCATTCGCTCATCGGTGATGACCAGGTCGAAACTCCTTTGAGTCAAGAGCTGGCGTGCCTCTTCTCCGTTCGCAGCAGTGACGACGGAGAAATCTTTCTCGAGGACGGCGCGCATGAGTTGGCGTTGCGGAGCTTCGTCATCAGCAACGAGGATCGAGAACTTGACGTTCTGCATGGTCATTGTCCCCCTGCTGGGGCGGCCATTACTTCGGACTGGGGAGTAGAAGACGCACGGGCGGGAAGGGTTATCCGGCAGACGGTGCCTCTGGGCTTTCGATTCCGCAATTCAATCGTCCCTCCCAGGCCTTCGACGATTTGGCGTGACACGGCCAGACCCAGCCCGGTTCCCCGGGTTTTCGTCGTGACAAAAGGCTGGAACAGCTCCTCCGGATCCTGGTCTCCGATTCCGGCGCCTTCGTCGCAGATTTCAATCAGGTGGCGCTGCTGCGAAGACTCAATCGCGACGTCGATTTTGGAGCCGGGTCCGGCCGCCTCTACGGCGTTGAGGAAGATGTTGATCAGGACCTGTCGCAGGCCGTCCGGGTCTGCCAATACCGTCGCAGGAGGCTGGGGAGTGGGAATCTGAAATGTGATCTGTGCGCTCTCCGCCTGATTCCGCAACTGCTGGGCAACGTCGGCCAAAAGGGCTTTCAGATCGAGCTCCTCCAGGGCCATAGAGCGCGGTTTTGCGAATGTCAGCAGATCGGTGACGAGGCGCTCGAGGCGTTCGGCCTCAGTGACGACGGTCGTCATCAGTTCCTGCGTATCGTGGTCTCTTGGCAGCCGTTCCTGCGTGACCTGGGTTAGTCCTTTGATGGCACCGAGGGGATTCCTGATTTCGTGGGCCAGAGTCGCCGCCAGCCGGCCGAGAGCTGCCAGACGCCGCTGAGATTCTTCCTGCGCCTGAAGTTGCAGGAACCTGCGGAAAGTGCGAGCCAAAAAATAGGCTAAGACGGATAGCGTCACGATCGCCAGTCCGGAGACGGCGAGGTGGAGGTAAGCCTGGCGTGTAATGAAGGCGGCCGTCGATCGAACGACGCCGACACGTAGACGCAGCATCGCCGGCGAGCCGCCCTCCGGCTGCTGTCGCGGCCCGAGGTGATCCCACCTGCCGCCCTGCCGGCCCCACCGCGGGGCTCGAACGGTCTCTTCGTATAGATACAAATCCTGAGAAAGCTGGCCGCTGGTGGCCGTTACCTGCCCGCTCTCGGACACGAGCGCGAGGTACTTCAGCCAGGAATAAGACCCGGAGCGCATCGCTTCGTCCATGACGCCCTGCCAGGCGTTGGAGTCCGAGCGGTCCGGGCCCCGCAAGCTATTCGTCAAAATCGCCAAGATTTCACGGCCCCGATCCTCCAGGTACAGATTCCGCAACTCGATCATGCTCCTGTAATTCAGAATTGCGGAAGACCCGAGGGCCACGCAGAGGACGACGATTGCGCCCACAAAGACGCGCGTAGGGAAGTGACTGGCAGGCCCGGTGTCCGGCGTCATCGTAGTTGGCTTCGTTTGGCACTTTAGTCACATGGCTGGAGGTCTGTCAACCGGAGGGGAGCCTGCAAGCGCCCGGGACACAGGGGACACAAGGGACACAAGCGACAGAAAGCAACCTGAAGGTCCTTTACGTCCCTTGTGTCCCTTGTGTCCCTTCTGTCCCTTGTGTCCCTCAAACGGCACCTGTCGATTTTGAAATGCGCCAATCGACCTATAGCTGCAGACAGGCTGACTTGAATCCTCGCTCGCCAGCGTTGCGTCCACAGTCTATATCGTAGAAAAGGAGCAACGCTCGAAAGGAGCTCCATGACTACTGGTAGTGTGAGCGCTCTGCTGCAGCCGCAGTCAGAGTCGCAGCTGGCGGACCGCTACGAGGCGCTCGTCCGCGTCTCGCAAGCCATCGCCGCGCATCGCGATCCACATGAACTGTTCTCGACCCTTGCCGGGGAACTGCGGCAGGTGGTCAGGTTTGACTTCATCGGCATAGCCCAGTTCGACCAGGCGACCAGCCGGGCAACCTGGCTCCTGGCCAAGTGCGACCAGGCCCGCGAAGAACCGCCCGCGGAGTGCACCCCTCAACAGACTCTCACCTGTTGGGTCTACCAACAGCAACAACCGTTGGTGATTCCCTTCGTCGAGCACGAAATGCGGTTTCCGCGGATGACGGAGTGGCTCAAGGAGTGTGACATTCGCTCTGCCTGTGCTCTTCCCTTGACGACCGTCCATCGTCGTCTAGGAATTCTCGCCTTGGGTAGCCGTCATCCGGACGCCTATTCGGACGACGAAGTGTCCTTCCTATCGCTTGTCGCGAATCAGGTCGCCCTTGCTGTTGATGACGCGCTAAACCTTGACGCTTCGAGGCTGGCACAGACCGAGTTGCGACAGAAGCAGGAGGAATTGCAGCAGGAGCGGGATCGACTGAAGCTCCTTCTCGATGTCAATAACGGTGTCGTCTCGAATCTGGAGCTTCGCGACGTGCTCCGCGCCATAACGGCAACCATCCGCCGAGTCATGCAGTGCGACGTCGTCTCGGTAGATCTGCCGAATGCCGAGGGGACTCATTTGCAGATCTATGCCCTCGACTTCCCGGAGAGCAAGGGGTATCTCAAAGAGGAGAGCGTCATGCCGATCGATGGCACCCCTCCCGGTCAGGTGTTTCGGACTGGAGAGACAAGGGTAATGGATGTCGTCGGTGACGCGGCCTCCACCAAGAACTGCGTCATTTTCAAAGAAGGAATTAAGTCGGGGTGCTTGCTGCCTCTGAACGGCCGGAATCGTCGAGTGCTGGGAGTCTTGGGCCTCGGCAGCCGGCAGAGGAATGCGTTCAGTCAGAACCAGGTCGATTTCGTGGCGCAAGTTGCTAACCAGGTAGCGATCGCCGTCGATAATGCCCTTGCCTACAGCCAGATTGCAGATCTGAAAGACAAGCTGGCACAGGAAAAGCTTTACCTGGAAGACGAAATTCGCAGCGAGATGAACTTCGACGACATCGTCGGCACGAGCCCGGCGCTCCGCCGCGTGCTGCGGCAAGTGGAGACGGTCGCGCCTACCGGTTCGGCTGTTCTGATCCTTGGCGAAACGGGCACGGGGAAAGAACTGATTGCCCGGGCGATCCATAACCTGAGCCGGCGGAAAGACCGAACGTTTGTAAAACTGAATTGTGCAGCGATTCCGACAGGACTGCTGGAGAGCGAGCTTTTCGGACACGAAAAAGGCGCCTTCACCGGCGCCATTGCACAGCGTATCGGCCGGTTCGAGCTGGCGAATCAGGGAACCATCTTTCTGGATGAGATTGCGGAGATACCACTCGAACTGCAGCCCAAGCTTCTCCGCGTGCTGCAAGAGAGGGAATTTGAACGCCTGGGAAGCAGTCGGACGCTTCGGACCGATGCCCGCCTGGTCGCGGCTACCAACCGGGATCTGGCCGCAATGGTTGAGGAGCAGAAATTCCGGGCCGACCTGTTTTACCGAGTCAACGTTTTTCCGGTTCAAGTTCCGGCCCTGAGAGAGCGTCGGGAGGACATTCCGGTGCTGGTCCGGCACTTTGCCCAGCAGTTTGCGCGACGGAATAACAAGATAATCGAGACGATTCCATCCGAGGCCATGGAAGCTCTGGTACGGTACCACTGGCCCGGGAATGTGCGTGAATTGCAGAATGTGGTCGAGCGAGCCGTCATTCTGTCGAGCGGTCCGGTTCTGAAGGTCCAGCTCTCTGACTTAAAAGCGGCGGCACCCCTCTCGAACCGCCCGGAGAGAAAAGACACCCTGGATGAAGCCCAGCGAAAGCATATCCTGGCAGCGCTCGAAGAAACGAATTGGGTTGTCGGCGGACCCAATGGCGCGGCCGCGCGCCTCGGTTTGAACCGTTCAACTCTGCAGTTCCGCATGAAAAAGCTAGGAATCTCCCGCCCGGGCAGATGACCCTCGCCTGCCCGTCTTCGTGCTTCTGAAGCACCCGCCGGGCCCGAGTCGCATTACAGAGCCGCGCACGAAGTGTGTGGCTTGCCACCCGGGCCGCGAAGCGTTTTCCCGCGGAGCGGCCTGGAGCGAAGTAAGCGGGACCACCCAACGAACTTGTATGCGCGTTGGGTGGTCCCGCTTACTTCGCTCCAGGCTGCTCCACAGGAAAACGCTCCGCGGCCCTCTGCTGCGTGCGCGGCTCGGTAACGCGACTCCAGCGCGGAGTCCCTTCGCCACGCCGGGGTTAGGGTAGTGCCAACCGGTTGGCACAATGCCAGCCGGTTGACACTTAACCGTTGGCACCCGCAGCCTGCTCTTTCCGTCAAGTCTCGTCTTTATAACCGCTTAGTTCGTCTGTGCTCGTTGGCATGTTATTTGCCAATCTAACACGACAGACACTCCCCAAGGAGGATCGGATGTTGAAGATCACCAATGTCGATACACCCACGGAACACCGGTTGGTCCTGGAAGGCAGACTGACTGATCCGGACACACGCGAGCTCGAGTCGGCCTGGGCTAACCTCCACCGGAAAACCGGCGCGGGTCGGTGGATCATCGATTTGCGGAATATCACCTTCATCGACGAACGCGCCGAGGCTGTCCTCCTGGGGTTCAGCAGGGAGGGGGCGCAGTTCATCGCCTGCGGAGTTGCGAACACATACCGATTGGAGCAACTCGGCATCAGGTGCAAGGCGGCGCCTGACTGCCAGTCAGTTGGCTGAGCGCCAGGCTGGAGCGTCCAGTGTTGATTGTGCGGGCCGGGTCGCTCCGCAAAAGACGCTGCGCTCGAAGCTCTCATCAGCGCAACAACCGAGAAAGCGAACGACTTATGAGAGGCCTTGGCTTCTACCCTCATGCACCTCTTGTTCTGGCCCTTGCCGCGGCAATCGTTCTGTCGGCCTGCGGGGGCGTCGGCCCTAAATACAGCCGGCCAAAAGTCGCGGTTCCGACGGTGTACCGAGGATCGGGTTCGCAGGAAGCGCCTTCTGCGGGAACGCCATCGCTTGGCGATCGGAAATGGTCGGAGGTCTTCCAGGACGAGCAGTTGCAGCGGCTCATACAGACAGCGCTGCAACAAAACTATGACGTGCGTATCGCCGCTACCCGGATCCTCCAGGCGGAGGCGCAGCTGGGCATAACACGCTCCGACCAGTTCCCTACGGTCGTCGCCCGCGCGGACTTTGTAAGCCAACGCAGTCCAGAGTCCCAATTTCCAGCCTTCAGTTTCAGCTCGGGGGGGTTGAGTTTATCGGCCGCCTGGGAACTGGATTTCTGGGGCAAGTTCCGAAGAGCCACCGAGGCGGCCCGCGCGGACCTGCTGACGAGCGAATGGGCCCGTCAGGCGGTGGTCAGTACATTGGTTGCCGAGCTGGCCGGCTCTTACTTCCGCCTCCGCGAGCTCGACCTCGAGCTGGAAATCTCCCAGCGGACAGTGAGATCGCGACAGGAATCGCTGCGACTGACTCAAGATCTGGAGGCCCGAGGTCTTAGCTCCATGCTCGACGTGCGACAAGCGGAGCAGCTTGTCTTCACCGCCGGAGCCGCGATCCCCGATATCGAGCGGCAAATCGAGCAGCAGGAGAACCTCATCAGCGTACTGCTTGGCAGCACCCCTGCCCCTGTACAGCGAGGCCGAACCTTGACCGATCAACCGCGTCCCCCGGAAGTCCCGGCCGGCCTCCCCTCGTCGCTGCTCGAACGCCGACCCGACATCCAGCAGGCAGAGCAGCAACTGGTGGCCTTCAACGCCCGGATTGGAGTGGCTAAAGCAGCTTACTTTCCTCAGCTCAGTCTGACAGGCCTCGGGGGCTTTCGAAGTTCGGCGTTGACCAGTCTAGTCAGTGGCTCGGCAGGGCTCTGGAGCTTTGTCGCAGGACTTGCCCAGCCGATCTTCACGGGCGGAAGAATTCGTTCGGGTGTCCGATTCGCCGAGGCACAACAACAGGAGGCCTTGCTGGTGTATGAGCAAACGATTCAGCAGGCTTTTCGCGACGTGTCCGACGCCTTGGTCGCCTACCGAAAAAATCAGGAGTTCCGCGAGCAGCAGGAGCTGCTGACGCGATCCGCTCAAGACGCGGCACAGTTGTCACGGACGAGATACCAATCCGGCGTCACCAGTTATCTCGAAGTGCTGACAAACGAAACGAACTATTTCGAGGCCGACCTCAATCTGGCGCGCGCCCGGGCGGACGAGCTGCTGGCCGTCGTCGACCTTTACCGGGCTTTAGGCGGGGGGTGGCAGCAGTGAAGGGCTTGTCTGGGACTGCCACGGACTAACACGGACGGACACGGACAGCCAGCCGGTCCGTGGTCGTCCGTGTTAGTCCGTGCCAGTCCGTTGAAGCCCTCGCGTGAGCTAAGAAGGAGGATTTCATGGTTAAACGAATGATCCTGATGCTGATCCTGACCGGTGCAATTGTCGCCGTGCTTGGGTTCGTGAAATTCCAGCAGATTCAGGAGGCGATCGCCCAGGGCGCCGCGTACCAGCCTCCGCCTGAAGCCGTGACGACGATTGTCGCCCGGCAGGAGAGGTGGCCGACCAGGCTGACCGCGATTGGGACGATGGCGGCGGTGCAGGGCGTAACAGTCAGCGCCGACTTGCCGGGCATCGTCGATCGCATCAGCTTCGAGTCCGGCAGGCAGATCAACGCGGGAGACGTGCTGGTCGAGCTGGATACACGGCAGGAGCAGGCCCAGCTTACCGCCGCCGAGGCTGAGCGGGACCTTGCCCGGGTCAACTTCGATCGGTTGGAAGGGCTCGTGAGCCTGCGGGCGATCGCGCGCGCCGACTATGACCGGGCGGGCGCCGAGAAGAAGCAGACGGAGGCGAAGGTAGGGGAGATCCGTGCCACTATCGCCCGAAAAACCATCCGGGCGCCGTTCTCCGGAATCCTCGGAATCCGCCAGGTCAACCTCGGACAGTACTTGTCGCCCGGCGATCCTGTTGTCCCGCTACAGTCGCTCAACCCGATTTACGTGAATTTCGGGGTCCCCCAGCAGGACGCAGGACAGGCGCGCGCCGGCCGTGCCATCCGCATTACGACCGGAGGAGTAGCCAGGGCGGTTTACACGGGAACCGTGACCGCCGTTAACTCGGTCGTGGACGAAGCAACCCGGAATATCCAGATCCAGGCGACCGTGGCCAACCCAAATGGCAAGCTGCGACCCGGGATGTTTGTCGAAGTCGAGGTCAGGGTAGGTGCCAGCCGGCGTGTGGTGCCCCTGCCGGCCTCGGCAATCAGCTATGCGCCCTACGGCGACTCGGTGTTTATTGTGACAGATCTCAAGAATCCCAAAGGGGAAGTCTACAAGGGCGTGCGCCAGCAATTCATCAAACTCGGGCCGGCGCAAGGGGATCAGATTGCCGTCGTGTCGGGACTCAAGCCCGGTGAAGAGGTCGTGACCTCGGGCGTGTTCAAGCTGCGCAACGGAGCCGCGGTTCTGGTCAACAATAAGGTTCAGCCGGCCAACGAACGGGCGCCGAAACCGGAGGACAGCTAATATGCGTTTTACCGATCTGTTCGTCAAACGGCCGGTCCTCGCGCTGGTTGTGAGCCTGGTGATCTTCATCGCGGGCTTGCAGTCGATCCGTTCGCTCAGCGTTCGGCAATATCCGCGCAGCGATATCGCGATTATCCGGGTGTCGACCGTGTATGTCGGTGCCAACGCGGACCTGGTGCGTGGTTTCATTACCACCCCGCTTGAGCGCGTTATTGCCAGCGCGGACGGTATCGACTACTTGGAATCGTCCAGTGCACAGGGTCTGAGCACTATAACCGTACACCTCGAGCTGAACTACGACACGAACGCGGCGCTCACGCAGATCCAGGCCAAGGTCGCCCAGGTGCGCAACGACCTTCCTCCCGAGGCGGAGGCGCCGGAGATCGAGTTGGAGACGGCGGACAACCAGTTCGCGGCAATGTACCTCGGCTTCTCATCCGCCGATCTTGATCAGAACCAGATCACCGATTACCTGACGCGCGTGGTGCAGCCAAAGTTGAGCGCGATCAACGGAGTCCAGCGGGCCGATATCCTTGGCGACCGCACTTTCGCGATGCGAATCTGGCTTAAGCCGGAGCTGATGGCGGCGTATGGGATATCGCCGTCCGCCGTGCGGGAGGCCCTGGCCCGCAACAACTATTTGTCTGCGCTCGGGCGAACAAAAGGGTCCATGGTCTCGGTCAATCTCATCGCCAACACCGACTTACGCACGCCCGAGGAGTTCCGTCAGCTCGTCGTCAAGGAGGATGGCAACGTTGTCGTTCGCCTGGGCGAGATAGCCGACGTCGTGCTCGGCTCCGAAAACTATGAGTCGGATGTTCGCTTCAACGGTGAAACGGCGACCTTCATGGGCGTCTGGGTCCTCCCCACCGCCAACTCGCTCGACGTTATACAGCGAGTCCGGGAAGCCATGCCCGAGATTCAGGCTCAATTGCCGGTCGGGATGAAGCTTGGCATACCGTACGACTCAACCGAGTACATCCAGGACGCGATCGACGAAGTGCTCACGACTTTGACGGAGACGCTCATCATCGTCATCTTCGTGATTTTCCTCTTCCTCGGGTCGGTCCGGGCGGTGCTCATTCCCATTGTGGCCATCCCGATCTCGCTGGTCGGTGCGGTCTTCCTCATGCTCGTGGCCGGCTTCACCATCAATTTGCTCACACTTCTCGCGATCGTGCTCTCGGTCGGTCTGGTTGTTGACGATGCGATTGTCATGGTCGAAAACATTGAACGGCACCTGCATTCCGGTAAGCGGCCGTTCACGGCTGCCATTGACGCGGCGCGAGAGCTCGTCGGCCCGATTATCGCCATGACCATTACCTTGGCGGCCGTCTATGCGCCGTTGGGAATCCAGGGTGGCTTGACAGGTGCGCTTTTCCGCGAATTTGCGTTTACTCTGGCGGGTGCGGTCATCGTGTCCGGTGTCGTGGCGCTCACGCTTTCGCCGATGATGGGCGCAAAGCTGTTGCGTGCGGGAGATACGGAGCGGGGCTTCGCCGGCTGGATCAACCGGCGTTTCGACAGCGTCCGCCGTGCCTACCTGCACGTGTTGGCGGGAACGCTGCGTTATCGCCCGGTGCTCCTCGTCCAGTGGCTGATCGTAGCTGGGCTGATGGTTCCGTTTTACATGTTCTCGCAGCGCGAGCTGGCGCCCAGGGAAGACCAGGGTGTGGTGTTCGGCGTGCTCCAGGCGTCCGCAAATTCGACGCTTGATCAAACGAAGCTTTTTGCCGAGCAGGTGGCCGACGTCTATCGGTCTTTCCCGGAGAGCGCCAGTATCTTCCAACTCACGTTTCCGAACACTGGCTTTGGTGGCATGGTGACCAAGCCGTGGAGCGAGCGAACGAAAACCACCGAGGATCTGCTGGTTGAATCGTCCGCGATGCTCTCCAAAATCCCGGGGATCCGCGTCATTCCGTTGACACCGCCTCCGCTGCCCGGCGGCGGAGACTTCCCTGTCGACTTCGTAGTGGCTTCCGCGGCCGAGCCGGAACAACTGCAGGAATTTGCCAACCAGCTTGTCCAGAAAGCGAACGCCAGCGGGCAGTTTATCTTTGCCGATGCGGATCTGAAGTTCGATCAGCCCCAGGCGGAAGTAGTCTTTGATCGTGACAAACTCCGTTCTCAAGGCGTGGATCTGAGCCAGGCAGGCCTTGACCTGTCGACTCTGCTCGGCGGCGACTACGTCAACCGATTCAGCAATCAGGGTCGGAGCTACAAGGTCATTCCACAGGTCAAGCGCGTGAATCGCCTGACGGCGGATCAACTCGAGAATATTTACGTCACGGGATCAGAGGATGAGCTCGTCCCGCTGTCGACTTTCGCGGGCCTGCGAACGACGACCGAACCGCGCGAGCTCAAAAAGTTCCAGCAGCTGAACGCCGTGCGGATCCAAGGCGTAATCCCGCCGCCAGTCTCGCTCGACCAGGCGCTGGCTTTCCTCGAAAACGAGGCCAGGGCGATTCTGCCGAGAGGATTCACACTCGACTATGCAGGCGAGTCGCGTCAGCTGCGTACGGAAGGCAGCAGGTTTCTAGGCACCTTCGTGCTCTCGGCGATCCTGATTTACCTCGTCCTGGCGGCGCAGTTCGAGAGTTTCCGCGACCCCTTCATCATTCTGGCGGGATCGGTGCCGCTGGCAATCTCAGGCGCCCTCTTGTTTTCCTTCCTGGGGTTAACGACGCTCAACATCTACAGCCAGGTGGGGCTGATTACGCTTGTCGGGCTAGTGTCGAAGAACGGCATCCTCATGGTCGAGTTCGCCAATCACCTTCAGGAGAAGGGACTGGACAAGCTAAGCGCCATCATTGAGGCATCCGGCACCCGGCTGCGTCCGATCCTCATGACGACCGCGGCCACGGTGGTCGGGCATTTTCCGCTGGTTCTCGCTACCGGTCCGGGAGCGGGCGCGCGCAACAGCATTGGTATCATGCTGGTGAGCGGCATGATCGTGGGCACGTTCTTCACCCTGTTCGTTGTTCCGTCGATCTACATGCTGGTCGCCCGCAAGCGCGCCCCGGTGATTTCGGACGACGCTGCCATCGGGGCCGAGCTGGCGCCGAGTGCGACGTAGAAGGGTGGGTTTCGAATCCGGCCGCCGTTTTTGCGGGCGGATTGAAACCCATCCAAGTGCATCCTACGGTGCCCCTTCCCCCCTTGCAGCCGCCGCGATGTTGCGTCATCCTTCACTTGGCGAGGAGGAACGACATGAAGATCGGCGTATTTCTTGTTCTGTTTGGCGGGGACACATTCGAGGCGGCTCTCGACCGAGCGCGTCAGCTCGGGCTCGATACCGTTGAAATCGGAACCGGCAACTATCCGGGGGACTCCCACTGCAACCCGTCCCAACTGATAGAGGATCAGGAAGCGCGGGAACGATTCCTGGAGGCGGTCCGATCCCGGCGCCTGGAGGTCAGCGCCTTATCCTGCCACGGGAACATGCTTCACCCCGATCCCACCGTTGCCGGCGCCCATCAGCAGGTCTTCGAAGACACGGTGAGGCTGGCCGCGCTTCTCGACGTCCCGTGCGTCAACAACTTTTCGGGACTACCCGGAGGAGGCCCCGACGATCGAACGCCGAACTGGGTGACATGCCCGTGGCCGCCTGACTTTTTGGAGTCCCTTAACTGGCAATGGCAGGAGAGACTCATTCCGTACTGGAAACGAATGTCCGCTTTTTTGTCCGATCACGGCGTTAGGATCGGGCTCGAGATGCATCCGGGAATGGCGGTTTACAACCCCGAAACAGTCCTCCGGCTGAGGGAGGCATGCGGTGAGAACATCGGCGTGAATTTTGATCCTTCGCACCTGTTCTGGCAGGGAATCGATCCAATCGTTGCTGTTCGAGCGCTTGCGGACGCTATCTTTCACGTTCATGCGAAGGATACGATGATTTACCGAATCAATTCCGAGCGGAACGGCGTGCTGGATACCAAGCCGTACACCGAAGAGGCGCGCCGCTCCTGGATCTTCCGCACCGTGGGTTACGGACACGGGAAGGATTTCTGGAACGACTTCGTCTCCACTCTGCGCATGGTCGGCTACGACGGCACGCTCAGCATCGAGCACGAAGACAGCCTGATGAGCGGCGCCGAGGGACTGCAGAAGGCCGTGAGTTTTCTCAAGGACGTCGTCATCCGGGAAAGAGTCCAGGCCGCGTGGTGGGCGTAAGCGAAGGGTGAAGGATGAAGGATGATGATGAAGGATGATGATGAAGGATGAGGACGAAGGATGAGGACCAGGGCCGCAGGATGATGTGGCAGGTTAGCCTTCCTTCATCCTTCATCCCTCATCCTTCATCCTTCCTTGTTGAGAAGCCTAGATGATCGAAATAGTTCGTACATTTCCACGCTGTCCGATCCGCTCGGTTCTCTTCGATTTTGACGGCACGCTTTCGCTCATTCGAGAAGGCTGGCAGGAGGTCATGATTTCGTTTATGACCGAGATCCTGCACCAACTCGATCCCGACGCCGCGGCAGCCGACTTGCGCACTCACGTGAACGAATACGTGACCCGACTGACGGGGAAGCAGACGATCTACCAGATGATTCAACTCGCCGAAGAGGTCCGGATGCGGGGCGGGGCGCCGGAAGATCCTCTGGTCTACAAGCATCGGTATCACGACAGGCTATGGCAGCGAATCCAGGAACGGATCGAGGGACTTGAATCGGGCCGGTATCCGCCGGACGATTGGCTCGTACCCGGCTCGATGGGGCTTCTCGACAACCTGCGCGATCGCGACATCCGGATGTTTCTCGCGAGCGGGACCGACGAGGTTTTTGTGAAGCGGGAAGCCGATCTGCTAGGCCTCACGCCGCATTTTAACGGGCATATTTACGGAGCACAGGATCAGTACCGTCTGTTCTCAAAGAAAATGGTCATTCGGAGGGTGCTGTCCGAGGAGAACCTGAAAGGCAGCGAATTTGTCGCGTTCGGCGACGGGTACGTCGAGATCGAGAACACCAAGGAGGTCGGCGGCGTGGCCGTCGGGGTAGCGACCGAGGAACGGCTTCGATCCGGGGCTATCGACGAGTGGAAACGCGAACGACTGATCGCCGCCGGCGCCGATGTCATCATCCCCGATTTTGGTGAACAGGAACGCTTGGTGGCGTACCTCGCCGGAGAAACTGACTAGGAGCAACTATGCCGTATCCACGGTTTGACCGCCGCGCCCTCGAGATCAAGCCGCTGGCGGATCGGGAGAATCTGATACCGCTGGCCAGCTTTGCCTCCCTTGATCAGCCGATCGAGCGCCTGTTCGACCCGAGCTTCAGTGAGATCGCCCGGCGAATAATGGCTGCCAAAGAGGAGAAGGCGGCCGTTATTCTCATGATGGGCGCACACCTTCTGCGTGCCGGGACGTCCCGTTACATCATCGACCTGCTCCGCAAAGGTCTGCTCACCCACGTGGCAATGAACGGCGCGGGCGCAATTCATGACTATGAAATGGCGTTGATCGGGGCGACCACCGAGAGCGTCGCACGGTACATTTCAGACGGACAATTCGGACTCTGGACGGAGACCGGCCGAATTAACGAGATCGTAAAACAGGGAGTGGCCGGGGGACTGGGCTTTGGAGAAGCGGTCGGTAAGGCGATTTCGGAGGGCCAATTTCCCCATAAAGCGATCAGTATCCTGGCCGCTGCCTATGAACTGCGGGTCCCGGTGACCATCCATGTGGGGGTCGGTTACGACATCACTCACGAGCATCCGAATTGCGACGGAGGGGCGATCGGGCAAGCCTCTTATGACGACTTCCTGATTTTTGCCGAGGCGGTCACTCGGCTGGAGAAAGGCGTGCTCCTCAACTTCGGTTCGGCGGTCATGGGGCCGGAAGTTTATCTGAAAGCCCTCTCGATGGCCCGGAATGTGGCTCGTCAGCAGGGTCGTCGGATTGCGAATTTCACGACGGCAGTTTTCGACATCTTTCCTCTGGATGCCGATCTGAGCCACGAACCGGGTAAGGAAGACTTTCGTTACTACTATCGGCCGCTAAAAACCATTCTGGTCAGAACCGTGCGGGACGGGGGAACGAGTTATTATGTCCGGGGCGATCACCGCCGGACCCTGCCGACTCTATACTCCTGGCTGGAGGAACTCAGCTGTGGAAATCGAAAGACTTAAGGATCTCCTGGCACGCTTTGCGGAAGTGCGCCTTGCCGTTCTCGGCGATTACTTCCTTGACGAATACCTGGTCGTTGATCCAGCACTTGGGGAGATCTCGATCGAGACGGGGTTGCCGGCCCACCAGGTGGTGGCCGTTCGCCGTAGTCCCGGCGCCGCTGGAACCGTTTGTTCCAACCTCATCGCCCTTGGCGTCAAAACCCAGGCAATCGGGATAGTGGGGGAAGACGGAAATGGATTTGAGCTGGTTCGCGGCCTGTGGTCACGGCGCATCGTTACTGAGCTGATACTCGAGGCGCCCGACCGTTTCACCCCTACGTACACGAAGCCCATGAGGCGGCAGGCAGATGGAACCGAGGTGGAGATGGAACGGGTCGACATCAAGAATCGAACCGTCACTCCTGCTCACCTCCAGGAGCGGATCATTGAGAACCTCTGGGCCGTCGTGGAGTCGGTCGACGGCATCGTGATCGGGGACCAGGTCGAGGAGGAGGAATGCGGTGTGGTGACGGCTGCCGTACGGGAGGAGCTGGCTCGCCTGTCCCGCCGTTATCCGCAAAAAGTCTTCTTTGCCGACTCTCGTTGCCGGATCGGGAAGTTCTGCGACGTGATGATCAAACCGAACGAACGCGAAGCAGCCGCTGCCCTTGGGCAAGCGAGCATGCCAGAGGAGGAAATGCTCTCCGGCCTTTTTCGCATCGCTCGTAAACCGGTGTTTCTGACGTGCGGTGAGCGGGGCATCTACGGCTTCGACGGACGCCGCAGTTTCCATCGTCCGGCAGTCCCTGTCGCAGGTCCCATGGACATAGTAGGTGCGGGTGACAGCGCTAGCGCCGGCATTGCATCGGCCCTCGGTGCAGGAGCCACGCTCGAGGAGGCGGCCGAGATGGGGGCACTCGTCGCTTCGGTGACGATTCGCAAACTTGCGACGACCGGCACCGCCTCGCCGGATGAGGTTATCGAGGCATGGAAGATGCAGGGGTAACGAAGCCTGGGAGCGCAGGCGTCTCGCCTGCGCTCCCAGGCTTCGTTACCTCAGACTCAAGTCGCGCAGATAGATATCCGTGAAACGCATCCGCCCCTGGCCGCCCGAATGGAGCTGCAGGGCGATTGCGCCGTCGGTTGAGCGCGGCGCCGGGTTGGTAAAATCCAGAACCTGGACGCCATTCAGGCGCACGATCGTGCGATTTGCGACGACCTTGATATACATGTCGTTCCACTCGTACGGCCGGATGACCATTTCGTATTCGGGCGCGGGCCAGGCCATCCAGCCCCGGTTGTCACCGTAAACTCCACCGGTGTGATGGTTCAGGACGCGATCGATTTCCACCTGGTAGCCTTCGCTCACGTCCACGGTCCCCGGAGTAAAACGAGTTCGGATATAAACGCCACTGTTGCCATCAGCCTCGCACTTGAAGCGTATGGCCAGCTCGAAGTCCTTGTAGTCTTTCTCGGTGATCAGGTAGCCGTACTTCTCGGTGACTCCTTCGCCGTAAATCGCACCATTTTCGACGACCCATTTTTCTTCGCCGATCTTCTTCCAGCCGGTCAGGTCCTTCCCGTTGAAGAGTGCGACCCATTGAGGACCGACATCCACCTTGGTCTGCTGCCGGGCCGGCGCTTGAGCCAGGCCACCGAGCCAGAGAGCCGAAGTAACGACCACTGCCGCGAGCTGTTGTTTCAGAGGCATTGTTGTCTCCTTATAGGAATCAAGAAGAGATTTCGCTCGATCTACGAGGCTTGAGCGTACTCTCCGGCTTTCGGCGGTGTCAAGGCGGTGGGGCGGTCAGGCGGCGGGTTCGCGGGCAAGGACAGCAGGGACACAAGGGACACAAGGGACACAAGGGACACAAGCGACCGGACTTTAGTGTCCCTTCTGTCCCTTCTGTCCCTTGTGTCCCTTGTGTCCCTTGTGTCCCTGCTGCGTTATTCCACGGGGTACGGCACCCCGTAGGGGCCGTAAACCACGCAGGAGAAGTCCCGGCCGGCACCGTGGCGGATCTGGACGATGATCTTGTGTTCGTAAAGGCTGCCTTCCTTGTGACGCACAACCACCGGCACGACGATCAGCGGACCGAGAGAGGATCGTCCGCGACGACGCGGTTCACCCACCTCGACGACCTCGATGACACTCTCCTGGCCGTCTGTGCCTGCCAGAAGTGTCCTGAGTTGCTCGTCGTCCCAAAGCGAAGCCAGCGGGGCGAGGCGTCTGAACCCCGCCAGATCCCCGCTTATTTCGGCGGTGTAGACTCCCTCGACGATCTTTCGACTCGCCTCTTCCTCGGTCAGACCGGGCAGGGAAAGGCCGGATGAAGGAGTGGTCAGCAAACCGATCGTTTCGGCCGCAACCGACACTTCACGGTCGCGGTAGACGACGCCGTCCGGCAATTCCACGTGGAAAAGGCTGTCCGGCGCCGAATCCAGATAGGTGACCGAGTCGGCCTGGAAAGTCGGAGGGCCGGACCAGTCATAGTTGTTCCAGGACTTCAGCCTGACGAGCAGCTTGGAGCTCGGGTCAAACTCGAGGACGAAGGATTTCGGCCCTCCCACATCGACGAGCTGAGCTTTCAGGACGACCAGACGACGGGCGGCGAACAGGTCGAAGCGGTAATCGACCTCGGCATTCCGAGCAATCTTCTGCAACAACTGGAGAAACGCTGCTCCGGGCCAGTGCGTAAACCCGGCCGTCTGCGCGTCGTCCTTGTACACCACCGGCTCTGGAGGGATGTAGACGTAGGTCGCGTTCCCGCTGACCCATACGGTGGTGCCGTTCTCGGCCCGCAAGAGCATATCCTGCATACGTGATTCGCCCTGCCTGCCCCTGACCCACATCTGGCATTCCACCCGGGAACCTTCGATTGTCAAAGAACCGGCAAAATGCACCCCCCGCTTCTCCTGAACTGCTTCTATGCTCTGTTCAAGACTCCACGCCTGGGAGGGCTCGGAATAGAAAACGCCGACGAGGACAACGATGACGATCAGTACTGCTGAAATCGATGCAGCCCGAAATGCCGTACCCGCGCAGACCTGCCGGATCAGGTGTATTGAGCGGCTCCAAGCGGTCATGCGACCCTCGCGTGTCTGCCTCTCCCGTTCTATCCGGCTCAGCACGGCATCTTCGATGGATGACAGCTCCAGGCCCTGGGCGCTCGCCGTCAAACGGAGGCGCACCTCGCCTATTTGGCTTAACTGTTCCCGACACCACTCGCATTGTTGGACGTGTTCCTCAACCACCGTTTTTTCTCTATCGGCGAGGCATTCCTCCGCCAAAGCCGTCAGCTGTTCTTCAGTAACGTGGCCTTGCATGTTTTGCTCCTCAGTTTTCGATCTGCTTTCTGATACGGGAGTAGGCACGCGAGAGTCGTTTCGTCACGGTTCCGAGCGGTAGATTGAGGCGCTCGGAAATCTGCAGGCAGGAACAGTCGGCATAGAACCGGAGAAGGACGACCTCTCTCAGTCGTGCTGGAAGGGACGAGACCGCGGCTTCCAGAGCTTCGCCGTGCGATCGCGCGCGGACCGCGGTAAGGCGACGTTTTTGCTCCAGGTACTCAGCGGACAGTTTCATGTCCGTTTGCTCCCGCCGGTCGATCTCGCGAGCGACGTGACGGGAGATGCCGAGTAACCACGGAAAGAAAGAGTCGCGTTTCTTCAACTTGGCCAGGTTGAAGAAAGCGCGGACAAAGCTCTCCTGGGCCGCTTCCTGAGCCCGATCGGGATTACGCAAATGCCCTCGAAGGTAGGCAAAAACAGCCCGTTCGTACCGTGCTACCAGGTGCCGAAACTCGTCGGTCCGTCCGGCCAGACACCCCTCGATGTGATCCTGATCGGTTCCTGCCATCTCCATGACCCGCAATGGATTTATCACGTTTGCTCCCGTTTATATAGTGAGAGATCCTTGCGGTTTTGCGACCGAAGATTGAGAATTACCCGAAGTGTAAGAGGGGAGGGGCGGCGTGGATCTGAAATCGGTTGCTCTCCTACCGGGAGAGCTGAAGCAACTTATTGAGTTGTCAGTCGCGGATCTGGGAGGAGTGCCGGACTTTCTCCGCGCCAGCCTGGGAGAAGAGCCGGCCTCGACTCGAACGCTTCTCCAAATCAGGGAGGAGTCCCGGGTCGACCACACCTCGCTTGCCCGGCATTTGAACATGCTGGCTTCCCCGGCCCGGGTCTTTGAGCTTCGGCGAGTGGGACGCCGTCGCCCGGTGGACCGGAGCTGGGTCTGCCTGCCACCCCCACGCGAACGGGGCGTCACCGCCCTGATGACCGGCGATGACCACTGCTCCACACTCCTCCTGTTTGAGACCGCCGGGGAGTGGGTGCGATGGGTTATGAAAGGCTTTGACGTCTCTCCCCTGCCTCGAGTCCCGCTCCTCGAACTTCCGCCCGTTCCAGCCGAAACCTGGATGGTATTCGCCTCGTTCTGCGACGAGTTCCTCACGCGTTACTCCGTACTGCAGGAGAACTGGCAGCCTGACGAACCGATCCGTTTCAGAGCTGACGCGCTCGCGGCTCGTCTGGATGAGCAGGACACCGACGGTGACTCTTGGCTATCGGCGTTCCGGTCGGTGACCGGTGAGACGAGTCCGGGACCGGGC
>Ga0105104_10000993_pt1 | contig 21994 bp, 24 predicted proteins | sample PPLLaktember2015_3_FD_87034 | JGI IMG/M metagenome (GOLD analysis project Ga0105104, IMG submission 87034) | Freshwater sediment microbial communities from Prairie Pothole Lake near Jamestown, North Dakota, USA - PPLs Lake P7 Core (6) Depth... | ecosystem: Environmental > Aquatic > Freshwater >... | reverse complement strand
CCGGACCGGCAACGACGTGCAGCACTGCCGGCTCACCGCCGGCTCCAACTTCTCCCTCCCCGCCCCCCTCGAGCCGATCGTCCAGGTCGCGTCCCTCGGCGCGCAGGCGGTCCTCGGGGGTCTCGGCTGGACCTTCTGAGCCTCTTTCGCGATACGGTGGCAGTGGACGCTCGCGAGGCGGCGCAACGATGGCCGCCCCCGGTGTCCGGCAGTCACTTGGTGGGCGATTGACTCGCCCGGGAGGGTCCTCATGTCGACCACTCGCACGCTGGTCCTGCTGAGCCTGGCCGCGGTGCTGGGCTGTGCTACTGAGAAGGCCGCCACGGAGAAGGCCGCGGCGGAGAAGCCAGCCGCCAGGAGCTTCGACCTGACGACGGCTGCGGGCGTTCCGCCCTGTCCTGCCGCGGCCCCGGGCGCACGAGGGACCGGGAACGTGACGCTCGCACCGGACGACTCCTCGTTGACCGTCTCGGTCAACTACTCCGGGCTGTCCGGACCGGTGACTGCCTCGCACATCCATGCGGGAAAGGCGGGCGAGGCGGGCCCGGTGGTACTCCCCTTCGGCGGTGACCTGAGCTCACCCTTCAGCAAGACCTTCACCGCCGCGGACTACGTCGCCGCCGCCGGCGCCCCACCTGACTTCCCCAGCTTCGTCCAGAGCCTGAAGGCCGGCGGCGCCTACGTGAACGTCCACACCGCGGCGTGCAAGCCGGGCGAGATCCGCGGGCAGATCCCCTGATCTGGAACGGGCGTCGCCCGGGATTCGCCTTCCGACCCTCCGGCAGCGCGGGGCGCGTAACGCCCTGGCCCGACCGTCGTTGAAGGCTCGATGACCAAGAACAGGAGGCTGGCCCTCTTCGGCGCCAGCGGTGGTACTGGTGTGCACCTGATCCCGCTGTTGCTGGAGCGTGGATTCGGAGTGAGAGCAATGGTGAGAGATCGCGCGTCGATCCCCCTCCGGCACGAACGGCTGGAGCTGGTCCAGGGTGACCTGATGGACCCCGCGGCAACGGCGGGGGCGATCGCCGGCACCGACGGGGTGATCTCCCTGGCGGGCCCGCGGCGCCTCGGACCCACCCGCATCTATTCCGAGGGCGGCCGGAACGTCGTCCGCGGGATGGAGGCGGCGGGGGTGAGGCGCGGCGTGTTCGTCACCGCCCTCGGAACGAGCAGGGAGTTCCGGATGCCGCCGGTGCTTGGCTTCCTCGCCCGCAACGTGGTGGGATGGTTCCTGCGGCACGGGTGGAGGGACGGCGCGCGGTTCGAGGAGGAGCTCGCCAGGACCGACCTCGAGTGGACGGTGATCCGGCCACCGGCGCTGAACCACCGGCCTCCCCGGGGGCTCTACCGAAGAAGCATCGCCGAGCACCTGTGGTGGCCCTTCCGCCTGAGTCGGGCGGACCTCGCCCACGCCGTGCTCGATCAGCTCGACGACCCCGCCACCGTTCGCAGGTGGGTGGAGGTCGCGTGGTGACCGTCGTGTACTCGCTGCTCGTCGCCTTGCACGTCGTCAGCCTCGTCTTCTGCGCCGGCCCAATCCTCGCCCTTGCGCTCGTGCCCGGAGGACTCACCCCTTCGGCGGCGCAGCGTCTGACGCGGGTCGCAGGCTTCGGTCTGCTCGGCATCCTGCTCACCGGAGGCGCAGCGGTGGCAATGACCGGACCGGCCTTCATTCACACCTGGTGGCTCCGCCTCTCGGTGCTCCTCTTCCTGGTCATCGGTGCATTGACCGGGCGGCTGCGGAGACTGACCCGGGACCCTGGCTCAGCGAGCGGCGTGCGACCGCTCGCCTGGGCCATCACCTTCGCCTTGGCGCTGGTGGTCTACCTCATGGAGGGAAAGCCCTTCTGAAGCCGGCAGCCGGGACACCTTCTCCGGCGCGACGAGGACGTAGAGCGCGGTGATGCGGCCCGCGGCGTCCACGTCACAGGTCAACACCACGCGCGGCGCGACGTCCACCCCGGGAGGAGGCTGCGAGTCGACCACCATCGCGGGCGCGCCGTTGACGTTCTCCCGGAGTGACTGGCGCGTGGGATACCCGGACAGACGCTGCGCGCCGAAGAGCGCGAGCCGGGAGATGGCCTTCGCGCCGCGGATGATCTGGCGGACCGCTCCGAAGCGCCCGGCACCGTCGGCGTGAAGCGTGGCTTGCTCGGCGAGCACGGTCTCCACCCGGGCAGGGTCCCCGCTCGCGACCGCGGCGGCGAGCCGCTCGAGAGCGCCACGGACCAGACCCAGCCGCTCGCGCGTGCCCACGCTCCGCTGCTCGTCGTACCCCGCGAGCGCGGCGCGGGCGCGGTGATGCATCACCCGCACCGCCCCGACTCCCATCCTCAGGGTCAGTGCCGTCTCCTCCACCGAGAGGTCGAACACGTCCCGGAGCAGCAGGACCGCACGCTGCCGCGAGGTGAGCTGCTCCAGCGCGAGCAGGAAGGCGAACGATGCGCTCTCCCGCAGCCCGTAGCGGCGCTCCGGATCCGCCGTTCCCGGGTCCGCCTCGGCCTCCATCGCCTCGGGCAGCCAGGGTCCCACGTACGCGGCCCGCTTCCGGCGCCGCAGGCGGTCACGGGCCAGGTTCGCGGCCACCGCGAGGAGCCAGTTCCGCTCGAGCACGGTGCCGGGAGGCGGGTCGAGCGCGCGGGCGAAGGTCTCCTGGGCAATTTCCTCGGCGTCGGCGACGCTCCCGGTCATGCGGTAGGCGAGCGCACGGACGGTAGACGCATGCTCCCGATAGAGCGGCTCGATCATCGCCGGTCCATTAATGGTCCCCGACCCGTGGCGCACTCTTCCGGGTCGCAGCGCGTCGTGCCTGACCGGGGCGCGCCGGTCACGCCTCGGCGCGCGGGCGTTCCACGCGCCCGTTCGACCACGCCCGCTGCGGCGCCTGGAAGAGCTCCTCGTGCAGCTCGCCGCAGATCGCCGCGGTCTCGTCCACCACGCGGGTGAGGAGCGCGTGCAGGTCTTCGTCCGGCACTCGGCGCGAGGCGAGGAAGGTCGCCAGGGCGGCGAGACGGGCCTGGCAGCGCAGCGGCGGAAACGCCTCGTCCCCCGGAGATCGGATGCTGGCCAGCCGCTGGTCCGCCTCCTGGAGGCAGAACACCAGCGAGCGGGGAAAACGCTGCTCGAGAATCAGGAAGGTGGCGACCTCGCCCGGGGTCACCCGGCCCGCCTTCCGCTTCATGAACGGCTCGAAGCCGGCACACGCGCGGAGCAGCGAGAGCCACAGCGTCTCCTCGCGCACCAGGTCCGGCGGAAGCTGCATGAGCGCATGGTGGTGAACGTCGAGGATGCGCGCGGTCTGTCCCACCCGCTCGAGGAACACGCCGAGCATGATGAAGTCGAAGGCGTTGTCATGGAGCATGGTGTGCTCCACCGCCCCGAGGATGAGCTGGGTCCCCGTGCGGACCTGGCGGTAGAACGCGTCGGGACGCACCGCCCATTCGCGGCGGCCGCTTCCGTCGTTCAGCCAGACGTGCAGCTCGTTGATCGCCTCCCAGGCCTCGAGCGACACCACCTCGCGGATGCTCCGTGCGTTCTCCCGGGCGGCCTGGAGCGAGCGTGCGAGGCTCGACGGGACGTCGGGATCCCAGGTGAGGAACTCCGTGACCCGGAATCCGTCACCGACCGCCGCCGCGCCGTGGCGCTCGGCGAACGGCTTCTCCTCTCCAGAGACCGCGAGGGCCGAGGTCCAGACCTGCTCCGGGGGCAGGATTGCGTCGAGCACCAGGCTGGAGGTCACGCGGAGCACGCGCGAGGTGCTCTCCACCCGTTCGAGGTAGCGGCCCATCCAGAAGCAGTGGTCCGCCACCCGGGAGATCATCCCTCTCCCTTGAGGACCCAGGTGTCCTTGCTGCCCCCGCCCTGGCTGGAGTTCACCACGTAGCTTCCTTCGCGGAGCGCGACGCGCGTCAGCCCGCCGGGAAGCACCCACGGCCCCGTGGCCGAGTTGAGGACGTAGGGACGGAAGTCGACCCGCCGGGGCGCGATGCACTGGCCCTGCGGGACCCAGGTGGGGCAGGTCGAGAGCTCGACCCGCGGCTGGGCGATGTAGCGCCGCGGCTCGGCGAGGATCCGGCGGCGGAACTCCGCTCGCTCCTCGGCGGTGGAGGTGGGCCCCATCAGCATCCCGTAGCCGCCTGCCTCGTCCACCACCTTCACCACCAGCTCGGCGAGGTGCTCGAGCACGTACGCCCGGTCCTCGGCCCGCGCGCAACGGTAGGTGGGAACCTGCTCCAGCAGGGGCTCCTCACCGAGGTAGAAGCGGATCATCTCCGGGACGAAGGGGTAGACGCCCTTGTCGTCGGCCACCCCGTTCCCCGGCGCGTTGGCCAGCGCGACGTTCCCCCTCGCCCACGCGCGCAGCAGCCCGCGGACGCCGAGCATCGAGTCGGGACGGAAGACCTCCGGGTCGAGGAACGCGTCGTCGGTGCGCCGGTAGACCACGTGCACCCGCTTCGGCCCGCGGATGGTGTGGACGAAGAGCCGGTCATCGTCGACGAAGAGGTCCGCCGCCTCCACCAGCTCCACCCCCATCTGTCGCGCGAGGAAGCTGTGCTCGAAGTAGGCGGAGTTGTACGGCCCCGGCGTCAGGACCACGAGGGTCGTCTCCTCCGGCGACACGGGGGAGACGCTGCGCAGCGCCGCGGCGAGCCGCGCCGGATACTGATTCACCGGCCGCACCCGCGCCGCGGCGAATGCTCGGGCGAGGAGCCGCTTGGAGAGGAGCCGGTTCTCCAGCACGTAGGAGACGCCGGAGGGCGTCCGGAGGTTGTCCTCCAGCACCCGGAACACGCCGGCGCCGTCGCGGATCAGGTCGATGCCGGAGACGTGGATCCGCACCCCGGCCGGCGGACGGATTCCGCGCAGCGCGGGAAGGTACTGCGCCGAGCCGAGCACCACCTCGCGCGGGATGGCGCCCGTCTCGAGGATGCGCTGGTCGGCGTACACGTCCGTGACGAACGCCTCGAGGGCGAGGACCCGCTGCTGCAGCCCCCGCTCGAGCCGGCTCCACTCGACGGCGGAGATGATTCGCGGCAGCAGACAGACCGGGAAGATCTTCTCCACCCCGCGGCTGTCCGAGTAGACGCTGAAGGTGACGCCCTGGTTCAGCAGCGCGGCCTCGGCCAGTGCCTGCGTGCGGGCGAACTCCTCGCTGGAGCCGTCGGCCAGCATCGCCTCGACGGTCGCCCGGAGCCGCTCACCCGCGCCGAGGAGCTCGTCGAACGCTCCCGGGAGGGGGTGATACATCGAGAGCATCGAGGGAGGACTGGCGATCTCTGCCACGGCGCGGTGCACGGTATCCCTACCGGACGGTTGGTGGGAAGCAATCCGGGTTCGCGGTCCAACCGCCCGTCACGACAGGGATCGAGATCGAGCGCGGGCATCGCGTCGCTCGAGGGGTCGATCCTTTCCCGGGGACCGGTTCCTCACCGGATGATGCGGCCAGTCCGGGCCGCACGGGGAGGTCGAGGATGTCCGAGTTCTTCCGGGCCGGGGGCGTGGGGATGTACCCCGTGCTGCTCTTCGGGTCGCTTTCGGTGGCGGCCGCGGTGTTTTGGGCGCTCCGGCTGGAGCGCCGGTATCTCCGGCTGATGCTGGCCCTGGCGGTCACCAGCGTCGCCGCGGGGTTGCTGGCCCTCTCCATGGGGCTGATCAACATCTTCCGCTACGTGCAGCACGTTCCCCCGGGGGAGCAGGTCCGGATGGTCACGCTCGGCATCTCCGAATCGCTCCGTCCGCTCGCGCTGGCACTCATCCTGGACGTGAATCACCGGGATCATCGCCGCGATCGCCGCCTTCCGGCCCCGACCGGAGCGACCCTCCTCCCTCGGGGTCGGTTGATCCCCGGATCGATGCACTCCGACGAGGCGCTCCTCGAGGCGCTGCTGTCCGGGGAGGTCCGGGGATTCGACCTGCTCTATGCCCGGTACGAGCGGCCACTGTTCGCCTTCATCCGGTGGCACCATCCCCAGCAGCCGGAGGCGGAGGACGTGCTGCACGAGACATTCCTCACCGCTCCGGAGCCTAGGCGTACTGCGCCTCGCCGTTGCCGAAGGACCAGTTCTCCTTCTTCACTTCCACGAGGGCGATGAACACGTCCTGCTTCCTCAGCCCGAGGCGCTGGTGCAGGCCGTCGGCCACGGCCCGGTAGAAGGCCTTCTTCAGCTCGGTGGTGCGGCCCTCGTTGAGGAACACCTGGATGAGCACGCAATCCGCGCTGCGCTCGATGCCCAGGTACCTCCGGTCGATGACCAGCTCGTCGGGCGGATGCTCGGTGATGACCTGGAATCGGTCGTTGGCCGGGACGTTGATGGTCTGGAGCATGGCGTCGTAGACCACGTCCCCGAGGGTACGGCGGTACTCCGGGCTCTTGCCGCGCGGCAGATCGATGCGGACCAGGGGCATGAGGGAAGCGTGCCCAGGAGCGGTCCAGAACACCAGCACAGTCCCGGCCTCCATCGCCGAGCCGACACCCCCGCGCCGGCCGTCCGTCTAAGGTCGTCCGGGATGCTGCTCCGCCGCCTCACACTGGACGATGTCGTGACCGGGGCCCGACTCACCGCCGCGGCGTTCGGGGGCCAACCGCGCGAGGCACGCATGCGCCGGTACCTGGAGCTCGAGCCGGAGGGGTGGTTCGGCGTGGAGGACGCCGGGACGCTGGTGGCCCTCGGTGGAGCGGTCCGGTTCGGAGAGCTCGCCTGGCTCGGCCTGATGGTGGTGGAGCCCGGGCACCAGCGGGCGGGCCTGGGACGCACCCTCGCCCGGGCTGCCGTCGCATGGGCGCACGATCAAGGCTGCACCACCATCCGTCTCATCGCCACGCCCGCCGGCACCCCGCTGTACCGGCAGCTGGGCTTCGTGCCCGACGGCGAGTCGCAGGAGCTCGCCGGCGTCCCCCGGCCCTTACCCCCGGGCGCAGCGCGTTCCTCGGTGCACCCCTGGGGGGCCCGGGACACGGAGGAGGTGGCGCGCTTCGATGCGCCGTCCTTCGGGGCAGACCGCTCGCGGCTGCTCGCGGCGTACGCCCGGGAGTTCTCCGGGTCGGCCTGGGTGGCCCGCGACGCCGCCGGGACGGTGTGCGGCTTTCTCGTGGTCCAGGACGAGTCGCTCGGACCGTGGGCGGCCACCGACGAGACGGTTGCCGCCCAACTGCTGGATATCGGGCTCGCGGGAATCGAGCGGTCGCTGAGGGCGGGCGTGCTCGACGAGATGGGGGAGCGGCTGCTCCTCGCCCGTGGGCTCACCCGCACTCGCGCGCTCCCACGGATGCGCCTCGGACCTGACGTCCGGCGCGCCTCGAGCCCCCGGCTCATCGCACATGCGAGCTACGCCGTCGGCTGACGGCGCCGCTCAGTCTCCAGGCCAGGCCGCGCACTGAAGGATGACCCGGTAGCCGTCGGCGGAGGGTGGGGATGGAGCTCATCACTGCTCCATGAGGGCACGCTGGCCGGATCGCAACCGGATCTGGTCACGGGCCGGGAACTCGCGGAGCGCCTGGTCGAGTCTTCCCTCGCTCCAGATGCCGCTCCTTCGACGACTGGCCGGGGCCCGCGAACGACTCTCGACCGCGGGCTGGCCGCTCCTGCCATTGCGCCTTCTCGTGGGTTTCGGCTTCGCCTCGCACGGGTTCGCCAAGCTCGGCCGTGGGGTCGACGCCTTCGCCGTCATCCTCGCGGCGATGCACGTCCCCGCGCCCCGCGCCACCGCCTGGGTGACCTCGCTGCTCGAGCTGCTCGGTGGGGTCGCGCTGATGGCGGGAGTGGCCATCGCGCCGCTCTGCCTCGCGTTCATCGGGATCATGACCACCGCGCTGTTCGGGGTGCACCTTCGGTACGGGTTCTCCAGCATCCGGCTGAAGGCGCTGACCTCGGCGGGCGCGGAGTTCGGACCCGTCGGATACGAGCTGAATCTGCTCTACATCGCCGCACTCCTGACCTTGGCTCTGAGCGCTCCGGGCGCGCTGTCGGTGGCGCGCTTCCTCCAGGCGCGCCGGAACAAAAGGCTGCCTTTCACGAGTCTCTCCTCGGCGGCGGGCAATGACGCCCGCGCAAGGAGATGAACATGATTCCCTCGCTGCGACGTTTCGTTCCGGTGGCGCTGCTCCTGACTGCGTCAGGCGCGCTCGCCGATTCACCCCTCCCCAAGGCCGAGGTCACCGCCCGGGAGATCACCACCCGCGCGCGCGCCGGGACCCCCTCGGTGGACGAGCAGCTCCGGACGCTCACCCGGACGGTCGAGTCGCTCGAGGCAGAAGTACAGCACCTGCGCGCTAAACAGGAGGAGCGCTCGCTCCAGGTCGGCGGGCTCGGCGACCCGAACGATCACCTGGGCTATTGGTAACACCGCTCGACGGGAATGCGAGGGGGCGGATGCTCTCCGCCCCGGGCACGCCCATCGGCGTCTCCTAGAAGGACTCCACCGCGGCGAGCGCGGTTCCCTGGGTCTCCGCCACCGCGAAGAGACCAGGCCGCGCGCACACCGCCGCCCCGAGCCGCCCGACGGTGCAGCCGGAGCGGACCCGGGACATTCGGGTGGCTTCCGTCTCGATCGCCGTGCCGGCCCGCGGCAGGAACAGGCTGAGTGCCTCTTCGCCCCGCCGGTAGAGCAGCGACGCGGTCACCCCACCGTGCACCGTGCAGCGGCGGGCCCCGAGCAGCGTCGCATCGGGGATGGTGGGAACCTCGACGTTGTACCCCAGGTTCGACGCGACCCAGGCGCGAACCGCGGCCGGGTCGGATGAGCTGAACTCGCACGGCGCGGCGCGCGCGAAGGCGGTGAGATGCCGCGCCTCCAGCTCGTCGGCGAGCCCCGAGCCGTGCCGGGGAAGCGGCACCCAGACGAGTGCCACGAGCGTGGCGGCAGCGAGCGCGCCTGCGGTCAGCACCGGCCATCGCCGGCGCGTCCGCAGACCGGAGGCGAGGCTCGGGCGCGGCGCTGGCAGGGGCGCAGAGTCCGCATCCAGCCGGAGCTCCCCGAACGCCTGGTGGATCCGCTGGAACGTCTCCCGCGACTTCTGGCAGCGGGCGCAGCCGACGAGGTGCGCTTGGACCTCGGCGACCTCGGCGGCCGTCGCCTCGCCGTCCTGGCAGGCCGAGAGGATCTCCATCCACCGTTCTTCACACACCATGACCTGCTCCCTTCCCCAGCCGTGCTGCCAGCGCGGCGCGCGCGCGGGCGAGCCGCGAGCGAACCGTTCCCAGCGGGCAGGCGACGACCGCGGCGATCTCCTCGTAGGAGAGCTCCTCCACCTCCCGCAGCCAGAGCGCCTCGCGCCACGCCTTGACCAGGGTGTCCTGCAAGACGTCCTCCGCATCCGCCGGGTTCCGGGTCAGCCGGTGGGCGAACCTCCGGAGCGCTCCGGCATGGGCGCTCACCCGTTCGATGAACGTGCGCTGGTCTCGCACTGCCGTCCTGAGCCCGGTGGACACGCCGGGAGCGCGGGGAAGTTCCCCGGGGACAGGACGGCGGACGCCGGGGAAGGGTTACAGGCCCCCGCTCCGGGAACTCCCGTCCCCTCCCCTCGTGTCCCTCGGTCAGCCCCGGAGATCCGGAACCATGCTCCACGAGCTCGTCGTTCTCGGCGGCGCCATCGCCGCCGGGCTCCTCGCCGTCGCCTCCCCGTGCGCGCTGCCCTCGACGGAGCCGGTGCCCGAGGGTGCCGCGTGCAGCCTTGCGCCGGCAGCCCGACCGGCGAGGAACGTCGCATCGACGTCACCCCGTCTTCCGGCGGTGGTCGAGGTGACGAGCCATCACTGCCCGGCGTGCCGGAGGATGGAGCCGGTGGTCGCGGAGGCCGAGCGGAGGTGCAGCGCCCGGGTGATTCATGCGTTCATCGAGGAGCCCGAGGGTGAGGCGCTGCTCCTTCGCCACGCGATCGAGGGCGTTCCCACCTTCCTGGTGCTCGACGCGAGCGGCACGGAGCTCGACCGGCTCGTCGGCACGCAGAGCGTGGCCAGCCTGCGCCGCGCGCTGGGCCGGGTGTCGTCCGGCCCCTGCCGCTAGCACGACTCGGGCTATGCTGACTCCGGCGGTGCCAGGCAGGGCGGGCCCGGCCGAGGAGTCCCGATGCCCGATCCGGCCGCGGTTCGCCCGAGCGTCCTGATGCTCCCCGGCTTCGGCGGCGGTGCCGACCAGCCGGTTCTCGTCGCGCTCGAGAACGCGCTCCGGCCGCACGCTCTCCTCGCCGTGCGCGCCTCCCTTCCGCGCGGACGACCCTCGCCAGGCTTGGTGGAGGAGGTCTCGACTGCCCGGACCTGGGTGCGGGCCGATCCGGACATCGCCGCCTACGCCGGGCGGTCGTTCGGCGGACGGGTTCTGGCGCGGCTGGCCCTGGAGAACCCACCCCGCGCTCTGGTGCTGCTGGGGTTCCCGGTCCGGTCGGCGTCGGGCCAGCGCCGCCTCGAGGACGAGCGAGTGCTCGCAGCACTGGCCTGTCCGACCCTCGTGGTCCAGGGCTCCGCCGACCCGCTCGGGCCGATCCGGACCCTGGAGCGGCTGGCGGAGAGGAACCCGCGACTGGAGCTGGCGGTGCTCGACGGCGCCACCCATGCTTTCGGGCGGCGCGAGGCGGAGGCGGTACGGACCGCGGCAGGGTGGCTCGCTTCACGCCTCGCGGGAGCGGCCCGGTGAGACCGGCCCCGGCGCCGCGTCAGCTGCCCTTGCCGTGCCCCTTGCCCTTTCCGTTCCCCTTGCCCGGATGGTCGTCGGACTCGCCACGGTGGGCGTCCCGGCCGGCGGAATAGTGGTCGTTGTACCAGCCCTCCTGCACGAAGAAGACCCGCTCGCCGCAGGCGTTGTACTTGTGGCAGTGCTTCCGCCACTTCTTCGCGTGGCCGGGCGGAACGCGCAGGTAGATCGGCTCGCGCTGGACCGCGACCGGCGTGGACTGGACGAGGACCGGCTGGGCGTAGACCACGGGCGGCGGCCTCGGCATCGTGCCGACGTCGATCCGGCCGTAGAAGCCCGAGTCGCCGACCGAGACGGAGACGCCCACGTCGGCGGCGCGGGCAGAGCCGGTCGCGAGGACGGCCGCGGTGAGGAGAAGACGGATCTTCATGGTCGAGTGACCTCCAGATGAGGGCCCGACGTTACCAGCCGAGAAAAGACGGAAGAGCGGGCGAGCCGACCCCACACCGAGGGCGCGGTGCGCGCGACGAGCACTCTCGCCGCGCAGGTCACACTGGAGAATTGCACTCCGCGAGCTGCCGCGTTCGCGGGCGCGCGGGGGCCATGGTCAGCGCCGCGCCAGCTAGAAGGTGAAGGCCGAGAGCACCATCCCGGAGCGGGACGAGCTCCGGGTGGCGACCCGCTCCCGGCTCGGGGTCCCGGCGGTACAGTGCCGTCCCTTGCCGACCATCCTCGGACTCTCGGCGTACTACCACGACTCCGCGGCGTGCCTGCTGCGCGACGGAGAGATCGTCGCCGCCGCCCAGGAGGAACGCTTCAGCCGGGTGAAGCACGATCACCGCTTCCCGGAACATGCGGTCCGGGCCTGCCTCAAGGAAGGCGGCATCGGGGTGGACGCGCTCGACTGCGTCGCCTTCTACGACAAACTGTTCCTCAAGTTCGATCGCATCCTCGAGACTCACCTCGCCATCGCTCCCCGGGGCCTCCCCGCCTTCGTGCGGGCCATCCCCGCGTGGCTGGGCGAGAAGCTCTGGGTGCCGGACCTGATCTCCGAGGCGCTCGGGTACCGTGGGCCCATCGTCTTTCCCGAGCACCACGAGTCGCACGCCGCCTCGGCGTTCTTCCCTTCTCCGTTCCCCCGGGCAGCCTTCCTCACCATGGACGGCGTGGGCGAGTGGGCCACCTCCTCCTGGGGAGTCGGGCAGGGCAACCGGGTGGAGCTGATGGCCGAGCTTCGCTTCCCGCATTCGCTCGGGCTGCTCTACTCGGCCTTCACCTACCACGCCGGGTTCAAGGTGAACTCCGGCGAGTACAAGCTGATGGGGCTCGCCCCGTATGGCGAACCCCGCTACGCCCGGGCCATCCGCGAGCACCTCCTTGACGTGAAGGAGGACGGTTCCTTCCGGATGAACCTCGACTACTTCGACTACGTCGGTGGGCTGCGCATGACCTCGCCAGCCTTCGACCAGCTGTTCGGCGGCCCGCCACGCGAGCCCGAGACGCCGCTCACTCAGCGGGAGATGGACCTGGCGCGCTCCATCCAGGACGTCACCGAGGAGATCGTGCTCCGGATGGCCCGCCACGTGCGGACGGGGACCGGGGAGCGCGACCTCTGTCTGGCCGGGGGAGTGGCCCTGAACTGCGTGGCCAACGGCAAGCTGCTCCGCGCCGGGGTGTTCGACCGCCTGTGGATCCAGCCCGCCGCGGGCGACGCGGGCGGCGCGGTGGGCGCGGCCTACGTTGCGCACCACCACCACCTCGGCGCGCCTGCGCGCGCCAGGACCGGACGGGACGCGATGCGAGGCGCCTTCCTCGGGACGGCCCACGACGACGCCGCCGTCGCGACCTTCCTCGAGCGGCGGGGCGCGCGCGGCGACCGCCTCGAGGAGCGCGGGCTGCTGGACGCGGTGGCCGGGCTCCTCGCGGCGGGCAAGGTGGTGGGCTGGTTCCAGGGCCGGATGGAATTTGGCCCCCGGGCGCTCGGCAACCGCTCCATCCTTGGGGATCCGCGCGCCCCGGACATGCAGCGGCGGATGAACCTGGCGATCAAGTTCCGCGAGGGCTTTCGCCCCTTCGCCCCGGCGGTGCTCGCCGAGCGCGCGAGCGAGTGGTTCGAGATCGACGTCGAGAGCCCGTACATGCTCCTGGTCGCCGAGGTGCGGAAGGAACGGCAGCGGCGCATGAGCTCCGAGGAGGAGCGGCTCTGGGGCATCGACAAGCTGAACGTGCTCCGCTCGGACATTCCCGCGGTCACCCACGTGGACTACTCGGCCCGGCTGCAGACGGTGCACCGCGACGACAACCCTCGCTTCCACGCGCTGCTCTCCGCATTCGAGGCGCGCACTGGCTGCCCCGTGCTGGTCAACACCTCGTTCAACGTGCGCGGGGAACCCATCGTCGAGTCGCCGGAGGACGCCTACACCTGCTTCATGCGCACCGGGATCGACGTGCTGGTGCTGGGAAGCTTCCTCCTCCGCAAGGAGGCACAGCCTCCGTTCGAGGAGTCGGAGGACTGGAGGAAGCGCCATGTCCTGGACTGAGGACGTGCGGGCCGGGCTCGCCCGCCTGGACACGTCACCGCCCGCCCTCCGCAAGGCGGCGTTCGCGGTGGGTGGCGTGCTGCTCCTCCTCGCGGGGTGGCTCCTCTGGAGAGATCGTGCGCCCGAGCTGCGCCTCGGGCTCGCTGCCGCAGCCGCGCTCCTCGGGGTCGCCGGGGCACTGGTGCCCGCCCGGCTGCGCGCGGCCTACCGCGCGTGGATGACCGTGGCCCTGGCCATCGGCTGGGTGATGTCCCGGGTGGTGCTGACGCTGGTCTTCGCCGTCGTGCTGACCCCGCTGGCGCTGCTGGCCCGGATCACCGGCAAGCGCTTCCTCGCCCTCGGGCCGGACCGGACCGCGTCGAGCTACTGGGTGCGGCGGGAGCGGGGCAGCGGAGGGCGCTACGAGCGGATGTACTAACGTCGAGACAACCTGGGTCGACCGGATGATCGCGCCGCAATCGCGGCCGAGGCCCAGGAGCGACGACGGAGCGTGGCCGTCGTCACGTGACGGAGGAGCGACGCCGGGATGGCCGCGAGGGCAAGCGAGGGACGGATCGATCCAGGTGGTTTCGGCGTTAAGCTTGCTCGCCCCGTGTCCAAGCTCCGCATCGTCGGGCAGTACTTCCAGTTCCTCGGCGAGCAGAAGAAGTGGTGGCTGCTCCCGCTGGTGGTGGTGCTGCTCCTGCTCGGGGTGGTGATCGTGCTGACCCAGGGCAGCGCCGTCGCCCCGTTCATCTACACGCTCTTCTGAGCAGAGCATGGCCTCGCAGCGCCCCCGAACCCGGCCGCCTCCCGAGAGCCCGGCGCCGCTGTCGCCCGGACGGGTACGGCTGTTTCGCGCGGTGACGGTCGTGCTCGCGCCCCTGGTCGTGCTCGGAGCCCTGGAGGCGGTGCTTCGTCTGCTGGGTGTGGGTCACTCCACGGCCTTCACCGAGCGCTGCGACGTGCGGGGGCGTGCCGCGGCGTGCCCCAATCCGGACTTCCCGCTGCGCTTCTTCCCCCCCGCGCTGGCGCGGCAGCCGACACCGTTCGTGATCCCCGAGGAGAAGCGCCCGCGGACGGTGCGGGTGGTGGTGCTCGGCGAGTCGGCGGCGCAGGGAGACCCCGAGCCCACCTTCGGGCTCGCCCGCCATCTCCAGGCGATGCTCGAGGACGCCGTACCCGGAGCCGGCGTCGAGGTGGTGAACGCAGGGCTCGTGGCCATCAACTCGCACGCCCTGGTCCCGATGGCCCGTGACCTCGCCCGACGCACGCCGGACGTGGCGGTGGTCTACGCCGGGAACAACGAGGTGGTGGGACCCTTCGGGCCGGGCACGGTGCTGACCGGCCGCCCGCCAGGGCTCGTGCTGGTGCGTGCCTCGCTCGCTCTGGGGACCACCCGGATCGGCCAGCTGCTCGGCGGACTCGGTCGCCGGGCCAAAGACATGCCGGCCGAGTGGCGGGGAATGGAGCTCTTCCTCGACCACCAGGTCCGGGCCGACGACCCGGCGATGGCGCAGGTCTACCGCGGCTTCGCCGCGAACCTCGGAGAGGTGGTGGGCGCGCTCCGCGACCGGGGGACGCGGGTGGTGGTGAGCACGGTCGGGACCCGCTTGCGGGACTTCGCCCCCTTCGCCTCCGCGCACCGCTCGGGACTCGAGGACGCCGCGCTCGGCCGCTTCAAGGACGCGGTGGCGCGCGGGGATGCCGCGGAGAAAGCGCAGCGTCCGGTCGAGGCGCTCGCCGCGTATCGCGAGGCCGAGGGGATCGACGCTGCACACGCCGAGCTGCAGTACCGCATCGGCCGCGCGGCGCTGGCCGCGGGCGAGGAGGCCACGGCCCGCGAGCGGCTCGCACGGGCGCGGGACCTGGACACGCTCCGCTTCCGCGCCGACGGTCGCCTGGTGCAGCTCACCGCCGAGGTGGCGCGCGCCGCGGGACCAGGGGTGGAGCTGGTCGACGGCGCCGGGGCGCTCGCCGCGTCGAGCCCTCACGGTCTGCCCGGGCCGGAGCTGTTCTGGGAGCACGCGCACCTGACACCGGAGGGGAACGAGGTGCTGGCGCGGGCGCTGCTCCCCGCCGTGCTCCGCGCCCTGCCGCCGTCCCTCTCCGGGGCCCAGGCGGCGCCTCCATCGCACGAGCGCGTCGCAGAGCGCCTCGCGCTCACCGGGTACAACCGCTACCTCGTTGCGAAGGAGGTGCTACGCCGGCTGGAGCACCCGCCCTTCACCGGACGGCTCGATCACGCGCTGCACGTCGAGCAGGTCCAGCGCGTCCGCGACCAGGGCGCTGCCGAGCCCTACGAGGAGACCGAGGCGCAGTACCGGGCGGCGCTCGCTCGCGCTCCGGACGACCCGTGGCTCCACTGGAACCACGCCATTCTCCTCGACAACCGCGACGTGTTCCTCGCCCGCCGGGGAGAGCCGGACCGCGGTCGAGCCATCGCCGAGTACCTGCGCGTGCTCGAGGCCCTGCCCCGCTCGCGCGAGGGGCGCCTCCGGCTCGCGGAGGCATACGCGCGGCTCGGGCGACTCGACGAGGCCGAGGCGCAGTGCCACGAGTTGCTGCGGTTCCGCCCCCGGGACGCGCAGGCCCGGGACACCCTGGCCCACGTGGACCGGCTGCGGCGGCGGATGGCGCGCTAGGCCCGCGGCCCGGGGACCCCTGCGCCTGGCGAACGGAACGGACCCGACGCGGCCGCCGGCGGCGACCGGTTTCGCTACAGTCCGGCGGCCCCGTGCCTCCGCCACGCCCGACTGCCGCCGAGCTGAACGCTCTCGCCGAGCTCTGGAACAGGAGCGAGGTGCTGCAGCACCATGGGATGCGGGTGACCTTCCGGCCGAACCGGGTGGTGGTCGAGCTCCCCGAGGTGCGGCCCGAGCACCTGGGAGGTCTGGGCACCTCGGCGGTCAACGGCATGGTGCTGGCCGGGCTCTTCGACCTCGCGGTGGGCAGCACGGTGGTCCTGATGGATCCCCGGCGGCGCAGCGCCACGGTGCAGCTGTCGATGAGCTTCGAGCGCGCGGTCTTCGGGCGTTCCGCGCGGTGCGAGGCGTGGATCGACCGCGCGGGGCAGCGGACCCTCTTCGCCAGCGCACACATCCTCGACGAGCAGGGGCAGGTCTGCGCCCGGTGTCACGCGGTGGTGGCCGTGAGCCGCCAGGCGCTGGACGAGCCACAGGGCGCACCCGGCGGCTGAGGGAGGACCCTCCCCGGGGCCGGGCCCATGCGCCGCGTGCATCGGACCCATCAGCCCCGGACCTCGGAGACGACACAGTTCGACGCGGATCGAGGCAACAGCTGCCGGGCGCCAGGCAGAGGGGGTCCATGGGGATTAGCACCGCAGCCGAGATGGACGACGCACGCGACGAGCGACGGCTCACCCTGGCCCTGTTCGCCGTGGCCTGGGGGGCGAATCAGTTCACCCCACTGCTCCTGGTGTACCGCGAGCGATTCGGCTTCGGGCCCGCGATTCTCGGCGCCCTCTGGGGCTGCTACGCCCTGGGCCTGGTGCCGGGCCTGCTCGTGGGTGGGGCAGTCTCCGACGCGCGCGGGCGCAGGCCGGTGGTCATCCCCTTCTTCTTCCTCTCGCTCCTCGCCACCCTGGTGCTCATCGCCGGCGCGATGTGGAGCCCGGCCCTGGCGCTGGGGAGGCTCGTCGCCGGCGTGGTCTCCGGCGTGGTGTTCGGCGCCGGCTCGGCCTGGCTGGTGGAGCTCTCGGCGGCGCTCCACACTCGCCGGGCGGCGCTTTCGGTCACGGCCGGATTCTGTCTCGGCCCCCTGGCCGCGGGCCTCGTCGCCGACGCGCTGCCCTGGCCGGCGGTGGTGCCGTACCTTCCGCATCTGCTGCTCATGGCACTGGCGTTGCCCGGCGTGCGGTCGGCGCGGGAGACGCTGCGGCCCGGCGCCCAGGCTCGCCGCGTACCGCCCTCGCCGGAGGTCCGGCGCCGGTTCCTCCGGGGAGTCGCGCCGGTGGCCCCCTTCGTCTTTGCCAGCGTGGCGGTGGCCTTCGTGGTGCTGCCGACGCGCTTTCCTCCCCTTCCCCACCCGGTGGCGCTGGTGGGCCTCATGACGGGGGTGACCCTGGGCATCGGCGCGGCGATCCAGTCGCTCGGGAGACGACTCGAGGCTGGACGACCGGGACGCGCCGCGGTGGCCGGGCTGTCGGTCGCGACCGTCGGCTGGGCGGTGGCGGCGTGGACCGCGCGCGGTCCGACGGTGGCGGGCGTCCTCGTCTCGATGGGGCTCCTCGGGAGCGCGTACGGCCTGTGTCTCGTGGGCGGGCTCTCGGCGGTGGGAAGGCTCGCCGACAGCGGGACGCGCGGCACGCTCGTGGGCTGGTTCTACGCCTCGGCGTACCTGGGCTTCGCCGCTCCGTTCCTGGTGGCCTGGCTCACCCGGTTCGTCACCATGCCCCGGGTCCTGCTCGGGGGGAGTGCGATCGCCGCGCTGTCGGCGGTGGGCGTCGCCCGGGAGCTCGCTCGCTGGAACGCGCCCTCGACCGGCCGCGCTCCGGCGTCCCCGGCCGCCGTGCATCAACCCTGAGTCGCCCCCGCCGGGCGAGGCCTGGCAAGCGCGAGGGTCGCCCGGGCCCGCCCCGGCTGGGATAGCCTCACCCCGATGCAGGGGAGAGGGGCATGAGCGGGAAGCCGGGCGAGGCGGACGCTCCGGGGGAGCCGCCCCCGGACGAGCCCGCCGCGACCTTCATCCGGCCCCCGACCGAAGAGCGAACGCAGGATCTCCTGCTCTCGCCGTCGCTGGAGACCTCCGGCGCAGGCGATCCCGATCTGCCCCGACTCCAGCCCGAGGAGCTGCTCGCGGGCCGGTTCTCCATCGTCCGGTTCATCGCCCGCGGTGGGATGGGCGCGGTGTACGAGGCCGAGGACCTGAGCCTCCGCACCCGGGTGGCCTTGAAGATCATCCGCAGCGCCCTGCTCGCCGACGCCTCCGCCCTGGAGCGCTTCCGGCGGGAAGTTCTCCTCGCGCGCCGGGTGGGGCACCCCAACGTCTGCCACGTCTACGAGTTCTACGACGCGCGCACCGCGGAGGGGGTGGCGGTCCACTTCCTCACCATGGAGCTGCTGGAGGGCGACACGCTCGCCCACCGACTCCGCGAGCGGGGCCGGATGAGCACCGCGGAGGCGCTGCCGCTCGTGCTCCAGATGTGCGAGGGGCTTGCCGCCGCTCACGCCGAGGGCGTCGTCCACCGCGACTTCAAGAGCAGCAACGTCCTCCTGGTCCAGCGGCGTGGGAGCACCGGAGACTCGGGCTCCACCCGCGCGGTCATCACCGACTTCGGCATCGCCCGGCCGCTGGAGAGCAGCGGCGAGGCCGGCCTGACCGGCGGCGCCGGGATGATCGGCACCCCGGAGTACATGGCTCCCGAGCAGGTGACCGGCGGAGCCATCACCCCGAGCACCGATCTCTTCGCGCTCGGGGTGGTGATGTACGAGATGGTGACGGGGGAGCTGCCCTTCACCGGGGAGACGCCGCTCGCCACCGCCGCGAAGCGCATCCAGGAGCCGCCGCGCCCGCCACACGCCGTGCTGCCCGGGCTGGACCGGCGGTGGAGCGACATCATCCTCCGCTGCCTGGCGCGCGACCCGGATCGACGGTTCCACGGTGCCGAGGAGGTCCGCGCGGCGCTGCTCGCCCCCCCGCGGCATCCGGTCCGTCGCGCCGGGCTGGTCGCTGCGGGAGTGCTGGTGGTGGGGGCGATCACCGTCGGGGCCTCGCTCTACCTGCGCCGGGAGGCGCGCGAGCGCTGGGCCCGCGACGTCGCCATGCCGAAGCTCGTGGAGCTGGTGGAGCTGAACAAGTACCCCGAGGCGATGGCGCTGGCCGAGCAGGTCCAGCAGGTGATTCCCGGCGATGCCCGGCTGCAGAAGATGCTCCCCGACATGTCCCGCGCCTTCAACGTGGACACGAACCCGCCGGGGGCAGAAGTCCAGCTCAAGCCGTACGCGGCGCCCGACACCGCATTCCGGAGCCTCGGGAAGACGCCGCTCCAGGAAGCGCGCTTTCCGATCGGGATCCATCGGGTGCGGCTGGTCAGCCCCGGATACGCGACGGTGGACCTGGTGGTCGCGACACCCCTCGGTCAGGTGGTCGGGTCGATCCGGGCCACGCTCGATCGACCCGGGGCTCTCCCGGCGGGCATGGTCCGCGTGCCCGGGGCGAAGGTGGAGCTCGAGATTCCTGGGCTCGAGCAACTCCCCGCCGCTCAGGTCGGGGACCACCTCATCGACCGGACCGAGGTCACCAACCGCGAGTTCAAGGCCTTCGTCGACGCCGGTGGGTACCGGAATCGAGACCTCTGGCGCCAGCCGCTCGTGCGTGACGGCCATCCGCTCCGCTGGGAGGAGGCGATCGTCGCCTTCCACGACCGCACCGGACGACCGGGGCCCGCGACCTGGGAACAGGGGGACTACCCCGAGGGGCAGGGCGACTTCCCCGTGACGGGCGTGAGCTGGCACGAGGCCGCGGCATACGCCGTCTTCGTCGGGAAGGAGCTCCCCACGGTCTACGAGTGGAGCCAGGCCGCCGGACTCTGGGCGACCTCGCAGATCGTTCCTCTGAGCAACTTCCGGGGGGCGGGCCCGGTCGCGGTGGGCTCCCTCGGCGGCATCGGGCCCTATGGCACCGTGGACATGGCGGGCAACGCCAAGGAGTGGTGCTGGAACGAGATCGAGGGCAGGCGCTACGTGCTCGGCGGCGCGTTCAACGAACCGTCGTACATGTTCAACGATGCCGACGCCCAGGACCCGTTCGCCCGCGCCTCGACGTACGGCATCCGGCTCGTCAAGCGACTCGACCACGCGACCTCGTCGGCGGCCAGCGCTCCGATCCCGCTTCCGCGCCGTGACTACAGCCAGGAGAAGCCGGCCCGACCGGAGATCGTCCAGGCCTTCAGGGGGCTCTACGCATACGACCGGACTCCTCTCGATGCGCGACTCGAGGAGACCGACGAGGCATCGGACCGCTGGACGCGGTTGAAGGTGAGCTTCAACGCCGCCTACGGAGGCGAGCGTATGGCGGCGTACCTTCTGATTCCGAAGGGGAGACCGCCGCCCTATCAGCTCGTCGTCTTCTTCCCCGGCTCCAACGCCATCCACGAACGATCGAGCAAGGTCCTCCCGGCGATGCGCGTTCTGACGCCCATCCTCCGCAGCGGGCGGGCCGTCCTGTACCCGGTCTACAAGTCGACCTTCGAGCGTGGAGACGCCCTGAACAGCGACTACCCGGCGCCGACCGCGTTCTACCGAGACCACGTCATCATGTGGTCGAAGGACCTCGGGCGGAGCATCGACTGGGCGGAGACCCGGAAGGACCTCGACCTGCATCGCCTCGCCTACTACGGAGTGAGCTGGGGCGCCCTGCTCGGCCCGGTGATGATGGCAGTTGAGGAGCGGATCCGGACCGGGATCCTCGTGGGCGGTGGCCTCGGGCTCCAGGAGTGTCTCCCCGAGGTCGACCCGTTCCACTTCGCTTCGCAGGTCAAGCAGCCGGTGCTGATGGTGAACGGGAGGTACGACTTCTTCTTCCCGGTCGAGGCGACGCAGGATCCGATGTTCAAGCTCCTGGGGACCGCGCCGAAGGACAAGCGCCACGTCGTCCTCGAGGCCGGGCACGTTCCGCCGAACGACGTGCTCACCCAGGAAGTGCTCGACTGGCTGGACCGGTACCTCGGCCCGGCCGGCGGCTGAGCGGCCACCCGCGGCCGGTGTCGGGAGGGCCGCACTCCCGGCCCCGGGGGCACTGACGCGTCACCCGGTGCGTGGATAGCCTCCGGACGCGATGCAGCCGCTCCTCACACCTCGAGGGAAGCTCCCGGTGGCCCTGCTGGCCATCATCGCGCTGGCGGCGGGCTGCGGGGACGACGAGGGAGGAGGCGGGGGCGGAGTGGGGTGGTCCACCCACGCGTCGCTGTCGCTCGGGCCGCGGCAGGAGATGGGGGTCGCTGCCCTCGACGGGAAGATCTACGTGGTCGGGGGGATCGACGGGTCGCGCCAGGCGATCGCGACCGTCGAGGCCTACGATCCCTCCACCGACCGATGGACGCAGCGCGCATCGCTCCCGGACCCGATGCACCACGTCAACGTGGCTGCGGCGGGCGGGAAGCTTTACGTCGTCGGTGCGCTGAGCGGATCCTCGTTCGGCGCCATCGGCACCACCCTGGTCTATGACCCCGGAGCCGACGCGTGGTCGCCCCTGAGCTCGATGCCCTCCGGAACGGAGCGCGGAGCGTCGGGGGTGGCAGTCCTCGACGACGGGCGCATCGTGGTCGCCGGGGGGCTCAGAGACGGCGATTCGGTCACCGACGCATCGGTGTTCGACCCCGGCGCGAACAGCTGGTCTCCGCTGCAGCCGCTCGCGGTGGCACGGGATCACCTGGCCGCGGCGAACGTCGGCGGCCGGGTGTTCGCCGCGACCGGTCGGGACAACGGCGTGCTGAGGCCCGCGCTCGAGGTCCTCGACGCCAGCACCGGCAGCTGGAGCCGTCGCGCGGACATCCTCACCGCTCGGGGAGGCGTCGCCGCGGCCTCGCTCTCCGGTCGGCTGGTCGTCCTGGGCGGAGAAGGGAACGGGGCCGATCCCGCGGGCATCTTCCACCAGACCGAGAGCTACGATCCGTCCACCGACAGCTGGCGGACCGACGCCCCCATGCGGACCGGCCGGCACGGCATCGGCGCGGCGGTGGTCGGCGACCGCCTCTACGTCCCGGGGGGAGCCACCCGCGAGGGCTTCGGCGCGGTGACGGCGAACGAGTCGTTCGCCTACTAGTGCTCCGACCGGGGTGTGCTGATCGCTACGGCGGCCGATCCTCTCGCTGCGTCGCGCAGCCTCGT
>Ga0105104_10000992_pt1 | contig 21995 bp, 16 predicted proteins | sample PPLLaktember2015_3_FD_87034 | JGI IMG/M metagenome (GOLD analysis project Ga0105104, IMG submission 87034) | Freshwater sediment microbial communities from Prairie Pothole Lake near Jamestown, North Dakota, USA - PPLs Lake P7 Core (6) Depth... | ecosystem: Environmental > Aquatic > Freshwater >... | reverse complement strand
TGTAACAACTCAGACAGAGGCTGCAGCGATTGCAGCGATTAACGCCGTCGAAAATATATCCTATGGTTCGAGCACTACAGAATGCAGTAATACAGCTGCGGCAGGCACTGTTATAAGTCAGTCTGCTACAGGAACTGTTGACTGCGGCACTGTAGTTGACCTTGTAATATCTTCAGGCAGACCTATAGCCCCTGATGTAACAACTCAGACCGAGGCTGCTGCTATAGCAAATATCAACGCCGTCGAAAATATATCCTATGGTTCGAGCACTACAGAGTGCAGTAATACAGCCGCGGCAGGCACTGTAATAAGTCAGTCTGCGACAGGCGCTGTTGACTGCGGAACTGTGGTTAATCTTGTAATATCTTCAGGCAGACCTATAGCCCCTGATGTAACAACTCAGACAGAGGCTGCTGCGATAGCAAATATCAACGCTGTCGAAAATATATCCTACGGCTCGAGCACTACAGAATGCAGTAATACAGCTGCGGCAGGCACTGTAATAAGTCAGTCCGCGACAGGCGCTGTTGACTGCGGAACTGTGGTTGACCTTGTAATATCTTCAGGCAAACCTTCTGTGCCTGATGTAACAACTCAGACAGAGGCTGCAGCGATAGCTGCTATTAACGCTGTTGAAAATATATCCTATGGTTCGAGCACTACAGAGTGCAGTAATACAGCTGCGGCAGGCACTGTTATAAGTCAGTCTGATACAGGAACTGTTGACTGCGGAACTGTGGTTAATCTTGTAATATCTTCAGGCAGACCTATAGCCCCTGATGTAACAACTCAGACCGAGGCTGCTGCGATAGCTGCTATTAACGCCGTTGAGAATATATCCTATGGTTCGAGCACTACAGAATGCAGTAATACAGCTGCGGCAGGCACTGTTATAAGTCAGTCTGATACAGGAACTGTTGACTGCGGAACTGCAGTTGACCTTGTAATATCTTCAGGCAAACCTATAGCCCCTGATGTAACAACTCAGACAGAGGCTGCAGCGATAGCTGCTATTAACGCTGTCGAAAATATATCCTATGGTTCGAGCACTACAGAATACAGTGAAACCGTACCGGCTGGTGATGTAATCAGTCAATCTGCAACTGGTACAGTACCTTGCGGAACTGTAGTTGATCTTGTAGTATCGCTCGGTGAGCAGATAACATCTCTGGCAGAAGATTTCAATGATAACGAGCGAGGTGCGATGTGGCGAATGACTTCATACGACCCTGAAAAAGCCAGGGTAGCAGAATACACAAGTCGGCTGAACTTAAGGGCTGCTGGCCAAATGGACCTTACAGCATCCTGTGTTGGTCATTGGAAGCTGAATGACAACGCTGCCAATACAACAGTTCTCGATAGTTCGGGTACCAGCCATAACGGCACTGCTTCGCGGAATACGAATCTTCTGGCTGCGGCAGGCAAGATAAACGGTGCGTTCCTGTTTAACGGAACCAGCGATTTTGTGACTGTCCAGACGGTAGGTACCGGCTCATATTCAAAGGTAGCCTGGGTAAATCTGGAAGACTTGTCAGGAGCCTACAGTCACAACATCCTTTCCGGAGGAAATCAGGCATTCTGGGCAACTCATACAACCGGTCATAGATTGTCGGCAGGACACAATGGTTTACCCTGGTCTGGGCCTATAGACAGCGAAAGCTTGTCAATGGGAGTCTGGTATTTCGTGGCGGTGACATATGATGCGAACACCACTCTCATGACTTTGTATAAGAACGGAATAGTCGTAGATACCAACAATGTTGCACCATCGGCAGGTTCAAGTATACTGCAGATTGGAAGGTATAGTAGTAATCTCTCTACATATTACAAAGGCAAGATAGACAATGTGATGTTGTTTAACAGGGCATTGACCGATGACGAGATAACGGCGTTGTATAACGATAGCAACGGCACTGAATCATTGGTTAAATACACCGCCGGCAGCAATGAATTTCTGGCTAATGGCTGGGGTATCGATTCTAATGACAACTTCCAGGCCAAAGTAGATTTCCATTACAGCTCTACCAGCAGTCCGGCAGCATGGGTCGGCATGACCATAGAGAATGATGAGGATAATTATATCTCAATTACGGCAGGTGCAAACGGCAGTTCGCCATACTTCGAGTATGAGAAGGTTGTCGACGGCAATGTGACATCATCGGAAACATCGAGGGCTTCAAATGATGGAACGCTGTATATTTCTTATGATAAAGCTTTAGACCAACTGTACCTGAGCTACAGCGGCTATGGCGTCTCCAATGCATGGCAGACTGTAACCGGCCTGCTGCAGGGTCAATGGTTGTCAAAACCGCTGAGTATATCTTTGGGCGGCGGTTCTGATGGAAGTAGTGTTAACGATGACCAGGCTTATCTGGACAACTTTGCGGCTTCAGGCTCACTGTTTGGCTGGCCGCCGGCAACTGACCTTGACGACAGCGGATTTATTGACTGGGCAGATGTCCTGGTAATAGCTGAGAACTGGCTTGATACGGGTTCTAATCCAGCCGATATTGACGGCGATGGTACTGTAAACTTTGCGGACTTTGCCGAGTTAGGTTTAGCCTGGTAAGTTTAACAAAGAGTAAATGACTTAACGATTAAAGGCCTGCGGGAACATTCCCGCAGGCCTTTTTTATTCTTACCTTTCACATTTTCCCCCTGACATTTCAAACGTTGACAAAACGAGCAAAAAACTCTATATTACAAGCACTTAAAAGCTGTTGCGCCCGTAGCTCAGCTGGATAGAGCAACGGATTTCTAATCCGTAGGTCAGGGGTTCGAATCCCTTCGGGCGCATTTATATTTTAAAGGCGGTTAACGTCAAAAAATGAAATGTCTTAACGATATTCTTTATCTTCTTGCGCTTATCGCAATTAGCCCGAAAATTCTGTACCGAGTTCTAACGCAAAATCGTTACAGGCACGGCTGGGGCGAAAGGCTCGGCAAAATCCGCCGAAATTTCCCCGATAAAAAATGTGTCTGGATTCATGCCGTTAGCGTCGGCGAAGTCAACGCCACAAAAACAATAATCACCGAGCTTAAAAAACAGCTGCCGCAGTACGAAATAATCATCAGCGCTACCACCGATACCGGCATCGAACAGGCTCGTAAACTCTACGGCAGCGAATTAAAAGTTTTTTATTTCCCGTTCGATTTTTCTTTTGCCATACATCGCGCATTCAAGAGATTAAAACCAGACATCTGCCTGCTTATGGAGCTTGAGGTCTGGCCCAACTTCGCCTCAAGAGCACATCGGCTGAATATTCCCATCGTCGTCGTCAACGGCAGAATCAGTGACAAAAGCTTCCCGAAATACCAACTTATAAAATCATTCGTAAAGCCAACTTTCAAAAAAGTCTCGCTTTTCCTCGCCCAGGATAATGAATATGCCTTCCGTTTCATCACGCTTGGCGGACGAAAAGATTCCACAATCGTCACCGGCAGCCTGAAATACGACACCGCCCAGATAACCGATAAAGTCGAAGGCTCCGACAAAATCGCTCAGCAACTTAATCTCGCAAATCAGCATCTCTGGGTCGCAGGCGGCACAGGGCCGAAAGAAGAAAAAATCATTCTCGATGTCTTTAAAAAACTAAAACAAGAGACAAAATACAACAATCTCCGCCTGGCAATCGTGCCCCGCAAACCAGAACGGTTCAGCGAAGTCGCAGACCTTATTACACAATCAGGCTTTGAACTGACAAGATACAGCCGAATAAAGTCCGGCGAGCAAAACGACACTGTTAAGAATAATACCGTAATCCTCGGCGACACTATGGGCGATTTGAGAAAATTTTATTCACTGGCAACTGTCGTCTTTGTCGGCCGTTCGCTTGTCCCGATGGGCGGCTCGGATATGATGGAATCTGCCGCAATGGCTAAATGCACAATCTTCGGCCCGCATACATTCAATTTCAACCAGACTGTCAAATCGCTCCTGCAGGCACAGGGAGCCATCAAAGTAAAGAATGAAAAGAAACTTTACCAGACAATTCAAAAATGTCTCAACGACCCGCAATTTGCCGCCCAAATCGCCGCCGCGGGCCAAAATGTCATCAAACAAAATCAGGGCGCAACGCAAAAAACTGTTAATGCCATTACCAAACTACTTGACTAAAAAAGCCATAACTCTGTTATTCTGCTGAAATTACGTGTTTTTTCCTTGATTTTCAAAGGCTTGTTGTGTTATATTGATTGTTTAGGAGGCAGGAAGATGTTTCAAAATTCAGGTTATAGAATCTGTCCAAAAACGGGGAAAGTCTATAAAATTCGGCAGCATCATAGTTTGTATAAATGGTTTTTGCCTTTAACTGGTTTGCTGGCAACTCTATGGTTTCTGATACGAGTCATTCCCAAGCCCAGCCGCGCCGAATATCCCTGCCAGAGAATGGCGTTTCCCATAGCGTCAAGTTTCGTCGCATATTTGATAGGAATATTCACTACCGCAGTGATAGTAAAACGAGTCAGTATGCACATCAAGCGGGCAAAATATATATTAGCCGCCGTATGTTTGTGCGCAGCGATAACAACAGCGTGGTTCACGGTAGGTATTGATGCGTTCCGCGCAAGCGCGACAATGTTTGTGCCGACGGATGGCAATAATAATCCGATGGGCGTAGCGAGAGGAATATATCCGGGCAGAGTAACATGGGTATGGGACCCGAACGCCACGACGTGGGACTCTTCGCTTAATACCAGCACGACGGTACATTACTGGGATGATGACCACACAAATCAGGCTGTTGTCGACCAGATGTATTCAAAGAGCATCAGATGGCTGACCAACTCAACTACCGATGAAGAAGCCTGGGACAAATTATTTAAATACTTCAACCAGCGTCACGGCAAAGGCGATGTCGGTTACGTCAGCGGCGAAAAAATAGCGATAAAGCCCAACCACGTGGAACAGCGGCGGATATTTTGGGAGAATAACTATGCAGACCTTGCGCCGCAGACTATGGTATCGCTGCTTAAGCAGCTCGTCAACACGGTCGGTGTTCCGCAGAATTGCATAACTATTTGCGATTCATCGCGTTATATTTCAAACAAGGAATATGACAGATGTCACGCCCTTTTCCCGAACGTGCATTATCTTATTACGAATTTTTACGCGGACAGAGGCGATGATAGATATGTGGACCCGAACCGGCCGCCTGTAACGCCTTCAGATACGAACTTCATTGCGACACACTATAGCCACCTCGGGGCTACAGGCAACACGATACCGCCAACCGCGCAGCCGATGCCATTTGTCGAGGCCGACTATGTGGTAAACCTTGCCATTATGAAAGGACATTCTCAGGTAGGAGCGACGTTCTGCGGAAAGAACTGGTACGGATGTTTCTGTGCCAAGCCCGGCTCGGCCACCGCGACATACCCAATGTCGTGGAACGACCCTGCCGATACGGCTCACACGACTGCATACCTGACGGTTACTCCTACAATGGGAAATTACCGGCTCGTAGTAGATTTGATGGGTAACAGGAACTTTGGCGAAAAGACGGTGCTTTTCATATTGGATGGGCTGTGGGGATTCGCCAAGCACAGCAGCGGGTCTTATCCCCAGAAGTACACATTCCCTCCGTTTACGAATACAGACCCTAACGGGGATTATCCCTCAAGCCTGTTGATGAGTCAGGATATGGTTGCGATAGACTCGGTAGGATTGGATTTCGTAAGGGCGCAGTACGGAAACAATTTGGGAACAACGAATCTGTACATGGGCGTTGACGACTATATGCACGAGGCCGCCCAGGCGAACAATCCGCCGTCCGGCACGGTTTACGGTTATGAGCCGAATGGCGTGCAGGCACCGTTCCCAAGTCTCGGAGTGCACGAACACTGGAATAACAGCACCGATAAACTATATACGAGAAATCTTGGCACAGGCACCGGCATTGAACTAACCGCCGACGACCCCTTGGGATGCACCGCGCCGCCGCAGGCAGATTTGACGAGCGACTGCAAAGTGAATTTCCTCGATTTTAACAAGGTGGCACAGGAATGGTATTTAACGCCGGTGGATGCGGACATCAACGGCGATGGATATGTAAACATGCTGGATGTTCGTGAATTGGCGAACGAATGGCTCACGTGCGGGTTTGGCGACCCTAATTTGTGCTGGCCATAGCAGATTTGTGCAAAATTATTGATACAACTCCAGCATAGCAGTCGCCGCCCAGAGAAACGCTCCCTGCCCGTGTAAATCGCCCGTCTTTCTCGGCCTGTCCAGATAATAGTCGTAGCTGTTGCGTGCGCCTGTTCCTATGCATATATCTGAAAGCTGGCCGTCGTGTACTTTTTTCATCAGTCCGTTCCATCCCTTCACCGCCGTTTTGCGGTAAGAACTATCCAGCCAGCCGTTCTTAACCCCTGTCGCAATTGCATAAGTGAACATACCCGTACTGCTCGTCTCTTCGAAACTGTCCGGGTCGATAATTATCTGGTGCCACAGTCCGCTTTTAGCCTGATATTTTTTTATCGCAGTCATCATCTTTGTATAAACATCCATTAGCTCTTGCCTTTTCGGATGTCCCTTCGGCATATTTTTCAGCGTCTCTGCCATTGCCGCCGCAGCCCAGCCGTTGCCTCGTCCCCAGAATACCCCAACTTCAGCCGTATGCTGAAACAACCCGTTATCTTTCTGTAGTACCTTGGCATAACCCAATAATTGCGTCAGTCCCCTTTCGACAAATTCCTCTTTCCCGCTCGCCCGGTACGCCTGTATCGCAAGCCCGCCGACCATAAACATATCGTCAACCCAGAATCGTGTATACGCCGTCAATCCCTGTTCATTCGGCTCGGCCCATTCATCTTCAGCCAGTTCCATCGCGACCTTAAGATATTGCTTATCTTTCGTCACAAGATACAGCTCGAAAGGCAGAACCCCGAAAACGTTCCAGTCAACGTGTCCTGCGCGTATTCTGTCCGTCTTGGGCGATTTGCGTTTATTTGCCCCGATGGTTTTATCGTCGGAATAAAAAATCTCCTGACTCGTCACAGGACAAGCTGCGTAATTCGCCTTGACAGCGTCTATTAATTTTTGATTGCCGGTTGCTTTTGCGAATTTCAACACGCCGTAATATGAGCATACTGTCGGATACTTCGCATCAACAGGCCTGGACAATACGTTTTCCGCAACCTCATTTGCGATTTTTATGGCAAGTTTCTTATTAAATTTATCTTGTTTAGCCGTTGCCGGTACGGCAACGTTTAAAATAACAACCGCTAAGACACAAAAAATCCTCTTCATTTTTGTACCTTTTTCAATTCATATATAGGTTCAAAATTAAACTTCTGTCCGCCCAGCGATGCGTCAACCATTGCGCCGACATCCATCGTAATGAACACAGCCATCCCGGCCCTGTAATCCGACTTGGCCGCCGCTCCCGCATTAAGAGCCACGCCGGTTACCTGCGCCGAAAATGTGTATTCTCCCTCGCAAAATTTGTCCAAATCCTGCTTCTGCACGAAAAATATTATCTCACGGTAAAATTCGCCGCCGATTGACAGCCCTCCGCTCGCCTGCTTCATATCGCAGTAGCCCACCATTTTCCCCTGCTCATATACTTCGCCCCTTCCGTAAGCAAAGCCTGCCAGAAAAGCGCCCTTAAAAATCTTCGGCATCACTGCGTACGCGTAAGAATTATCGAAGAATTTCTGAATGGACGAGTCTTTCTCCTTCATAATGGCAACCGCCTCGTCCGACTCTGATTTCAGCACCGCTTTGGCCTCAGGCTTCTTTGGCGTAATCTCGCACCCGCAAACCATCATCGCAAAAACAAAATAACACAGTAATAATAGTTTTATCGTTTTCATCCCGCACCTTCTTTCTTATTCAATTTATTTTGAATCTGATTAAAATATTATTCGACTACTCTGCAAAGCCCGCATCTTTTAGAAATTTGAGATTTCAGAGAAGGTGCGGGATTCATCTTTTATCCCCTATTAGACAATAATCATTTTTTAGTTTTAAGCTTTTAGCTTTGATTTTTAGTTTTTCACTTTTCACTTTTAACTTTTTTTGTCATCGCTTTTATATGGGCAGGCGTCGTTCCACAGCATCCGCCGACAAGTACCGCACCTGCCTTATGAATTTTTACCATCCAGTCGCCGAAATCCTTATCGGATAGTTTATATACAGCCTTGCCATCAACCAGTTCCGGCTTCCCGCCATTCGGTTTTGCCAGCAGCGCAGCTCGTTTAACCCCCGGACCTGTGCCGGGGGTTCGTTTATCCAATAATTTCGCGAATTTCTCGGCCAACTGAAAATACTGCTCCATCGTCAGCATTCCGCAATTAAATCCCAGCCCGTCAACTCCCAGCGCAGAAAATTCATCTACCACCTTTTCAACGCTCACCCCCATCATCGTCTTAAAATCGACACCCGCCTGCCCCGAGCCACATCGAGGGGCCGCATCGAACGCCAGTGTCGCAAACACCGGCAAACTGCAAACTGACTTCACAGCCTCTGCCGCGACCTTCGCCTCGTCAACTGCCATAAACGTTTCAACTATAAATCCGTCCACTCCCGCATCGCAAAGCGCCTTTGCCTGTCTGGCATACACGCTTTTAAGTCTTTCCGGCTCAAGTGTCCCCAAAGGTTTCAAAAATTCACCGCTCGGCCCTATATCCCCTATAACATATCTCTCGCTGCCCGCCGCCTGCTTTGCAATCTTTACCGCCGCAGCGTTTATCTGCTCGGCCTTATCGGCCAGTCCGTGCCGAGCCAGTGTAATTTCATTTGCACCGAACGTATTTGTATAGACCGCCTCGCTTCCCGCATCGAAATAACTGCGGTGGATATCGAGTATAATCTCAGGAGACTCTATATTCAGCATCTCGTTGCATATCCCTGCTTCAACTCCGCCAGCCATTAGCTGTGTACCCATCGCCCCGTCGAGAAACAAAAGACCGCTCGAAATTTTCTCTTTAAGACTTTTCCTTGCCATTTATTCCGCCTTATTTTGAACGCTATTAACATCCGGCGGCGTAAACAACGCCTTGACCTGCTCCGGTTCTGCTTTCCACAATTTCACAGAATCAAGTTTTATCTGTCTCTGGTCGGTGCATCGTCCGCCCTTAAAATATTTGTAAGACAGTCTGCGCGGAAACAGCAAACCTTTCACGCCCTTCACTTTTTTATATTCGTCAGTCTCAATGACAAGAATAAGATTGCCCGGGCAGTTCAGATATTCAATCTTTCTCACTTTCCTGTTGCATTGGTCCATAAAAATCTTTTTCGTCCCGCAGTTTTCCTCGTCTCGGCACATCAGTATATCGAATCCCTCCTCAGCCTCGGCCATATACACCTTCCTGCATCCTGTGCTGAAAGGCTGTAAAAAATCAAGCAGCGCCGCCGGCCCGTAAAGATAATTCTCGCCTGTCTCGTCTATCCTGCCGGTCGTATATACCCCGAATTGCTTTGCATAAACCCAGTATTCGCCGTCAGTTACAGCAAAACTCATCCCCTTGGAATCGAACATCACATCCCCGTAAAGGCAGTATTTTTTATTGTTCAGGTACCATATTCTAACCGGAAATCCCTGTGCGAACGTCTCGCCCTTTTCGTTTGTATAGCTCATCTTGCAGTTCCCGCTCGCCTTTAAAGGCCTCAATCCTGCCGAATATCCTTTCAAAACCGTCGACACTTCTGCGGACGTCCTCATCGGCGGACAATCCCGCTTCTGCCCCTCGCAGCCCGCAAAAACGAAAACAAAAAATAAAAAAATCATCCCGCACCTGAATTTCAGGTGCGGGGTTCCATAATTTTGATTTTTAATTTTTGATTTTTTAATTTTTTTATCCATTGAATTCCATTTGCAGTATTTGCCCTAATTGTTCGGACAACTGCTCTATCTTATCTTCCGTCAGGTGTGGATTTACCACTTCTGCCGTCTCGTCCCGCCCTGTAATTTTGACCGTCCATATTTCCGTGCCGTTTTCGGTTTTGGATGAATCGTATTTCAGAATTCTTTTCCGCATCAGCACCAGCGTCAGCACAAACCGGAAGTTCACCTTTTCCTCTTCCGTCTCCGTTGCCAGTCTTTCGAAAAACGCCAGCAGCATATCGTTATCTATGAATATCTTCTTCTTGGCGTCTGCTCTCGGCATAACGCTTTTCCAGTAGCAGTAAACTGTCGGCTTATTTTCTGTCCAGTATTCACTGCTGTAGTCTTTTCGTTCCAGTTTGCCATCCGTCTCGACGAGCGTTGCGATATATTCCTCGTCGGGCCCTATCGCCCTGCCGCTGCCGGCACATGTCCCAAAAGGTTTATGTATTTCCCACTCTGCCATTCAGTCCTGCCTATTCAAATTTAATCCATTCTTTTATCTTATCTGCCGTTTTTTCTCCGATGCCCTTCACTTTTTCAAGGTCGCCGGCGTTTTCAAACGCCTTTTTCTTATCACTGCGGTAATCCGCAATCGCCTGTGCCTTTTTTTCGCCTATACTCGGCAGTTCTGCAAGTTCGCCGACAGTGGCGATATTCGGATTGAGTTTGCCGTCGATTTGTGCAAAAGCATCTTTACCGGAACTTCGCAAAATCGCCGCGGCAAAACAGAAACAAAAAACAAAACCCGCTAAAAAAGCCATTTTTAGCGCCCCTGTCTCGACGGATTGTTTCTCTTTATCCATACAATCTATATACCATCACACCCCAAAAAAAGCAACCAGACAATATCCCCCATCTGTCCTGAGTACAATCGAAGGAGTCGAATGGGTTCCATATTGGATGTTCAGTTTTTATTCTTTATTCTTCAATTTTAAATACCTGCCCTACCTGCCCTGTGAAGTGTTTACCCTGCCTGCCCTGTGAAGTGCCGTAGCTACTTCATCGGGGTGGGATGCCTGCCCTATAGGATGTCGCAACTATCCTATCGGGGTCGCAACTATCCCATCGGTTTACCCTGTGAAGTGGCGTTAATTAACTTCTTTGAAGATTCTTCAGACCACTTCATCGGGGGGCATCTCATCGGGGTTAGTTTTTCACTGATAACCGATAACTGATAACTGAATTACTATTGTTCAACTATCGCTATTTCTTCCAGCGTTAAATTGTATAACTCATAGACTAACTTATCTATCTGCTCGTCCGTCGAATCTTCTTTTTTACGTTTTTGTATAACTGATATGTAACACTTTCTCATTGAGCATTTTGGCGAGTTGTTGAGCTTCTTGGTAATTTGATACATTTTTGAGCTTAATACCCAGAAAACCTTTGTCTCCAACTATGCTTAACTCGCGCGTCATCGGTTCACATAATAGCCAAAGAGGCGCATCGTCTGCTCCGGACTTGCTTGGCTGGCCTTCTTTAACAACAAACTTATAATCTACTGTTTCTGTAGTACTCATATTTTCTCCATATTAAATAAACTATTTTATTTTTTTAATCTCAACATTATCTTTCTAATTAAGGCATTAAGGTTCAAACCAATTCCACAGAAATTTGGTTTTAACTCAATAATATCTTCCTGTTTATTTTGTGAGTCTATACTTTGGCCGCCGTTTTTTTTATCCCCCGCCGTGCCACTATTGGGCAAAGTGTTTCGGATTTCGCATAAGGCGTCAAGTAACTTAGTAACAGTCCCAAGCATTGCCGGTATATTATTTTTGGAATAGGCTGTTATAAAGTCTTGAAATACGTTTTTATGACTGGGGGAATTCTGCAAGAACAATTTAGCTTGGTCTGCAAGGCGTGCGAGCCTCAATTTATCAACGGGAGTCAATATCCGGTCTTCATCGGGGTCTATGCCTGTTGTAAATTCCGATTGTTCATTTTGCCAAACCAGAAGGTTTTTAATCAGTGCTTCGACTTCCGCTCGTGCTGGTACTTTAAGCACAGCATCAAATGCGCTAATAATTCCCTGAATAAGTTCTTGCTTATCAGCGGTGAATGCATGGGGCTGTTTAGCAATTTTAAAAATAAGCTGTAACATTTCTTCTTTTGAATACCCCGCTATTTTCAGCCATTGTGTTGTATCATAAGCGCAATTGACACTTGTTTGGAGACTGGCAATCTGAGGCTCGAAATCGGTATCAGCAAAGCTTTTCAGTTCTGTAGTAGTCCAACAATCCTTATTTGGCCCATACCCCGGATGTTTTTCCTCGAATGTCTGTACGAAGTCCAAACAGAATGTTTGATATTCTTCCCACCCTTTTTTGAGGTTTTCTAATGCCGTTATTTTTTCCATTTTCACCTGCTTTATATCGGATCGGCCTGAATGAAAACCTTACTGTTGTTCAAGCTGCTTAGCGGGTAATTACCTTTCTTCAACGATTTTTATTTCCTCTTCTGTCAGGCCATAGAGTTCATAAACGAGTTTATCAATCTGTCCATCCGTCGCCTCTATCTGCCGCTGTATTCGCGTCTTTTCATCAGGATTCTTTATCTTCGAAATCTTCTTATGCAGCCCCAGCATCTCTTCGACCAACGATACCATTTTATCATGCTTCTTCACTTCATCTGGTTTGGAAAAATCAATCGGACGAATGGGAAATTTTCTCAAATCGCCTACTGATAGGCGAGGAAAACTTTGTGCTATCATTTTGTTTGACATAAAAGGATATACAAAAGATATAAGACTGGAGTTTATTATACCAGTAAGATATTTCATTGAAACTTTAGTAGTATTTGCAGGGTTGACATTTAATATTGTTTTATAATTACAATAAGTTTTTTCTACATAACAAGCTTGGATTTTATGATTATCAGAACCAACTATTTCTCTAATCAAAATGCGAGGCCCTTCGAGCCAATCCATCGTGCGATAATCATGCAACCAAGGCCCATATTTAATCCAAAGTCCTTTTTGACGATCAATAAAATATCTTCCTACATCTTTACCTGCAAGTTCTGATAGATAATCTTTACTTTTTTTACTTGTTGCATGAAATACTCGATTTTTAATTTGTTCCTCTGTATGCTTAGAGCTATTATATGCTTGACAACCTAATGAAGCACGTGCAATTTTCTCCAATTTGGGATAGCTGCTTATTATTTTATTTGCTATGTTGCCAATTTTTCCTATCCGTCTTACTTCAATTACATACCCTTCACCTTTAAGCCAGTCATCTTGAGGAATTTCTACACCTGTACTATTCAAAATTTCAGAAGCATCTTTTGTCTCGTGTATCTTCTTTACGATTGCTATATGCTTTTTAGGTGAGTGATTGCTAAGAAATAATAAAGCAGTATAAACATTCGCATCCTGAAAAACTAAATTATTCAATAAAACTAATTCTTTTATGCAAGTATTTTCGAGTATATATTTTCTAAGTTTATCGGTAAATTTTAAAGTTAACCAAGGATTAGGAATAATAAAACCTAAATGACCATCTTTACATAAAAGGTTTATGCCCTTTTCAATAAACAAATGGAATAAATCCGTTTTATATTGAGCTACTTTAAAAGTATTAAGATACCTTAATGCTTCTTGAGAATTAAATTCATTAGATACTACAACATACGGCGGATTTCCAATAACACAATCAAACCCCGAATTTTTGCCGCCTAAAATTTCGGCAAATTCCTTTTGCCAATCGAATGCGTTTATCTTTCTCTGTTGCCCATCGCCGAAAAGGCTTAACTGCTGATTTTTATAAAAATCAGTCCCAATCAAGGAATTGCCGCACTTGATATTCGCCCCCAAATCAGGCAGCGCACGCTCGTGAAACAGTCTCAAACTCTCCTGTGTCTCGTTTTCAAGTACCTTTAATAAAAGGCTTAATTTCGTTACCTCTACCGCCTGCGAATCTATATCGACGCCGAAAATATTATTTAAAAGAATCCTCTTTTTCTCATCAATCGTCAAAAACCATTGCCCGCCCTTGCCCTGATATATTTGTTTATGTCTCGGTTTAGCCCCCGGACCTGTGCCGGGGGTTTTTCCATCCGCCGCATACCAATCTCTGTGATAATCCAAAAGATACTGATACGCCCCGATTAAAAACGAACCGCTGCCGCACGCAGGGTCCAATATTTTTATTTTTTCAATCTGCTTTGGCGTTTTGTTTTCGCAAAGTTTCCCAACCGTATTTTTCACGATGTAATCTACAATATATGAGGGTGTGTAGTAAACTCCGCCTGCCTTTTTAACCTCCGGCTTTTCCTCTACCTTCGCCTGATGCGATGCGGTTAATCGAATTACCTTGCCTAAAAACTGTTCATAAACATTGCCTAAAATTTCCGCCGGCATAATGGAAAATTCATAAGGGCATGGATAATATAAATCCCTGATGATTTTCTTTAGAACATCATCATCGACTTTCAGGTTTGCTGACAGTTCATCGGGCGATTCGGGCCTGTCCTTTTCCCTGCGAAAATGAAAAATGCCCGAATTATATTTCTCATCCGCCTTTTCAAAAAGTTCAAAAAGTCTCGGATAGATTCTGCCCCCGTTAATAAGCCCTAAAAGCTGCTCTGCCCGTTCTATGCCTCTGTCTTCGCATATCCTCAAAAATAAAATCCGGTCGATGGTTTTCTGCACGGCGAAATTAAGGTCCTGAACCGATATTTTCCCGTTGCGAAGTGCGATATTTTTCGCTAAACTGTCTCGCCATCCCTCTATTTCCGCCAGTATTTCTTTATCGACGGTGGTTGTGCCTCTTTTTGTTGTTTTTTCTGACGCGTATTTATCAAATAACCCTTTAAGTACCGCTTCTTTGCTGAATATATTTGAGATTTGCTCCCACTTGTCGGCGTAATCTTTATATGTGCAGAAGAAAATCCTCGCGGTCGTCGCTTTGTCGTTTACATTTGGCCGAATCTGACAGTCATAAACTGCAAATTCTTCGAAGTCGGTCAGAATTGACAACGGCAGTTTCGCCGACCATGCGTATCTGCGTAATTGATAGGCAGGACTTATATCGCCTTTTATATCGACTGCCGGTTTTTTCGCTTCGAGGAAGAATTTTCTTGTTGCCCCGATTCTAAAGCAGTAATCGGGCGCTTTTGTTGTTCCGCCGATTTTGATGGCGTCTTCATGAATTACGTCTCTGTATGCCGGTGCTGTCCCTGTTTTATTTGCGATATCCCAGCCTAATGTCTCGAAGAATGGATTGATAAATTGTTGTCGCAGTTGTGTCTCGCTGTATCCTGTCCCTTTGAAAGATTCGAGGTTTTGCTCGAAGTTTTCAACCAGTTGCAGTATTATTTCTGGCGTCTTTGCCATTATCCTAAAATCCTCGACACTTGTCCGCCGTTCAGTAATTTTTCGACCCGTTTCGTTACTTCTGCTGAAGCGCAGCGAAAGTCCCGACGTCGAAGCATAGCGAAGATCCCGACGCATCGGGGCATCGGGATAATCTGTAATCTATAATCCTTGCCCTGTGAGATGTCCGCCCGCAGGCGAGACTTATCTCATCGGGGTGTTATCTGGCTACCGCCTATCACTTTTGCAGAATATGTTTCTGCAGTTTTGCAAGTGCCATAAACGACTTTTTCGGCTTAAGGTCGTCGGTCAAAAGTCCCGCCCCGGCGATAGTTTTATCGCCGCTGTCTGCAAGGGTCGTACAGCTTATCGTATTCACGAATGGTTTGCTGAATGCGATTCTGCAGAATTCCTCGAGCCATTTCGACTGAATTGTCTGGTCCCACGGCTTGTGCCATACTCCGCCCGCCTCGGCAGCCTGTTTTTTCGAATCGCTCCCATCCGGCACCGCCACAGAGGTTATATGTAGCGGCTTTGGCACCGCCAGAAAACGGTCGAGCATTGCAGAGACTTGCATCATATCGCGAACATACATCCCCGGCTCGTCTTTGCCGAAGATTACCTGCACTCCGATCGCGTCGTAATTTATCCCCGCCTGCGTCACCATATCTATATACACCAGCGGCGGTATCGTCTCCGCGTCATAAGCGTAATATTCTCCCCAGGGGAAGACGACTTCGATCATCTTAAGGCTTCTGCTGTCAGCCTCACGCGCGGCAAGGCAGGCAGTCCTTGTAATTTCGAGTATCCGCTCAAAAGTAAACCTGAAAGGATTATACGCGTTTATGCCGCAAATAACCTGCCAGATGTGAACATATTTCGCATACCGCGTCACAACTTTTAAGACAAATATGTAACAGGCCTCACGAATAATCTCAAAATCGTAATCGCCTTTCAAAAGCCATTCAGGCATACTATCCGGACAAAAATTCAACAACGGCCCAGCACTGATAAGCAGCCTTCGCTTGCTCAAAATCTCCATACTATGGTCCAACTCGGTAAAATCGTATTGTCCCTTTTCCTTCTCGATTTTAGCCCAATTTATCGGCAAACCGACATGAGCGAAAAGCTCAACCGCCCCCTTAAGATACTCCTTCTCATCGAGCCGCTGAGGGTCAATCCGACAGCCAAGACTCGACCTCGCAAATCCGCGATTCTTCAGCCTTGCGCCAAAAAGCATATTCGCGTGACGCTCGGCAAGCTGCTCGGCAAATAGGAGCGTCTTGCCCAAACACCTGTCAGCAATCACAGATGCCTTGGCCGAGTCACCAATGTCGCTGAGCATATCGACAAATAAACCCTGCACCTCTTTTGCCTCATAATCCAAATGATTCGTCTGCTCAAAAATCAGCCAGTCCTCGCGCTTCGTCGTTATCTCCATCAATTTTCCGCGGACAAGCTCCACATTCAAACTGTAAGGCTGCTCGTGTTCCGGCAAACGAGTCGTATACAGCATAATATTGCCGAATCCCTCGACCGGCCAGAGCAAACTCAAACCCGCAGGCTCGGAACCCCTTGTCTTGCAATCAATTAGGCCATCCTTAATAGTGATGTACTTGGCACCGCGAAATGGAATCTTATCAGCGCCGAATAACGTAGCACCGTTAAGAACAAAATCCTTGTCTATTTTGCCGTTTTTAAATACCTGAAACTGCAGCACGCCTGGAACCTTAAAAAAACCTTAAAAAAGTTCGATATTTGCAGAATTATAGCAATAAAGAGGCTAATTGCAATAAATCTTTCCTGCTGCGTCACTTCGTGACGGGTTGCGGACTATCGCTGTATGTGGTTTGGAACAGGGGAAATGTGCCGACTTTACGCCGATTAATTCATAGCAGCTTCGGCCATTTGTTCTGGGCTGAATTGATAGCAAGGCCCCTGCGACTGGAGGGCGACTTTCTCAGCCACTATCGAGACCTGGCTGAGTATGATTTCGAGAAAATCCGTACAGCCGACGGCCTTGTGCAGATTGCAGTTTGGAATAAGCATAACGGTATAACCGCCCCAGCTTCCGTTAGCGGAAAAGCCGGAAGCGGCGACGAGGTAATCGCCGACCTGGTCCATCAGCGGCTCGCAGCCATCGTCAATTTTCTGGCATAATTGCTCCAGAAGCTCCTGCTTGCTGAAGATTTGTTCGAAGAGATGAATCTTGTTGGAGACATAACTGCCGTTACGGTCGACGATAGCGATGATAATTTCACTGTCCTGAAAACTGTCGAAAACGGCCTGTGCGATTTTGTTAATAGTCATTTTACTGCCTCGTAATAAACCTTAATCCTGTAACCAATTTCGACAAATATAAGGATGCGTTTAATCTAAATTTGCCCCGATTACCGTAAAATAAGGTTTATCGGACGTGTTGCCACGAAGGCTCAAAGGCACTAAAAAAAACAATATATAGAAAACTTCGTGTCTTGGTGTCTTTGTGGCTATCTTTTATCCACATAAGCAAAAAAGCCCCGGTGATTCCCTGCTCCTATCCTGTGAAGTAACTTCTCGGGAATGACATTCTTTCGCGAGGGTAAACTCCGGAAAAAACCATAAAAAACACGATTTTTATTAAAAAAAGGGGATTTTTCTTGATTTTTTGTTATAAATATGGTATAATATACATAAAATTAGATGATTATCTAATTTTATCAAAGGAGTTAGAACATTAGTCAGTAGACAGGAGAAAGAAATGCAAAAATCTTATTTACCATTTTATTATCCCGATTTCATTGCGGATATCTGCATCCGGCTCGTGCTGCGCAGTAAGGAAATCAAACATAACTGCAAATTAAGGGCCATAAAACTGACGCTCGGAAAATACGCGATTGTCAGCCTTGAAGATTACGAAACATTGAATCAGCACAGATGGCGGGCTTTAAGAGGTCCCAAATGTTTTTATGCAGTCCGTTCTGAAAAGGGAAAAACCATATATATGCATAATCAAATTATGCAGCCGCCGGCCGGTAAACTCGCCGACCATACTGACCATAATGGCCTTAACAATTTCCGGCCGAATCTGCAATTGGCGACTCGTTCTCAAAACGCCTGTAATCGGAGGAAGAGGGATACCAAATGCACTTCGAGATACAAGGGTGTTTGGTTTAATAAAAGGGAAGGCAAATGGATGTCGGCAATTAAAGTTGATGGCAGGTGTATACATTTAGGATATTTCGATAATGAAATTGACGCCGCTAAGGCGTATGACGAGGCGGCAAAGTTGTATCATGGTAAGTTTGCGGTGCTGAATTTTGGATAATCCCGCATAAATACCTTAAATAATTGTTACCATAGAATCCAAATTTTTCTCTTCCCAGTATGAGAAAAACTATATAAAATACTATTTAAACTATAGTTAAGGACAGAGACTTTCAGTATGGTTGTAAAAACATTAAATGTTCAAGAAATTGTTCCATATCTGAAGCAATGTGGCTACAAGAACGACTTTGTCCGGGAAAACTACACATACTTTTCTGCAAATGGAAATACCGAAAAGACTGCCGAGTTCGTGGCATTCCATCAACCTGTTTACAATTCTTACACCGCATGTATTGCGGTATTGGATGGAAATAAGGTTTCTGAACAGCAGACGGAGGCTTTGGTATCATCCCACCTTTCACTTGGCAGTCCTGTTGTTTTAGTTTACAAAAATGACAATTTACAATTTTGGCAATTCGATGGCCCCAAAACTGCTTTGAAGGAAGAAATAAAAACCAGCAAATTAGATCAATTTTTTGGCAGGCACAAAGAAGAATTTTCTCCGAATAATCTATGTAGAGCTAAGGCTATTGGTCAAGATAATAGACACTATCAGCAATTTATGTTTTTAGTGGAGAGAAAAGAGGGTGAGTACCTATCTAATCTGATGGTAGAAATACTTACTTCTTTTAAAAAAAATCTAAATAGTTCTACTGATGGAAAATGGCTCTTTCAGGCGGGATTCTGGCTGATTGGAGCAAAGATATTAAAAGACAAAAAAGTTGAAAAATTTAAAAGGCTTGACATCTCAAATATCGATGAACTGGTTTCTAAAATTCAGGAACATTACAGTACCAATGAACCTCTTGATGTATCCAATAAATCGCAGAAAAAAGCCCTTGAAAAAGCTGCTGAAATAATCAGTCGAACACCGAGTTTGGCTCATATTACAACAGAGTCATTTGCCTACGTTTATGAAAATACTTTGGTGAGTAAAGAAACAAGACAAGCCCTTGGTACACATGCAACTCCATCATGGCTTGTTAATTATATCGTCTGGCAGGTAGCAGACTGGATATCCGAGATGCCGCAAGACGATAGAGTTATTTTCGAACCTGCTTGCGGCCATGCCCCGTTTTTGACAGCGGGAGCGAAATTGTTGAGCATTCTTTATAAGGGTAAAGATGAAAAGCGACATGATTATCTTAAGAATCACCTGATTGGAATTGAAAAAGACTCTTTTGCTGGTGAAATTGCCCGATTGGCTCTTACTCTGGCCGATATCCCCAACAAAGACGGTTGGAAGATTATAAACAGAGATATTTATGAGGAGGACATTCTCTCGGAAGCTGCCAAAAATGCAATGATATTCTTTTGTAATCCTCCGTTTGAAGATTTCAAAAAGGAAAAAGAAAATTACCAGGCATTAGAAACAAATAACAAGGCAGCAGAAGTGCTTAAAAAAGTATTATATCATTTACCCAGTAAATCTGTCTTTGGCGTGATATTACCGCAAGGCTTTCTGCATAAAAAAAATCTAGCGAACATTAGAAGATATATTCTTGAGAATTTTGAATTAAGAGGAATTAGCACCCTGCCGGAGAATGGGGTTTTTGGCCAATCGAAACATCCAGCAACTGTATTATTAGGAAGAAAGACCACCCCAAAGGAAAGCATTTCTTATACCAGAGTAACTAAATCAGGTCTTGAAACTTTCAAAAATACTTATCAGGCAGAAGAAGAGACTATTTCTAAAGATGAATTATATATTGCCGAAGATTTTAGTTTCAAAATTCCGGAATTAAAAGAAATCTGGGACTATTGCAGACAACTTCCTAAATTTCAGGAATATGCCGAAATCGGAAGAGGTATTGAATATAAAGATTTTAGTAAATCTGTCCGAAAAAGTAAGTTTCCTAATGCAGTAAAAGGTTTTGGAAGATTTGAGGGGAAAAAAGATATAAAAATTGACCAACTGCCTGATTATTATTGGCTAAATACCGAACCAGATGATATTGAAAACCCCAGATACGGCTTAAAACAAAATGTCTCTCAAATTATCGCCAATTATGCACGGTCTGGTGGTGATGTATGGAGAATAAAAGCATATTTGGATTCACAAGGAGTTCCTGTAACCAAACACTTTCTTGTGATAAGACCTAAATCGGGAAAAAATATTTCTTTATCTGTCATTTGGGCATTGACAAACTCCCCTTTCACAAATGCCTATATGCACTGTAATTGTATGGAACGGCTTAATATGGAGGGCATATTACGAAATATGCCTGTACCGTTTAAATCACAAGATTTGTCGAAGCTCGAGATGTTAGCTAAGCAATATTTTGAACTTGATCATGCCGAATTTACATTAAAAGATGAAGAAAAATCTAAAAGAGAAAAAAAACGATGTTTATTGGAAATAGATGCTGAAATTTTGCGTTTATACGATTTGCCGCCTCGCTTGGAAAGGCGATTGTTGGACTTTTTTGCCGGTTATCAGCGTAAAGGTGTTGATTTTAAATTTGATAGGTACTACAAAGAAGGCTTTGGCTCAAACATTCCTTTATATATGTATATATCAGAAGAGTTCCAAAATTCAACTGTTGAAAACGTTATGAAGTGGGTTGAGGAAAACAGAACCCCGGGAGTTATTGAAGCCCTTAAAAAAGCCAAAGAGGATTTCGGGGTAGAATAGATGAAAACCTATTTGTTAGATACAAATATTTGGTCTTATTGGTATAGACAGGAATCCTTTGTCCTACAAAAAATTAAGCTATTAGAAAAAGACTCATTTATATGTCTTTCTTCTGTTGTTTGGGGTGAAATTATATATGGTGCCAGAGCAAATACAAAATTTGATTTTACATCTTACCGACAATTTATATATCAAGTAAAGCCTATGATTTTACAGATTGATAAAAATGTTTCAGAGGTTTATGGTGAGCTTAGAGCAAAACTCTTTGAAAAATTTACGGAAAAAAATGGCAGAGGAGCTAAAAGACCGGAACAACTTATAGACCCTATAACTGCAACTCAAATCGGAATTGATGAAAATGATTTATGGATAGTATCTCAGGCTATTACGTATGATATGACATTGATAACAAGTGATAAGATGAACAAAATATTTAGTATAACTCCTCCAACCCTTAAGTACGAAATTTGGAGATAAAGGCCAGACAGCTTTTTGAGGAAAAACCAGCACATCCTTGCTTCCGCCGAAGAACTTCTCTGCCTCAGGCGGATTTGATTTTCTTTACAGATTAGACTTTACGTAGCTCATTGGGAAATATCTGCCGGGACAGCTTGTTGTGGTGCTGTGGCCGGGGGTCGTATTATGGCCTTTTTCGCCGATTCACGGTTATCATAAAACGCTCACAACTCCAAAGCCGCCTCCGCAAAAATCCCCATGATAAAAAACCGCTGCTGAAAAAATCTTCGGTATCTATACTCGTATGCAGTCCCGACTCATCGGGATACGAGCATAGTGATGTTGAAGGCATATCAGTGTATCTTTTTTGTTTCAGCAAGACTGGCCTTGTCAGTCTGTGGGCAAAGCAAAACGGCTGGCGCAAAAGCTCGCTTTGAGCAAAGCCGTT
>Ga0105104_10000991_pt1 | contig 22010 bp, 19 predicted proteins | sample PPLLaktember2015_3_FD_87034 | JGI IMG/M metagenome (GOLD analysis project Ga0105104, IMG submission 87034) | Freshwater sediment microbial communities from Prairie Pothole Lake near Jamestown, North Dakota, USA - PPLs Lake P7 Core (6) Depth... | ecosystem: Environmental > Aquatic > Freshwater >... | reverse complement strand
GAGAAAGAGGAATTTTCCTTTTTCTTCGATATTCCGGATAAACCGTGTTTTGTCTACATAGTATAAGTTGTCTTCGGAAAAATTTTTGAAATCCGCTATCCCATACGGGATTTTTTTTAATTCTTTCTCGTTCGTCATATTTCTATCTTAAACCAGGAAGGTTAAAAAGTCAACCGGGGGGATTGGATTTAGGATCGCGGAAGAATTCGGAAAACTTTACAATATTTTTTTTTAAAACAAAACTGTTTACTTTTGATATGGAAATAGATTAAACTATTAAACCGGTGAAACAAAAATGGAATATCCATTGAAACAAAGTCATTACATGGAATTTAAGTTGGGCAAGAAAGAGTTTGTCATGCCGGTAGAATCCGTTCAACGCGTGGTTCATGCCGTAGAAATAACCCGTTTACCCAAAGCCCCGCCCATTTGCCTGGGCTTGATAAATTATAAAGGTGAAATCCTGCCGGTTGTCGATATTTCCCGGAGGTTTCACTTGCCCGAACGCGGGATCGAAGTGGACCGGTATTTCATCATCGTTCGTTCGAAGGCCAGGAAGTTTGCCCTGGTAACGGACGACATCGGCAGCGTGATCGAAGTCTCCCCGGAAAATATCGTGATGCCCACGGAAATCATCGCCGGGATGGAATACCTTTCGGGTATTATGAAACTCCAATACGGCATGATGCTGATACCGGACCTGGATAAATTGCTGACCGACGAGGAAGAGGTCTCCCTCTCCGAAGCGCTGCAGAAAAAGAATAAAAAAAGTAAGCAAGAAAAATGACGCAGACCGATACCCTCTCTTCCCAGCGCCTGGCTGCTTTTAGCGAGTTCCTGACCCACTATACGGGCCTGACCTTCGTTCATAACCGTTTAAAAGAATTGGAACGGGGAATTACCGAAGCTTCCCATGAATTCGGTTTCGAAGACCCAGGGACTTGTATCGACTGGTTGATGTCTTCCCACCATTTGACACAAAAACAAATCGAAGTGTTGAGCATATACCTGACCGTAGGAGAGACCTATTTTTTCCGTGAAATCGAAGCATTTCACTTCCTGGGGAAAACGCTGTTACCCCGGTTAAGCATGGAAGCCGGCGACACTCCCCGGCAATTGAGAATCTGGAGCGCCGCGTGCAGTTCCGGCGAAGAAGCCTATTCCATCGCCATGATCCTGGACCGGTTGAAACCGGCACTAAAAAACTGGGAAATCACTCTCCTGGCTACGGATATCAATCTTCATTCACTGGAAAAAGCGGAAACCGGTATTTACAAGGAATGGTCTTTACGTGCCATTCCCCCGGAATACAAGGCCGATTATTTTGCCCGGGGAGAAAAAAATACCTACGAAGTCAAATCCCATATCAAGAAGATGGTTCAATTCGCCTACCTGAACCTGGCCGAAGACGCCTACCCGTCATTATTGAGCAATACGACGGGGATGGATATTATATTCTGCCGGAACGTATTGATGTATTTTTCTCCACAAAAGGCGGAAAGCGTGATTCATCGTTTGTTTCATTCCTTGATTATGGGGGGATGGTTGATCGTATCGCCCACCGATGCTTTCCACGTTATGGACCGGGCTTGCTTCCGGAGAGAGCAGTCAAGTGCATCGATATTCATCAAATGCGATAAAAAAGAGGAAAAACCCCCGGAGGAGACGACCCCAATATTTTTTTCTCCACCCCCTCCCCCCCCTCCTCCCCCCCCTCCACCGCCTGCACCCCCATCTCCCCAGCTCTTGACTTTTCCTTCCACTCCCCCGGTTTTCACAGTTCAAGGAGCGGAAAAGAAAAAAGAGACGGATCAACCGGGCCTCTCTTACGAGAAAGCGTTCCAACTCTATTTGCAAAAAAATTGCCTGGAAGCAACCAAACAATTGGCCGACATCCCGGGGCTCGACGCGACTGTACTACAAGGTAAGCACTTTGCTTTGATGGCCCGCTGCCTGGCTAACCTGGGAAAATTAACCGAAGCCGCCGATTACTGCCGAAAAGCCATTGAAATCGATAAACTGAACCCGGATTTCCACTATTTACAAGCCGTAATCGCCAATGAACAGGGTAATGAAGAAGCAGCCGTCCAATCCTTTAAAAAATGTTTATATATCGACCCGGATTATATCCTGGCTCATTTTACCCTGGCCAACATACTGTATAGACAAAAGCAGGTGGCGGAGTTCCGCCGGCATATGACCAATGCCCTGTCACAGTTAAATAAAATGGGAGAAAACGACGTGGTTTCGGTAGACGAAGGACTGACGGCAGGCCGACTGCGGGAAATCATTAACACCGTCTTGAAGCGCGGAGCTGTTTCATGATTGAAAAAGAAAAAAACATGAAAGAAAAAAAATCGATAAAATACAAAAATATCGGCAGTAACGATACGTGGGATGTCATTCAACAGCGAATGAAAAAAGCGGCCGACGGCTTACTCGACAGCATGACCGTTACAACCGAAGAGCAGCAGCAAATTCTCCACCGGAGATCCCTTCAACTGGCTAAAAAAGAAAAGATTATAGAAGAAGTCGAACGGATGGAAGTGGTGGAATTTCGCGCGGCGGATGAACTCTACGCCGTGGAATGTTCTTATGTCCGGGAAGTATATCCCTTGAGAAACCTGACCCCTGTTCCCGGTACACCCGGGTTTATCCTGGGTATTATCAGTGTCCGGGGGGAAATTTTTTCCGTCGTGGATATCAAAGACTTTTTCGGTCTCCCCTTTAAAGGACTTTCCGATATGAACCGGGTGATCATACTCAGCGATAAAGATATGCAGTTCGGTATCCTGGCCGAAGAAGTCATGGGAACCATGTCCATCCCGGTGCAGGGTTTAATGCCGTCCCTTCCCACTCTCACCGGGATACGGGCCGATTACTTGAAAGGAATCACCGATAACCGGGTCATTGTACTGGATGCCGCCCGGCTGCTGTCGGATAAAAAAATGATCGTTCACCAGGAGGTTGAAGCATAAAAATAAATGCTTCCATAGGAGGACCACATGATTAAAAACCTCAAAATCGGTGCCCGCTTGTTCCTGGGGTACCTTATTATTTTCTTACTTTTGATTCTGGTTAGTATCTTCTCATTAAACCGCATGACCTACCTGGCCGGTTTTACCGAAAAGATGTACAAAAACCCTTACGCTGTCAGTAGGGCTATCCGCGAGGTGGAATCCGATTTGATCCGCATGCACCGCGGTATGAAAGATGTCGCCCTTTCGGAAAACAGCCTGGAAGTGGAAAAACACGTCGATTTGGTCAACCAATTCGAAAGACGGGTCTTTGATAACCTGGCTTTTGCCACAGACAAATACCTCTGGGATAAATCCATTTTTACAAAATTCAAAGAAGATTTCATGCAGTGGAAACCCATTCGCGCTGAAGTGGTCGCTATGATACACCAGGGTCAACGAGACAAAGCGGCTGCCATCACCAAACAAAGAGGCGCAAAGCAAGTCAAAAAACTGGAAGAAGAACTGGATAATATCAAGAAAATCAATTTAGAAAAGGCCCAGGATTTTTATAATGGAGCTGTGAGCAGTAAGAAATCATCTTTCCTGGTGGTGTTACTCCTGGATTTGTTTGCACTCGCCTTGTCTATTTTTATTGCGTACATTGTTACACGGTCCATTACGCGCCCCTTAAAAACTGCTGTCAGCGTTATCGACCAACTGGCGGAAGGTAAAATCTCGGTTAAAATCGATGAAACCTCCAATGACGAAATGGGCCTTATGTTGGAATCCATGAAACGAATGGGCGATAAATTACAAGACCAGATGCGCGAATTGATCGAAGGAATCTCCATTATCGCCGGGTCCGCTTCTCAAATCTCTTCTACCACCGCTCAACTGGCTTCCACGTCCCAGGAAGTGGCCTCCTCCGTGAATGAAATCGTCGTGAGTATGCGCGAAGTCAAGCAAACCACGGAACTCTCCAATGAAAAAGCCAAAGAAATGGCCGATCGTTCCAAAAGCGTGGTCCAGGTTTCCCAAAACGGCGAAATGGCTGTTCGCCAGACCATCGAACTGATCAATGCGATCCAGGAACAAATGATGTCGATTGCCGACAGTGTAGTGGGTTTGAGTGAACAAAGCCAATCCATCGGCGAAATTATCGCCGCTGTCGACGACGTGGCGGACCAATCCCGCTTACTCGCCGTTAACGCTTCCATCGAAGCCGTTAAAGCCGGTGAACAAGGAAAAGGCTTTACCGTTGTCGCCGACGAAATCAAAAGCCTGGCCGAACAATCTAAACAATCCACCTCACAGGTTCGCACCATTCTAACCGATATCCAGAAAGCCACCAGCGCCGCTGTCATGGCCACAGAAAAAGGAAGCAAGGCCGTAGAAAACGGCGTAAAACAAGCCGATCAAACAGGCATCTCGATCCAGAAACTGGGAGAAAGCATTATCCAGACCTCCCAATCCGCCATGCAGATCGAAGCCACCAGCCGGCAGCAGTCCGCTGGTATCGACCAGGTATTTACTGCTATGGAAAACATCAATAACGCCATCGGACAAACGGCCGAAAGCGCTCGCCAATTGGAAAAATCCGCCAAAGACCTCGAAACCCTGGGCCGAAAACTGAAAACCATCGTTGACCGGTATAACATTTCGTAATGTCGAACCGATGACCATGAGTACAAAAAACAGAGAACAAGAATTCCTGGAACGCCTCATGGATACCTTTAAAATAGAAGCGGAAGAACACCTCAACACGATCTCTTCCGGCCTCCTAGAACTCGAAACCCACCCCCCCGAAGAAAAAAAAATCCAAATTTTAGAAAATATCTACCGCCAGGCTCACAGCCTGAAAGGTTCCGCTCGTGCCGTCGACATGAACGCTGTCGAATCCATCTGCCAATTCCTGGAAAGTATTTTTAAAACCTTTAAATACGGCCATATCCCTTCTTCACCCGATGTCTTCGACATCCTCCAATCCGCCATCGATACCATACATCTCATCGTATCCGGGCAGCACGATATCGAAATCACCCCGATCCTCCAACAATTGGGAAAAATTAATGAAGGGACGACTCAATTCTCTTCTATCCCTACTACCCCTATCCCTGCCGCCCCAGCACTTCCCAAAACCCCATCTTCCGCACCCCCCGCTTCCATCGAAACCGAACCGGCCCCCCGCCGCTTTACTCGCCAGGGTTACTTAACACCCACTACTCCCACGCCGACTTCCACTTCAACTTCTACCACTTCTCCCGGTAACGGCCAACCTCCCCCCCGAAACCTGACCCCGGAAGATTCCGATCGCCCCTCCACGATCCGCGTCGCCATCGATAAACTCGATAACCTCCTCCTCCAGGCCGAAGAAATGATCTTCATGAAGCTGTCCTTAAATCGCCGCGTAACTGAACTCAAGAGTATGATACCTGTCTTACAGGAGTTAAAGAAAAAACAATCCGATATTGTTCCTATATTGAAAACCATGCAAAAAAAGGCATCTCCCTCCGATGCAGCCGATTGGAATAAAGTCATGGAATGCCTGGATATTCACTACTCCCGGGTAAAAGAACTCCAATTGACCACCAACCGCCTCATTAAAATGCTCCAGGCCGACCACCGCATCTTCGGTTCCATGATCAACACCCACATGGAAAGCATGCGCACAACGCTTATGCTTCCTTTTTCCTCCATAACCGAAAGTTTCCCCCGTATGGTTCGCGACCTCGCCCGCCAACACGGCAAAGAAATCGATCTATTCATTAAAGGTAACGATATCGAAATCGATAAGCGTATCCTGGAAGAGATAAAATCCCCCCTCATTCACCTGCTCCGAAATGCCGTGGATCACGGCATAGAAAACCCGGAACAGCGTATCCGGTCCAAGAAACCCCCCAAAGGCTCGATCCAGGTCATTATCTCCCGTAAAGAAAATAACCGGGTCGAGATCGCCATATCCGACGACGGCCAGGGTTTGGACCTGGAAAAAATCAGGTCAAAAGCCCTCCAATCGAACCAATATTCGGAAGATGAATTAAATCGAATGTCGGACAAGGAAATCGAATCCCTGATCTTCGATTCCGAATTCTCCACCAGCCCCATTATTTCAGACCTTTCCGGGCGTGGACTCGGACTGGCCATCGTACGGGAAAAAGTCGGTAAACTCGGCGGCCATATCGATCTCGTGTCTAACAAAGGAAAAGGAACCACGTTCAGAATCCTTCTCCGAACGACACTCGCTACTTTCCGCGGGATTCTCATCCAATCCGCCGGACAGCGATTCATTATCCCCACCATCAACGTCAAACAAGTTCTTAAAATCAAACGCACCGATATCAAAACCGTTGAAAACCGGGAAACGATAAAAATCGGGAATACGGTTTTCTCCTTAGTCCATTTCCGGGATATCCTCCAGCTCCCCGGCATTGCTCTTTCAACTAAATCCGCCGATTTTGTCCAGGTAGTGGTTTTGGAAGTCGGGGACCGCCGCATCGCGTTTTGCGTCGATAATGTCCTGGATGAAGAAGAAGTGTTGGTGAAAGACCTGGGAAAACAACTGACCCGAATTAAAAATATTGCCGGTGCCTCGGTGCTGGGATCCGGCGACGTTGTTCTTATCATCAATGTGGTAGATATAATTAAAAGTGCGGTGCTGTATGCCGGGACTCATCAAACTGCTTCCACACCGGGTCAGCCCGCTGAAGCCGAAGCGCCTAAAAAATCGATCCTTGTCGTCGAGGATTCCATTACCTCCCGCATGCTGTTGAAGAATATCCTTGAATCTGCCGGTTACAGGATCCGGGTCGCAGTAGACGGCATGGACGGGTGGCTGGCTGTAAAAAATGAACCCTTCGATGCGGTGATCCTGGATATCGAGATGCCCGGCATGAATGGTTTCCAATTGACTGAGAAAATACGTGAGGATAAAAAATTGAGCCGTATGCCGGTTGTCCTGGTTACTGCTCTCGAATCGCGGGAAGACCGCGAACGGGGTATCGATGTCGGTGCCGATGCCTACATCGTTAAAAGCAGCTTCGATCAAAGTAACTTGCTGGAAGTCGTCCAAAAATTGGTTTAGGTACAAACACGAATGATAAACGTTTTGATTGTAGAAGATTCTTTAACTGTGGGGCTTTTACTTCGCCAGACATTGGAATCCGACAGCCGGATCCATGTTGCCGGCCTGGTGACCAGTGGGGAAGAGGCCCTCAATTTTATGAAATACCGGACGACTCACGTGGATGTCGTGACTATGGATATTATTTTGCCCGGTATGGATGGTTTTGAAACCACCCGCAGGCTGATGGAGACCTACCCGCTGCCCATCGTGGTAGTCAGCAGCGCCTATACTCCCAATACCCCCGGCGAAGCCCAAACCTCCTTTAAAGCCATGGAAGCCGGTGCGGTAGCCATATGTGAGAAGCCCATTATTTCAACTCACCCGGATTTCCAACGGATATCGAAAGAATTGATTCACACGGTCAAATTGATGTCGGAAGTCAAAGTGGTGACTCGTTTTAGCAGGAGAAAGCCGGCAAACCGGGTTCCTTCTTTAAATTCTTTTTCTATTTCACCCGAAAAAAAAGTAATGAAAATCGACTTATTGGCGATAGGTGCTTCTACCGGTGGCCCCCCGGTTCTTTGTTCCATTCTCGGTAAATTGTCGAAGGATATACCGGTGCCGATACTGATCGTGCAGCATATCAGTGCAGGCTTTATCGAGGGCTTGGCCCAGTGGCTTCAATCCGAAACCGGTTTCCCCATTCATATTCCTTATCATTTTGAGATGTGCCAACCCGGTCATGTTTATATGGCTCCCGATGCATGTCATATGGGAATAAGTGCAGGTGGGCAGATTATCCTGGAAAAATCCTTGCCTGAGAACGGTCAATTGCCTTCTGTTTCGTATTTATTCAGGTCTGCGGTCCGGAATTTTCCCAGGAGTACTATCGGTGTTTTGCTGACAGGCATGGGGAGCGATGGAGTCGAAGAGTTGAAAGCGATGAAAGACAGTGGGTCCATGACGTTGGCCCAGGATGAAGAGAGCTGTGTCGTATTCGGGATGCCCGGCGAGGCTGTCAAGCGGAATGCGGTGAGTTTTGTTCTCCCGCCTCATGAAATAGCGGCTGTGATCAACCGTTTAGCCGTCAATCGATAATTTAACTTGTCGCTTGAAATTGTTAATTGTTAATTGATGATTGATGATTGAAAATCGGTAATTGATAATTGATAATTGGTAATTGATAATTGATAATTGATACTTTATACTTGGTGATTAGTGATTAGTGATTGGTGATTGGTGATTGAAAATCGTTAAAACCCACGTAATCCTGTCGTTTGGAGCGAAAAAAGAAAAAAAATGACCCCCCAACGTCTTATACAAACTAGAACAGGGAAGTCGTTTCAACTCCCGCTGTTTTTACCGGTTTATCAACCCAGGTCGAACCTGATCCCCATCGACGAACTCAAAACCCGTTTCGCCGTCGACGGTTTAATTGTCAATGGATTTTTCCTCTACAAAGAGGCGGAAGTCAAAAAGAAACTGGAATCGGGGGTTAATGTCCACGAATATATCGGTTTCGATGGGTTGGTTATGACGGATTCGGGGGCTTTTCAAGGTTTAAAGCGGCCGCTGTACCTTGCCAATAAAAAAATCGTTCAATTCCAGGATACCATCGGGGCCGACATTGTTTCACCGTTAGACTTGATTTCACCCCCCGGGGACAATTTTCAAACGGCTCAAAAAAAGATGATTTCCACCAATAATCGCATACGGGAAGCCAAAACCATCGTAAAAAACAGTATCCTGGCCGGCGTGCAGCAAGGGGGGCGGTTCCTGGAGCTGCGTAAAAAAAGCATGGAAGCGTTGATGGAAATGGAAGTGGAATACATTGCAATCGGGAGCCTGGTTCCTTTTTTTAACAAAAACCACAACATGTCGACTATAATAAAAATAATCCGTGACGCCCGCGAGATTGCCGGGAAAGATATCCCGGTTCATGTCTACGGTGCAGGCGACCCGGTAGAGCTTCCTTTCCTGGCTGCCCTGGGTGTGGATATCTTCGACTCTTCCTCTTATGGCCATTACGCCAACAGCGGCTGGTACATGACACCCTACGGGGCTTTAAGTTTAACCGATACCGATAAAATCCGGGAATTTCCATGCCCCTGCTCGATTTGCCGGGAATCGGGAAACAAAATCCAAATCCTGGGACAACCGGCTAAATTAGCCCCCCATAACCTCTTTATCATCCTGGAAACCATCCGCCGTATCCGCGAAGCCCTGGAAAATAAAACCATAGAAAAGCTGCTGGAAGATATCCTGGAAACACACGCTTCGTGGTTCCCGGGGAGTCTATTGGTTTCTTCATGGAGAGAGTACAGTGGATAAAGAACAAATTTTAGAATCGGACCTGGCGGAAAATGTCGTGTCCTCCATCCTGGAAGCGACATTGAAAAAATATAAAATCGACCCGGTGGAGGGTTATTCCATTGTGATGGATACAATCGATAAAAACCCGAAATTCCTCCAATTACTGGAAAAAAATCCCTCGCTGAAAGACATACAAAAAACACATCTTTACAACGAAGTGAAGCACAAAGCGAAACACACGGTTTACTACCGCTTACGCCAATACAACAGCGACCTTGAAACTCAAAAATCCTTGATCGCAGACCTGGAAGCACTTGATTTACACGAACCGAAGGAAGAAGAGTATGGTCCTATTATCAAGGAGTTGGCCCAAACCCATACCAGTACCCGGGAACGGTTAAACCATAACCCCGATTTCTATGAAAAAGTTTTCCAGGTAACCGGGGTTCCCACGTCGATCCTGGATGTGGGGTGCGGACTAAACCCGGTTCTATTTCCCTGGTCGAAGGCAGACGGACACCTTCGCAGCTATGTTGGGTTGGATAAAGACCTTTCCTGTATATCTGCACTTTCGGCTTTTGCTCCTTTGGTCCCGGGGAAAATTCTTTTCCCGGTGCGTTGGAATATCCGGGAGAATTGGGAAACAGCCCGTTTAAAAACCGGTATTCGACCGTTCCATTTCGATGTGGCCTTTTTTATGAAGTTGATCCCGGTCATATCCCGGATCGAAGATGAATTATCGAATATTTTGCTGGCAGCCCCTGCCGATACCTGGGTCATCACCGGCTCAATCACAGCCATGACAACGTATCGAAACATCGAACGACGGGAACAGCGGGTTGTCCGCCAATTCATCGAAAAGTCAAAGAAATCGGTCATCGCGGAGTTCTCTATGGCCGATGAATTCTGTAAAATTTTGAAATGAATAGCAATCTTTTTTAAAAAAAAAATTATTTCTTAACTTTATAGTTGATTTTTTTTTCATTTTGCATCATACTATAATGGCACAAAAAAGGTGAAAAAATGGAGAAGCGAAAACAAAAAAGAATTAAAATTAGACAAATCGCCAAGATAGGTGGAAAACTAGGAGTTGTCAACGACATATCCGATAATGGAATACAGGTTTCAACGTCCCTCATGCCAAAGTCGCGTGAAATCGATATATCCTTTGAAGCATATGGCAAGATAATCAAGTTCATCGGTGTTATCCAGTGGATTAAATCGAAAAAGAAATTGCAGTCGCTCAACGAAATGGGAATTTTAGTGCAGGATGCACCGGCAGAATATACCCAATTTGTGAAGGATTTCTATGCTTGACGGCGCCACTGTCGGGTCAAGGAAAAAATAAACTCGCAAAGGCAAAGGATCTAAGGGACTTTTTAATTTTCAATCCAAGAGGAAAGGAAAATTTTATCTTGAAATTGATCGAGAGAAATGGTAATCTATTATTTCCCGGATTTTTTTATGGGTATAAATCTAAAATCCAATAAGTAGAAGGAGGACCCCTCGTGAAAGAAAAAGTATTCTTTATTCCGATGACCGATAATGAAGATGATCAATCCGTATCGTTAAGACTGGAAAAAGCGATCGAAAGCAACGATTTTTTTTCCTTCATCAAACCCAAAGATATGGTGGCCATCAAGACGCATTTCGGGGAAGAAAAAACCCAGGGTTATGTTCGTCCCAATTATTTTAAAATGATCGGGGATATGGTCAAAAAAAAGAAGGGGGTACCTTTTTTAACCGAGACCTCGACGTTATACAGGGGAAGGCGGACCAACGCCGTCGAGCATATGGAGTTTGCTTACGGGCATGGTTTTACTTTTGAAAAAACAGGTTTACCCATCATCATGGCGGATGGTTTGATGGGGGATGAAGAAATGGAAGTGACTATCCCGGGAGTTCTTTACCCATCGGTGAAAATCGCGTCGCTTATTGCTAAGGCCCATTCGCTGATCCTGGTTTCGCATTTCACCGGCCATATTCTTGCCGGTTTCGGTGCGGCTTTGAAAAACCTGGGAATGGGATGTTCGAGCCGAAAGGGGAAATTGGTTCAACATTCCACCGCGCGTCCGTCGATAATCCGGAAGAAATGCACGGCCTGCGGTGAATGTATTAAATGGTGCCCGCAAGATGCGATTGCCATGATGGATGGAAAAGCGGAAATCGATAAGAGCAAATGTATCGGCTGCGGCGAATGCCTGGCCGTATGCCGTTTCGATGCAGTTAACTACAATTGGTCCGAAACCTATGTCAACCTCCAGCAAAAAGTCGTCGAACATGCGATGGGCGTCGTTGAAACCAAAAAGAACAAAGCGATTTATATTAATTTCTTGAACCGAATGACGAAAGATTGCGACTGCATGGGAGAATTCCAGAAAATCACACCGGACATCGGTATCCTCATCTCCTTTGATCCTGTCGCAGTGGATGCGGCTTCTCTGCACCTGGTGGAGTCGAAATCCGGGAAAAGCTTACCCGGGATGGCTTACGATATCCCCTATGACGAGCAATTGAAATATGCCAAGGAACTGGGTTTCGGGAATACCGATTTTGAATTGATCGAACTGGCTTAAAAAAAACCTGTGCGGTTTCATCCTGCGGATTGAAATTCGATAATAAATTTTTATCGGAAACAAGGGAACATTTCCGTTTAATCTTTCGTTTGTTTGATTTTCACAGAATATCATTGGAGGTATAATCACATGAATGGAATTAGAAAAACCATTGCTGTATTTTTTATCGTATGTGTAGGTATCCCGGTGCTTCTTGGGATAATTTGGGCAGTAGGGGTCACCCGGGCCGTTGTTTCTCCCCGTTTTTTATCGGAAGTGCCCAGGGAGATCATCGATAAGCTGCCGGTGATGATGGATGAAGTCGTGGCATCGTCGGATTACGATACGGCCTATATGGATGAAGATGAGCGGGAATGGTTGAAAGCGGCCCGTGCAGTCAAAACTTCTCCAAAACAGTTGATGGAAGATATCGGGTTGATGAACTGGTTGAGAAGCGATTTTACCGCATCCCTGGACAGGGTAGGAAAAATACTCCGGGGAGAAACGGATGCCGGTCCTGTAATCCTTAATATGCGTCCTTTAAAGGAAGCACTCAAACACGAAAAAGTTAAACAGTACTTGACGGATATACTCCAACAACTGCCGGAATGCACGGATTCCAGGGTGAACCGCTGGGAAGAGGCTTTAGCCCATATCGATTACAATGATCACCTCCCGGCCTGTAAACCGATAGACCTTCAAAAAGCAGTCGAAGTAGTGTCCCTCCATTGGAACCATGATATCGACGAGATACCGGATGAAGTCAATCTTGTAAAAAGCCGGCGAGGGGATTTATTCGATCATCGTGCGATTAATTTCGCCCAGTTGGTAGTGACGTTGACGTTTTTTCTTTTCCTCATCCCGGCAGTTTTCCTGGCTCTTTTTGCCCTGGTAGCCACATCGTCGGGCCCCAGCATGCTTCGATGGATGGGTTATCCCACCATAATAGCCGGCGGTTTGTCTTTCTTATTGGCCAAATTTTCCTATTCCCTGGCACAGTTTGGAAGCCATGAGCTTTCCTTCGGTTTCGATCATGTTTTTAACCGTGGATTGTGGTTGGATGATGTCATGGTAGAAAAATTCAGCGATATGGGTTTCCTGGTACTGGACCATATATTCGAATCTGTGGGTAAAGTATCGGGAGTTGTATGTATCGTGGGTGTGATTTTAATTGCCGTATCCTATTTGGTTTTTTCAGAGCGAAAAAAAGAAGAGAAAATCGAAGATAAAAATAAAAGTAAAAGTACCGGTGAAGGCGAAAGCGGGTTCAAACCCAGCGAAGCAAAACCGGCCGGTGAGACGCAGCCCGGGGATAAACCCCAGGAAGAAACAGAAATGCCGGCTCTCCCTCCAAAAGCAGTGGTAGATCAAGATAACAAATAAACATGTAACTGAAAAGTTAGTCCTTCCTCCACGGTCCACTATTTACCGGTCGCCATAACTCGGTACACGATGTGAATGGATGATAAGGTGGTAAGCGGATATGTGGAGGAAGGATGTTTTTTTATTTACAAAGGGAGATTATGCGGGTTATTCGGGGGTGTATAATAATTTGTGTCACTTATTTATTATTAATCGGTAGAAATGGATTTGTAAGAGGCGGAAATGGATGTGGCGAAAAATTTCAACGAAATTCTTAACACAACCGATTAATCCAACCGGTAATTGGGAGATTCCTCGGTAATAATGACATCATGAACATGGCTTTCTTTGAGAGATGCCGAAGTAATACGAATGAACCTGGTTTTTTTTCGGAGTTCGTCGACGGTTTTGCAGCCGGTTAAGCCCATACCAGCCCTGACGCCGCCGATTAATAGGGGGATGAGGTTCATCACACTGCCGCGGTATGGGACACGGCCTTCGATACCTTCGGGGACCAATTTGGATTCGGAGAATTCGTCTTCCTGGAAATAGCGGTCCTTGCTCCCGGCTTTCATTGCGCCCAATGAACCCATACCCCGGTATTTTTTATAGGAGCGTCCCTGGTAAATGATGAGTTCCCCGGGGCTTTCGTCCGTTCCGGCCAATAGTGAGCCCAACATTACCGTGTTGGCGCCGGCGGCCAGGGCTTTGGTAATATCGCCGGAGAATTTGATTCCCCCGTCTGCGATAAAGGGGATTTTATCGTCGAGTGCAGCAGCGACTTCCATAACAGCGGTAATTTGAGGCATACCGGCGCCGGTGACGACGCGGGTGGTACAGATGGAGCCGGGACCGATTCCTACTTTCACCGCATCCACACCGAGGTCCAATAATTCCAGTGCTGCACGCCCGGTGGCAATATTTCCCGCCACCAGTTCCACGGAAGGATATTTTAAACGAAGGGCTTTTACGGTTTCCATGACCTTTTTCGAGTGGCCATGCGACGTATCGACGATAATCACATCGACTTTTACATCCGCCAGGGCAGCAGCGCGGTCCAATGTATCGGCAGAAGTACCGACAGCCGCACCTACACGTAATCTTCCCATTCCATCTTTAGACGCATTGGGGAATTTTTCGGCTTTTAAAATATCCTTTAGAGTAATCAAGCCCTTTAAAATGTAGTTTTCATCCACCACCGGGAGTTTTTCGATCTTTTTTTCCCGGAGTAACTGCCGGGCTTTTTCCATCGAAATGTCTTTCTCGTCGACGGTGGTGAGTTCTTTTGTAGTCATATAGTCTTTGATTTCGTGTTCCGGGTGGGATATGAAGCGGATGTCCCGGTTGGTGAGGATGCCTTTTAATTTCCCGGTTTCATCCACGATGGGCAACCCTGAAATTCCTTTTTCTCGAACCAATTGAAGGGCTTCGAAGATTTTGTTTTCGGGTTTTAAAGTAATTGGGTTGACGATTATCCCGGATTCCGAGCGTTTTACTTTTCGGACTTCGTCGGCTTGCTCCTGGATGCTCATGTTTTTGTGGATGATGGCTATTCCACCCATTTGTGCCATAGCGATGGCCATCCTGGATTCGGAAACGGTATCCATAGCGGCGGAAATTAAAGGCAGTTTCAACCGGATATTCCGGGTGAAGAGGGAAGTAATATCGACCTGGGAAGGGATCACTTCGGAATAATCCGGCACTAGAAGGACATCATCGAAGGTCAATCCTGGACCTTGAAAAAATTTATTATTGTTATTTATCGGGGATTCCGTGTTTATTTTTTTTTTTTCCGGCATAGGTTATCCACTATTATTTTCTTTTTTTATGTTTGCCCCCGGGCAATTTGGAAGTCGGTTTCGACATTTTGATCATTTTTCGATTTTTCCAATTTTCCAATTCTTCTTCCGTGACGGGTCTAAGCAAGTGGAGGATGCGGATGACTTCGTCTTCGATTCGTTCCTGCATCTCCTGGAAGAGGACAAAACTTTCTTTTTTATATTCGATTAAGGGGTCTTTCTGGGCATAGCCGCGCAGTCCGATTCCTTCTTTCAAATGATCGATATTTAATAAATGATCTTTCCATTGGGAGTCGATCTTCTGGAGCATGATATTGCGTTCTGCATCCCGGAGATTTTCGGGGCCGATGATGGCTTCCTTTTTCCCATATTCCCGTAAAAGATAATTTAAAATGGCGGAGTGCAGTTCCTCCCGGTGTAGAGTATCGTAGCCGCTGATTTCTTCTTTGATATCCACCGCGAATTGATAGAGGGTTTCTTTATGCAGTCCTTCATAGTCCCAATCTTCGGGGTCGGTTTTTTCGCTGAAATGGCGGTCGAAAATGCTTTCGAATATATCTTCGGTTAAGGTTTTGACCTGTTCTTTAAGGTCCTGTCCCATCAGGATTTTTTTTCGTTGGTCATAAACGGTTTTTCGTTGTTTATTCATCACATCGTCATATTCCAGGAGGTGTTTGCGCATGGAGAAGTTTTGGCTTTCGATTTGTTTTTGGGCATTTTCAATGGTACGGCTGACGAACCTGTTTTCAATCGGGATGCCGTCTTTCATACCGACACGAACGAGGAGTCCGCGTATGCGTTCGCTGCCCAGGATTCTCATCAGGTTATCTTCGAGAGAGATATAAAAGCGTGATGAACCGGGATCGCCTTGCCTGCCCGAACGTCCCCGGAGTTGGTTGTCGATACGGCGGGCTTCATGGCGTTCTGTTCCTAAAATATGGAGACCTCCCAATTTAATCACTTCTTCATGTTCTTTTTTTATCTGTTCTTCCGTTTCTGTTTTCAGTTGATCTAAGATGGGTGTGGGAACGGTTTCCAACGTAAAACCTTTCTTTTTTATTTTTTCAATTAAGATATAATCGGGATTCCCGCCGAGTAAGATATCGGTTCCGCGGCCGGCCATATTGGTGGCGATGGTGACGGCTCCCAACCGTCCGGCCTGGGCGACGATTTCCGCTTCGGTTTCGTGGTATTTGGCATTCAAAACCACGTGGGGAATTCGTTCTTTTTTTAAGCGTTTGCTCAGCAGTTCGGAGTTTTCGATGGAAATAGTACCCACCAGGACCGGTTGTCCCCGTTGGTTTAGATCGCGGATTTCGTTGGCGACGGCGATCCATTTTTCTTCCAGGCTGCCGTAAATCACGTCCGGGTGTTCGGTGCGAATGAGGGATCTATTGGTGGGAATTTCCACCACTTCAAGTCCGTAAATGGAGTGAAATTCCTGTGCTTCGGTGGATGCGGTACCGGTCATACCGGCCAGTTTTTTATACATACGGAACAGGTTCTGGAATGTAATAGAAGCCAGTGTTTGATACTCTTGTTCGATTTTTACGTTTTCTTTGGCTTCCAGGGCCTGGTGTAAACCGTCCGAAAATCGGCGTCCCGGCATCATACGCCCGGTGAATTCATCGACGATCACCACCTGGTTATCTTTTACCAGGTAATCCACATCGCTGGCGAAAAGAAGGTGTGCTTTCAACGATTGGTAAACCTGGTGAAGAATATCCATATTGTTGAGATCATAGAGGTTCCCCACCTGGAAAAACCGTTCGGCCTCGTTGATCCCGCTTTCGGTTAAGACAACTGTCCGGGTTTTTTGATCGAGGTCGAAATGGGTGGAATCTTTTTTTATTTTTTTTACAAATTCGTTGACACGGTAATAAAAGGCAGTGGATTCGTCGGTGGGTCCTGAAATAATCAAGGGTGTCCTGGCTTCGTCGATGAGGATGGAGTCGACTTCATCCACGATGGCAAAATTGAAATCTCGTTGGACCAGGCTTTCCCTGTCGAATTTCATATTATCCCGGAGGTAGTCGAAACCGAACTCATTGTTGGTCCCGTAGGTGACATCGCAATTATAGGCAGCTTGACGCTGTTCATCATCCAGCTCGTGTTGGATCACCCCTACCGACAGCCCGAGAAATTTGTAAATTTTTCCCATCCATTCGGAGTCGCGTTTCGCAAGGTAATCATTGACGGTGACCACATGAACTCCTTTTCCTTCCAATGCATTGAGATATACGGGGAGAGTTGCCACCAACGTTTTACCTTCACCGGTTTTCATTTCCGATATTTTCCCTTCGTGGAGGACGATACCGCCCATTAATTGTACGTCGAAGTGGCGCATATTCAGCACGCGTTTCCCAACTTCCCGGACAACGGCAAAGGCTTCCGGGAGCAATTTATCCAAATCCTCCCCTTTACCCAACCTTTCTTTTAAGCGGGGGGTATATGCCTTTAATTCTTCGTTCGACAATTTTTGCACTGTGGGTTCGAATTGATTGATCTCGTCCACAATGGGCATCAACCTTTTTAATACACGGTCGTTACTGGTTCCGATTATTTTTTTTATCAAATATTTAATCATAGTCATGTATTATATCAAAAATAGAAATTTAGGCAACGTTTTAACCGATTTTTTCCTTAATTTTAATTTTTTTCAACCTGGATTTTTTTTCTCTCCCCGGCTCTTGTTTTTTTCTTTTTTTTGTTGTAAGATTAAAAATGCTGCATAAATGGAAACAATTACCCGGTAAAAACAAGAAACGATGCATAAGGATGGGGATATTTCTTTTTTTATTAACCTGTTGTTCCGGTATCTTCCATATCCTTTTTATAATGGAAAACTCTTTTTTCCACCGTAATGGAAACGGCGAATCAAAGGCGATAGGTTGGATTAAATCGGGAAATAAGCCGGTAGTCGTCGAGAACCGGATTCAAAAGGGAGATACTATTATTACGGCTTTGAAACGGGAGAATGTCGATTATCCTTCGGCGCACCGGTTGGTTTCGGATGTAAAATCGGTTTATGATTTGAAAAAAGTCCGGACCGGTAAGAAATACACCCTTTTTTTGAATCGGGAGAAGGGGGAATTGAAGCGTTTCCGTTATGAAATCGATATCGACCGTTACCTGGAAGTTACAAAGGGTGAGGGTGACATCGGTTATAAAGGAAAGATCGTTACAGTTCCATTTCATATGCAGCGGGAGTTCATTTCCGGGGAAATCCATGTATCGTTGTTTGCCTCCATACTGGAATGTGGGGAAAAACCGGAGCTGGCGGATATTATGGCGTCGTTATACGATTACGATATCGATTTCAACCGGGATATCCAGAAAGGAGACAGTTATTCCCTGCTGGTGGAAAAAATGTTTTTAAAAGGCCGGTTCGTGCGTTATGGAAATATTTTGGCTGCGGAGTTCGTCAATAAAGGCAAAACCATCCAGGTGGTTCGTTACACGGACCCGGAAGGTGTCACGGCCTATTATCACCCGGATGGGCGTTCCGTGAAGAAAATGTTTTTGCGGTGTCCGCTCCCGTTTATGCGGTTAACTTCTTCGTATGGCAATCGTCGGCACCCGCTATTCGGCTTTTCACGCCAGCATAATGGGATCGACCTGGCTGCGCCGCCGGGAACCGCTGTACGGGCTACGGCATCCGGGATCGTTTTCCAGGCGGGTTATAATGACTCGAAAGGGCGATTTGTGTCGATCCGGCATAAAAATAATTTTGTTACTGAGTATTATCATTTATCCGGGATCGTTTCCGGCGCTAAAAGCGGCGCACGGGTAGAGCAAGGCCAACTTATCGGGTATGTCGGCAATTCGGGGTGGTCTACGGGATATCATCTCCATTATGGTGTGAGGAAGAATGGAGTTTTTATTAATCCACTCCTCTTAAAACCACCCACGATTGAACCTGTTAAAACCGTTTACATGAAAAATTTCAAAGGCTATACGTCCGATATTTTTGCCTTCGTCTCCAGTAGTAAATTATTCAAAATGCCCCAGCCTATGTCCGAAGCGATGCTTTCAGCTTCTGTAAAACCATTACTTCAGCCGATTTCTCCTTTAATCGGAAGGTAATCGCATCTTTTTTCATGGATCGCATCATTTTTAAATCAAAAAAAGTCTGTACATCTTCAAAAAAATATGGTATAATATTTAATTCGTTTGGTGGTATCGGTATGTATTCCAGGTGATGGCTATAGCAACCGCAGCCTTCAAACGAAAAAGCTAGGAGGAATAAAAAAAAATGCAAACCTACAAATTGTATGTGGGGAACTTAAACTATAAGGTAGCCCCCCAGGACGTCGAAGAGTTATTTTCTAATTATGGCCAGGTCGTGAGCGTAAAAATTGTAGAAGGAAAAGGGTTCGGTTTTGTCGAATTTTCCAACCCCGAAGATTCAGAGAATGCGAAGACCAAGTTAAATGGATATGAATTTAAGGGTCGCCCTCTCCGGGTTGCTGAAGCTCACCCTCAGAAAGAAAGAAAAGAAGGGGGATCTTTTAATCCATCGCGAGGACCTCGACGAGGCCCGGGACCAAACAGTTCGTTCAAAAGGGGAAATATGAGAACTCCCCGCCGTTCCTTCTCCTCTCATTCTGACGAATCAGAGTAATAAAAATAAACCTCCTGTTTCGCATTTAATCAGTGCGTATTTTTTTATTCGTAAATCGGCGCAGACTTTCGCCATAATATTACCAGGTATGTGAAAATCGGAAGCATGATTCTAGTTGATAGATTTTTAATCGAAATAGTATTTCCAATGTTTTTTTCGATCAACTTTTTTGAATTACTGAAAAAAAGAAGATGAAGTCTTTTTTGAGAGTTAATTTTTTTAACTTCATTTCAATCTTCCTTTTCATATTGACAATATTTTAATATTCAAGTAAAATGAATTTTAAAATTGTTAATGTGGTAATTTTTAAACAGAAGTATAATGCGAACGATTGGGTACATGCTGTGGCTTAATCCCTACCGATTGAAGTGGCTATTATTTTTAAAAGAGTATAGTGTTAAAAATATAGCTCTTTTTAAGTATTTAGCCCAAAAAAGGAGGAAAAATGAAAACCAAAAAACCCCAAAGAAGGCTAACACTTAACAAAGCGACAATCTCCAATCTAAGTGAGATTGAAATGAAAAATTCTCATGGAGGTGCATCCGTTCTAACGAATGAATGCACCAATGGGGACATTTGCACAGCTCTTCGAATTTGCACCGTCTATTTTTGTACCAATGCGGATGCGGATCGCCTCGCAGCAGTGAGAACCTACAATTGCGGAAATATTCTTGAAGCGATGCGGACGTACACCTGTGATGGTGTTTATTAGTACAATGTAAATTTGAAGCGAAAAACACGTAAGCACCAGAAGTGTTAATCTGTCCCGGAGGAGGTACCGGAAGGTACCTCCTCTTTCTTAAAAATTTTCCTGTACGTTTGAGTCGGTAATTATCTTGAGAAGGACCTTGCGGGTTCGAGGGCCGTCGAATTCGCAAAACCAGATAGCTTGCCAGGTTCCCAGGACCAATTGACCGTTGTCGATAATCAGTGTTTCGGAAGCGGAAAAGAGGCTGGACATGATATGTGCCGGCGAATTTCCTTCCATATGCCCGAAGTAGGGTTCATGGGGGATTTTTCGACGGATGAATTCTGTAATATCTTCGGTGACTGCAGGGTCTGCATTTTCGTTGATGGTAATTCCTGCAGTTGTATGGGGAGTATAGACCAGGGCGATTCCATCTTTTACCTGTTGTTCGGATATGATCCGTTTAATTTCCCGGGTGATGTCGATAAATTCGACTCCCCGTGTGGTTGTCACGTTAATGGTTTTATAACCGTTCATTTTTACTCCTTTTTGTTAAAGAATCGAAGACCAGGGGGCACTTCGCGTAGTTTTGCAGCATTGCGATAGAATTCCAAATGCTAACGGATCCAGGCAATACCGGAAACATAACGCGATCTCCAGTCACATGCCATCTTGCGGCTTCATTGATGGTCCTTTTTTCATATGTTTATATTTTAAAAGCGATTCGTATGCATGTCAAGCGTTGTAGATTGTATTTTTCTCGACTACTATGATACTACCGCTCTGTCCATTTCAGTTCCCCACCGCATCAGTTCTCATTTTGAAAAGCTGCCATCGAAAAAAAAGAAGCCGCCGAGAAAATCGCAACAAAACCGGGTTTCGAATCGCCATCCCCACGGCTTTTTACAGGGAAAACCCAGGATGAAACGTCATCGCCGGGCCTTTTGAATGAAAAAACAGGGTTATTTTAAGGAAAATCAGGGCTCGGAATTCCGACGTTGAATCTAAAACATTGAACGACGAATGTTAAACATTCAATTAGAGGGAAAAAGAAGCCAAACATGGCCTTCAAATAAGCATTTTCCCCGAAATATACCCTGGCGCAGCGGTTAAAGACCTTGACGCCCCGGGACAACGGTCGATTCACACTGTAGAAACTCCCAGCGATGCAGGGAGAGGCTCAAAACGAGTCCCTAGTTCCCTCGCTTTCCCAGGTCTTTAAACCGTTTGATCCACTCTTAAAATATCGGTCCCCGCATTCGTCCCCCGTATTCCCTCCCGCATCCACGATAAACCCAAATTCTTTAATGCTTATAATCAAAAGCTTTTGGAAGTCCAGAAACCTTTTCTCGAAAAGGTTTCTGGCAGTCGAAGGCAAATCAGGCGGTGGATTTAGGCACCCCATGATTCGCCATCCGTTTTTTAGGACGCAGTGGGGGAGCTTACACAAAAAAGTGTATAAGCCTTCAGTCCAATAATTCAATCCTACCAGGTAACACTCCTTCTCGCCTAACACAAAAATTCCCCGCCGGGAGATTTATTATTTCCCGTTAGGAAATTTTTATTGCATACCGGGAAATTTTTATTGCATACCAAGAAATTAATATTGCACAACAGGAAACTTTTATTGCATGTCGAGAAACTTT
>Ga0105104_10000990_pt1 | contig 22025 bp, 17 predicted proteins | sample PPLLaktember2015_3_FD_87034 | JGI IMG/M metagenome (GOLD analysis project Ga0105104, IMG submission 87034) | Freshwater sediment microbial communities from Prairie Pothole Lake near Jamestown, North Dakota, USA - PPLs Lake P7 Core (6) Depth... | ecosystem: Environmental > Aquatic > Freshwater >... | reverse complement strand
GCCCGGACCCGTCGACGCCGGAGGGCGCCCTGGCCGGAGTGGCTCCGCCGGTCGCCGCGGCCGAGATCCCTCCGGTCGAGGCTCCCGCGGCGGCCCCGGCGACCGTCCCGGAGACGGCGTCCCCCCGCCCCCCGCCCCCGGCCGCCCCGGGCGACTTCCCCTTCCTCTCGCCCGCGCTCGCAGACGGGGGCTCGCCCACGTCCGAGCTGGAAGCCGTCGACCGCGCCGCCGCGCCGGGGACGGCGCGGTCCGGGCGCCGGGCGTGGCCCTGGGCGCTCCTGGCCATCGTGGCGCTCGGGGCCGCGAGCGCCGCCTGGGTTCTGGTCCAGCAGCAGCCGCCCTCGACCGGGCGGGTGGTGCTCGACGTGAGCCCCCCCGAGGCCCGCGGACGGGTGCGGCTCACGGTGGGCGGCGCGGATCTCGGCGTCCCCACCCACTGGCCGGTGGTCCAGAGCGTCCGCTCGGGGAAGGTGGAGATCCTCGCCTCGGCGGACGGGTTCAAGCCTGCCCTGGTGGAGGCCACCATCGGCCGGGGGAACGCGCCCACCTCGGTGCTGGTGGCGCTGCAGCGTGCGGCGACGGTGGCCCGCTTCACGGTTCTCCCCGAGCCGGACGACGCCGAGGTGCGGCTCGACGGTCAGGTGGTGAAGCGCTCCGGCACGCGCGGCTCGTTCGTGGGCGAGCTGGTCCCCGGCCAGGAGCACACCCTGCAGATCCGCCGCGCTGGATACCGGCCGGTGGACACGAAGGTGAGCGCCCGGAGCGCGGAGGAGCCGGTCGAGCTGCGCACCGCGCTCGAGCCGCTCGAGTTCGGGCTCCAGGTCTCGTCGACGCCGCCAGGCGCGGTGGTGTTCAGCGGAGAGCGCCTGCTGGGCGTCACGCCGCTCTCCACCCGGGTTCCGGCGACGGCCTCGGCGCTCACCTTCCGCAAGCGCTGCTTCGAGACCGCCCAAGTGCCGCTCCGGCTCCCCGAGCAGCCGGGCCCCCGGGTCCCGGTCCGTGCGGCGCTGCGCAAGGTGCCCGGCTGCCGCTGAGCTGACGGTCGAGCCCGCGGCGAACGCCGACCTCCACCACGAGGGCGACCCGACCGGCGCCGATGGTCGGCTCTTCCGATCCCTTCACGGCTCGGCTCCCGTTAAGCTCGCCGCCCCATGGCTTCCCGCACCCGCAAGGGCTCTGACCCGCTGGCCGACCTGCCGCCCTGGGCGCGGAAGCTGGCCCAGGCGTATTACACCAAGACGGTCAGCACCTTCCTGCTCCACGGAGCGGTGCGGGATCTCCAGCCGCTCGGACCCGCGGACGACCGCTCCTACGGCCCGCTGAAGCAGTTCCTCACCGACGAGCTCTTCGGTGGCCGCAGCCACGTGCTCCACTACGACCGCTCCAGCGGGATCCGGGCCGCCACCCCCGACTCGCAGAAGGATTTCACCCGGAGCCTCTCCGCGTACGACACCCTCTACGGGACCGAGTACGCCAAGGTCCTCCCCCGGGACCCGGGCCGGGCGCTGCAGATCCTCGAGAACTACCTCCGGATGCGGCTGTCCGACGGGCAGTCGCTCGCGCTGATCATCGATTTCGCCGAGACCATCGCCCCCGGCGGAGAGATGGGCAGCCTCTCGGCCGAGGACCGGTTCGTGCTGGCGACGCTGGTGAAGTGGGCGAGCGATCCCCAGTTCCTCGCCGGGGACCTGTCCATCGTTCTCCTGGTGGAGAACCTGGCGGAGATCTCCGGCCGGCTGTCGCGCAACCCCTACGTCGCCAGCATCGAGCTGCCGCTCCCCAACGAGGAGGAGCGGCAGGACTTCGTCCAGGTCAAGCTCCAGGGCAAGCGGCTGGCCTCCGTCTCGGAGATCCCCGCCCCGGCGCTGGCCAAGATGAGCGCCGGGCTCTCGCGCATCAACCTGGACCGCATCCTCACCGAGGCGACGGAGCGCGAGGTGCGGATCACCCCCGAGCTCCTGAAGGAGAAGAAGAAGGAGATCATCCAAGCCGAGTGCCACGGCCTGCTCGAGTTCATCGAGCCGGTCCACACCCTCGACTCGGTGGCCGGGCACGGGCGGGCCAAGGAGATGCTCCGGCAGGCGGCGGCGGCGCTGAAGAAGGGGCGCATCGAGGTGCTCCCCATGGGGTACTTGATCAGCGGCCCGGTCGGCACGGGGAAGACGTTCCTCGCCACCTGCTTTGCAGGGGAGATCGGCATCCCCTGCGTGAAGTTCCTCAACTTCCGCAGCCAGTGGCAGGGGGTCACCGAGGCGAATCTGGAGAAGATCTTTAATCTCCTCAAGGCGCTGTGGCCGGTGGCGGTGATGGTGGACGAGGCGGACGCGTTCCTCGGCAACCGCGAGGCCTCGGGCGACTCGGGCACCTCGAGCCGGGTGTTCGCCTCCATCGCCTCGTTCATGGGCAACACCGAGTACCGGGGGAAGATCGTCTGGTTCCTCCTCACCGCCCGGCCGGACCTGCTTCCCGTGGACCTCAAGCGGCAGGGGCGCGCGGAGGAGCACCTCGCGCTCTTCTATCCCCAGAGCGACGCCGAGCGGGACGAGCTGGCCCGCGTCGTGGCGAAGAAGGTGAGGGTGCCACACCTCCCCTCGTTCGCGTCGCTGCTCCCCAAGGGCACCCAGATGTCGGGGGCGGACATCGAGGCGGTGCTGGTCCGCGCCAAGTTCCGGGCGCTGGCCGCCGGACGCGAGGAGCCGACCGAGGAGGACGTGCGGACGGTGGTCGCGGATTTCGTGCCCCCCAGCTACCCGCTGGAGATCGAGCTGCAGAACCTCGCCGCAGTGCAGGAGTGCACCAGCCGCGAGCTGCTCCCCGACGTCTACCGGACGATGGAGCGGGACAGCATCACCCGGCGGATCCGGGAGCTGAAGCTCCTCCTCGAGGAGCGCTGAGGGGGGCGCGCTGCGGGGCTCGCTGGAGGGACGGATGACGGATCGACTGCCCCTGACCCCGGACGAGTTCCGGGCCCTCGCCGACCGGGTGGTGGAGCTCGCGGCCGGCCTTCTCGCGGAGCTTCCCCGGGCGAGGGCCTTTCCCGAGACCTCCGGCGCCGAGGTGAGCGCCGCGTTCGACGCCCCGCTCCCCGAGGAGGGCCTGGGCCCCACGGCGCTGGATGACCTGAGCCGGGTCGTCGCCCTCTCGCGCCCGCCGGGCCCGCGCTTCTTCGGCTACGTCCTCGGCTCGGGTGAGCCGGTCGCGGCGCTGGCCGACCTGCTGGCCAGCGTGCTGAACCAGAACGTCACGCCTGGCGGTCGGCGCCGGCGGCGGTCACCGTCGAGCGGGTGGTGGTGCGCTGGCTGGCGGAGGCCATCGGCTGCCCGGGTTTCGTGGGGAGCCTCACCGGAGGCGGTTCGTCGGCGAACCTGATGGCCCTGGCCATGGCCCGCGAGGCGCGCACACCGGCCAACGCCCAGGGGGTCATGCCGGGTGGGGTGGTCTACGCCTCCTCCGAGGTGCACATGTCCATTCCCCGGGCCGCCGCGCTGCTCGGCCTCGGCCACGCGGCGGTGCGCCAGGTTCAGGTGGACGAGGCGTTCCGGATGGACTTCGCGGCGCTCGAGCATGCGGTGCTCGAGGATCTCGCCGCAGGCCGGCGACCGATCGCCGTGGTGGCCAGCGCCGGGACGGTGAACACCGGCGCGATCGACCCGCTCCTCCCCATCGCCGCGGTGGCGCGGCGTCACGGGCTGTGGATGCACGTCGACGGGGCGTACGGCGCGCTGGCGGCGCTCGCCATCCCCGAGGCCTTCGAGGGGATGAGGCTCGCCGACTCCATCTCCCTCGACGCCCACAAGTGGCTGTACCAGCCGCTCGACTGTGGATGCCTGCTCTACCGAGACGCCCGGGCAGCGCAGGCGGCGTTCTCGCACACCGGCGACTACACCCGGTCGCTGCTCCAGGACCCGGTAGAGCGATTCGCCTTCTTCGAGGAGTCGCTCGAGCTGTCGCGTCGCTTCCGCGCCCTCAAGCCCTGGCTCTCGCTGCGCTACCACGGGGTGCGTGCGTACCGGGACTCCATCCGGGCCGACCTCGCGCTGGCCCGCCATCTCGCCGCTTCGGTCGACGCCCGCCCGGAGCTGGAGCGACTCGCCCCCGTCTCGCTCAGCGCGGTCTGCTTCCGTCACCGCGGCGACGGCCGGTGCACCGACGCCGAGCTGGACCGGCTGAACCAGGAGCTGCTGCTCCGGGTGGTGCGCCGGGGGCGGGTCTACCTCTCCAATGCCACGGTGCGCGGTCGCTTCGCGCTCCGGGCGTGCCTGGTCAACCACCGGAGCACCGAGTCCGACGTCGACGCCATCGTGACCGAGGTGCTCGCCGCGGCAGGGGACTGAGGGAGCACGCCCTCAGCCTCCGGTCGCGGAGCGTGATGGCCGGGGTGGGGGGAAGAACTTCTCCAGCTCCGGGACCTCGCGCGTCCTCTGTGTCACGCAGAGGTCGAGCTTCTCCAGGGCCAGCGCGAACCGCCGCGGCCCGCCGAGGATGCTCTTCGCCCGGGGCCCGAACACCCGCTCCGACTCCGCCCGCTCGTCCGCGCTGCACGACAGACCCGCCAGCGCGAGGAAGCGGGACAGCCCGCCCCGGGGCATGAGGGTCACCAGGGTGTCCCAGGTGCGATCGACCCCGGTGAGCATCCGCGAGCGGCCGATCGCCGAGTCCGCCGGGGGGGCCACCTCCTTCCACCTTCCGCCGACCAGCAGCTTGGAGATCTCCCTGGGGTTCAGCCGCCCGGAGGTGGCGAGGGCCACGTTGTCGTCGAGCAGCTCGGGAACGCGGGTGCTGGCCAGGCCTTCCAGGAGCCAGTCGCGGCTGTCGACGTCCGCGGTGCGGTCCAGCCGCTGGGTGAATGCCTGGTGGAGGTCACGGCCACCGAGCTGGCTCGCGGTGGTGAGCACGGCGGAGCGCACCTCCGGGGCCACTGAGCGCGGCTGTGACAGCCAGGCCTCGGTGAGGCTCCGGGCCTCGGCGATCAACACCGGATCCTCGCCGCGCCGGGCGACGAACCCGGCGAGCGAGGGCCGGACCAGCTGCACCTCGTCGTCCTCGGCGGGCTTCGGCCGGAACCCCAGCGCCCGGGCGTGCGGCCCGAACACCTTCCGGACCCAGGCCGCGTACGCCGGACCGAGCCGGCCCGAGAGGAAGTCCTCGCGGACGGTGGCCAGCCTGATCGCTGCCTCCAGGACGTGGTGCTCCCGGCTCCCCGCGTGGCGCGCGGCGAGCTGCAGTCCCTCGGACCGGGGGATGACGCCTCCGCGCACCAGCGCGTCGGTGTCGCCGAGCAGCCCCACCCGCTCGGCGTCGCTCAGCTTCCCCGAACGGGCGAGACGCGCCCGCCAGGCCGGGTCGAGCTGCAGGCGGTAATAGCCCGCGTATCCGGCATTGGGCAGGACCCAGTCGGGACAGGAGCGCTCCTCGAGCTTCACCTCGACCCGGGGCGCGTCGAGCATCACGCAGCGGCTCTGCTCCTTCCCCCGGGTGCTCCAGCGGGTGCACACCGGGATCTGCCACAGTCCGGCGCCATCGCCGGTGGAGCCCGCCGGCAGCCAGCGATCCTGGGCCAGCTCCAGGGTCGCGCCTCCCGCGCCGCAGCGCACGCTGGCCTGCACCCGCGGCACGCCCGGGTGATCGAGGAAGGCGTCGAAGGCCGGCGCCACGTCGCGGCCTGAGGCCTCGGAGATGGCGGCCAGGAAGTCCCGGGCGGTGGCGTTGCCGTCGGCGTGCACTTGGAGGTACCGCTGGATTCCACGGCGGAAGGTCTCCGCCCCGACCCACTGCTCGAACATCCGGAGCACCGATGCGCCCTTCTGGTAGGTGATGGAGTCGAAGGCGTTCTTCACGTCGTCGTAGGTGTGGACCGGCTGTCGGATGACGCGGGCGCTGACCAGCGCGTCGGCCTCGGCCGCCTCGTTCCGCTGCTCCACCCGCTCCGCGGCGATTCCCCAGGCCGGGGCCCAGCGCTCGATCACCTTCGTCTCCATCCAGGTGGCGAAGGCCTCGTTGAGCCAGATGTCGTCCCACCAGGCGGCGGTCACCAGGTCTCCGAACCACTGGTGGGCGAACTCATGTGCCGCGACCTTCGCGTACGCGCGGCGCCGCTCGACGCGGTCCTGCTCGGGCCGGGTGAGCACCAGGGTCTCGCGGAAGGTGACCAGGCCCACGTTCTCCATCGCCCCGAACTGGACGGTGAAGGGGATGGCCAGCACGTCCAGCTTCTCGTAGGGATAGGCGATGCCGAAGTAGTCCTCGAGCCCTTCGAGGATCTCCGGCGTCACCCGGGCCGCCCACGCCGCCTCGTGAGCGCGACCCCGCGGGGCGACGATGCGCACCGGCACGCGCTTCCTGCCCGCGGCGCGCGCCTCCTTGACCTCGAAGGGCCCGACCCCGAAGGCCACCAGGTACGACGGCAGCGGCCGGCTCTGGCGGAACCGGACCTCCTTCATCCCCTCGCCGGCAGGCGTCTCGGTGGCGACCGGGGTGTTGGAGACCGCGGTGAGATCCACCGGGACGCGGAGGGAGAGCTCCCACGGAATCTTCGCCGCGGGCTCGTCGACGCACGGGAAGGCCCGGCGCGCGTCGGTCTGCTCGAACTGGGTGAAGGCATACCAGTCGCCACCGCTCTGCTGGCGGAAGATGCCGGAGTCCTCCTGGGTGAACTGGGTTCCCCGGAACTCCAGCCGGAGCGTCACCGGGCCCGCCGGGAGCGCCCGCGGGAAGCGCAGAGCCATCCGCTCGTCTTGACGCACCACCGGCTCGGCCCGCACCTCCTCGGTGCCCACCCGCGCCGCCGCTGCGCCGACCTCCAGGGCATCGGCGTTCAGCCACACCACGTCCGTCGCCGAGTCGAGCGTCCCGTCGATCTCCGTCCGTCCGGAGAAGCCGGGCGCCGACGGGATGACGGTGAGCCACACCCGCTGGGCCGCGGGGCGGAAGGTTCTCGGGAGCCGGATGCCCTCGGGCGCGGCCGGCGCGGGGGCCGGAGGCGGGGCAGCCGTGAGCTGCGGGGTGGACGGACGGGGCGCGGCGGGCCGGTCGGCAGCACAGCCCACGAGCACCAGCAGCGAGACGAGGACGGGAAGGCGGACGGTCATGAAGGCCGCGCACTGTGGCACGACCTGATGCGCGTGCAACGGTCGCGACCGACGTCAGTCCGGCGGTCCACCCACCCGGAGGCTCAGCCCCGGACGCAGCGAGCGGGCGTGCCGGATACGGTTCCAGCGCTTCAGGTCGTCCACGCTGACCCCGTACTGCTGCGCCACGCTCCACAGCGTCTCGCCCTCGGCGACCTGGTGGATTCCGGGCTTGCCTGCAGGCGCCGGAGCGGCCGCGGTGGTCTTCGCCGGTTGCACAACGGTTGCAGAAACATCGGCCTTGGCCAGGACCGCCGCGGGCGTCACCTCGATGGGCCCGGCCGCGGGTCCGGGCCAGACGGTGAGCACGGTGCCGACCTGGAGCCCCTTCCGCGCCTTCTTCCCCAGGTTGTTCCAGGTCTGGATCTGCTCCACCGAGACGTTGAAGCGCTGGGCGATGGTCCACAGCGAGTCACCCGACTGAACGCCGTACTGGACGCGCGTCTTGCCGTCGACCACCTCGCTCTTGACCGTCCCCTGCGCCAGCGCCCGAGCACGGCCGGTGCGGGTCCCGGCCGGCACCTCCTCGTCCGGCGCGGGCGCCACGTAGCCCTGGGCGCGGGCCCGCGCAACCTGCCGCTCGAGACCGTGTCCGCCCTCCGCCAGAGCGCGCGCCGACGGCACGGGGATGGCGAGCTCGCTGTTGATCCGCAGCGTCTTCGCGCTCCGCAGCCGGTTGAACTGGAGGATGGCCTCGGGCGCCGAGCGGTACTGCAGGGCGATGCGCGAGAGCGTGTCCCCCTTGCGCACGTGGTGGATGCGATAGGTGAGCCGCTCCGAGGCGGGGATGCGGGCCAGGGCGGCGACCACCGTGTCCTTCGTCCCGCTGGGCACCTTGACCAGGTAGGGGCGGGCCGCGGATGCCGGCGGGGTGCACCAGCGGCGCAATTCGGGGTTCAGATCGTGGATCCGCTCGGTGGTGGTCCCCGCTGCGCGGGCGAGCACGTCGAGGTCCGTCGGCTCGACGACCGGCACCTCGTCGAACTCGAGGGGCTGCTGAAAGTCGAACTCGTCCTCGCTGAAACCGAAGGCGCGGGGGTGCTTGGCCACCAGGGCGCAGGCGATGAGCTTCGGCACGTAGTGCTTGGTCTCCTTCGCCAGGCCCTTGCCGTCGCTGATGGCCCAGAAATCGCGGGTCCCGCGCCGCTCCACCATGCGCCGGAGCTTCTCGCCGCCGGCGTTGTAGCCGGCCCAGGCGAGGTACCAGTGGCCGAGCGCCCCGTGCAGCTCGTTGAGGTACCTGCCTGCGGCAACGGTGGCCTTCAAGGGGTCGCGGCGCTCGTCCACCCAGAAGTCCTGCCGCAGCCCGAAGCGGCGACCGGTGGTGGCAATGAACTGCCAGGGACCTGCGGCACGCGCCCAGGAGGTTGCGCCGGGCGAGAAGCCGCTCTCGATCATCGCGAGATAGACGGTGTCCCGCGGGAGCCCGCCTCGCTCGAGCAGCGGGGTCATCAGGGGGATGTACCGGGTCGAGCGCGACATCCACTTCCGGAACCATTTCCGGCCGGGGCCCTGGAAGAACTGGATGTACTGCGCCACCTGCGGCTGCATCTCCACCGGGATGTCGTACTGCGGCGCGACCGCGCCCACGTCGAAGGTGGAGAGGTCGGTGATCAGCCCCAGATCGACCACCGGCTCCTCGCCGGAGAGCACCTCGGCGCCGTCCTCCAGACGCGCCCGGAGCGGGCTGGCGGTGCCCAGCGCCCGGACCGAACGCAGCACCTCGGGGCTGGGCTTCGCCGCCGGGTCCAGGACCGCGTCCTCGAGGGCGCGCATCTCCTCCAGCTCCTCGGAGGCGGGGTCGTCGTCGTCGTCGGGGGTGGCCGCGGATGCGCCGACCTGCGCCGGTACGCGTGGCGGGGCGGTGGGCGACGCCTCGGAGACGGGCGTGGCGGCGGCACTGCTCAGGAGGAGGAGGAGGAAGGCGAGCGACAACGAGTCTTCGATGCTAGGCGGCCCGCCAACGGTGGGTCAACGCCGCGTCGTGGTGCTGTTGCCGGCTCCGTGGCCCGGTCCCAGCACCCGCGGGAGGTAGGTCGCGTAATCGAAGTGGATGCTGTTCTCGGGGGTGTGACATCCCACACACACGCTCGGCCCCGGCCTGGGTCGCACTACGGACTTCCTGGTCCGGTCCGCGACGTGCACCGAGCCCGGCCCGTGGCAGTTCTCGCACCCGACGTTCTTCCGGTCCTCCACCTGATCTACCCGGCACACCCCGCCGGCCTGCTGGAAACCGATGACGTGGCAGGCCACGCAGTCCAGGCGGTACTGCTTCTGCACCGACTCGAGCGTGGCGTAGGCCTTCGCGTGGCCGGTCTTCTCGTACACCGCGAAGGGATCGGGATGGCAGCTCCGGCACGCCTCGTTGCCCACATAGGCGGGCTCCCCCCTGGCCGGGGGAGGGCAGGGCTCGCCGTGCTCCTTCGCCCAGGCAAGGTTCAGCTGGGACACGTCGCGATCGTAGTCGGCGATGATCTTCTGGACGCTCGGGTCCTCGGGCAGGACCGCCTCGACCGCAACGAAGCGGACGGCGAAGGTCCCCGGCTGGAGCGCCGTGGCCTGTGCCTGGGCGGCGAGCTGCTCGCGGCGCTGGACCAGCTCGTGCAGCCGCGCGTCGAGCAGCCGCTTGCGCTCGGCGGACAGACCGGGCGTTCCCAGCTCGCGCTTGAGCAGCTCGAGGCGCTGGCCCGCGGCGCTGAACTCCCGCTCGATGTCCCCCTGGCCGCGGGCGAGCTGGAGCGTGCCGCCCTCTGGGCCGGGGCTCACGTCCACCCGCAGGACGGATCGGCCGCGGCTCTGCACCTGCGCCACCGGCACCGGGCCCCGGAGCAGCCGGCCGTCCTCCCACTCCGCCCCGACCGTCTCCGGGGCCTGGGCGGCCACCGCCAGGTCCATGCCGGTTGCTCGCTGGGCTTCGGCCGGTGCACCGCCGAAGAGGCCCACGACGAAGCGGGCTCCACCGCTCCTGACCTTCGCCGCGCCCGCGCTCAGCTCGGCGGCGGTGGTGCCGGACACCAGGCCCAGCTTCCACTGGCCGGCCTCGAGCAGGCGTGTCTCTCCGGCCTTCAGCTCGGGAAGCCGGAGAGAGCGGCGAAAGTCGGGTCCGAGAGCATCGTCGAGCGGGCCGGTGAACTGCGCGGAGAGCCCCATCGCGCGGTACGAGTCGGCGATGGCCTGGGCGCGCCGCCGCTCGCCCACCGCCTCGTCGGCGCCGAATGCCTTCCGCTCGAAGAACGCGTCGCCGGCATCCACGAAGAGCGCCGGGATGCCCGAGCCGCGCGTCTTGGCGATGATGGCCGCCGTCTTCGACAGGCCCCCACGCATCGCCTCGCTGCAGCCGCAGGGGGCAATCTGACCGCGCACGTCGGCGGTGACGAAGACGGCGAAGAGCGTCGAGGTCGGCGATCCGCCGGCGGCCGATGGCGGAGCGCCTCCCGGACTGCCGCGGGTACAGGCCGCGAGCAGTGTGGCTGCAATGAGGACCGAGCGGTGCTGCAAAGTTCCGTCCGCGGAAGGACGGCCCCCTCTACCATCCCGGCCCGGAGCCACGCGAGTCGTTGACAGACCGCCGATGGAATTGGTTTGAGCGGGGCGCTTGCCCCCGCCCCCCGCAGATCTGATGAAGCTGCCGCTCGAGGAGCTGCTCTATCTCCGTCTCGGAGAGTTCCTCGACCAGCTGCACGGCCGGCGGGTTCCCGAGCTGTACCGCGTGCTCCTGGACCAGGTGGACCGGGCGGTGCTCCGTCAGGCGCTGGAGCGCAGCGACGGACAGCTCACCGCGGCGGCGTCCTTCCTCGGCGTGGACCGGAACACCCTGGCCCGCAAGGTGAAGCGGCTGAAGGTCCGCGGCCGGACCTGACCCTTGCTTGCCCTCGCGGCCGATCTCTGCGTCGCTCGTGGGTCACGGACCCCGAGCCCCGCTCCTTGACCTCGTCCGCGACCGCGGCGCAATCATCCGACCCACCACTGAGGTCTCCGCCCTGAGACCACCCCGCCCCTGGTCCCGAGGGACCGGCGTGGGCATGGTGTGAGGCTGCTCATGATGCGATCGCTTGCTCTCACCCTCGTCTCGGCGCTCCTGCTGCTCGCCGTCCCTGCCCGCGCGCTGAACGACGCGCTCGGCCCGGTTCCGCCGGAGGTGGACCGGAGCTCACCCCTGTCCACGGTGCAGGGGTTCCAGACCGCCGCCCACCACAGCGACTACGAGCTCGCAGCCCACTACCTGGCGCTGGACTGGATTCACCGCGACAAGCAGAAGCTCGAGGGCCCCCGGCTGGCTCGCCGCCTTCGCTTCGTGCTCGACCGGAAGCTGTTCCTCGATCTCGGGGCGATCAGCAAGGAACCGCAGGGGGATCCGGCCAGGCCCGGGTACGACCAGCTCGGCACCATCCCGCTGGAGAAGCAGGCCGTTCCCGTCCGGGTGAGCAGGTACGAGGTCGACGGCAAGCCGGAGTGGGTCTTCAGCTCCATCACCGTCCGCGCCATCGACGCGCTCTACGACGCTTACGGTCCCCCGCTCGCGGAGGTGCTCCCCGAGGTGCTCTTCACCCGGGCGGTGGGAGGGCTCGAGCTCTGGCAGTGGCTCGGGCTCTTCCTGGCCTTCGCCGGCGCGCTGCTGGGCGGGTGGCTCCTGGAGCACCTGGGGCTGCTGTTGCTCGGGCCCATCGGCCGCATGACCCGGGTGACCTGGGACGACCAGATGGGGCAGGCCGCGCGCGGGCCGCTCCGGCTGCCGATCTGGGCGCTGGTACTCAGCATCGCCACGCCGCCCCTCCTGCTCCCACCGGTGTGGGCCCACGGCATCAGCGTGCTCGACCGGTCGCTGCTGGTCATCTCCGCGGCGTGGTTCGCCCTGCGCTTCCTCGACCTCGCCTCGGGCATGGTGGAGAGCCGGGTGGCGAGGGTCCACGAGAACGTGGCCAACGCCCGCGCCGTGCGCACCCAGCTGGAGGTGCTCCGCCGGGTGCTGGCGATCGTGATCTGGATCCTCGCCACCGCGGCACTGCTGATGCAGTTCACCGTGGTGCGCACGGTGGGCGTCTCCCTCCTCGCCTCGGCCGGCGTGGCGGGGGTGGTGCTCGGCCTCGCGGCCCAGAAGTCCATCGGGGCATTGCTGGGGGGGATCCAGCTCTCCATCACCCAGCCCATCCGCATCGGGGACCAGGTGATCGTCCAAAGTGAGAACGGGACGGTGGAGGAGATCAGCCTGACCTACGTGGTGGTGCGCACCTGGGACCTGCGCCGGCTGCTGGTCCCGGTGACCCAGTTCCTGGAGCAGCCTTTCCAGAACTGGAGCAAGGGCGGGGTGGAGATGCACGGCACCATCATCCTCCCGGTGGGCTGGACCACCGACATCGAGGCGGTCCGCAAGGAACTGGCCCGGGTGCTCGCGACCGAGGCCAAGGATCTGTGGGACGGGAAGCTGGCCAAGGTCCAGGTGGTGGACGCCGCCGAGAACTCGATGCAGCTCCGGGTGCTGCTCGGGGGCTTCGTCGACACCTTGTTCGACCTCCGCTGTCTCGTCCGCGAGCGCCTCATCGCCTTCGTTCACCAGACGCCGGAGTGGCTGCCCCGCCAGCGGATGGAGCACGACGGAACCGCCCACGCAGCAGCCCCGCCTCCCTCGACGCCCCCGCCGAAGGCCTGAGCCGGCAAGCAGCTCCTCGGGGGCGCCGGGTCGGCGCTGGCCCGGCGTGCGCGGCTGACCCACCCTGGGTTGCTTCCCGGGACGGGGTGGTGCGGTGCATCGCCATGGAATGTCTGGGGTTCGCGGGCCGGGAGCGGTTGGCCCGGGACGTGAAGGAACCCTCGGTCATGAAGCCGTCCCCTCACACCAACGCCGTCGTTCAGGCTCTGGTCGCTTGCCGCGCCCGCCGCGAGCTGAAGGGCACCCAGCGCGACACTCCCGAGGAGCGCCAGGCGATGAAGGCCCAGCTCTGGGCCCGCCTCGATGCCCGGCTCTCCAGCTGGGACCCGAGCTCCCAGACGATGGCGCAGTGGGCGCTCCACGTGCTCAGCGCCCCGAGCGAGCCGACGCAGCAGGTCGCCTAGACACTGCGCCGGGCAGCATCGGCGCTGCCGGCGGTCCCCTCCGGCTGGGTGTCGATGCGGCGCCGCAACAGCGCCCTCGCGTTGCACCACCGGCGCCCACGTTTCGAATCATGAAGGCATGAGGCTCATGCGTCCTCCGCCGGAATAACCGGGTGGGGGGCCGTGGGTTACCCGGGGCGAAGGAGTCGCCCCATGCCGACCGCCGTTCCATCGGATGCCGAGACCCCGCAGCCCGCGAAGCGCGAGCGGCGTGTCCTCGCCCTCGCGGTGGGAGTCTGGTGGGTTCAACGGCTGCTCCAGGCGGCCAAGCCGCGACGACCCGGCGTGCTCCCCCGCGACGAGGACGGCGAGCTGCACGCCCCCGTTCCGGCCGGTCGCTGACCCGTCGACTGGCGTCAGCGCTCGCAACGCTCCTCGGGCCAGGGTTCCTCGGTCGCCGGACATGGCCGGAGATGTCTCGAGCGACGTTCGCCCGGGAGAGATTCCGTGCGATTGTGGATCCGCCATGCCGGTGCGAGAGGGCGACATCCTGGACGGGCGGTTCGAGCTCGGGCGGGTGGCGGCGAGCGGAGGGATGGGCGTCGTCTTCCGGGGCCTGGACCGGCAGACCGGCGCGCTGGTCGCGGTGAAGACCCTCCGGGACACCGAGGGAGCCGAGCGGTTTCGCCGCGAGGTCCAGGTGCTCTCCCGCCTCCGGCATCCCGGGATCGTCGCTTACCTGGGCCACGGCCTGGCCGGGGGCGAGATGTACCTGGTCATGGAGTGGCTGGAGGGCGAGGACCTCGCCAACCGGCTGGCGGGGGCCGACGTGAGCGTGGAGGAGGCGCTGAGCGTGGGTGTGCAGATCGCCTCGGCGCTGGCCGCCGCCCATGCGCAGGGCATCGTTCACCGCGACATCAAGCCGTCGAACGTGTTCCTCGCCGACTTCCGGCTCGACCGGCTCAAGCTCCTCGACTACGGCATCGCGCGGCACGGCGGCGCCGCGACCCTGACCGAGCTCGGAACCGTGCTGGGGACGCCGGCGTTCATGTCACCCGAGCAGGCGCGGGGCGACCGGGACATCGACGCCCGGGCGGACGTCTACGCCTTGGGGGCGCTCCTGTTCCGGTGCCTGACCGGGCGTGCCCCCTTCGAGGCCGAGGGGCGCGAGGCGCTGCTCTCTGCGGTGCTGCACCGGCCGGCTCCCCGGGTGAGTGACCTCACGCCGGTGCCGCGGACGCTCGATGAACTCGTGGCACGGATGCTGGACAAGGATCCCCGCCGGCGACCGGCGGACGGCAGGGCCGCGCTGGCCGAGCTGTCCGCGGTCGGATCCGGAGCCGGGCACGCGCTGGCAGTCTCCGCCCTGGCGAGCACCCTCATCCAGGGCCCTCCCCAGTCGATCACTGCCATCCGCCCGGTGCTCTCCTCCGTCGCGGTGCTCCCGTTCCTCGACATGAGCGCCGGGCGCGATCAGGACTACCTCTGCGAGGGCATTGCCGAGGAGCTGATCAACACCCTCACTCCGTTGCCCGGCCTCCGGGTCGCCGCGCGGAGCTCCTCCTTCGCTCTTCGCTCGTCGGAGTCCGATGCACGGAGCATCGGCCGCCTGCTGGGCGTGGACGCGGTCCTCGAGGGCGGGGTCCGGAAGTCGGGAGACCGGCTCCGCATCACCGTGCAGCTGGTGGACGTGGCCGACGCTTCCCCTCGCTGGTCGCACCGGTTCGACGGCACGGCCGAGCAGGTCTTCGAGATCCAGGACCAGATCGCCGAGAGCGTCGCCACCGCGCTCCGGGGGATGCTGAGCAACGAGGAGCGCGATGCGCTGCGCCGCCCGGGCACGCGGATGGAGGCGTACGAGCACTTCCTCCGCGGCCGGCAGCTCCTGCACCAGCGGACCCTCGTCTCCTCCGGGGCTGCGGAGCGCGCGTTCCAGCAGGCGATCGAGATCGACCCCGACTACGCGCCGGCGTATGCCGGACTGACGCAGGTCTACGCGTTCTCCGTGGAGTGGATGGGCGGTGGACAGGACGTCCAGGCCGCGGCCGACCGCGCCAGCCGGCGGGCACTCGAGCTCGCGCCGAACCTGGCCGAGTCGCACGTGGCCCGTGGAACGCTCCTGGCCATGCAGAGCGATTACCCGGGCGCCGAACGTGAGTACGAGGAGGCTGCCCGGCTGAACCCCAGCTCCTTCGACGCGTACTACCTCCACGGCCGCGCCTGCTTCGAGTCCGGCAAGCTCGAGCGATGCGTGGCGCTGTTCCTGAAGGCTGCCGAGGTCCGCCCCGAGGACTACCAGGCGCTGCTCCTCACCTCGATGCCCCTGCGCCGGCTCGGGCGACTGGAGGAGGAGGCCCGATTCCGCCGCGAGGGCCTGCGCCGGGTCGAAAGGCAGCTCGAGCTACAGCCGCAGGATTCCCGGGCGCTCGTCCTCGGAGCCGCGGCGCTCCTGGCCGAGGGCCAGCGGGAGCGGGCGTTCGAGTGGATGGCGCGGGCGCTCGAGGTCGCCCCGAACGAGGCGAGCGTTCAGGTCAACGCGGGCTGCTTCTACGCCCAGGCGGGGATGCCTGAGCAGGCTCTCGACTGTCTGGAGAAGAGCTTCGGGCGCGGGGCCGGCAAGCGGGAGTGGATCGAGAAGGACCCGGACTACGACGCGCTCCGGGACCATCCACGCTTCCGCGCGATGCTGGCGAAGCTCCGCTGAGCGCGGAGGGGTGTCAGCCTCGACTCAATCCTGCTCGGGACTAGCCGCCGCCGCCGCGGGCCCGAGCACGGGCGCGGCCTGCTCGATGGCGGCGGTGGCGGACGCCGACGCAGAGGACCGGGCGAAGAACTCGTCGGCGGCCCGGAGGAGCTCCTCCACCTCGAACGGCTTGGCCAGCGTGCGGAACACACCGTGAGCGTTCTCCACCCACTCGCCGTTCACCGTCGCTGACATCGCCACCACCCCGAAGTCGGCCTGGTCCGGCCTCTTCCGCAGCTCCTCGAGGAACTGGACGCCGTCCATGATCGGCATCTGGAGATCCAGCACGATGAGCGCGGGCCGCGCCAGGTGGTCGAGCATCGCCAGCGCCTCGCCTCCGTGTCGCGCCACCGCAACGGGACGCCCCACCTCCTCGAGCGCCTCCTGGAGGGTCTCGCGGAGCAGGATCTCATCGTCGGCGATCAGGATGTCGGGAGCACGCACGGGCGCCGCGACGGTGGATCGGGTTGCCATCAGGCACATCTGCCGGGTGCAAAGCGGCTGTTCTGCCCACGACACCGTCGCCGGCTCCAACGGAAATTCGCCACCCCAGTGAACACTTCATCTGTCCAGACTGGCCGAGGGTGTGACCGGTGTGAACGTCGAGCCATGGCACTCCTGCATCACGATTGCCAGGCCGGAAGTCGTCCGGCCGCCCGTCAGCGTGCGCTCGCCTGCCCGCCGGGAAGGCGCGGCGGTCGGCGCTCGGCGAACTCGGCGACGGCCGCCTGGATCTCCTCGATCTCGAACGGCTTCCGGAGGAGCCGGGTGACGCCGGGCAGCTTCGAGGACCACTGATCGGGGTCGACCACCGCGGACATGACGATGACCTCGAAGTCGTCGGGGTCGGCTCGCTTCCGGAGCTCATGGAGAAAGGTGATGCCGTCCATCACCGGCATGTGCAGGTCGAGCAAGACGAGCGCGGGCCGTGGAAGCTTGTCCACGGCTGCCAGCGCCTCGGCGCCGTTCCGCGCCCGGACCACCGAGTGTCCGTCCTCGACGAGGGCGTCCTCCAGCGTGTCGCGGAAGTTGAAGTCGTCCTCGGCGATGAGGACCCACGCTCCGGAACCCATGGCGAGGAGGGTGCACCAGCCCGGGGCCGGGCACGCGCGGGCACACCGAGCTGGTGTTGACCGTTCTACGCTCGGGTGTGCACATCGGCGGATCGCGGGGCGAATGTGCGTGTCTTCCGCCCCACGCCGCGCGCAGCGAGCCTGACCCGGGCTCAGCGCGGGCCGGCGGGGAGCCGGTCGATCTTCAGCTTCTTCATCTTGCTCTGGAGGGTCGAGGGCTTCACGCCGAGGATCTCCGCGGCGCCTCCCGGGCCGTAGATGCGGCCGCGGGTGGTCTGCAGCACCCGGCTGATGTGCTGGCGGGTCGCGTCCGCCAGCGTGGGCAGCTCGCCTTCGCGGACGCGTGCCTCGCGGCGTCGCCGGCCGGGCAGGTCGATCACCTCGGGCCCGAGCTCCTGGCCGGGGCCGAGGATGAGGGCCCGCTCGAGGACGTTCGCCAGCTCCCGGACGTTCCCCGGCCAGTCGTGGCCCTCGAGCCGCGAGAGCGCCTCGGGGGTGATCCGCCGCGCCGGCTTCCCGGTTCGGCGTGCCAGCTGCTCGAGGAGTGTCTCCGCCAGAGGCGCGACGTCCTCGCGCCGCTCCCGCAACGGTGGCAGCTCCAGGGGGAACACGTCCAGGAGGTAGAACAGGTCCTCGCGGAAGCGACCGGCACTCACCGCCGACTCGAGATCGACATGGGTGGCGGCGAGGATCCGCACGTCCACCCGGACCGAGCGGTCGCTCCCCACCGGCTCGAACTCGCCGTCCTGCAGCACGCGGAGAAGGCGAGTCTGGAGCGGAAGCGGCAGCTCCGAGACCTCGTCGATGAAGAGCGTTCCACCGTTCGCCACGACCAGCCGGCCAGGGCGAGCGCGGCCTGCGCCCGCGAAGGCGCCCTCGACGTGGCCGAACAGCTCGAGCTCCAGCGTGGCCTCGGGCACTCCGGCGCAGCTCAGCGACACGAAGGGATGGTCCGCACGGGCAGACCAGGCGTGGATCGCCCGGGCCAGCCGCTCCTTGCCGCTGCCCGGCTCACCCCGGATGAGCACCGGCGTCTGCGCGCGGGCCACCTGGCGTGCCCGGCGCAGGAGCGCGTGCATCGCGGGGCTGCGGACGTGCGACTCTGGACCCTGGCCGCCCCCGAGCTCCTCCTCGAGCAGCTTGGCGTGCGCATGATCCTGAAGGTGCAGCCGCTCGAGGGTGACCGTCTTGCCGGCGCCCTGGATCGCGATCGCGAGCAGCTGCGCGTACACCTCGACCAGGTTCACCACCGGCGGCGGATAGACCTCGCACACGGTCCGGTCGAGGGTGAGCACCCCCAGCGTCTGATCACCCGCGACCAGGGGAGCCACGAGGCAGGCGTGCCCGGGCGGGAGGTCCAGCACGTGGTCGAAGGGATCTCCATCGCCGTGGCGGTGGTCGGCCTCGAGGAAGGTGCGCGCCCGGCGCGTCTCCAGCGCCTCGCGGACCGAGGGGAACTCATCGAGCGACAGCGCGTGCTGTCGCACCCGATCGTCGGCGAGCGGACCACGAGCGGCGCGCACGACCAGCCGGCCCTGCTCGAGGACGAAGACCGTCGCCAGGTCGTACGGTGCCACTCTGGCAAGCCAGTCGAGGCCGCGGCGGAGCACGTCGTCGACCGCCTGCTCCGAGCCCACCAGCGTGGCGAGGTCCTGAAGGTCGCGAGCGAGGTCCACCGGCCGGAGGGACGCGGCTGTCATGGCCGGCACTTTAACCGGGCAGCCACCGAGGTGCCGGTGTTTTCGCGCCCTCTGTCCACCTGGGACATACCGATATCTCGGTGATGGGCGGTCGGGTCAAAGCAGGCAATACGATGGATTTGCTTGCGCTTTGGCCTCACGCGCCGCATCAAAGACACCGCTGGTGGGCCCGTCGGGCTCTCCAAGCCATTCATTCATTCGAGACAACGAAGGAGCGACAGACACCATGCTGACGGTTGGAGACAAGTTCCCCGCGTTCAAACTCAAGGCTGCGGTGAGCCTGGAGAAGGGGAAGGAGTTCAAGGACATCACGGACGAGGACTACGCGGGCAAGTGGAAGGTCGTCTTCTTCTGGCCCATGGACTTCACCTTCATCTGCCCCACCGAGGTCGCCGAGTTCGGGAAGCAGAACGGCCAGCTCCTGGAGCGTGACGCTCAGGTCCTGGGCGCGAGCACCGACACCCACTTCGTCCACCTGGCGTGGCGCAAGGAGCACCCGGACCTCCGGAACCTGCCCTTCCCGATGCTGGCCGACACCAAGCGCGAGCTGTCCACCCAGCTGGGCATCCTCCACAAGACCGATGGCGTGCCGCTTCGGGCGACCTTCATCGTCGACCCCGAGGGCATCATCCGCTGGGCAAGCGTGAACGACCTCAGCGTGGGCCGGAACGTCGCCGAGGTGATCCGCGTGCTCGACGGTCTGCAGACCGACGAGCTCTGCCCCTGCAACTGGAAGCAGGGCGAGGAGACCCTCACCGAGAAGTTCAAGAAGGCCGGGTGATGAACGCGCTGGAGACGCTCCGCAACGCCATTCCCGACGCGGCGAAGGACCTGCGGCTCAACCTCGGGAGCGTGCTGCAGCCCAACACGCTGACCAAGGAGCAGGTCTGGGGCACCGCGGTGGCCTGTGCCATCGCGGCGCGCAACCCCCAGCTGCGCCAGGCCACCCTCGAGGACGCGCTGACCCACGTCGCCCCGGAGGTGGTCGAGGATGCGAAGGCGGCCGCGGCGCTCATGGGAATGAACAACGTGTACTACCGCTTCCGCCACATGGTGGGGCGAGAGGAGTACGCGCAGAAGCCGGCCCGCCTGCGGATGCAGCGGCTGGCGCAGGTGGCCACGAACAAGACCGACTTCGAGCTCTTCTGCCTCGCGGTCAGCGCGATCAACGGCTGCGAGAGCTGCGTCCGCTCCCACGAGCGGGTGGTGCTCGAGGGGGGCGTGACCGAGGACCACGTGAACGACGCGGTGCGGATCGCCGCCACGTTCAACGGCGTGGCAGTTGCGCTGGAGATGTAGATGTAGACCTCGTCACCCGTTCGCCGGCGTGCGGGCCCCGGTCGGATGCCTTCCGACCGGGTTCCTTTTTTTCGTGCCGGCCCCGCCCGGAGCGGCTCCGCGGGTCCAGTCGTGCGTCGACCTGAGGACTGTCGTTGACGTTTGTCCTGCCACCCCAGCGGCCTGGCAACCGGTGTCGCGCTGCGCCGAACCTGGAGCGTCCTTGAAGGCGAGCGGGGAGCGTGGGCATCCCGCGTTCCCCCGGAGCTCTCTTCCGGGGAACGGAGGGAGCCATCATGAAGCACTCGGTGCAGTCGTCCCTGCGCGCGCTGAGGATCGCCGCGCTCGCTCTCGTCGCGGTGGGGCTTGCCCCGCTCCCCGCGGACGCGCAGTTCCGGGGCCGCGAATCCAACGCGTGGGTGTCGACCTGGGGCGCGAGTCCCTCCGACCCGGCCGACGCGCTCAACAACCAGACGATCCGGCTGCACGTCCGTGTCAGCCTCGGCGGCGACCGGATCCGCATCCGTCTGTCCAATCGCTTCGGCGAGGGTGATCTCCTGGTGGGCGCGGTGCACGTCGCCATTCACGGGACCGGCCCGGGCACGCTGCCGGGCACCGACCGGACGGTGACCTTCAGCGACCAGCCGTCGTTCACCATCCCGAAGGGAGCGCAGGTGGTCAGCGACGAGGTCGCCCTCACCGTCAAGGCCCTCGACGAGATCTCGGTGAGCATCTACCTGCCGGGCGAGACCGGCCCGCTGACCATCCACCAGCTCGGAGTCTCCACCACCTACATCTCTCCCTCGGGGAACTTCACGGCCTCGGCGGTGATGCCGGTCGAGACGACGTCCCTGTCGCGGTATCTGCTCTCGGAGGTCGAGGTCCGCCGGGCCGCTGCGGTGGCGGTGGTTACCCTAGGTGATTCGATCACCGACGGCTTCGCCTCCACGGTCGATGCCAACCGGCGCTGGCCCGACTTTCTCGCCGAGCGGCTTCGCTCGCAGCAGATGGCGGACCCAAACATGAAGCCGGTGGCGGTGGTGGACGAGGGGATCAGCGGCAACCGGCTCCTGCACGACACCTTCGGCCCGAACGCGCAGGAGCGCCTCGACCGGGACGTCCTCACCAAGTCCCACGTGAAGTGGGTGACGGTGCTCGAGGGGATCAACGACCTCGGGTTCCCGGGCTCGGTCGAGCCCAACGCGCCGCGGGTGACGTTCGGGCAGATCATCGGGGCCTACAAGCAGCTCATCGCCCGCGTCCACGCCGCGGGGCTGAAGATCTACGGCTGCACCTTGACCCCGTTCGAGGGAACCACCTTCGCCGGTTACTTCGCCCCGGACAAGGAGGAGGTCCGGCAGGCGGTGAACTCGTGGATCCGGAACTCGGGCCAGTTCGACGCGGTCATCGACTTCGACAAGGCGATCCGCGACCCGAGCCACCCCACCCGGATGCTCCCCGCGTACGACAGCGGCGACCACCTGCACCCGAACGACCTGGGCTACCTGACGATGGCCAACGCGGTGCCGCTGTCGCTCTTCACCGAGTGACCGGAACGGTCGGGCACCTGCCGCCGAGCCTCCGCGGGTGCCCGACCCGCCCGTCGACCCCGCGCGCGGGCGCTGCCGGGCCGAGGCCAGCCCCGGCGAGGACCGGAGCGTCCCGCCGCGGACCGGAGCGTCCCGCCGCGGACGTCGCCGTACGACCCCGGCCGGGTGAGCCGCCCCCGCCGGCCGGGGTGGTGACGTGACGGCCGGGTGACTCCCGCTCGAATGACTGATTCGCGGGAATGGGCCCTCCCCCCGGCGATTCTCCGGCAGCAAGTTCGGGCGAGATTCGCCCGGGAGGTGCACCGTGGGTTTCCTGGATCGAGTGTTCGGACGTCCGGAGGAGCGGAGCGAGGCAGACCGGCCAGGAGACCGGAGCCCGGCGACCTCCACGGACGAGCAGGCCATCGAGCGTTACCGCTACCTCCTGCGCACCGCGCCGCCGGAAGCGCTGGAGGAGGCTCACGCCGAGGCCTTCGCCGGGCTCACCCCGGAGCAGCGTTCCGAGGTGCTGAGGCGTTTCGGCG
>Ga0105104_10000989_pt1 | contig 22089 bp, 18 predicted proteins | sample PPLLaktember2015_3_FD_87034 | JGI IMG/M metagenome (GOLD analysis project Ga0105104, IMG submission 87034) | Freshwater sediment microbial communities from Prairie Pothole Lake near Jamestown, North Dakota, USA - PPLs Lake P7 Core (6) Depth... | ecosystem: Environmental > Aquatic > Freshwater >... | reverse complement strand
CCACAACCTCCTCAAGCTCGCCCGGCGCAGCTGAAGCGACCTCCAGCCGGACAGGCACGATGGCCCATCAGCACGGATAGCGTCTCAGCCGCGCCGGAAGCCATACCCAGACAGGCTCCTAGCCCGCGGAACGCAGGGTCCGGATCAGGTTCCGCCGCCGGCTCCGGAGACCTTCATGCCCTTGGGGATCACCACCACGCCCCCGTCCGTGACGTGGAACCGGCGCCGGTCCTCGGCCTCGTCGTAGCCGATGGTCATCCCCGCGGGGATCTCCACGTTCTTGTCCACGATCGCGCGGCGGATCCGACAGCGTCGTCCGACGTTGACGTTCTCGAAGAGGATGCTCTCGCTCACCTCGGAGAACGAGTTGATGCGGACCTTGGGACTGAGGACGCTCCGATGCACGTGGCCGCCGGAGATGATGCACCCGTCGCAGACCAGGCTGTCGGTGGCATAGCCCACCCGCTCGTTCTCCTCGTCGTTGAACACGAACTTCGCCGGCGGATAGGAGCGGGTCTGGGTGTAGATGGGCCAGCGGTCGTTGTAGAGGTTGAAGATGGGGTCGACCCCCACCAGGTCCATGTTGGCCTGGAAGTAGACGTCGATGTTCCCCACGTCTCGCCAGTACCCACGTTCCTTCGGCTCCTGTCCCGGATAGGTGTTGTCCGCGAAGTCGTACACGTAGACCCGGGAGTGCCTGTAGAGGTCGCTGATGATGCTCTTGCCGAAGTCGTGCGCGCTCTGGTCGTTCGCCGCGTCGCGAACCACCTCCTGGACCAGAACCTCGGTCTCGAAGAGATAGTTTCCCATCGAGGCGAGACACATCTTCGGGTTCCCCGGCATGGGGGGCGGGTTCTTCGGCTTTTCGAGAAACCCCTGCATCCGGCCGTCCGGCCCCACGTCGATGATGCCGAAGTCCCGGCCCTCCTCGATGGGGATGGGAATGGCCGCCACCGTGCAGTCGGCCTTCTGCTTGAGGTGGTACTCGAGCATCCTGGACACGTCCATGCGGTACACGTGGTCCGCGCCGAAGACGAAGATCTGATCCGGCTCCTCATCGGTGATGAGGTTGAGGTTCTGGTAGATCGCGTCGGCGCTGCCCTTGTACCAGTCGAGCCCGGTGCGCATCTGGGCCGGCACCACGTCCACGAACTGACCGAGGAAGCTGCTCAGCCGCCAGGCACGCGTCAGGTGGTTGTTGAGCGAGTCGGACTTGTACTGGGTGAGCACCTTCATCTTCAGCACACCCGAGTTGGCGAAGTTCGACAGGACGAAGTCGATGATCCGGTAACGGCCGCCGAACGGAACGGCCGGCTTGGCGCGCTCGCGGGTGAGCGGCTCGAGCCGGGTCCCAGCGCCTCCGGCCATGATCATCGCCAGCGTCTTGCCCATGCTTCCGTCCATTTAGACACGGCGCAGGTGAGTGTCGAGAAGGGGGGGTTGCCGGGCACTCCGCCTCCGTGGCAGCCGGGTGACGGCTCCGCCTAGAGTCGCGGGCCGGAAATGGACGTACCTCATCCCCAGCCGGTTCCGGCCGGCCTCAGCCGCCGCTCCCTCGTGAAGCGAGGCCTGCTCGGGGGCGCGCTCCTCGCAGCCGGTGGCGCCGGCTTCCTCGCCTTCCGTGGGGGAGCCGCGGTGACCCTGCCGCCTGACGGGCTCCTGGTGTTCACCCCGGCGCAGTTCGCCGTGCTGGACGCGGTGGCCCGGCGGATGGTGCGCCCGCGGCCGGGCTGGCCCACCGTGGACGAGGTGGGGGCCGCCCGCGCCGCGGACCGCATCGCCGCGCGCGTGGAGCCGAGCGCCCAGAAGGAGCTCCGTCAGCTGCTCGGGCTGTTCGAGAACGGGCTCGCCGGCTTCGTCCTCGGGGGGCGCACCCGGCCCTTCACCCGGCTGCAGGGCCGGGAGCAGGACGCGGTCCTCGCCGACTGGCGGGACAGCCGGCTCGCGGTGCTCCGCACCGGATACGCCGCGCTCCGGACCCTGGTGCTCGCCGGGTACTACCAGTCCCCCAGCGTCTGGCCCGCGGTGGGCTACGCCGGGCCGCCGGGCATCTTCCAGGACGGCCCCTCCCAGCCCGAGTGGCGGGGTGGCGACACCCCGCGGCCGGACGGGAACGGGGTCTGGCACGGGGAGGCGCTGCCATGAGCAAGGCGGGTCGCATCCTCACCGGCCGCGACCACGGCGCGAGCAGCACCGTCCACTGCGACGTGGTGGTGGTCGGCTCGGGCGCGGGTGGCTCGGTGCTCGCGGACCGTCTCACCGCCCGTGGGCTCGCGGTGGTGATGCTCGAGGAGGGGGGCTACTGGACCCGGCGCAGCTTCGACGGGCGCGAGGACCACTCCTATCCGCGGCTGTACCAGGAGATGGGGAACCGGGCGACGGACGACCAGTCGGTGCTCATCCTCCAGGGTCGAAACGTCGGCGGCGGGACCACCGTGAACTGGTGCACCTCCTTCCGGACTCCGCGCACCGTGCTGGACCACTGGCGAGACCAGCACGGGGTGAAGGGGCTCACCGAGGAGGCGCTGGTTCCCCACTGGGAGGCCATCGAGAAGCGGCTCCACATCGCCGAGTGGCCGCTGGACCGGATGAACGCCAACAACCAGGTTCTCTGGGACGGCTGCGGCAAGCTCGGCTACTCGCGCGGACTGGTCCGCCGCAACGTCAACAACTGCGCCAACCTCGGGTACTGCGGCCTGGGATGCCCGCTGGACGCGAAGATGGCGATGGGGGTGACGCTCATCCCCGACGCGGTGGAGCGAGGGATGACCGTGCAGGCCAACGCCTCGGTCCGGCGCCTCCTGGTCGAGAACCGACGCGTGCGCGGGGTGGAGGCGCAGCTGCTCGACCCCGAGACCGACCGGCCCACCGGGGTGGCCCTCACGGTCATGGCGAAGACGGTGGCGGTGTGCGGTGGGGCGATCAACTCGCCGGCGCTGCTCCTCCGCTCCGGCCTGGACGGGAACGGGAACGTGGGGAAGCGCTTCTTCCTCCACCCGGTGGTCATCATGAGCGCGCTGATGCCCGAGCCGGTGGCGCCCTGGAGCGGCGCGCCGCAGGCCGCGTACTCCCACCACTTCATCGAGCGGGGGCCGGGGAAGCTGGGCTTCCTCCTGGAGGTGCCGCCGGTGATGCCGCTCATCGGCGCCACCGTGTTCCCCGGCTTCGGTGAGGAGCACCAGCAGCTGATGGAGGAGCTCCCCTTCACCCAGACCTCCATCGCCATCTGCCGGGATGGGCTGCTCCCCGAGGACACCGGCGGGACGGTGAAGCTCCGCGACCCTGCCGAGCGGCGCGTCTCCATCGACTACCCGCTGCGGGCCTTCCACTTCGAGGCCTTCCGCGAGGCGTGCAAGGTGATGGCCCGGATCCAGCTTGCCGCCGGCGCGCGCGAGGTCCGCTCACTCCACAGCCGGCCGGTCCGCATCCAGAAGGCAGCGGACATCGACGCGGCGCTGGATTCCGCTGCCTGGGAAGCGGGGCGGGTGCGGGTGGCCACCGCGCACCAGATGGGCGGCTGCGCGATGGGCGCCGACCCGCGGACCTCGGTGGTCGACAGCACCCTCCGCTACCACGGGATGGACAACCTCTTCGTCGTGGACGGCTCGGTGTTCCCCACCTCGCTTGGAGTGAACCCGCAGGAGAGCATCTTCGGCATCGCCCGCTGGGCGAGCCAGTTCGTGGCCGCGGCGACTGCCTGACGGCGGAACCAGCTCGCCGGAGGAGGGCAGTGCACGCAGTCGCCCTCCCGCCTCGCCTCCCGCACACGTCCCCACGTGCCCGTCCTGTCTGCGCCTGGAACGGGCGATCTATGACCCGGAACATGAACAGATCCCTGATGCTGGTCGCCCTGGCGGTGCTCTCTTCTCCCGTCGCTCTCGCCCAGAGTCCCTTCGACGCGCTCACCAAGGCCGCCACGGACACCGGGAAGTCGGAGGCCGAGAAGAAGGTCAACGAGAAGCTGCTCCAGGAGGCCCGGAAGAATCAGTGCAGCTTCAAGTCGGGAACCGCGGAGCTCGCGCCCGGCTGCGACGCGAAGCTGAAGAAGCTCACCTCGGCCCTGGTGGATGCCAAGCGCCAGCTCGACACGACCGGGGCGCACGCCTACAAGTTCGAGGTCAGCGGGCACACCGACTCGAGCGGCGATGCGGGGAAGAACAAGGTGCTCAGCGAGCAGCGCGCGCAGACCATCGTCAACGAGCTGGTCGCCCGCGGCATCGGCAAGGGAGAGATCATCGCCGTTGGCCGGGGCAGCGAGGCGATGCTGGTCAAGCCCGACGACACCGCGGCCAAGAAGCAGAAGAACCGCCGGTACGAGATCCGCGTCCGGCTCTAGCCCGCAACGCCGAGGCCCGGGGACGGTCGCGGTCGTGCCCCGGGCCTCGTGTGGCAGCCGTCGTCCGGCCGCTGCTTTGAAAAATGGGGTCCCGGAGCGCGGCGGTCTCCCCACGAGTCAGGGGCGCAGGAGGGGACAGGGGTTCTGCGCCTCGTTTCCGCCGCCTCCGGGGTTCCCCCCCGAGGTTCCCGCTCTCCGTTCAGGCCCTCGGCCCGCCCACCTGGGCGGTGTTGTGGTTCGAGTAGTTGTCGATCAGCACGGCGCTCGCACCCACGTAGCCAGCCACGAGCAGCACGCCGCTGAGGATGAAGGGGAGGGGGCTCCACCGGCGGGAGGAGCGGAACAGCTGGGTGTTGGAGCTGGTGGTCTCGGGCTTCATGGCGTCCTCCGATTGCTTCGACGGGAGAGGGCGATTGCAGCGGCGATGCCAGCCCGGATCGGGTCTCCGGCCCCGGAGTTGCGGGCGGTTGGCGGGCTCGCTCCGGGCCGCGGATTGCCCCGGAAGTGACACGCCCCTTCGTCTGTGGCGCCCTACGCAACGTCGTGCTGTTCGGGTGCCCTCCGGCGTGCGCTGAGGGTGGCGCGGGGGGCCGGAAAGCGACGAGCGGCCCGGGGCGATGTCTTGCCCCGGACCGCTCGTGAACGCGGTCTGCCGCCGGCGTGCTTCTCTGCCCCGGATCTCTACGCGACCTGCTCCACGCTCGACGGCGCTGCCGAGTAGTCGCGGATCAGGGCCGCGGCGGTGCCGAAGTACCCGAGCACGAGGAGGATGCCCACCACGAGCCCGTGCGAGCGGCGGCGGGACGTCTCGAAGAGAGGGGAAACGGTCACGGTGCGAGGGCTCATGGTCGGGTCTCCTGCTGGCGTTGGCTGCACGGTCCGGTGCCTGTGCAGCGCGCGTGCCGGACCGCGGGAGCCCGTGCTTGCGGGAACTTCGCCGGGGAGCGCCGGCCCGGTCTCGTTGCGGCGGTGGCGATGCACGTTCCGGAAGTGGAACGCAGGGCCGATGCCGCGGGCGGACCGCTCTGCCCCGGACGGTACGACGTGCGCGGGTGGGACGATCGGTCCCGGAGTCGGCGATGCGGGCGGAGGCGTATTGGGTGGGACGGTCGGTCCCGGAGTCGGCGATGCGGGCGGAGGCGTATTGGGTGGGACGTCGGTCCCGGAGTCGGCGACGCGGGCGGAAGCGTGCGTGGGTGGGACGGTCGGTCCCGGACCCGGCGATGCGGGAGCGACGCGCGCGGACGCTCAGTCCCGGACGTGGTGACGCTTGATCAGCCGGTACAGATGGACGCGGTCGATGTCCGCCGACGCCGCCGCCTGCGACACCTTTCCCCCATGGAGCTGCAGCAGCGCCTCGACGTACTGGCGCTCGAAGGCGTCGAGCGCCCGCCGCCGCGCCTCGGGGTAGGGGATGCGCGGGTCGATCTGGGCCGCCTCGTCCCCGGACGGCCGTCCGCTCTCCTCCCCCTCGCCCGGCAGCAGCGTCTCCTGGAGGACCACGCAGCGCTCGAGGTGGTTCCGGAGCTCGCGGATGTTCCCCGGCCAGGCGGCCCGCTGGAGCTGGGAGACGAATGCCGGATCCAGCAGGGTGGCCTTCACCCGGGCGTCGGCCCCCAGCCCGCTGATCAGCTTCTCCACGATGAGCGGCACGTCCTCCGACCGCTGGCGCAGCGGGGGGAGGGGAATCTTCACCACCGCCAGGCGGAAGTAGAGGTCGGATCGGAAGCGCCCCGCGTTCACCTCGGCGCGGAGGTCCCGGTTGGTGGCGGTGATGATCCGGACGTCCACCGGGGTGTAGCTGTTGGTGCCCAGCCGCCGGATCTCCCGGGCCTCGAGAACCCGGAGGAGCTTGGGCTGGAGCTCGAGCGGTACCTCGCCGATCTCGTCGAGGAAGACGGTGCCGCCGCGGGCCTCCTCGAACACCCCCACCCGGCGGGTCACCGCGCCGGTGAATGCGCCCTTCTCGTGGCCGAAGAGCTCCGACTCGAGGATGTTGGGCGGAAGCGCACCGCAGTCCACCACCAGGAAGTGGTGATCGCGGCGGCTCGACTGGCGGTGGATGGACTCCGCGGCCTGGCTCTTTCCGGTGCCGGTCTCGCCCTCGAGGAGCACCGTGACGTCCGACGCCGCGGCGCGCTCCATCAGGGCGAAGCTCATCCGCGCCGCCACCGAGCTGCCGACGAGCGAGCCGAAGCGCGGGTGCTCCGACAGCTGGAGCCTGGTCTTCTCCCCGGACAGCTCGAAGCGCAGGCCCACGCGGCCCAGCTGCAGCAGGCTGCCGTTGCGGACCGCGGCCTCCTTCACCAGCACGCCGTCGAGCACGGTGCCGTTCCGGCTGCCCAGGTCCTTGGCCCAGACGCCTTTGTCGTCCACCAGGAGCTCGCAGTGGAAACGGGACACGGTGCGCTCGTCGAGCAGAACGTCGTTGAGCGGGTGGCTCCCGATGGAGGTGCGCTCGCCGGTGGACTCGAAGGTCTGTCCGGCGCCGGGTCCGTCGACCACCCGGAGGCGAAACCGGCGGATATCGGGTACCAGGCTCGGTCGGCTGACGCCGAACGTCGCGGTGGCGTGCGCGTCGCGATCCGGCGGGGGGGCCGAAGGGGCCGGCTCACCAGTCATCTCTTCAGGAACTTCCCGCTCTCTGTCGCGTACCGGCATCCGCATGGGCAAACCTACCTGTCCCCCACTGACAAGGCGACGGCGTGACCGTCCGCGCAACGCCCGATCCCGATCCCGTGGCGCCAGGCGCAACGCGGGGAAGGTGAGAGTCGAGGAAAATCAGCGACTTGGAGCGTTGAGACGCTGGCCCCGGCGGTGCAATTCAGCCCGCCGTGGCCGGGACGGATCCGGCCGACCCTTCGACCGGAGAACGTCATGACGACCTCGAATTCGATCTCGCTGGAGTCGTTCGAACAGATCGCTCGGACCCGCGGACTGGGCTCGCTCCTCATCGGCGCGCTGCTGCTGGCGTTCTGGGTGGGTGGCCACGGCGCGCTGTACAACGCCTATCGCACCACCGAGACCCACGCGCCTGCGACGGTCGTCGCCCAGGCCGAGTGACACGACGAGGGGCGTCGGCCGCGACCCGGCCAGCGCTCCTCGACCCATGGGCGTCGCGCCTACCTCGAGCGCACCAGGATGGTCATCTCCCCCACGAGCGGTGGCGGAGACGCGCGACGGTAGTCCTGCACCATCGCGGTGGACAGGAGGAAGTACGCCAGGATGAGCGCGGCGCCGAGGATCAGCCCGGGCTCACGGGATGCCACCGAGCGGGGTGCGACGAAGAGCTGGACCTGCATGAGCGTCTCCCCTCCGACCCGGAGGTGGTCGGTGCGACGCATTGCGGCTGCACCGATGGTGCCATCGCGCCCCGGGTGGGCGGTTGCGGTGTGTGCGCCGCGTGTCGCCGGACCAGTGAGCGTTGATTCGACGCGGATGAACTCAGCCGCGGCGCAGGCTCGCCAGACGTCCCTTCGTCCCCGGCCACTGCTTCTCCGGCATCCGGGAGAGGAGATCCAGCACCGTGTCTTGCAGCGTCTCCTGAGGATCCCGGGGCGCGAAGCCCAGCTCGCGTTCGGCCTTCCGTGAATCCACCCAGAACCAGTGCTCGGCGATCTCCACGCTCGCCGCGTCCAGCGCGGGTTCCCGCCCGCGCGCCTCGGCCAGCTTCTCCAGCAGCTTCGCTCCGGCCACGTTGACCTTCGAGGGCAGCCGGAGCCGCGGCGCGGGAACGCCGGAGATCCGCTCGAGGCGCTCGAAGAACTCGGACATGGACATGTTGACGCCCATCAGGTGCTTCCCGCCGAGCTCGCCGCGGTCCAGCGCGGCCACGAAGGCCTCGGCGGCGTCGCGCACGTCCACGAAGCTGAGGCCGCCGTTCGGCATGGCCGGCAGGTCGCGCTGGAGGAACTTCATCACCGTCCAGGTGGACGACAGCCGGTCGTCCCCGGGTCCGAGCAGGAGGCTCGGGTTGAGGACCACCACCGGCAGGGCGTGCTTTCCGGCGAACTCGAGGACCAGCTTCTCCTCGTAGATCTTGGAGAGGTAGTACGGCCACCGGCCGACGACCTCCACCGGCGCCAGGTCCTCCTCGGTCGCCGTCCGCTCGGTGCGCGAGACCGCGGTGGTGCCGCTGGTCGAGGCGAGCACCATCCGCTCGAGGCCGCCGCGCGCCCGTACCTCCTCCAGGAGCCCGCGAGTGCCCGCGACGTGGAGCCGGTACATGGCTGGTCCGTCCGCCGGATCGAAGGAGACCATCCCCGCGAGGTGGTACAGCACGTCCACCCCGGCGAGCGCCCGCTTCACCGCGGCGCGCTCCGCCAGATCGGCCTGCACGAACTCGCCGTGCGCGAGGAGGTCCGGGCCGGGGGCGCTCCGGCCCAGCATCCGGACGCGGTGGCCCGCCGCCGTCAGCCGCGCGACGAGGGCCTTGCCCAGGAACCCCGTCGCGCCGGTGACCAGGACGCTCCGGCCGGAGCTCACCTCGGGCCCCCTCCCGAGCTCTTCCGCGGACGGACCGGGGCCGGAGCGAGCTCCACGTCGGGCTCGAGCCAGAACACCCTTCCTTCGCGCAGCCGCTTCACCGCTTCCTCGGCGATGCGGGTCAGCAGCCGGTAGCTCTCGCTCCGGGCCAGCCCCTGCGCCCTCCGCCGCAGCTCGGCGATGCCCAGCGCCGGTCCGATGCGGACCGAGATCTCGGTGTGCTTCGGCACCATCCTCCCCTTCGGCAGGGCCTCGAACGCGCCCTGGATGTGAAGGGGGAGGATGTCCACCCCGTAGGTCAGCGCGAGGTAGCCGAGCGTGGGGTAGAACTCGCGCATCTGCCCGTCGGGCGAGCGCGTGCCCTCGGGGAAGATGAGCAAGTGGTAGCCGTTCTGGATCGCCTCGCCGGCCAGCCGCAGCGACTCGCGCAGGCTCCCGTGGCGGTCCATGGGGATGAGGTTGGTGAAGTTCTCGAACCACGCCCGCTTGAGCGGGGTGTCGAAGAAGTAGTCGCGGGCGGCGAGCGAGGCCAGCCGGGTGCCCTGCTCCCCGAGCGCGTACTTCACCAGCCCCATGTCCAGGTGCGAGCTGTGGTTGGCGATGACCAGGAAGTTCCCGCTCTGCGGGACGTAGGCCCGACCGGTGACCTTCACGTCGAAGACCCCGCCGAACATCACCTTCTGCCAGAGGTCGACCATCGTCCGGCCGAGGGTCGCGACCGGGGCCGGCACCGGGATCTCGCGGTCCTGGGCTTCGGCCTCGGGGCTTGCCGGCTGCACACCCTCGGCGGGCTCGGCCAGACGCCGGGCCGCGCTCCCCAGGAAACGCGCGAGGTCCTTCACCGTCTCCACCCCGGAGAGGTCACCGGCCTCGGGCAGGACGATGCCAGCCGCCTCCAGCGCGACCGACAGCTCGGTGAGCATCAGCGAGTCGAAGCCCAGGTCTGCCGACAGGCGTGACTCTGGGCGCACCTCGCTCGCCGGCTTGCCGATGACCTCGGCGACGAGTCGCTGCAGCCACTCGATGGAGCTACCGTGCGCGGCGGGACGGACCTTCTCTCCGGTGGCGGCGAGCTTCTCCAGCTTCCGGAGCTCGTCCACCACCAGCTTCCGCTTCACCTTGCGGGTGCTGGTCTTCGGGAGGTCGGCGTCCCAGAAACGCAGCACCTTGATTCGCCGGTGGAAGCCGAGCTCGGCGGAGACCCGCCGGAAGTGCTCCTCCAGCTCTGCCCGGACCTCCTCGCGGCGACGCTCCCCGTACTCCGGCACGCAGAGGCAAGCGACGATCTCGCTACCGGTGTCGTCCGGGAGGCCCACCACCGAGAGCTCCTTGATCGACGGGTGGTCCCCGTAGAGCTCCTCCAGCTCGTCCGGGTACGCGTTCTTCCCGTTGGCGTCGATGATGACGTCCTTCTTCCGCCCCACCAGATAGAGCTGCCCCTCGGCGTCGAGCCGTCCGAGGTCCCCGGTGTACAGCCAGCCATCCCGGAGGGTGGCCTCGGTGGCCTCGCGGTCGGCGAAGTAGCCGGCCATCACGTTGGGTCCGCGGGCGCACACCTCGCCGATGCCGTCGTTGTCCGGGCTCTCGATGCGCAGCTCGATTCCGGGCAGCGCCTTCCCGACGCTTCCCGGAATGCGCTTGTTCCCCGGGGCCTGAACGCTCAGTACCGGCGCGGCCTCGGTGAGCCCGTAACCCTCGGCCAGGTCGAAGCCCAGATCGTGGAAGGCACGGTGGACGTCGTCGGCGAGCGCCGAGCCCCCCGAGACCAGGAACTTGATCCGGCCGCCGAACTTTCGGTGCACCGGCCAGAAGAGGATCTTGCCCAGGTTGAGGTTCTTCCGGTTCCGGAGCGCGCCGTGCGCGGACATGAGCGCGCGCATCCCCTGCTCGACGATGGCCGGCTTGGCGGTGAGCTCTTGGGTGATCTTCCGGTGGAAGAGCGTCCAGAGCGCGGGCACGCCGATCATCGCGGTCACGTGCCCCGACTCGAGCACCTCGCCCAGCCGGTCGGTGGTGAGCTCGTCGAGGTAGGTCACCTCCGCGCCGCGGCTGAAGGGGGTGAGCATCCCCGCGGAGAACTCGAAGGTGTGGTGCAGCGGCAGCACCGAGAGCAGGCCGTCGCCCACCCCGAAGTCGAACGAGGCGGCGAGCTTCGGGACCAGCGAGGCGAAGTTCCGGTGGGTGAGCATCACGCCCTTCGGCGTGTCGGTGGTTCCGGAGGTGAAGATGAGCGAGGCCACGTCGTCCGGGGCGGCGCCCTTCCGCACCGGGCCCATCCGGCCGGGCTGCGACGGGTCCCCCTCCATGGCCTGGGCCAGCGTCGCCAGGCTCACTGCCAGCGACTGATCGGACAGCGTGCGCCACAGGCCCCCCAGGTCCTGCGCCGCATCCTCCGAGAGCAGCACCACCCGCGCCTGGCTCCGGCGGACGATGTTGACCACCTCGGCCTCGCTCGACGCAGGGTCCACCGGAACCACGGTCCCGCCCGCGCGAAGGATGCCGAAGTAGGCGATGGCCCACTCGGGACGGTTCTCGGAGACGAGGAGCACCCGGTCCCCCGGCTTCACTCCGCTCCGGAGGAGGAAGCTCCCGACCCGCGCCGCCCAGCGGTGCACCTCGCCGTAGGTGAAGCGCTCCTCACGCTCGCCCTCCACCCGGCGGAAGGCCACCCGGTGCCGGTAGGCGTGCACCGCGGCATCGAACAGCTCGAGCAGGTCGCGGTGGGCGTGGATGGCCTTGCGCCTCTCGCGCTCCTCTTCCAGCCCGGGGAAGACCCACTTCTCCAGCCCGGGGAGATGCACCTCGAGGAAGTACCGGCGCCAGTCGATGCCGTGCGGGTCCCAGGGAATCCTCGCCGCATCCACGGGGTCCATCGCCGCGTAGAGCGACCGGGTGTTGTCGCACCGGAAGACGTAGCGGTTCTCCCAGAGGAAGGGGAGGAACAGGTCGATGAGCGCGGACAGCGAGCCGGCCTGCTCCTCCACCCGCTCCAGCTGCTCCTTCGCTCGCTCCAGCATCGCCGAGACCCGCGGGGCACCCCACCGCGGACCGTGGTCCTCGATGCCCTTGCGGAGCAGGCGCGCGCCGGTCGCGAACAGCGGGGCGGACCGGGTCAGAAAGCTGCGCTTCGAGACCGGCTGCGGCTCCAGCCGGCTCTGCACGTCGTTCAGGAGCGCGCTGCCGGTCTCTCGCTCGCGGTAGTGCCGGCGGCGATAGAGGCCCACCAGCTCGACCGAGCGCGGGGAGTAGAAGGGGTTCGAGTCGCCCGAGGCCTGCTGGTACACGCGGCGCTCCGGGTGGCTGACCGCCCGGGCGCTGATGGCGATGAGCGAGCCGGCCACCAGGTCCACCGGGATGATGTCCAGGATGGTGCGCTCGCCGGCGGGGATGAGCGGGTGGCCCTTCAGCCCGGCGAAGGCCAGCGGCGCGGAGGTGGTGAACCCCTCGTTCCAGCCGGGGAAGGGATAGCGCAGCGCGCTCTCCACGATGCTCGGGCGGACGATGGCATAGCGGAGGTCCGGCGTGCCGGCGATTACCTGCTCACCGAGCGACTTGGTGTAGGTGTACGTGTTGGGCCAGCCCCAGCTCCGGGCGCGCTCCATTCCCGCGTCGGTGAGCTTCTGGGTGAGCCACAGCTTCCGCTCGCGCCCCACGGCAAGGCGCAGGGTCTTGTCGTCTCGCCCGTCGCGGCCGTCCTCCTCGAGCCGCTCGAGGGCCCGGGCGCGGAACTCCGAGGTGAGGGCATGGTCCTCGGCCTGCTCCCGGAGCCGTTTCACCAGCCGGGCCGCATCGTCGAGCTCGTTCTGGAGTGAGAAGTCGCGCCCGTCCAGCTCAGCCTTGCGCGGGAAGTAGCCGACGATCTCCTCGTCCTCGAACACCAGCCCGCTCTTGTTGCCGACCACGAAGGCGGTGGACACGTGCACCAGGGGCACCCCGAGCCGCTGGCACAGCTCGACCGCGTTTCGCACGCCGTAGGTGTTGATCTTCAACCCGACCTCGAGCGATGGGTTGAAGGACACGAGGCCCGCGCAGTTGACGACCACGTCCACCTGGCCGGCGAGCTGCTGCAAGGCCTGCTCCGACAGACCGAAGAGTGGATCGGTGATGTCGCCGTCCAGGACCCGGGTTCGTTCCAGGACGAACGCCTCTGCCGGGTCGTCGCCGCGGTGGTCCCGGAGCGGCTGGAAGGGCTCGCTCCGGACCACCTTCTCCACGAAGCGGGCCTCGGCGCTGCTGGCGGAGCCGCGCCGCACCAGCGCCCAGACCCGCCCCAGCACCTCGCCGTAGCGGTGGAGGAGCATGGAGAGGGTCACCTTCCCCAGAAATCCGGTGCTGCCGGTCAAGAGAACACGCTTGCCGGCGAGGGCGTCGGACACTGAGAGCACGGGCGATTCCATCGGGTTGTAGGATGGTGACTATCACCGCCGGCGGCCCGCGGGTGAAGCCCGGAACGCTGCGGCGCGTCGGCGGGCGACGGGTCCCACATCCGGTAGCGCCCCCCGCCTTGGCAGGAGCCCGGTCCGCCCCGGCCCGGTCCTGAATTCGCTCCCGGCGTGAAGGGCGGCCCGCCTAAGAACCGCCCATGGGTCCTGTCGTCCGTGCCTCGGTGCTCCTGCTCTTCTGCGCCTGCGCCCACACCGCCGCCCCGCCGCCCGCTCCGCAGCTCGACCGGAGCGCGCTTCCACCCTGGAGCGAGCAGATCCGGGTCCGGGAGGAGTGGCTCACCCACCGGCACGTGCTCCTGCTGGAGATGATGCGGCGGCACGGCGTGGGCATGTGGATCGTGGTCAACGAGGAGTTCCACGACGACCCGCTGACCCAGTTCGTGGCTCCGCCGCGCCCGTACGCCGGCAACCGCGACCTCTTCGTCTTCGTCGATGCGGGTCCCGCCGGTCTCGCGCGGCACGCGGTCACCGGCTTCTGGGAGGAGGCGCTCTCGCGCTACTTCGAGACCGACCGCGACCCGAAGCCCTGGGACCAGGCGATGAAGGCGCTGTACGAGAAGTACCGGCCGAGGACCATCGCCCTCTCCATCGACGGCAAGCGGGGCGTCACCCGCAGCCTCACGAAGACGACCCACGACGCCCTCGCCGAGGCGATGGGCCCGGAGGCGAAGGCCCGCTTCGTCCCCGCCGGGCCGCTCATCGAGGAGTATTCGGACACCCGGCTTCCCGAGGAGGCGCCGATGTACCGCAGGATGGTCGAGCTCACCGAAGCGCTCGCCCGTCGCGCGCTGTCCGCCGAGGTGATCCGCCCGGGGACCACCCGGGTGGGCGACGTCCGACGCTGGCTCTTCGACCGCGCCTGGGATCTCGGGGTGAGCCTCTGGTTCCAGCCCGACCTCCGGGTGCAGCGGAAGGGGAAGGCTCCGGACATGTCCCGCGGCTTTCTCGCCGTCGCCGACGAGGACGTGATCATCGCGCGGGGGGACGTGCTCCACCTCGACTTCGGCTTCACCTTCATGGGGCTGAACACCGACTTCCAGCGGATGGCCTACGTGCTGCGCGACGGTGAGGCGGCGGCCCCGGCGGGACTGGAGGCAGCGCTGGCCAATACCCGCACCCTCCAGGACGTGATGTGCCGCGAGGAGGCCAGGCCCGGTCGGCCGTCGGCCGAGGTCTACGAGGGCACGGTGGCGAAGATGAAGGCCCGGGGCATCACCGCGCAGATCTACTCGCACCCGCTCGGGTTCCAGGGGCACGCGCTGGGCCCCAGCATCGACATGCGTTCCGCGGCGCGGAAGGAGCCGTCCCGTCCGCTCCGTCCCGGCTCGTACTTGGCCGTCGAGCTCAACACCCGGACCGCCGTCCCCGAGTGGGGTGGGCAGGAGGTCTTCATGATGGAGGAGGACCCGGCGTGGCTCGATGGGGACGGGTACCACTTCTTCGCCGAGCAGCAGACGCAGCTGTTCCTGGTGCGCTAACCGGCCGGCCGAGCGAAGCGAGCTGCGTTTTCCGCTTCGGGATCCGGGCGATTCCTGCTGGAGTGCACGCGCTCCGGGGAATCGCCGGGGCGTGCGGGAGAGGGGAGAGTGGAAGGGTGGAGCACACCGGGTGGGCCGGACGGGTCCGTGCGCCGCTCGCGCTCGCGGCGCTATGCCTGATCGTCTGGGGTGCGGTCCCGGGCGGCACTTTTCAGGACGATGACCTGGTCGGCCCGCTCGGGCTCGCGGGCGGCTGGCGCATCCGTCCCTTCCTCCGGCTGACCTTCTCGGCGCAGGAGGCGCTGCACGGCCACCGGGCGGATCTGCTGCTGGCCGCGAACCTCGCGCTGCTCGCGATCACCGCCATCGGGGTGTGGGCGCTCGCCGTCCGCCGCCTCGGCCCGGCGGCGGCATTCCTTGCCGGCGCGGCGTTCCTCCTCCAGCCGGCACATGCCGAGGCGGTGGCCTACGTCAGCGGCCGTTCGATGGGATTGATGGCCGCGCTGTCGGTCTGGGCGATCTGGGCGCATCTTAAATCGGTCCGCGCCGACGATGCCCGGACGAGGCGTGGCTGGGCGAGCCTCTCCCTGCTGCTCCTCGTGCTCGCGGTGCTCTCCAAGGAGGTCGCGCTCGTCCTTCCGCTGCTGGCCTGGGTCGCGGCCCGCTGGGACTCCCCCGACCGCCCGTCGCGCATCCGGCCGCTGGTCGCGACCGCGGCAGGCCTCGGCGCCCTGCTCGTGCTGGCCTTTCCTCGTTACCGCACGCTCGCCGGGTGGTCGCTGGCGCAGCACGGGCCGCTGCCGGCGCTCCTCCAGCACCTCTCGGCGCTCCCCGCGCAGCTGTCGCTCTGGGTCCGGCCCTCCGCGCTCTCCCTCGTTCATGCCCCGGGGGAAGGATGGGTGCCGCCGCTCCTGGGCGCGGCGGTCCTCGCCGGCGTGATCGCCGTGGCGTGGCTCCTGCGCCGTCGTGCGCCGACGTTCGCCTTCGCGGTGGGCTGGGCGCTGCTCGCGCTCGTGCCCACCCACACGCTGCTCGCCCGGGCGGACACGGTCACCGACCGGTCGCTCCACCTCGCCTGGGTGGGGCCGGCCATCGCCCTGGGTGCACTCCTCGCCGGGTTGGTCTCCAGAGCCAGGAACCCGCGGGCCCGCGCGCTCGCCGGCGCGACCCTTCTCGCGATCGCGGTGCTCGCGGCCCAGGCGGTCCGTGCCCGCGTCCACGTCTGGTCCGACCCGCGCGCGCTCTGGACCGAGGCCGTCACCCGTGCGCCCGGGTCCGCCCGCGCCTGGAACAACCTTGGGCTGGTCCTCCTCGAGCAGGAGCCCCGCGCCGCCACCGCCGCCCTCCGCCGGGCCGTCGCGCTGTCCCCGGCCGATCCACGGCTGCTGTCCACCCTCGTCCTGATGGAGTCGCTATGCCCCACCGACGGTCCCTGCCGCTGAGCGCGACCGGGATGCTCAGCTTCACCGCCGTGCTGCTGCTGGCCACGCCGGCCAGCGCCATCAGCTCTCCGACGACGCAGAAGGAGGCCTGCAAGAAGCCCGACAAGAAGCCGCCTCCACCCGCGCCCTGCAACCGCTGCTCCGACCTGCCGAAGCTCTACAAGGAGCTCGCCGAGCAGCAGTTCCTGCGCGACAAGTTCCAGGAGTTCATCGACTGGCGACTGCCGCCCATCGCGAAGGACCCGAAGGACATGAAGAAGAGCGGGGGGCAGATGATGCGCGACTGGGTGACGGCGAGATTCACCGAGTATCTGAACTCACCCGAGGGAGGCGGCAGTGGGTTCGGTCAGCCGGAGATGGGAACCGACATCGACTCGTGCAAGCTCGTCTCCTACCCGAAGGACGACAAGGGCAAGAACCTGACGGACAAGGATGGCAACGACATCACCTGTCCGGTCTCGAAGGACGACATCAAGTCCATGTACTGCCCGGCGGTGGCAGACATGATCCTCACCCACGAGGGGCAGCACCAGACCGACTGCAAGAACAACAAGAAGTCCTCGCAACCGGTCGATCTGGCGGACTGGCGCAACTACGCCGCCTACGACGTCCGGGGCTACACCGCCGGGATCGCAAATTTGAGGAAGTCCATCGCCGCGCTCGCGAAGTCGAAGCAGTGCGGGTGGAAGGGCTCCACCCAGAAGACGAAGAAGATGCCGATGCCTCCGGTGGGCACGGACCAGCGGACCGACATCGACGTGGACGTGATTCCCACGCCCCAGGAGATCGACACCCTGGCCAAGACGCTCGGAGGGAAGAAGTGATGCTGCCCATCGCTCAGTGCCTGGTGATCCTCGCTCTCGGGACCTCGATTCGCGCGCAGAGCGAGAGGGTCGAGGTCGAGGCGCTCCGGCAGAAGTACGCGGCGTCCTGCACGCCGTCCTCGACCTCCGACGCCTGCAGGCAGATGCGCTCGAAGCTCGAGTACGCGCTCTACACGAAGCTGCTCCTCTCCATGGAGGACGGGGAGACTCCATCTCCCTCGGCCATCGAGGTGGGCCTGAAGGCCGAGACCCCCCAGCTCCGGGCGCTGGCCCTCCAGGTCTCGCCGCAAAGTCCAGCCCGGATGGCGGCGGCGGTCGCCTCGATCGACAGTCCCTACGCCACGGTCCGCCAGGAGGCGGCGAACGTCATCCGCTCCCATGGTGACGACAAGCAGCGGCGGATGCTGGAACGGCAGGTCTCGGGACGCCGGCCCGAGTACCCGGTGGCCGATGCGCCGCCGGACCCCGCGCGCCTCAAGGTGAAACCGTATCCCGGCGCGACCTACCGGTACTTCGCCAGCAACGACGAGCAGGCGTACTTCAGCACCGCCGACGCCCCGGACAAGGTGGTGGCCTTCTACACGCAGGGCGGGAAGAAGGCGTACTCGGCCAGCGAGCTGAAGCTGGCGATGAAGTCCCGCGCCATGGCCGCGATGGACCAGAGCAAGATGATCCAGCTCATGCAGGAGGCGCAGGCGAAGGGACAGGACCCGACCCAGGCGATGATGGCCTGGCAGAAGAGCCTCGCCGGCCTCGGCACGGATCCGACCCGGAACTTCGAGGAACGCGAGGGCGTGCTGTCACCCCGGTACATCCCGGCCGACGACATGTTCAGCAGGGTGGTGGTGGTCTTCCGCGACGAGCTCGTGGGAGCCACCGCCATCGTCGTCCCGGTGCCGTCGCCGGCCTCGGAGGCGGCGATGGACGTGAGCGGGGACGAGGTGATGCAGATGGTCGCCCGGCAGCAGTTCATGCAGCAGCCGATCATCGACACGCCCCCGGCCGGGGACTGAGCTGGAGCGCCGCGGGTCACTGACCGGCGCGGCGCCGCTCCGCGAACCTTCCCTGCTGGCGCCTCGGATGCGGGGGCGACCGGAAGAGACGGTTCCGGTCGCTCCCGTCGATCGGGTCAGGGCACGATGTTCGGCGTGCCCGAGTCGTACCGCGCCTTGGCGGGGAGCGTTCCCACCGTGCCGCTGAGCGGATCCACCCAGGGCCAGGTCCGCGTCCCGAAGAAGGCCGGCTTGCTGCTCAGGTAGAGCGAGGGCGGGAGCGTCCTCGCCCCGCTCGCCCAGACGGTCCGGCCGTTCACCGAGTCCCAGTTCCCGTCGCGCCAGATGTGGGCCTTGGCGTATCCGTTGTCCCAGTTCCCGCCGAACATGAAGTTGTTGCCGAGGGCGAAGATGGGCGTCCCGCTCCGGGAGGAGGGGTTGGTCTCGTAGACGTTGCCCCCGCGGAGCACGTTCCCAACGAAGGCGCTGTCGTGGGTCCACGCGTCCACGCCCACCGCGCGGAGGTTGCCGGTGACGTTCCCGGACGAGTTCCTTCCGGTGGCGTAGTTGCGGAAGTGAACGTGCCAGCCGGAGTTGCCGTGCGTGGTGGCCGAGCCGATGTTGGGCGTCCAGTTGCCCTCGATCAGATCGTGATGGGTGAACGCGCCGTGGCTGTCGTCGATCGCGTTCTCCTGCCAGCCCGGCGAGTTCCAGATGACCGCGTTGTCCACGTAGTTGTAAGCGATGACGTTCCCGCCGCCGCTGGCGATGGAGACGATCGGCTTGTTGTTGTTGATGGAGATGTTGTTCTCCACCAGGCTCGCCGAGCTGCCGGTGCCAATCACGATGCCGTAGGCCTGACCGCCCGGGTTCTGGTCCCGGGACTCGTGCACGTACGAGTCACGGATGACGCAGCGGTAGCAACGCCCGAGGCCGATGTTGTAGCCGTCCTTCCCGGGGTGAGCCGAGTCGGAGCCCCGCGAGCCGTCCGCCTCCACGTTCTTGGCCCAGGCGTAGGACATGTAGCTGAAGGCGATGGTCCCGCCCGGGAAGCCCCACTGGTTGTTGCCGCCGGCCACGGCGATGTTCTCGATTCCCGACCAGCGGTTGCCGAGGAACACCGAACGGTTGTCCTTCGCCACCATCCGCCAGACCTGCGGGGAGCGCCACTGCATGAAGTCCTTCGTCAGGGGCTCCTTCAGGTAGAGGGTGTTCCCGCTGATGGCGGTGATCTCGCTGGCCTGCCCCACCGAGCGCCACCGTGGGACGGCGTTCACTGCGGCGGCGTTCGCGCTCGAGAGGTCGTTCACGTTGACCCCCGGAGCTCCGGTGCTCGGCCCGGCCCAGGAGAAGGAGGGCTGCCGCTTGAAGTACTCGCCGTCGTAGAACCAGACGAAGCTGGCGTTGAGCTGGACGCTCCCGGTCGCCGTCGCCGGGCCGTCGAGCATGTCGATGGTAATGACGTCGCCCACCGCGAACCGGCTGGCGTCCGTCACCGCGATGGTGTTCGTGCCCATCCAGGCGTTGGCGGTGACGGCGGTCACGCGGAAGTCGCCGTCGTTGAAGCCGCCCCGGTGACCGAAGAGCACCACCGTGCCGTACTCGGGGATGGTGCCGTTGGCGACGAGACGCGTCCGGTCGGCGCCCTCGCCGCGGATGGTCACGTTGTCCACCGTGACGTAGAGCCCCACCCGGCCGCCCTTGTTCGGAAGGGATTGTGGATTCACGTAGTAGGTCCCGGCCTTGAGGAGGACGATTCTCCGGCTGCTCGGGGTGGCCGCCGCGCCCGCGGCGTTGATCGCCGCCTGCATCGCGCTGGTGAATGCCGCTGCGTTGCCCTGGCCGGCGAGAGCCGGGTTCACCGAGTAGCCCCCGTAGGGATTCCCCGCCGGGAGCCACACCGCCGCCGGTCGGACCGGGTCGTTGTCCCTGGGCACGCCGCCCGGGATGCCTGGTGCCCAGCGAGTCTGGAACTGCTTGGGAAGGAACGAGGAGTCGATCGCCTCCGTGTCGGTCCCGATCTCCGAGGCTTCCCGGCCATCGTCGGCGCCGGAGGGACCGCAGCCCGAGGCCGCGGCGAGGAGCAGGGAGAGAACGGCGGCGGTCGTCGCTGAGGATCGTGTAGTCGTCATGCCTTTCCGCGTTCGGGCGACTCGTGGAAGCGCCCGGTTCGTTGTGGAGCGCGGACCCTCACACGCGTGGCGCGAAGCACGAAGGAATCATGGCGATGTGGTCAGGTGTGGCTCGTGCCCCAGGCCCGAGACCGACCGAGCACGCTCGCCGTCGAGAGCGGATTTCTCCAGCTCTCTCCGGGTGACAGTGTGTTTACGAATGTCGCATGATGTGCCGCAGGGAGCGCATCAGCGCTCCTCCGGGCAGCGATAAGCGACTCCGGAGGCTGCCGCGGTGGTGCCGTAGGCCATGCTCGCCGGGCTCGACGCCCGGGCGACCACGAGGTGCGTGGCGCCGTGCACCGCCGCGCGCCTCCGGAGCTCGTTCACCGCGGAGGTGTGGAGGGCATCCTCGGGCGCCAGCAGCTCCGTGGACATCCGGACCGCCAGCGCGCCGAGCGGCTCGCAGTGATCCGCGGGCACCTCCAGCAGCACCGCGGAAGGAGCCGGCACCGTCGCGCTCGGGGTCGCGCAGCCAGCGACCAGGAGCACGAGCGAGATGAGAGCACCGCGCATCATCGGCGGAAGTTCACCGCGGAATTCCGGCCACAGGCAACTGGTCTGAAGAAGGTTCGGCGGCCTGGGCCACGGGTGAACGCGCACCTGCGTCGCATCGGCGGGTTCCCGCGTGCGCCGTGGACGATCGGTGCGTTCACATCGAATGCCCGATGGTCGGTTCGCGCCATCCGGCTGCTCCTCTGCTCCGTCCCCTAACCTCCGCGGGGTCCAGGCGTTGGACCCAGTGTCGACGGCCGGAAAGTGGGAAAGCAACCGCCCGTCACAGGTCGGCTCGCCGCGGGGGTCCCCCCCAACTCGCAGGCGGGCCGCCTTTTTTTGACCGGCGCTGGCGAGCACCGTGGCGCTCACCACACCCGGCACCTTGGCCAGCACGTAGTTCACCCGGTACTCGTGAAGCGAATGCAGCCGCGGTCATTCCCTCGCCTCCTCCGACGCACGGGAGAGGATCCACGACCGTACCTTCCCCGCGTTGCGGCCCAGCGGTCGGCTCCGCGACACCAGCCAGTACCCGTAGTCGATGGGCAGTGGCCGGCGGCGGGTCGCGGCCACCAGCTGGCCGGTGGCGAGGAAGGAGCGCACCAGCGCGAGGCGCCCCAGCGCCACCCCGTGGCCGGCGAGCGCCGCGTGGATCGCCTGCTCGTACTGGGTGAAGCGGAGGACCCGGAACGGCCTGGGCCGCGGCGCGCCCGAGGCCTTGAGCCAGTGGGCCCAGTGGAGCAGCGGATGTGTCGGGTCGTCGTAGTCGAGGAGGACCGCCTTCCCGTCTTGCGCCGGGCCGTCGAGATCCATCGGGCGGCTGGAGACCGGGAGCAGCTCCTCGCCGAACAGCCGGACCGCGCCCGAGGGCGCGCGCTCCGTCGGGCAGTAGCGCACGGCGAGGTCGATGGCCTCGCGCTCCAGGTCGAGCACCCGGTTGCTGGCCACCACCCGCAGGTCCACGTCGGGATGGATCGCCTGGAGCTCGCCCAGCCGGGGCAGGAGCCAGAGCGCGGCGAAGCCGGTGGAGGTGGTGAGGGCCACCGAGCTCGGGTCCACCGGCCGGAGCGCCTCGATGGCCTCGCCGAGCTGATCGAGCCAGGCGTCGGCGGTGCGGAAGAGGCGCGCTCCCTCCGGCGTCAGCTCGACGCTTCGGTGCCGGCGGACGAAGAGCGCGCACCCCAGCGCGTCCTCCAGGGCGTGGATCTGCCGGCTGAGGGCCGGCTGGGTGATGGCCAGCTCGCGGGCGGCGGCGGTGACGTTGAGGGACCGTCCCACCGCGACGAAGCCGCGGAAGAGCTCCAGGGGCGGGAGGTTCAGGAGTCGGGGTGGCATTCCTGCTCCGCATGCGAACCGGCCCGACACGGCATTGGAGCCCGACCCGGCGGTTGCGTACTGAAGAGGCCCATGGACCCGAGCAT
>Ga0105104_10000988_pt1 | contig 22099 bp, 22 predicted proteins | sample PPLLaktember2015_3_FD_87034 | JGI IMG/M metagenome (GOLD analysis project Ga0105104, IMG submission 87034) | Freshwater sediment microbial communities from Prairie Pothole Lake near Jamestown, North Dakota, USA - PPLs Lake P7 Core (6) Depth... | ecosystem: Environmental > Aquatic > Freshwater >... | reverse complement strand
TTTGACTTTGTGGAAACTTCCCTGTTAGCGGTCTACCCTCTCTATCATGCCGAAGGCATGTAAAATCAAAACGGCACACAGTGCCGCCCCACACGGTGGGGTTTCTTGACTGTCCCCTTTTTACTTGACTGTCCCCTTTTTATCCCGCAGCGGTTGACAATTAAGGAAGCCGCACGATGACGCTCTGCGTCATAATAAAACCCCACCGTGTGGGGTCCAGTCAAAATTCATTTCAAGAGTTTCTCGTCTCTAAAAACGAGCGGAGCAAAGCGACGGTCGTAACGAGGCTTCCAAGAAACTACTTGATAATTGTTAATTGTTAATTGATAATTGCTAATTGTTAATTGTTATTTCTATTGCGGCTCTTCAGCCAAAAGTCCTGTTGAAAGTTTCTCTCGTATTTTTATCGAACGCCCGCAGCGACGTTGGTGGATGGGTTTTTTAGTAATAAAACTTTTTTTTAATAAAAATTTGACAGCGCGCTGCATTTTTTTTGTGTTATAATCTTTTCCTGGTTATTATCGGAGTAGGAGTAGAAAAAGATATGGGTATGGATGAAGTTGCAGTATATCGATCAAATATAGCCAAAGTCTATATTATTCGCTTGCTTTCCAATATGTATTTTATTTCTGCAGTATTGGTGCCTTTTTACATGGGGTGGGGAAAAATCAAATTTTCCCAGATCCTATTCCTCAACGCCTGGTTCATGTTCTGGAATTTCCTTTTGGAAATTCCCACCGGTACAGTAGCGGACTTCCTGGGCCGAAAAGTCTCCATGACTGCCGGTTGTATTGTCGGAGCGGTGGGATGCATTACTTATGTATGCTACCCCCACTATGCGGTTTTCCTGCTGAGCGAAGTCATTTTTGCTTTTTCTTATACCCTTTTATCCGGTGCGGATGAAGCTTTAATGTACGATACGCTAAAAATGATCCGGCAAACATCGATGTCGAAAAAAATTTTCTCCCGGATGGAATCGTTTAAGTTGGGGGGAATTGTGATTGGGGCGGCAGCAGGGGGCTTTATAGCTAAAGAAATGGGTCTCCGAATGCCCTTATTTTTAATGGCCCTTCCGCTTTCCATCGGTGCCGTCGTGGCAGCCACGTTGAAAGAACCTGTGATTACCGAAGAGAAACCCCCACTCTTATTTAGTTCATATAAAGCAATTCTCGTGGATGGGGTCCGGTTTTTTTGGCGCAGTAAAATTTTAAAAATGCTTACTCTCGATATGGTTGTAGTTAATGCAATAGCCTGGGTTATTATCTGGTTTTATCAAGCTCTTTTAAAAAATGCCGGTATCGATATCGCGTATTTTGGATTCGTTCATGCAGCAATAAGCCTTTTCGAAATCCTTCTCCTTAACAATTATATTCGCCTGGAAAGTATATTGGGTTCTAAAAAGCGGTTATTGTATGTCGGAGCAGCAGCAACGGGTGCAGCGTTTATAATCCTGGGTTTAACCCGCTGGGTACCCCTGGTCATTGCAGGCATATTGATCAGTGGTGGATTTGGTCTTACGAGGGGGCCTTTATTCTCCAGTTACATCAATAAATATATTCCTTCGGATCAACGGGCTACGATTCTTTCGACAACGTCTATGTTTCGAACTTTTTCTATCGTGATTGTAAACAGCATTTCGGGGGTATTGGCCGATAAATCGATCCCTCAAACGTTGATTATCCTGGGGGTGGGGGTCATTATCTTTGCCTCTATTTCTCGAATCCGAGAAGAGCATTTATTGGATTAAGTTCTTTCCCCGGTGAAGCCAAGCTGATATATTGGCTTTAATTTGATAACCTTTTCCTATTTAATTTTTCAAAGCCAAAAGCCACCGGGTTAATAATCCATAACTCAAAAAAGATTTGAAAAAATAACAAAACATGGTAAACTTATACCTGAGTGATTTTTAGCTCTTATATAGGAAAGTATCCATGCAGTTTGTCTTTAAAAAAAAACTGGGTGAAATGCCTCGCATCAAAGACCAGTTGTCTTTTGTTGAAAAAATCGAAGAATTTCCCTCCATGCCTTCGGTTGTCCTGCCTCTTATGGCCAAATTAAACGACCCCTATACCTCCGTCCGTGAGATTGAAAAACTGATCAACATGGATCCAGGCCTGGTTTCATATGTTTTAAAATTAACCAATTCACTGCTTTTCGGATTATTGGAAGAAGTATATTCTATCTCCCGGGCCATCATTCTCCTGGGTATGTCCAACCTGAAATCCATGATTTCGTCGTACTCGATTCGCCTCCTGTGCAAAGTCATCACGCACCAACACGTGCAAGAGTACTTGTGGAGCCACTCCCTATCGGTAGCCGTGTTCTCCAAAGTGATGGCAGAAAAATTACTGGGACAAAAGCAACCGCATGTTTATGTTTTCGGTTTACTCCACGATATCGGGAAAATTGTTCTCTATATCCATCAACCCCAGAATTTCGAGGAAACCATTGAGCTAGGGGTTTCCAGGAATATGGATTTTGTGTCGGCGGAAAAACAAATTTTCGGTTTCTCCCATATCGAGGCCGGCTATTTAATGGTTGACAAATTGCGATTCACCCGGAAAATGAAAGAAGTCATCCTGTACCACCATGACCCGGAATACGGTCCTACCAGCGAGCAGATGCACTGGATCGTCGGCTTTGCAAACGAAATGTCCCATAATATCTACGATAATAAACGAATTCAATTGGAAAAATACATGGCCAAATTCAGATTTTCCGATGATGCATTTGCCGACTTGATTCAATTGGCTCAAAAACAAGTCGAGCAATACAAGTCATTGTTATAAGGATTTTTTTTTCGATCCCCGCCGCACTGCGTGTGGATTCGTTTACAGTGCCGGTTTATCGTGCTTCTTTCTAAATATTTGTCGACTCCTTCCGTATTTTAAATTCTTTCTTTGGTGTTTTCTTTCGTTCACCGATCATCGATCACAAATCATCGCTGCGAAGAGATCGACACGCCCCCTTCGTGTAAAAATAACTTTGTTTTAAATGCGAATTGCCGAATTACCGTTTTACGCTCTTGACAATCCTTTCATCATTGATTAAACTATTTATTGAAATATGGAGCGGAAATTCATACTATGCCAGATCAAAATATTCGACTGCTGCTTCGATGCGAAAAAGTAGGGAACCATGATTAAATTAGGTTTAACCGGCGGTATATGCACAGGAAAAACATTTATCCTGGATATATTTAAAGAACTCGGTGCCTATACCATCCGGGCAGACGATATAGCCAAAAACATTATTTTCTCCAATAAGCCCGAAATCGTGGAAAAAATCATCGAAGTTTTCGGCAGTGAGGTCTACGATAAAAAAAAGGGAATCAAAAAGGAAGAGTTTTCCCGTATATTATTTACAGATACGGAGAAACGCGATTTTATCAACCGGTTCATCCAACCCTTGATGGCTTCCGAACGAAAAAAAATAATCAAAGAGGCCGAAAAAAGCGGCTGCAACATTTTTGTCTATGAATCGGCGCTCCTTGTCGAATCAGGTATTTATAAGGATTTTGATGCGGTGGTTGTGGTTTACACCTCGGAAGAAGAACAAATCGACCGCCTGCTGAAACGCGACGGAATCTGCATCGATGATGCCAAAAACCGTATTAAATCCCAATTCCCCCTCAATGAAAAATTAAAAGTCGCCAATTATGCCATCGATACCACCGGCAGTTTTGAAAACGCCAGGACAAAAATCCTGGAAACCTATTTCCTGGTTAAAAAGGATTTTAGCTTAATATAAAAATGGAGAAACAATTATCATGGGTGTAGAAATCATTGAATCTATAAAAGCTGCGTTAATCGATTTAAAATTACGCGAGGGCGCTTCCCTCACGGAAGTTCGCTCTCAATACCTGGAAAAAACATCCCATCCAAAATTCCTGAAAGTCATGGGACCGGATGAAACCCTTAAAAAAGAATTCCTCAAATACCACGTGGCATATTTATCCGTACTCAAATTTACACGGGAAAACGACCCTGAAGCCGCAGCCGCTTCCGACGCCGACCTTTCTTTTTACCCCAAAGAACAGATTTTCCGGCTCCACATGAACCAGGGAGTCTATTACTTCCTCAACCAGGACTATATCAAAGCCAGCGAAAAATTCCAGGAAGCCTATAAATTCAATAACCAGGACCCAATGGTTTTGATTTACCTGGGGATCCTATTATTAAAACGTAAAAACTATTATGCTGCCGAAAAGTACTTCAAAGAGGCGGTAACCATCGATAAAAACAATGAAGACGGCTGGTTTTACCTGGCGGAAAATTATTTTAAAGCGGGTGAATTCAAAAAAGCACTGCCCATGTATGATACTGTAAAAAATCTCAACCCTTCCCGCGCGGAAATTGCCCCACGAATCAAAGAGATACGCGAAAAACTGGGAGAAATACCGGGAAGCAAAAAATCAAAAAAAGGCGAACCCAAAAAAGGGTCGTGGTTATCCCGCTTGCTGGGAAAATCCCCCGATTAATTTCAACCGAACCCTTCCCCGCTCAGTGCTTCCCTTATTTGATCCGAAGAGAGGGTGTACCCTTCCGACACCAATGACGTAACGAAATGGGCATGCGCCCGCCCCGCCCGGTACAAGGGTTCCCGTCTCGGGTGTTTTAGATACCGTTCAATAGTAATAGGTGGCTCCCCCCTGTTTAAAACAGCATGATAAAAAACCCGTTCACGTCCCCGGTATATGGAAGAGCCAAGGATTTTTTTATCCCCGATACATATATCCGATGTACCGTTTTTTTTAAGGTCCCGGACACCCAGTGCCCGGAGGGCCAGGAGAATAGAAGAATTATACCGGTCAAAATAGAGTTTTGGGGACTTCAACCCATCTTCACGTTTTAAAATGGATATTACCGTCATGCGGGGAGAAAGCACGACAGCTTCGCCTCCGCTGGGGCGTTTAAAAACCGGGACACTGTCCAACCGGGCATTTTCCATTATTACCGACTCCTCTTCATCATTGCCCTGTCCCAGGATAATACACATAAAAGGGGGTTCCCATATGGAAACACGGTAGAGAGATTCGTTATCATCCAGTAATTCCGCGTCCGGCAAAGGATATTTTCGATTACTGGTGGATGGGTTGATCAAAGGCATCGAAGCCGGCCTCCATAAAGATTTCGGAAACTGTCGGGTGTGCGTGAACGGTGTGGGCCACATCATATACAGTCCCTTCCATTTGTATAAGCAAGGCCGCTTCCGCTATCATATCCGTCGCATGGGGAGCGATGACCTGGGTGCCCACAACTTCACCGTATTTTTTGTCCGAAATAATTCGCACCATACCCTCTGTATCTCCTTCTATCAATGCTTTTCCATTGGCGGTCAGGGGAAATTCGCTAATTTTATACCCATTATTCAACGCCGATGCCTGGGGCTCCGTTAAACCCACCTGGGCGATTTCAGGCGACGTGTATATATTGATGGGAAACCTGTTTACGTCAAACAGGGAATCTCCCGGGATTCCATTTAATCGATTGACCACATACAATCCCTGCGCACTGGCAGCATGGGCAAAAATACTTTTTCCATTTACATCGCCGACCGCATATATATTTTCAATCGAAGTTCGAAGGAAATCGTTCACTTTCAAAAAACCGTCTTCCGTTTCGAGCTGGAGATCGGACTCCGGCAATATGGCCTTTCTGGCCGATGCATTGATCACTTTTTGACAGGGTACGCGCCGGGGGTTTTTTTTCTTCCCGTCGTCACTACCACCGGGAAGGCATTCAAATAAAAGCTCTCCAGCCTCATAAGCGGTAACGGTGGGAGATCGGAGCACCTCGATTCCATTTTTTTTCAGCAGGCGATCGATATAATCCGAGATGAAGGGGTCAGCCTGGGGAACCAGTGTATCTCCTTCTGCTGCCAGTGTAACATGCTTTCCCGCCAGTTTAAAAAATTGGGCCAATTCCACTGCATGCGGTCCGCTGCCCCATACGACGATATTTTCGGGTAAAGTATCCAATTTCGCCAGGTCTTCCACTTCCACTATTAAACCCGGCGGGATGGCGGATGCCGGTTTTCCCGGGCGGGAACCCGTGGCTATAATTATATTTTTCGCAGGGAATACCATGTTATTAACGTGGATACTTTTGTTTGCATCGATGGCGGCAGTACCGGTGATGATTTCGACCCCATTCTTTTTGAGTAAGTATTGAACCCCCCGGGTAAGGCGTTTCACGATTCGCTCCGAGCGTTTTAAAACTTTTTGCCAATTAAGAGATAGACCCCGGGCATCGATCCCGTCAATACCGAAATCGGCGGCGTCTTTAGCAAGATGCAGGCGTTTAGCGCTTTCCAGGTATGTTTTAGTGGGGATACATCCCCAATTGAGGCACATTCCTCCCACCATGGATTTTTCTATTATCGCTGTTTTCATGCCGATTTGACCGGCGCGGATTGCGGCCACATATCCACCGGGGCCGGCCCCGATAATTACCAGGTCATATTCCATTTTTTCCTCCTTTGATTTCTAAAACTTAGCACGACCTTAATTTTGCTTTGGTCGATCATAGACTCTACTCATACCATGAAATAAAACGTGCAGTAAAAAGCGTTTTTACACAAAAAGTAATGAGATAGGGTCTTCCAGCAAGTGTATTATTTTAGCCATGAAGCGTGCCGCTTCGCCGCCATCGACCATGCGGTGATCGACCGACATAGACAGGGGTAAAACATGGCCTACCGCGATTTGGTCATTTTTCACTACAGGTTGTTTCATGATGCGGCCGACACCCAGGATTGCGGCTTGCGGGTAATTGATGACCGGTACCCCGAAAGTCCCTGCAATGGAACCGTAATTCGTAACGGTAAAGGTTCCATTTTTGAAATCCTCCAGGGTTAATTTTCGTTCCCTTGCTTTTTGAGCGAGTTCCTTTATGATAGCGGTTAGGTCTGCAATCGACAAAAGGTCTACGTCCCTGATCACGGGTACCACCAGTCCATCATCGGTATCGACGGCAATACCGATGTTATAGTATTTTTTAAGAATCAACCGGTCATTTTCCATATCCATTTCGGCATTAAGTGTGGGGAAGGCTTTCAAGGCGTGAGTTACAGTTTTGAGAATGAAAGGCAAATAAGAGAGTTTTAACCCCCGTTCATTATAGATGGTTTTGTATTTTTCCCGGGTTTTGACTAGTTCGGAGACTTCGACTTCTTCGATTACCGTCATATGGGCAGCGGTTTGTTTGGAACGGATCATATTGCGGGCGATGGCTTTTCGAATCTGGCTCAGGGGTTGGTATAAGACGCGGGGTTCAGCCTGGGAAGAGGAGGGAATAATCGTTTTAGAGGGGGGAGCGGTTTGTTGACGCCCGGATTGAATTCTTTCATAATAATCCCGGATATCCTTTTTCATTACGCGGCCTGCTGGGCCTGTACCGGTAACCGAACCGATCTCCACCCCCATTTCCCTGGCCATAGCCCTGGCCACAGGAGTAGCCAGTGCTTTTTTAACCGGTGCACCGGGAGGGGTTTCTTCTTTTACCGGGAGTCCTTCGGAGCTGATGGGGAGAAACGCAGAATCCCCCGCGACTTCCAATGTCCCGACAACTCCAAAACCTTTTTCATCGATGGGTTTGGATTCTATAGGCCGTGTTTTTTCCTCGCTCATTTTTTGCAGTTCCAGTGGAGAAATTCCTTCAATATCCAGCTCGACCAGGGGGGCTTCGACTTTGACAACCTCTCCTTCTTTCCCGAACAAGTTGGCGATAGTCCCGTTTTTAGGTGATGGAATATCGGTGACGACTTTATCTGTCTCCATTTTTACCAGCGAATCGCCGGCATTTATCTGTTGGCCTTTTTTTACATACCACTGTAAAATCTTTCCTTCTGAAATTCCTTCTCCGATATCCGGGAATTTAAATATATATCTCATGGTCATCTCCTTTTCAAAAATTCTATCTTCTGCCTTCCATCTTTTTCATTACCAAAAGCCAAAAAGTTCCAGGCAGCAGAAGACAATTCGAACATTTTGTTTCTTTTAAAAATCCACTACTTTCTTAATTTCGTAGAAAATACGTTCCGGGTCATGGAAATAGTGGTGTTCGCCTTTGGGCAGCGGAGGGATGGTGTCGTATCCGGAGAGTCTTGCAGGTGGTGCTTCAAGGCTCAAGAATGCCTCTTCGTTGGCAATGGCCATGATCTCGGCGCCGACACCGTAGCTGGTGGGGCCTTCATTAACCAGCAGCATGCGTCCTGTTTTTTTTATCGATTGGGCAATCGTTTCGCGGTCGATGGGGTAGATAGACCGTAAATCTATCAGTTCGACGGATATTCCTTCGGCTTTAGCACGGATCATCGCCCGCTGGACTTCCCGGATCAGTGCTCCATATGAAACCACGGTGATGTTTGTGCCTTCGTTCAGGATTTTTGCTTTGCCCAGGGGGATGGTGTATTTTTCTTCCGGTACTTCTTGTTTAATAGCGCGATAAATCCGTTTCGGTTCCATGAAAATAACCGGGTCATCGGTTTCGATGGCAGAGATTAGTAAACCTTTGGCATCGTAGGGGGTTGAAGGAATGATGCATTTAAGGCCGGGGATATGGCCGAACAGGGCTTCCATGCTTTCGGAGTGGTGTTCCAGTGCCTTGATATTCCCACCGTAGGGCATGCGGATTACCATGGGGGTGCCGTATTTTCCCCTGGAACGGGTTCGCAGTCGTGCCACGTGGGCGACGATCTGGTTGAACGCAGGGAAGACGAACCCCGAAAACTGGATTTCGACTACCGGTCTCAAACCTGCTGCGGCCATGCCGACGGCTGTTCCGACGATAGCGGATTCGGCGAGGGGGGAATCGAAAACCCGTTCTTCGCCATATTTGGCTTGTAAACCCGAAGTCACACGGAATACCCCGCCTTCTACGCCGACATCTTCGCCATAGACGACGACATTGGGATCATCGGCGAGTTTTATATCCAAAGCATGATTAACTGCTTGAACCATAGTCATTACAGTGGTTTTCATTTTTATACCTCCTTATTCTTCTCTTTCCATTGGAGAAATTTTTCGTAGGCCACTTGCTGTTGGCGTAACTCATCCGGCATCTCTTTAAACTGGTATTTAAAAACATCTTCTACGGAGTAGGGGGCGTGATTTTCAAAAATGGCGAATTCTTTTTCCACTTCATTTTTGTATTGTTCCAACAAGGGGGGTTCGTTTTCTTCTTTCCACATGCCCCGGGAAACCAGGTAAGCCCGGAGGCGTTTGATGGGGTCCTTGGTTTCCCAGGATTTTTCTTCTTCTTCCGTGCGGTAAAGAGTGGGGTCATCGGAAGTGGTGTGGGCACCGCGGCGGTAGGTGACGGCTTCGATCAATACCGGGCCATTCCCGGATTGGGTATAAGCGACAGCTTCCTGGGTGGCCTTATAAACTGCAAAAAAATCATTCCCGTCGACTTTAATCCCCGGTATCCCGTAGGCAATGGCTTTGATGGCTATGTTTTTCGAAGCGGTTTGTTTCCGCACCGGTACGGAAATTGCGTATTGGTTATTCTGGACAATAACAATTACCGGCACTTTCCATACGCTTCCAAAATTGAGGGCTTCATGGAAATCCCCCTGGGATGTTCCCCCATCGCCAACAAAGGCAAATACGACGCGGTCTTCTTTTTTATATTTCGCGGCATACCCGATTCCTACGGCATGGGGAAGTTGGGACGCTATTGGAACCGCAGAGGGTAAGAAATACGGGGTGTCGGAAAAACGGGACCCTTCTTCATAGCCTCCCCAGTATAAGAATAAATCGCTGAGTTTAGCGCCTTTGAGCAGCCATGCCCCCATTTCCCTAAAAGCCGGGACCAACCAATCCTGGGGTCGTATTTGTTTCCCCACTGCGCAAGCTATGGCTTCCTGGCCAAGGTTGGGGGGATATGTCAGTAACCGGCCCTGCCGTTGAAATGAAACACACATCCGGTCTGCGGTTCGTGCAAAAAGCATAAATTTATACGATTCTAAAACAAAATCATCGGTTATGTCGGGTTTCCATTGAGAGGAAACCATATGACCATCATTATCCATCACCTGGAACAATTTATCCTCTATAGGGTCAAAATCCTTAAACAGCATATTACCTCCTTTTCAGGAGAGGGATCTCCTTTTCCTGTTTTATTAATGTCCCTAATATTATGCCAGAAATAGAAAAAAAAGACACTATCCGGAATTATAAAAAATCAATTTTTTCTTGAGTAAACACAGGGGAAGAGCGCTGGGGGATTAAAAATTTATGGATTGCCGGAAGGGCAGTGAGTTACAAATTTTTCAACCAGGTTAACCCCGGTGTGTTCGTTTTCATAATGCCGGAATACCTGCTGCATGCGAGAAACCGATTCACGGATACCGGGGTCGTAAAGGACTTTGTTCACGGTTTGAAAAATATCGGGGGGTGAAGCCGTACTTATTTCGATCGAAACACCCAGGTTATGCCGCTTAACTCGTTGTGCATTGGCCGGTTGGTCCCTGTCGAACGGGCATACAATCATCGGGACACCATAAAAAATACATTCTTTAATGGTTCCCAATCCCCCGTGAGTAATGGCAATCGATGCACGTTGGAGTACTTCCAATTGGGGAACCCACTGCATTGCCGCCACATTGGGAGGCAGTGGGAGAAACTCCTCGACCCCTATTGTGGCTCCTATAGAAAGAATTAAAAACCATTCGCCGGCAACTCCGTATCGCATTGCCTCAACAACTTTCCGGTAGAATGACACGACTCGCTCTCTGTTGTAAATATGATTTTGCGTACCCAATGAAGCATAGATTATTTTTGCTCCTGGGGGAATACCGGGCCATTGAAACATCGTGGAAACACCCGGCAGCCGGATAGAGGGCTCGATATAGTAATAATGTGAAGGACGAATGATCTCCGGTAAATCAAATTCTTTGGGGCACGGGATAATTACGGGGAAGTGCCGTAATGGTGCTGTAAAATCCCTGATTCCTGTAATTTTAAGCCCTTTCCGCTCCGCAAACAGGAATAATTCTTCGACTTCATCGCCGCTTACCTGGTTGATTAGCCGTTCGATCGTTTTCTCTTCAGGGTGGTCGATCCATAAATGGGGTAAAAACAGAACCTGGGTAATTCCCGTAATGTAGTAAAAAATTAATGCCTCTAATGTGATAAAAACACTACTGATGACAATATCAGGCTGTATGCGCCGAATGAATGGATCCCACGATTCCCAACAAAGCATTGCGGTAAGATATGAGGGTCCTTCCAGGTCCTGGGACATTTCCGACGGATTGTATTCCTGCGGTGGCATTTGTTTGATTGAACCGGCCGGGATGAATTCGGATAAAATAGGAAAAAAATCAAACCCGTTTTTTCGGACAAGAGACTCTATATCGGGAATCCCAATATACGAAACAGTATGGCCCCGCTCTCTTAACGCGGCAGCCAGTCCGAAAGTAGGAAATATATGCCCGACTTCAAAATCCAACAAAAATGCTATATTGGCCACGTGAACCTCCACAACCACGAAATATTCTTTTACCTGGAAATATCCAATCGTGAAAAATTTTATTTTCAATAATACCCTATTTTTCGGGGAATTGTCAAGAGCGATTCCAACCCTGTAATAGAAGCTGTAAAGCAATACTCTTCTTTGGATACCCGGCGCCGGACGAAAATTGTTTTGAATTTGAGAATTATACGGAATTATTCGCATTAAGCATTGACATTTCTTTGTTTCGTGGTAAAATAAAGGGGTGGTTTTAATCAATCAAAAATATTTTCATCACCAAAATAAATAAGAAGTAAATCGGTTTTTTCAATGGAAAAATAGTGCATAATATCGCGATATGAATGCACCGGCAACTCACAGTATTTATTTAACTCCCGGGCATGATCGAACAAAAAAAAACAAATAAAATGAAAAGGAGATACCATGAAAACACAGAAGTTTGAAAAAAGATTGTCCTTGAACAAGTCTACGGTTTCCAACCTGTCCACCGGCGATATGAACCGGTTAAACGGGGGAGTAGATATCACCGGCGGCTGCAGCGATGGTTCGATTTGTTCTAAACTCGGTGCTTGCTCCGATTGGAATTGCACACGAACACAATGCACTGCGGACCCTTGCGGGATAGCTACTTACACTTGCCAACCCACGATAGAAAAATAACCTTCCTCCAGGAACGGGCCGGCCTATTTTAATCCAGCCGGTCCCGGTTTTCCTGTGTATTTGACTTTCATCTAAAGATCGCCATAAAAAAACGAGTAAAACGAAAAGGAGATACAATGAAAACACAGAAATTTGAAAAAAGATTGTCCTTGAACAAGTCTACGGTTTCCAACCTGTCCACCGTCGATATGAACCGGTTAAACGGCGGAGTAGTCGCCACCGGCGGTTGCTCCGACGGTACGATTTGTTCTATTGCCGGTTATTGTTCGCAGTGGAATTGCACACGAACACAATGTACAGCGGACCCCTGCGGGATATATACTTACACCTGCCAGCTCGACGATTTGGAAGCGCTGTAACCCTATAGCCAGGAACCGGACCGGTCTCTCAAAATCCAGCCGGTCCCGGTTTCCTGCCGGGATCGAATTTCATCCGAAGAGAGTATTTATTTTTTTGCCGCCACCAACAAACGGACAAAATCGGGAGTGTGTTTGACATAATCAAACCCGACTAACTCCAGGGAGAGTCTATTCAGAATTGTTTTAACCTCTTCTTTCGAATAAGAATGAACATATGTAATCGTGTCGTTTTCAAAACTATTACCGGTCCCTTCGATCAAATCGAAAGCAATGATCCCTCCCGGCTTCATGTAGGTGGAAATATTGATTAAAGCCTTTTCAAAGGAGGGAAATAGATGCTTGAACGTCAAAGACGAAAAGACAATATCGAACCTCTCATTGAAACCAAATTGCTCCACATCCCCCAGGAAAAATTCGATAGAAGGGTATGGGAAAATCGATTTTAAAAAATCCACGTTTTTTTGAGAAATATCCAGTGCGATATATTTATTAAAAGGAATATTCATCGCATGAATACTCTTTAACAACCGGCCATATCCCGGCCCGATTTCCAGGATGTTTTTTTCATCGGAGAAGGTTATAAAAGATTGCAAACTTTTGATAAAATTATCCCCACTAATCTCCTTAGCCCAGGTTAATCCACTATCGGGAGAAACTTCACGCCACCTTTTTCGCGACCGTTCCCACAAATCCTCATTGACCATTGATTTTTCAATACCAAGTACCCGCAGCTCCAATGCAGCTAACTGCTCGCTCAAAGCTGTTATACCCAATAAATCTTTCAGCCCCCGCTTAATCGGATTGGGTACAACACTTTTCATTACTTTTATTAGGCTCACTTTCAAACTCCTTGTATATTTTAAATTTGCTGTTTTTGAAACGGAATCCATTGTCGATTGTTTATCAGCATCCGATATTATAAAGGAAATTTCATTGTTATGCAAATAATAAAAGCCCGGCTGCTCCGGCAGCAATTCGCATTTTAAAGATGATACCCGCATGTTTATTGAAAAACAACGGCTCTTTTGACGGCCATATATCCAGGGGCTCCGAAACCATCAAAAATTCACAGCCACACGCAGGGGACCGGGGTAAAAAAATGATCGAAAGGCAAATTTCTTGCAAAAGGTATTCAAGATCAATACTTTAAATTAATTACTTCAAACTTTTTTTTAATTTAAAACCCCTCAAAGTTGATTTATTTAACAAAATTTGTTATATTACAACCATGCGATTAAATAAATTACAGATCGAACATTTGGCCTTTTCCGTGGTAAAAGGTCTACTCAAAGATAACACCATCATTACAGAGGATAGAGATAAGCTTTATAAGCAAATTGAAGAACTCATTTCCAAAGAACTGGAAAAAGAAGATGCACTGGATGAACAAGTGAAAGAAATCTTAAAAACCAAACTGGATGAAATTCGTAATACCAACGTCGACTATTACGAGATGTTTAAGATGGTCAAAACAAGATTGGCCGAAAAGGAGAACATAGTCATATGAGCCTGAAATTGTCCAGGAGTAAAGTCAATTGCCTTGCATCATTGGTGACCCAGTATATCGAGAAAAGCGAAGATATCGACTATAACATCGATATCGGAGATATCCGGATCAAAGCTTTCCATTTGATCATGAACGAACTGCGAATATTTGAACAAATCGAAGAAGATGTTAAAGAACGCATGAAAGTCCATAAACGAAATGTGCCGGAGGGCTCCAGGGAATGGGAAATTTTGTATCGAAAATATGTTTCTGAGGATTTAGCCAAGTTAACCAAGTTTTGGGAATAAATAGGGTTAGTGCGGTGATTGCTTTCTCTCTACAGCATCGATGATGGCTGAAATATAAGATCGCTTTTTTGGGGGGAATTCAAAGCAGTAATCAAAATAAAAAAGCTTGAGATATAAATTTCATTTTTACATCCGAACCGGTTGATTTCACTCTTTTTCGTATGATATCATGAAGATATGAATCGAATAAAAATAAAAAGAGGTTTAGACGTCCCAATTACAGGAGCCCCGGAGCAGGTGGTCTACCCGGGCAATTCGATACGCCGGGTGGCTTTGATCGGATACGATTATATCGGTATGAAACCCACAATGGAAGCAGCAGTGGGAGATCGAGTCAAACGGGGACAAACCCTATTTTTTGACAAAAACCGGGAAAAAGTCAAGTACACTTCTCCGGCAGGAGGCACTGTTACAGAGATCAACAGGGGAGAAAAAAGGGTATTCGAATCCATTGTCATTACCTGCGATGATAACGACGAATCCCTGGTTTTCCCTTCATACAATGAAAGCCGGTTGGAATCGCTGGAACCCGAAAAAATCAAGGCTGCACTGTTGAATTCCGGTCTATGGACCGCATTGAGGGCCCGCCCCTTTGGGAAACCGGCGAACCCCGATGAATCCCCTCACTCCCTTTTCGTTACGGCAATGGATACCCAACCGCTGGCGCCTTCGATAGAAAAAATACTGGAAGGCAAAGAAACAGCCTTTAAAAACGGTTTAAAAGTAATCTCCCGGCTCTGCAGCGGGAAGGTATTTCTCTGCCAATCACCCGGTACCTCCACCCCGACCGTGGATTTACCCTCACTATCCGTTGTGGACTTTGAAGGACCTCACCCCGCAGGAAATGTGGGCACCCATATTCATACCCTGGACCCCGTATGCCGCGGGAAAACAGTTTGGCACATCGATGCGCAGGATGTTGCTGCAATCGGTCTACTGTTTACTACAGGGGAGTATTCCACTGAACGGATCGTTTCACTGGCAGGACCATCGGTAAAGAAACCCCGTTTGATAAAAACACGCATAGGCGCATCCATAAAAGATATAGTGGACGGGGAGTTGACAGGATCGGGAAACCGGGTAATCTCCGGTTCCGTCTTATCCGGCCGGGCGGCTTTCCCACCTGTCGATTACCTGGGCCGTTATCACCAACAAGTTTCCGCCCTGGAAGAAAACCGCGACCGGCAATTTCTCGGTTGGCTCAGCCCGGGCTTAAACGTATTCTCCATCAAACACATTTTCCTATCCGGCCTTTTAAAGAAAAAAACCTTCAATTTTACCACTTCCCAACACGGGGGAAAACGGGCGGTTTTTCCCATCGGTTCTTACGAAGCAGTTATGCCATTGGACCTGGAAATATCTTACCTCCTGCGCGCCATCATGTCCGAAGATATCGAAGAATCGGAGAACCTCGGCTGCCTGGAACTGGGCGAGGACGACCTGGCTTTGTGCTCGTTTGTCTCACCGGCAAAAATCGAGTACGGCCCGGCATTAAGGCATATTTTAAACTTAATCGAGAAGGAAGGATAAACAACGTATGAGAATGAGAATGAAATTTCTTCGAAAATTTTTAGATAAGCAAGAACGACATTTCAAAGAGGGCGGGAAAATGAAGGGTTTATACTCCCTTTATGAGGCCGTGGATTCATTCCTCTTCACCCCCGGGAAAGTCACACCCGGTCCTACCCATATTCGCGACGGCATGGACTATAAACGAATGATGATGGTGGTGGTCATCGCCCTGCTTCCCACTGTATTAATGGCACTTTTCAATACAGGCTATCAAGCGAACCTCGCCCTCTCCCGGTTTGGAGAAGCCGTCATAAAATCGCAAGGCTGGCGGGTAAAATTCCTGGTCAGCTCCGGTATCGGGATCGATCCGGCGAACGCTCCGGCCTGCTTCATACACGGCGCGCTCTACTTTCTTCCCGTGTATATCGTTACCCTCCTGGCCGGCGGATCCTGGGAAGTACTGTTTGCCGGTATCCGGAAACACGAAGTCCAGGAAGGTTTCCTCGTAACCAGTTTGTTGTTCCCTTTGATCCTTCCTCCCACCATCCCCTTGTGGCAAGTCGCCCTCGGTATCTCTTTCGGTGTTGTCATGGGCAAAGAAGTGTTCGGCGGTGTGGGGCGGAACATCTTCAACCCGGCATTAGTATCCCGGGCCTTTTTGTTTTTCGCTTACCCCGCCCAAATAACCGGCGATACCATGTGGGTCGCTGTCGACGGTGTCAGTAAAGCCACACCCCTTGCCGTTCTCCATGACCCCACCCTGAAACTCACCCACTCATGGTTGGATGCGTTCCTCGGGACTATCCCCGGCTCTATGGGCGAAACTTCCACCCTGGCTTGTATGATCGGGGCCATCATTTTAATTGCCGCCGGCATCGGCTCCTGGCGCATCATGGTGAGTATCCTGGCCGGCATGGCGAGCTTCTCGCTTTTCTTCAACATCATCGGCAGCACCACCAACCCCATGTTCGCCTTGCCTCCTTATTGGCACCTCGTAGTGGGAGGCTTTGCTTTCGGTACTGTTTTTATGGCTACTGACCCGGTCAGCGCTGCCATTACCCAAAAGGGAAAATATATCTATGGCTTTTCGATCGGGTTCCTGGTGGTGATGATCCGGGTACTCAACCCCGCTTACCCCGAAGGAATGATGCTGGCTATTTTATTCGGCAACCTCCTGGCGCCCCTCATAGATCGCATCGTCCTCAATAAAAACATTAAAAGGAGGAAACTCCGTTATGTCAACATCAAATGAAAGCGTTAAAAATATAATCATCGTGTCGTTGGTGGTCTGCCTGGTCTGTTCTATCCTGGTCGCCACCGCTGCCGTAGTCCTGAAACCCCGCCAGGACGCAAATAAAAAACTCGAGCAACGGAAAAATGTCCTGGTTTCCGGGGATTTGATACAGGAAGGAAAACCCTTTCACCCGTCCGAAGTGGGGGAACTTTTTTCACAAAAAATTGCTCCTTTCTTATTGGATATCCAGGAAGGCAAACGTTTACCCAAAGATCGAATGACCGGGAACCTGGACCCCGAACGTTTCGATATTAAAAAGATTTCAAAAGACCCCGCCACCAGCGATGTAATCCCGTCGAAAGACGATATCGCCGGTATTAAACGGAAACCCCGGTATGTGATCGCATATTTCGTAAAAGACGGCGATAAAATCGAAAAAATTATTTTCCCTGTTATCGGAAAAGGTTTATGGTCCACGCTATATGGCTTTCTCGCCGTCGACAAAAACCTCGAAACCGTACGCGGTTTTACTATATATGAACATGGCGAAACACCTGGCCTGGGCGGTGAAGTCGATAATATAAAGTGGAAAGAATCCTGGAAAGGAAAAATCGGTTTTAACGATTCGGGTGAACTCGTTCTAAAGGTTATAAAAGGTAAAACGATGCCCGGGACCCAAAGCGAAATCGATGGCCTTTCCGGTGCAACCCTTACCACACGGGGAGTGGACAATATGATTAAATTCTGGTTTGGCCCGCAAGGGTATGGCCCTTTTCTAACAATGTGGAAAAAGGAGGGCTTCCATGAGTAAATGGAAAAAAACATTAACCGAACCTTTTATCGATAATAATCCCATAGCCGCAGCAGTTCTCGGTATTTGTTCCGCGTTGGCCGTGACATCGAAAATGCAGACCGCTTTGGTCATGTCCTTATCCGTTACGTTGGTGGTAGCTTTTTCCAACATGGCGGTCAGTCTTGTGCGCAATCGCATCGCTTCCAGTACCCGTATCCTGGTGGAAATGACCATTATCGCTTCCCTGGTTATTATTGCCGACCAGTTTATCAAGGCTTATGCTTTCGAAGTCAGTAAACAGTTGTCCGTATACGTCGGTTTGATTATTACCAACTGTATTCTCATGGGCCGGGCGGAAGCGTATGCCCTGCAAAACCCGCCCATCCGCAGTTTTATCGACGGGATTGGAAACGGCTTAGGGTATTCCGCTATTCTCATTACCGTTGCTTTTTTCCGCGAGTTGTTCGGTTCCGGCAAGTTATTGGGTTTCAGTATTATCACTTTAAATACCGAAGGCGGTTCGTACATTCCCAACGGTTTGCTGCTTCTTCCTCCCAGTGCGTTTTTCCTGATCGGCGGAATCATCTGGATCATCCGGACCGTAAAGAAGAATTTACAGGAGGAAAGCTAGCATGGTCGAACATTATATCAGTTTGTTTATAAAATCGGTATTTATCGAGAACATGGCTTTAGCGTTTTTTCTCGGTATGTGTACGTTCCTGGCCGTTTCCAAAAAAATCGAAACCGCTGTCGGGCTCGGCATTGCCGTCGTCTTTGTCCAGGCGATAACGGTTCCTGCCAATAACCTGATTTATCAGTATGTTTTGAAAGAAGGGGCTCTCGATTGGCTGGGTTTAAAAGGAATAGACCTGGGTTTCCTCGGTTTGATTACCTATATCGGGGTCATTGCCGCCATCGTCCAGGTTTTGGAAATGGTACTGGATAAGTATGTTCCCAAATTATACAATGCGCTTGGGATTTTTCTCCCGTTAATAACGGTCAATTGTGCGATTTTGGGCGGTTCGCTCTTTATGGTGGAACGCGATTATAATTTTGCCGAGAGTGTGGTCTATGGAATCGGGTCCGGGACAGGATGGGCACTGGCAATTATTTGCCTCGCCGGTATCCGGGACAAGATGCGATACAGCGATGTTCCCCCGGGACTCAGGGGACTTGGGATTACGTTTATTACTGCCGGGCTTATGGCTATTGCTTTTATGCTGTTCTCCGGTATTCAACTGTAAATCTCCAACGACCCGGTCGTATTAATAAAATGAAGAAAAAAAACAGCAATTCGACAAAAAACGATATGGTGAGAGAATGGGTGCTTTAAGCGTTATACTGGCGGGTGTTATTTTGTTCATTATTATTGTCCTGGCCCTGGTATTGTTGATTGTATTTGCCAGGTCCCGGTTGGTATCCGGTGGGAGTGTATCGATTATCATCAATGATGAAAAGGACAAACCTTTAGTGGTCCCGGTAGGTGGAAAGCTGATCAATGCGCTGTCGGCGAATAAAATATTTGTATCCTCCGCTTGCGGCGGCGGCGGTTCTTGCGGCCAATGTACGGTAAAAGTTTTGGAAGGCGGCGGCGATATCCTCCCCACGGAGCTGACCCAGATCAATCGAAAAGAAGCCAGGGAAGGCGTTCGCCTCTCCTGCCAGGTCCCGGTCAAACAAAACATGCGCATCGAAATACCACCCGAAGTTTTTAATGTCAAACAATGGGTGTGTACTGTCCGTTCCAATCATAACGCGGCGACTTTTATCAAAGAATTGATCCTGGAAGTCCCCCAAGGAGAGCAGGTCAATTTCCGTGCCGGCGGCTTCATCCAGGTCGAAATTCAACCCCATACCGTTTATTATAAAGATTTTATCATTGAAGATGAATATAAATCCGATTGGGATAAATTTAATATGTGGCAATATGTATCCAAAGTCGATGAGCCTGTCGTTCGAGCTTACTCCATGGCCAATTACCCCGACGAAAAAGGCATTATTATGCTGAATATCAGGATCGCATCACCCCCACCCGCTGCCCCCCACCTCCCTCCAGGCAAAATGTCTTCGTATATTTTCAACCTGAAACCCGGGGACCCGGTCACTATTACCGGGCCATACGGCGAATTTTTTGCCAGGAAAACCGATAAAGAAATGGTTTTTATCGGCGGCGGCGCAGGTATGGCCCCCATGCGGTCCCACATTTTCGACCAATTAAGACGGTTGAAATCCAAACGAAAAATCACGTTCTGGTACGGAGCCCGAAGCCGTAAAGAGATGTTTTATGTTGAAGATTTCGATATGCTGGCCCGCGAAAATGAAAACTTCAAATGGTATGCATCCCTATCCCAATCACTCCCTTCCGAAAATTGGGCCGGCTTTACAGGGTTTATTCATCAAGTCGCTTATGAATACTATTTGAAAAACCATCCTGCTCCCGAAGACTGCGAGTATTACCTTTGCGGCCCCCCGCTGATGAACAGCGCCGTTATTAAAATGCTGACAAACCTGGGTGTCGAACCGGGAAATATCATGTTCGACGAGTTCGGATAAACGCGGATTCACTACCAATCTGCCGGGACCTTTTTGTAAACCGTCACGAATAGATGTATTCCGGCACCTCCCCGAATTTTTTAAAAATTATAAAATCAAAACCATGGAAAATATTGTGATAGTTTACCGTTTTTTACCCTGGATGTGTTAAAATATTTCCCTGGAGAATTTATAAAAAATGTTTAAAAAAACTTTCATACTAATTTTTGTTATTGCATCGACCTGCTTTTACTGCAATCAGCCTGCCGGTACATCCCGGGATACTTCATCGGATGAAAAGGATTTGATAGAAATCTATGGAAGTACGATGGGAACCACTTATTCTGTTAAAATTGTCAACCCGGCATCAAAAAACGGGGAGTCCAACCAAATTTTATCAAAAAGAATCTCAACGGATATCGATGATCTCTTGCGAACCGTAAACCGGCAAATGTCAACCTGGTTAAAAGACTCCGAGATTTCATGTTTCAATCGATATACCGGGAGCGACTGGTTTACAGTTTCGGAAGACACGGCTTTCGTGGTTAAAGAAGCCCGGAGGGTCAGCGAATTATGCGGGGGGGCTTTCGATATAACTGTGGGCCCCTTGGTGAATTTATGGGGTTTCGGACCGCCGGAGACAAATCGAACGATACCCAATGATCAAGCGATTAAAGAAACCATGAACAAAATCGGATATGCAAAACTTTCCGTTCAAATGAACCCACCATCGATAAAGAAAGATATCCCGGGACTTTATTGCGATCTATCCGCAATAGCAAAAGGCTTTGGCGTCGACAAGGCAGCCGAATACCTCGAATCGAAGAATTATAAAAACTACATTGTGGAAATCGGCGGGGAAGTCAGGACCGGTGGAATGAAACACAACCGGTTTTGGCGTGTGGGAATCGCTTCCCCCAACGGCGGTTCTTCTATTGAAAAAGTCATCGAATTGAAGGATGCCTCGATGGCTACATCCGGCGATTATCACAACTATTTTGAAAAAAATGGGATTAGGTATTCGCACACTATCGATCCTGCTGCCGGGAGGCCCATTACACACAAATTGGCTTCCGTCAGCGTCCTCCATAAATTTTGCTGCACCGCCGATGCTTACGCAACCGCCATCAACGTGATGGGACCCGAAAAAGGATATGAATGGGCTGTTAAAGAAAATTTACCCGTTTTATTGATTATACATGACCGGGGCAATCGGTTCGTGGAAAAAATGACTCCCCAATTCAAAAAATATATTCCAACTCGATAGAAACCGCGAAACGCTTTGTATTTTCGATCAAAAAACATCGGTGACACGGGAATGAGGTCAGCTATGAAGATATTAATACCGATAATATTCACCATAGCGGCTGTCGCTTTTATGGCCGCCGCTCTTCTCTTTTCAAAATATAAACAAAGAAAATCCTCATGCTGCGGTGCACATGAAACCTGCTGTATGAATACGGAACAAAGTCGGGAGGATTGCTGCACGGAACCTCAAAACGAAGACGATAATTAAGAATTGGGAGTGTATACTATTTTGTGTAAATTTTTGAGTGCATCTATTTTTGCCATCTGCAATCGGGTTCGGAAAGCGTGCAATCGGGTTCGGAAGCCCCCTGATTCACAATCAATTTTGCCAGGACCTTTTTGTAAGCCATCACGGATGGACAGGTTCAGGCACCTCCCAAAACTTTTAATAATGCTTATAATCAAAAGCTTTTGGAAGTCCAGAAAC
>Ga0105104_10000987_pt1 | contig 22114 bp, 19 predicted proteins | sample PPLLaktember2015_3_FD_87034 | JGI IMG/M metagenome (GOLD analysis project Ga0105104, IMG submission 87034) | Freshwater sediment microbial communities from Prairie Pothole Lake near Jamestown, North Dakota, USA - PPLs Lake P7 Core (6) Depth... | ecosystem: Environmental > Aquatic > Freshwater >... | reverse complement strand
TTCAAAAACGGTTGGGAGATTGGGAGGCTCGTAAATAATGCTTTCCCGTTTTCGCTCCGCTGCCCGCATCCTGCTCAAAGGGGACTCCAAAAGGAAAAAGCGCAACCCCATTCCTGCCATCACGAGCGAGGAAGTGGCAGAGATCAGGCAGTTCTTCCGGCGCGAAAAGTTCTTTATTTTCGGTCATGCCCGCTCGGGGACAACTCTGCTCATGCGCCTCGCCCGTTTGCACCCGGAAGTGCATTGCAACTATCAGGCGCATTTCTTCACGCGCCAGCCGCTGCTCAAGTCGCTGGTGAACACGCCTGAAGCGGAGGAATGGCTGGGGCGCAAGTCCAACCGCTGGAACCAGGGGCGCGACCTCTCGCCGCTCGTCCTGCGCGCCGCCGCGGACTTCATCATGGAACGCGACGCGGCAAGGGAAGGCAAGCGCATCGTCGGGGATAAAAGCCCTTCTTCCACGATCCACGGGCAGGCAGTCCGCGACATGTACGCGGTCTACCCGGATGCGAAGCTGGTCTACATCGTCCGCGATGGGCGCGACGTGCTGATCTCGGAGAGGTTCCGTAACCTGGTGGAGGAATCCAAATTTCTGAAAGCGGAAGATAGGCACATCATCGAGGAATTACGCAGGGACCAGGCTCAATTCACAAACGGCACGCGTTCGATCTTCACCGAAGCAGTCATCCGCCGCGTGACGAAGGGCTGGGTCACGAATTTGCAGGAGACCGAAGAGGAAGGTCACCGGTTGTTCGGCGAAAATTATTTCGGCTTAAGATACGAGGACTTACTGGCGCATCCCTTCGACGAGATGCAAAAGCTCTGGCAATTCCTCGGTGTCCAGGTCGATCCATCCCTGGAGAAGAAAATCGGTGACGAAATGTCATCCAACCCTGATGAGGAGTGGCAGGCAAAACGCAATGAAGACATTGCCTCCTTCCTGCCCAAAGGACAGGCGGGCAACTGGCAAAGGCTTTTCACCGCGACGGACAAGTCCCTGTTCAAGGAAGTTGCAGGCGAGATGCTGGTCAAGTGGAAGTACGAGAAAGACCTGAATTGGTAGAAGAGGTGTGCTGATGACTGATTTTTCGATTCGCCATTACGCTCCTGAACAGGATTTATCTTCCCTTTCAAGCCTGTTGACCGAGATCGAGTCAATGGACCGCGATGGGGAGGAAACCTCCGAGGAATATCTGCGCTCCATGCTGGAGTGGCCTAATTTTGACCCCGCTCAAAATGTGTGGATTGCAGAGTTGGATGGGAAGATGGTGGGTTATGGCATGATCCTGCCGCGGCCGAAAAGTCATTCTTCGCTGCACATCGTTGTGCACCCGTCGCAGCGGCGGAAAGGGCTCGGGAATACGCTGCTGTCCCTGGCGCTTGACCGGGCGCGCGAGTCCGAAGCCAAAAACTTCCTCGTCTATGCAACGAGACAGAATGCAGGCTCGAATGCCTTCCTGCTGCGCCATGGATTTGAAGTAGTTGCTACCTCGGGTGTCATGGTTGCGCCTGTGGCAGAGCTTCCCCAGGCAGAGATCCCCTCCGGCTATTTTATTCGGCGTTATCCGGAGCTGGGCGATCCCGCCATTGTTGTGCAGGCATTGGATCAAGGTTACAGGGATATGGTGGGACACGGTCAAAATGTGACGAGCGCCGACCGCTATATGAAGTACTATGGTGCGGAAGGCATCCATTTGCTCTTCGATGAAAAGGAGACGCTGATCGGCATCTGCGCCGGGAAGCCCGAAGGCAAAACCGACGAGCGCGGCGTTTCGGACCTTTTGGATGCTCCCGGTTTGGTCAGGGAATATCGTCAGCGAGGCTTTCAGCGTTTCCTGGTGCTGACGGTGATGCACTGGCTGCGTGAAAAAGAGGCGCGCCCGATCACACTCGAATACTGGGGGGATGATGAGCAGGCGATCGCGATCTATCGCGACCTCGGTTTTGAGTTGGTCAATGAACAACTCACGTATCACAAGGAACTGGGATGAAATTTCTTATCGCAGGTCTTGGCTCCATCGGTCGAAGACATTTTCGCAATTTGATCGCACTGGGTGAAAAAGACATCGTTCTCCTGCGCACGCGCAAAGCGACGCTGTCCGACGACGAACTGGCAGGTTATCCTGTTGAAACAGATTTGCAGGAAGCGCTCAGGAAACACAAGCCGGCGGCGGTCATTGTATCGAACCCGACGGCCTTCCACCTCGACGTTGCGATCCCGGCCGCGCAAGCCGGATGCCATATTCTTCTCGAAAAGCCCATATCCCATTCCCTGGAACGGCTTGATGTGCTGCAAAGAACTGCTGAGACCAGCGGAAGCAGGATCCTGGTTGGTTTTCAATTCCGTTATCATCCTACTTTAAATAAAGCGCGCGAGCTCATTCAATCGAATGTGCTCGGTAAAATACTAACCGTCCATGCGCATTGGGGCGAATATCTCCCGCAGTGGCATCCGTGGGAGGATTATCGCCAGAGTTATGCGGCCCGCACGGAACTGGGCGGTGGTGTCATCGTTACACTCTCCCATCCCCTCGACTACCTGCGGTATCTGCTTGGCGAAGTGGAAGCCTTATGGTCATTCAATGGACATATTTCCCCGCTTGAAATCGATGTTGAGGATGTTGCCGAGATCGGATTGAAATTTACAACCGGCGCAGTGGGTGGCGTGCATCTTAACTACTTCCAGCGTCCGCCCGTTCATCGTTTGGAAATTGTCGGAGCAAATGGAACCTTACATTGGGAGAATTCGGATGGGCTTCTGCAGCACGATAAACTTCCTGCTGCCTTCGGTTCCTTTTCCGACCAGCCGCCCGCTCCCGTTATCGAAACATTTTCCCCGCCCGAAAGTTTTGAACGGAACCAGCTTTTCGTGGCGCAAACGCGTCACTTTATCGAGATCGCTCGCGGGGAGTCTGAACCGGTCTGTCGCCTGGAAGATGGCATCATGGCATTACGTCTCGCGCTGGCAGCCCATCAGTCCGTAGCTGCTGGAAAAGTCATCCGTATTGCGGAGACATTCTGAAACATTTTCCCGTTGAAACTATTTGTGTTCTCATATGCCAGGGCATCCCCCAAATTTTATGGCTCACATAGAATCTGATGCAGCATTGTGTAATTGTACTTAAACTCTGGTGGGTAACCCGGATCTTTTGCCAGCGACTCACATAAACCATAGCTCAATGCATCCCGCCATTTAACCTCTGTTTCAACCAGCTTTCTTGCATCGTCATAACGGCCCAAATTAACGAGTCCTTCCAAAAACGGGAATACTTCGGACTTGTCATCTGCTGTAAGCCCTTTGGCAACCGTTTCATCATACAATCGTCCAATTTCATGCCAGTCACCTGTTTGCCTGGCCAGCGAGGCTTTTTGATAATAAAAACACCAGTCATGCACCGGCTCAACTCCGAAAATAGCCACCAGCGGCACAGGTGCTTCACTTTCTGGGACGATCCGCTTGAGGGTGGAATACGCACCCACGCGTCTGATCAGCAGCGACTCATATTCAGAGTAGATTGGCAATGTGCCGTCGATCACATGCATGCATGAGTTTTTTGATGGCAGGCTGATCAAGAGCAGTTTGGTAAAGTCCCGTCGCAGTGAGAAATCGCGCATATGCCGGCTGAGAATGTCCCCTCGCAGGACATTAAGAGCAGTTTCCTCATTGAGAACTTCTGCCGAGATCCGTGGAATGTTTGCCGGATCCGGACGGTAGATCAGGTTCACGGGACCCCAAATCTCATAATCCTGTTGGAATGAAAAATCCACCGAGAGATAAGCCATCACCAGGGTGTTGTTTCTGATGTCCGGGGCGCGCCAGGTCAGTTGCCACCAGGTTTCGCGTTGATAGTCCCAATACCTTGCCCAGTTCATGGCGTTCAATAGCTGGGTGGATACAGAAATGCCAATCAGGGTCAGTAAGCCCAGCTTGCGATAGTTGGGCTGAAGCATCAGGACAAGCCCGGCAATGAATAAGATCACTCCAGCCGCAGGATGCAAACCATAGCTTTTATAGGCATCGGTAGGGTCGAATTCTCTGGCTGATAGAACAACGGGGGCAATGGCACACAATGTGGTCAAAGCACCCATCCAGACGAAATTTCTGATCAAGGCAGGCGTATCCGCCTCCTGAAACTCATCCCCCCACCACTTCTTGAACAAGCGAGAATACAGCCAGGTCAGGCCGATGACAATGCCGGCTACCAGGAATGCCAGGAAAAGTCCGGTATATTCTGCATTGGCGTATAGTTGAAAAGGCTGTACAAACCAGGCAAACAATGTCGTGTCTAGAAAATCCTTCACTGTTTCAAAGATCATGCGCAGGGACATGCCTATCGGATCACTGCGGTAACCGAGTGTTAACTGGTCGGCATCGGTTGCATTGCGACTGCCTTCAAAGATGAACAGACGCCAGTACAAGAATCCCGCCATGACCAGGGGATAGGGCCACCAGATCCTGATGAAATTTTTGAGAAAGGTGCGTAGTTCCCTGAAACCATTCCGGATTAATACGAAACCTAACAGGATCAAACGCATGCCTTCCAGACCAATCATGTATTCGTAGATAAACAGGTAGTTTGCGGTCAGAATGATGGAGATCAGACTACAGAGGATTTTTCCCAACCGGGAGTTCGTTTTCAGTCCCTGCAGCATGAACGCAATGGAAAGCAGGCCTGTGCCAAACCCGAAAAGATGATTTTGCTTGGTGTTCGCATCCGGCTGCGAGATGAACCCGGGATAAATGACAAAAAGTACGGCCATCAGGGTAGTAATGTACTTGTGCCTGGGCCAGACCAAACGCAAGATCCAGAAAAATGCCAACCCGCCTATGAAGCGCCATAGTAGCGCGTATAAATGCCAGTTAATGATGCTATTCCCCAGAAGCCGGTAGATATAGGAATACACAACGCCCATGAAGGGCCGGTCCGTGGAAAATAATGAGATGATGCTGTCGGCGCCCCGCGTCTGCCCGGACCACAGCAAATACCAGTCATCGTAATAGTATCCCAGGCTGGGAATGTTGATTCCATAGGTGATCGCCGTCGTAAGCAGAACGAGCAGGATGGCAATGATCGTCTCGTTTTTGAAAAAATTGAGCAGCCTTTTATTCATCCTTCGTTTCCTTACGGACAATTGCAATCATCAAACATGTCAAAATCAAGCTAACAGGAAATTGTTTTCATCCCTTTGTTATTAGGAGTTGCAAAGCAGCTCATAAATCGTTTCATAGTCATAACCAAAGTCCGGCTGGTAGCCCGGATCATTTGCCAGGAAGGTGCAAACCGAGAAGCGCATTTCTGAATTCCCCTTGATCTGTTTGTTATAAAGCGACCTGGCATCCTCATCCCGGCCCAGATTAACGAGCGCCTCAAAGAAGGGAATGACTTCGGATTTATCCGGTGTTTCCAGCTTTAGAGCAAGCACTTGATCGGATAATCTGCCGATCTCTTCCCAGTCGCCATTTTGGCGGGCCAGGGAGGCTTTTTGATAGTAGTAACACCAGCCATGCTCGGGTTCAGAATCGAAGATCGAGGCCGGCGGGACCGGCGCCGTCCCGGAGGCGACAATCCGATCCACCCGGGAATATTCCCCGATCTGCCGGACCAGAGACGATTCTGTTTCCGAGTAGACAGGCAGTCTCCCATCAATGACGTGGAGGCACCCTGATAAGGGTGACATGCTCATGACGAGTACATTGTTGAAATCCCGGTGAAGTCTAATGTCTCGAACGTAGTTATTGATAACATCGTTCTTCAAGACACTGTATGCCGTATCGGCATTCAATACTTCTGCCTGAATGGCAGGTGTTTCGGCAGGCTCAGGATTGTAAATCAAATTGATTGGTCCCCACACTTCGTAATCCTGCTGCGGATTGTAGCCTCCCGTGCTATAGGTCATCACCAGGGTATCGTGTTTGATGTCGGGAGCACGCCAGGTGAGTTGCCACCACATTTGGCGTTGATATTCCCAATAAGGCTTCCAGTAATCAGCATTCAAAATCTGGGTGGCGACCGAGATCCCAACCAGCGCGATCGGGATCAGGCTGCGGAAATTCGGCTGGAACATCAGCAGGATCCCAGCAATGAACAGGACCACTCCGCCAATGGGATGGAGTCCATAACTCTTGTAGGAGTCGTATAGTTCCACCTGTCGGCCAGACAGGATGACTGGCAATATTGCGCAGACGATGACAAGGGCGCCGATCCAAAGAAAATCTTTAACGAGCCGGGGCGTTTCCATCTCCTGATAATCCGCTCCCCACCATTTCCTGAACAGGAATGTATAGAACAAGACCAGGGCAGCTACGATTACAGCGATCAGCAGTGCGTATCCCAAATTTGAATAGGGAGCCGTGGAAAATAACTGGTAGGGCTGCACGAACCAGGCAAAAATGGAGGTATCCAGAAAGTCTTTTGCTGTTTCGATCATCAACCGAATGGACATGTAACGAAAATTGCCGAAATAGCTGTCAGCCAAACCGGATACGTCGGTCGCATTTCTGGAGCCTTCGAACAGGAACACGCGCCAGTATAAAAATCCTGCAGTCACAAGCCAGTAGGGCCATATTCTCTTCAGGGTCTCCCTGAGCAAAGAGCGGAATCGCCTGAAGCCATCCTGAAATAAAGCATAACCCAGCAGGATCAGGCGCGTGCCTTCAAAACCGATCATGTATTCGTAGATCAGTAAATAGTTTGCCGTCAGGAGAAGAGACAGGAGGCTGCCAGCAATCTTCCATCTGATTTTGTTCGTTTTCACGGCTTGCAGCATCAGGGCGATGGAAAGAAGAGCCGTACCAAATCCATAAAGATGATTCTGCTTTGTGTTTGCATTTGGCTGGGATAAAAAACCCGGATAGACGATGAACAGCACAGCCATCAAGGTCGTAATGTACTTATGCTTTGGCCAGATCAGACGCAGGATCCAGAAGAATGCCAGCCCGCCGACCAGGCGCCACAACAGCGCGTACAAATGCCAGTTGATGACCGTATCGCCCAAAAGACGATATACGAATGAATAAACAACGCCCATGAAAGGGCGGTCCGTAGCAAACAAAGGCATCAGGCTGTCTGCACCTCGTACATGACCCGACCACAGTACAAACCAATCGTCGTGATAGTATCCAAGCTCGGGGATACTGACCCCATAGGTAATTGCAGTTGTAAGGAAAATCAGCAGAACAGCGATAAAGGATTCGTTTTTGAATAATTTTTGTAATGTTGGCTTCATTATTCTAAAACTCCATCGTTAAATTGTAACATGGTACACTTGCTTCTGTTTTTCTGATCCTTTGGTGCTATCTGCTCTTGGACTGCTTTTCGCATGCAAATTCAATCGTCACATAAAACCTGGTGGAGGAGTGCCGCAGACCTTCTTTTACCCATCGTAATCGCCCTGGTCTTCCTGGCCCTCACATTTTCTTATTATCCCTTTCGAGAAAAATTTCAATTCGATACGGATGAAGGCTTGAACCTGATGCGTTCGATGCTGGTTGTGCTCGGTCATCCTTTGTACAGTGAGGCCTCCAGCGACCAGCCGCCGTTATTGACACACCTTCTGGCGCTCGTAATGCGCGTTGTGGGGTTCGAGGTAAATCCTGCCCGGCTATTGGTGTTACTGTTTTCCACGCTGCTGGTCTGGTCTTGTGCTTACTTTTTGCAGATTACCTGGGGAAAGCTGGCTGCAATCCTGCTTTTACCACTGCTGATCATGGCACCGGAATATTTACGGCTTAGCACATCGGTGATGATCGGTCTGCCTTCCATTGCCCTGGCGGCCATGGCGCTGCTCTTTGTGACGCTCTGGCATCAGAAAAGAAACAGCCTCTGGCTGGCTCTTTCCGGTTTTGCGCTGGCTCTGTCAGTGCTCACAAAACTTTTTACCAGTCTTTTGGCACCTATCTTTTTGATCGGCGTCACTGCCTCCATGTATTTCGATCGTAGGGACGGAGGGGGGGCATGGGAGCCTCTTCGGCCGGCGTCGATCTGGGGGATTTGTTTTGCCGGTTTGACGATATCGCTCGGATTGATCCTGGTCGGCCCCCAAAACGTGTGGTTGATTGTCTTTCCACATGTTGCGGCACCCACCACAGAGTGGCTGCAGGGTCCTGGCTACAGTATAAATACCCGTCTCCAGGCAGCTGTTCCATTGTTGGTTCTGGCATCCTTGGGCGCGCTGCTTGCCATCTCCAAACGGAACTGGCTTAGCTTATATCCGCTGGCCTGGGCGGGCCTGGCTTACACACTCTTCAGTTTTTATTCACCGGTTTTTTATCATCACCAGCTGCTGGTAACCGTCCCGGCCGCGATCATGGCGGCCGCGGCCGTTGGAGACGGGATCCTCTCACTCCTGCGGCTGAGATATTCCGCTGACCTGATTCGCCTGCAAACTTTCTTGGGGGCCGTTGCCTTGATCGGTTTTGTCCTGGTATCTATCCACTACCTGCCGGTGCTGGATAAAGAGTTAATGGACAGCCCGCGCCTCACCGACTTCTCCCTGAAGATCTCTCCGTCAAGATTGAAAGTCATTCGCACCATGAACAAATATGCAGACCAGACGAACTGGATCATGACGGATGTACCGATGTACGCCTTTCGCGTGCAGCGGCCAGTCCCCCCCAGCATGGCGACGTTCTCCAGCAAACGCCTGGCCACCGGCAGTCTGACCGACGAAGACATTCTCACCGCAATGCGCGAATATCAGCCGGAGCAGGTACTCATGGCGCGTTTTGAGATCCCGGCTCTTCAAGCCTATCTGCAGGAGAATTACACCCTCATTTTGTACGTCGAATATTTTGGATTGTTTCTCCGCAATGATATCGAGCCGATTACAGACTGAAACGCTGGTTCAAGAGCTTGAAGCCAACATTTTGCCCGCAGTCCCAAGCAGTTCTCTAAACACAAATTCCAAAATTCATTGACTGAATTTTAGGATATAATTGCGCCGCGTCTGAAAAATCAGACTTCGGAAGTCTCTCCGGCACTTCTTGGTTGGGATTTCCAGAGTCGCAAAACTTACGGAGAAACAATGACGAAAGCAAAACTCATCGCCCCATACGGGGGAAAACTGGTAGATCTGGTTGTGGATACAAAGGAGCGTGAAGCCCTGCTTGCCCGCGCACCGAAGCTGCCCTCGATCAAGATCACCATGCGGAATCTTTGTGACCTCGAATTGCTCGCGACCGGGGGCTTTTCCCCTCTAACGACCTTTATGGGTAAGGCGGACTATGAGCGCGTGCTGCATGAAATGCGCCTGGCGGATGGGACTCTCTGGCCGCTTCCCATTACCCTGACGGTGGATCCAAAAGAACTGCCGACCGTGGGCGAAGACATTGTCCTGCGCAACACAAACAACGACGTCATCGCCATTATGACTCTTGACGAGGTCTATCACTGGGATGTTGAAACGGAAGCCGCACTCGCATACGGTTCGACCGACCCCCGCCACCCCATGGTCTCTGAGATGGAACGTTGGGGAAAAGTTTGCATCTCGGGCCCGATCAAAGTGGTGAACCTGCCCAAGTATTATGACTTTGTCGAATTACGCCGCACGCCGGCACAGGTCCGTGAAATGCTCGAAACCATGGGCAACGAAAACGTTGTTGCCTTCCAGACGCGCAATCCACTCCACCGCATCCACGAAGAACTGACCAAGCGCGCCGCGCTGCAAGTGAAAGGCTCGCTCATCATTCACCCCGTAGTGGGCATGACCAAGCCCGGCGATGTGGATCATTACACCCGCGTTCGCATTTATAAGGCATTGGTTGAGAATTACTACGACAAGAAGAGCACCACGCTCAGCCTTCTCCCGCTTGCCATGCGCATGGCCGGCCCCAAGGAAGCCTTGCTGCATGCCATCATCCGCCGCAACCACGGCGCCAATCACTTTATCGTGGGGCGCGACCACGCCGGACCCGGCAAGGATTCCACGGGCAAGCCGTTCTACGGTCCGTATGACGCCCAGGAGATGATGAAGCAATACGAAGCCGAATTGTGCGTCAAGATGATCCCCTTTGAAGAACTCGTGTACCTCCCCGATGAAGATCGTTATGTGGAAGGCAAGGACATTCCGGCAGGCGCCAAGACTCTTAATATTTCCGGCACGCAGGTGCGCGATGATTATCTTGCCAAGGGCAAACTTTTACCTGAATGGTTTACCCGCCCCGAGACGGCGGAGATCCTGCGCGAGATGTATCCGCCGCGGCACAAGCAGGGTTTCTGCATCTGGTTCACCGGCTTGAGTGGCTCGGGCAAGAGCGCCACTACCCAGGTGCTTACCTCGCTCCTGCTCGAGCGCGGACGCGAAATCGCCGTCCTCGATGGGGATGTCGTCCGCACGCATCTCTCGAAGGGACTGGGCTTCAGCAAGGAAGACCGCGATACGAACATCCTGCGCATCGGTTTTGTTGCCGGAGAGATCGTCCATGCCGGCGGGGCAGTGATCTGCGCCGCGATCAGCCCCTACCGCGCCACGCGTAATGAAGCTCGCAAGATGGTCGGCGAGAATTTCGTCACTATTTACATGGATACCCCGATTGAAGTTTGTGAGCAGCGCGATGTCAAAGGCTTATATGCGAAGGCACGCCAGGCGATGGAAGCTGGCAAGCCGATGGGATTTACAGGTGTGGACGATCCCTATGAACCACCCATTGAGCCTGAGATCACGCTCAAGGGACATGTAGCGACGCCTGAAGAGAATGCCCGGCTCATTGTCAAATATCTCGAAGACCAGGGTTACCTCAACAACCACTAACCTTATACTCTCCTCGACCTCCCGCTACAAACGAGAGGTCGAGGAGCAGATCTATGTCTCTCATTCGACCGCGCCTCGCTTCATTTTTTGCCCTCGGGCTGATCGCCTTCATCGGGATGGTCCTGATCATCAAAGCTACTCCCGATGGGCTTGGTTTATCTGATGACTCGATTGCCTATATTGCCGGGGCGCGCAGCATGGTGGCAGGGAATGGTTATCGTGAAGCCTGGCTGGCATCCAACCAGCCTGTCACACACTTCCCGCCTGCTTTTTCCTCGGTTCTCGCCTTCTTCGGACAATTCGACATTGATCCCTTGCGCGGTGCACGTTGGGTCAATGCGCTGATCTTCGGTTTGAATGCCTGGCTGCTCGGCATCCTGGGCTGGCGGATGACACGCTCGCTGCCTGCAGGGCTGGTCCTGGCAGCGTTGTTCGTCGCCAGTGGTGAGATGTTCCAGGTCCATGCCGTGACCATGAGCGAGCCGCTCTTCATTTTTCTCTCCCTGCTTTCCTTCTGGATGTTCGATCTGTACTTCGAGCGCAAGTATCACTGGTGGTGGCTCGTTGCGTGCGGGACATTTTCCGGGATCGCCTACCTGACCCGCTATGCCGGGCTTGCGCTGGTGGCAACGTTCCTCGTCGCGCTTTTCATCCTGCATGTTGACTGGAAAAAGAGACTTGTCAGTGCCGGGATCTTTCTGGCAAGTGTGATCCCGTGGGCGCTCGGCTGGTCCATCCGCAATCGCCTCGTGGCGGGGAATGCCACCAATCGTGCCTTTGCCTGGCATCCTCTCACCTCCGAGAACATCGACCCGGGTCTGCGCGTAGTTTCAGAGTTCTTTATCCCCATCGAATCCTGGCGGCAGGCGATCGTCAGACAGACCGGGATCGTCGAGGCGCTGATCGTCCTGGTTTTGGGCGCGGTGCTGGCATGGGTCATCCTGATGGGGTGGAAATATCTATCGAAGCCGCGAGCCCTAACCTCTGACCCCTCCCCCCTGGTAAATGGGGAAGTCATCTCCTTCACCACCGGTTTGTATATCTTCGCCTATCTCGCCTCCATCATCTCATCCATGCTGATGTTCGATGCTGCCACGAAATTCAAACTTCGCATCCTTGCTCCCGTTTTGGTCTCCTTGCTGATCCTGCTGGTGGTGTTTGGGCTTTGGATGTGGAGCAAACGCCGGGAAGTTCTGGTCGTGTTGACAGTGCTGGTCCTGGGCGTTTCGATTTACAAACAAACCGTTACGGTCAATAACTGGGCAAAGCATGGACTCGGATATGCCTCCTTCCAATGGTACGACTCGAAGGCAATGGATTATCTGCGCGAGCTGCCCGACGAGGTAATGATCTACACCAATGAACCGGGCGCAGTCTATCTTTACACGGGCCGCGGCGCGTACGTGCTGCCCGACCGTTTCGACTCAGCGACTGCCGAGGCGCGCACGAATTTTGAACAAGGCGTAAATTCCATGCAGGCGAATATCAACAGTGGCAAGGCAGTGCTGGCTCTGTTCGATCATGGCGACAACGTGCCCGGTGATGTGCCTGCCCTGACCAGCGGTTTGTATCTCGCGCACAAATCAGCGGGTGATTCCATCTACACTGCAGAACCATAAAGGCAAACATGACAATACAGGAAAAATTTGATCTAAACGGACGAGTGGCTGTCGTGACAGGCGGCGTGGGATTGCTCGGTGCGGAATTTTGCAGGACGCTCGCCGAAGCGGGCGCGGCAGTTGCCGTAGTGGACCTGAACGGTCCCGCTTCGCAAGCCGTCGCGGATTCGCTCACGAAGAGCGGGTACCAGGCCCTGGCGCTGCCCACCGACGTTACTCAGCCCGACTCCGTGAACGCGGCGGTGGAAAAGGTGCTCTCTACGTTTGGGCGGCTGGACGTGCTCGTGAACAGCGCGGCGCTCGATCCTAAGTTCGACCCCGACGCGGTGAACAAGGGCATCACGCCCGGCGCATTCGAGGACTATCCGCTCGATCTCTGGAACTCTGCACTGAATGTGAATCTGACAGGCATGTTCCTGATGACACAGGCTTGCATCAAACCTATGATCAAACAGGGCAAAAGAGGAAGTGTGATCAACATCTGTTCGACTTATGGATTGAACGGTCCCGACCAGCGCATCTACGTCAAAGAGGGCAAGCGGGTGGCGTTCAAGCCGGTCTATTACACCGTGACCAAGGCTGGCGTGATGGGCTTCACCTTATATCTCGCCGCCTATTACGCCGGGACAGAGATCCGCGTCAACGCGCTGACGCCTGGCGGCGTGTTCAATAACCACGAAGATTACTTCGTCAAAAATTATTCCGCCAAGACCATCCTCGGGCGCATGGCAAAGAAGGATGAAATGAACGGCGCGCTCCTGTTCCTGGCCTCCGATGCATCCTCCTACATGACAGGCAATAATGTCGTGGTGGATGGAGGCTGGACGGCATGGTGAAGTATATTCGATGGTCGAGTAGCGCGGGCGCTTTAGCCCCGCTCGTATCGAGACCATCAGTGGCTCGACCACCCTTTGAATTATGACTGAAATCCTCGCTCTCATCCCCGCTCGCGGCGGCTCGAAAGGGATCCCGCGCAAGAACATCCGCCCCTTTGCGGGCTACCCGCTCATTGCCTGGAGCATTGCTGCGGCGAAACAAGCCTCCAGCGTTACGCGCGTGCTCGTCTCTACGGATGACCCGGAAATCGCGGCGGTCGCTCGGGAGTTTGGCGCCGAAACTCCCTTCCTGCGGCCCTCCGAACTGGCACAGGACCACAGCACCGATTTGCCGTTGTTCGAACATGCCTTGCAGTGGCTTGAAGAAAACCAAGGGTACCGGCCTGACGTTCTTATCCAACTGCGGCCGACCTCACCGATCCGCCCGAAGAATTGCGTGGACGAGGCTGTAAAAATCCTGATGGAACATTCCGATGCTGATTGTGTGCGCGGCGTGGTCCCTGCCGGGCAAAACCCGCATAAGATGTGGCGCTTTGCAGGCGAAGGTCAGCCGCTGAAACCCCTGCTCGAAGTGGCTGGGGTCCCCGAGCCATACAACGCGCCGCGCCAGATCCTGCCGCTGGTCTACTGGCAGACGGGGCACATCGATGCCATCCGGGTTGCGACGATCCGACAGAAAAAATCACTGACGGGCGACGTGATCTACCCGCTGGTGATCGATGCGCGCTACACCGTCGATATTGACAACCTCTCCGACTGGGCGAAGTATGAAGCGCTGGCAGTCAGCGGACTCGAGATGGTCGTTCCCGGAAAAATGAAGCGCCCGATGCCAGAGAAGGTCGATCTGGTCATCTGTGACTTCGACGGCGTCATCACCGACAACCGCGTCTGGGTGGATCGGGACGGCCGGGAATCGGTTGCCGCGTTTCGCAGTGACAGCATCCGTGTGAAGGAGTTGCGTGAGGCCGGCATCGAGGTGCTGATCCTCTCCTCGGAAGTGGACGGGGTCGTCGCGGCGCGCGCCAAAAAAATGGGGGTGGAGGCGATCCATGCGGTCGGGCTCCACGATAAGGGGCGCGTGATGCGCGAAGTGCTGGAGCAGAAACACGTCAAAGCCGAGAATGTCATCTATGTCGGCAATGACCTCAATGATCTACCCTGCTTTGAAGTTGCCGGCTGGTCGGTCGCGGTGGCAGACGCCTACTCCGAAGTCCTGCGCGCCGCCGATTTTGTTTTGAGCAAAGCCGGTGGACACGGCGCCCTGCGAGAGCTGATCGATTTACTGTTGCGAAGAAAATACGAAGCTGTTTCATAGCATGATGGGATCTCAGGTGCAGATGGCGCCGGAAAACAGGAAAGCGAAACGATCGTTCAGGGAGATCACGGTCCCGGTTCCCGCCTGCAGCAGGGGTTACTGGAAAAGACGCTGCCAGCGGAGCGCTTCGGGATTTGAATGCCTATTACTTCCCCGAGCAGGACTACACTTCCCTGTACTCGCCATTCGACTTTACTGAAGTCAAAGATTTGTCGTTGCCTTAAGGAGTGTTTCTTAAGTGAAAATCCACCACAGATGAACACAGTTTTCTGATAAAACCATCGATGAATAGTTCTTGCATCCCTTTTATTCGTGGTTAAGAAATGAATTTCAAAACACTGCCTTAGTTGTTTCATCAAAACAGAATTGGAGTAAAAATGACTCGTGAAATAAAGATTGGGAATCGCCTGGTAGGGGACGGCCATCCTGCTTACGTGATTGCCGAGATCGGGATCAATCACAACGGTGATCTTGCGATCGCCAAACAGATGATCGATGCGGCCGTGCATGCAGGGGTGGATGCGGTTAAATTCCAAAAGCGCACGCCGGAGATCGCCACACCTCCCGACCAGCAGAAACAAATGCGTGAGACGCCCTGGGGCTACATCAGTTACCTGGACTACCGCTACAAAGTTGAATTCAGCGAAGAGCAATATTGTGAGATCGAGAAGTATTGCAAAGATAAAGGTATCACCTGGCTGGTTTCGGTGTGGGATGAACCTTCCGTGGATTTTATGGAGAAATTTGACACGCCCGCCTATAAGATCCCATCCGCTTCGCTGACGGACTTCGGCTTGATCCGCAAAGCCCGGGCGACCGGCAAGCCGGTCATTTTGTCGACGGGCATGTCCACCATGGAGCAGATCCGGATGGGCGTGCAGATCCTGGGAGAAAAGGATCTCGTCCTGATGCATTGCACCAGCACCTATCCATGCGAACCGGAGGAGTTGAATCTCAAGATGGTCCAAACTCTCCGGGATGAATTCCCGAATACGCCGATCGGGTATTCCGGTCATGAGGTCGGGCTTGTCCCTTCGGCGATCGCGGTGGCGCTTGGTGCATGTATGGTCGAACGGCACCTGACCCTCGACCGTGCCATGTGGGGCACGGACCAGGCTGCCTCGGTGGAGCCTGGTGGCTTCGAGCGCCTGGTCAAATACATCCGCGTCTCTGAAGCCGCACTCGGCGACGGTGTCAAGAAGGTCTATGAGAGCGAGAAGGCTTCGCTGAAGAAGCTGCGCCGCCTGAATGGTGAGGATTAACCATGGATGAACACAAATGAACGCGGATGTTCTTTAAACGATTAATCAACTCATCCGATTTATCCGCGTTTATCTGTGGTTGAAAAATGAGAATTACGCAACAAATCCGCCGTATGTTACGCCCGGCAGGGAAAACCTTGCAGGCAATAGCGCGTTGGAAGCGATTGTCCTTCAACGACGCGCCGCCCGTTTTTGGCAACTCCAAGCCGAAGAGCGGATCCCATTTGCTGCTGCAGGTCCTGAACGGCTTTACGCAAATCATGCCGTACCGGTACGTGGCAGCGGATCCGGTTCGGACGATTGAAAAGGAGGGGAGAAGAAAGAAGAAAGAAGAAGTGCTGGGAGAATTGCAGCGAATTCCCCGCGGCGTCATCGGCTGGGGCTATGTGGAGGCTTCGCCGGAAAACGTCGAGTTCCTTTGTAAGCCTGGGCATGTGAATTACTTTATCTACCGTGACCCGCGCGACATGCTGGTCTCACAGGTGTTCTTCGCCACCGACATGCACGAAGAGCATGGGATGCATGACTATTACAAGTCCCTGCCCGATTTCGGTGAGCGGCTCAAGGTTGCCATCACCGGCATCGACCGCGCCGGGCTGCACATGGTCAGTGTGAAGCAGAGATACGCAGGTGTGTTCCAGTGGCTGGAGCAAAAGCACGTCATGTGCATCCGTTTCGAGGACTTGATCAACGATCGTGATGCGACCCTGAACGCCATGCTCGCGGAAGTGGAAAGGACGAGGTACAAAATCCCCATCCCGCATGAGAAGGCGCTGGCGATCTTGACGGAAGCCATCCAGCCGGGGAAGAGCCACACCTTCCGTTCGGGGAAGACGGGCGGCTGGCGCGAGCATTTCGCAGACGAACACAAGCAGCTGTTCAAAGATGTGGCTGGGGATTTGTTAGTGAGGTTGGGCTATGAGAAGAATAACAACTGGTAAATGCCAATGAAGGAAGTCTGGTTGATTCGACATGCCGAGAGTGTGGCAAATGCCGGGCTCCCCGGCAGCGACCCTGCCTTAATTCCCCTGACGGAAAAGGGCTGTCAACAGGCTGCAAAAGTCAGCACGGTCATTCCACCTATTCCGTCCCTGATTATTGTTTCTCCGTATATCAGGACACGACAGACCGCCCGGCTGACCATGCAACTGTTTCCTCAGGTGGAATGTCAGGAATGGGATATACAGGAATTCACCTATCTTTCTCCAAGCCTTTGCCAAAATACGACTTCCCTGCAGCGCCATCCCATGGTGGAAGAGTATTGGAAACGAAATGATCCGCTTTATATTCATGGTGAGGGGGCCGAATCCTTCGCGAATTTCCACAAGCGGGTTTGTGACATGTATCAGCGGATCGAGAGGATCGACAGGGGCCTCACTTTGATCTTTGGGCATGGCCAGTTCATGCGGCTGTTCCTGTTATGTTTATTGTCGAGTTCGTTTGAGCCAGCCCCTGACTTGATGCAGAAATTTTCTCTATTCAACCAGCTTTATGAAATTCCAAACTGTGGAATTCTCAAAATGAAATTTCATGGACAGGAGCCTTTTATCAGCGGCTTAGCTCTGCCTTGATTTCAGCCTTTGGCTCATCCAGCCGATGATCGTGCCAAAGAGGATACTGGCGATCACAAGTGGAATCAGATAACCCGGATTCCCGGCAACAACAGATAGAGAGATGTACCAGGGGATGTTCAGTAACAGGGTCAGCAGAATGCCATTCAGGATGGCTGGCAGTCCCGTTTCGGTCAGGTAGATCACAAGTCCGCAACACAACCAGAACGAGATACTTTGGATAAATACCCAGAATGTGGTACTGGGATCTGTCAGCCAGATCAGCACGCCTTCCAGGGTTGCGACAACTGCACCGACCAGAAGCCCATTTTTCCATTTTGTGGATTGAGTTGCCATAATTGTCATTCCTTTTGCTTTAGTTCGAAACTCGTCTTTCCATAGGTCAAGCCGTTGATTTGAATTTCCAGCGCGTGCGTACCTGGATAATACTTGCGCGTAGTGATTTGTCGAAACGAGTGCGTTTTTGCGATCTCGATCCTCTGCCCCGGTTCGAGTGTTTTCTCGGTGAGCTTGAACACCTTGGGAGTCAGCTTCCCGTTTGCTTTGACATGTTGGAGTACGTAATCGATCATCAGGGTTTGTACTCGTTGGGAGGTTGACCTGACCTCAAACGAGAAACTGAATCCCTCTCCCATTTTTACGATGGGTTTGTCAAGTTTGATCTTTGAGACCGTGATGTCAATTTTGGGGGAATAGCCCAGGATCGTAAGCACATCCTTGTTCCCACGCTTGATCAGCGTGCGCGCGGCGTGACGGATCAGCCGTTGCGTGCCTTCGTTGTTAATCTTCTTCCATCTGCCCAGGGTTCTGACAACAAGCTCAGGGTTATCTTTGGCAATGTCGTTCAGATTATTTGCGACCGAACGACGCACCATCAATTCCGGGTCCGTTTTGAGTTTTTCGAGCAGGGGCAGCACAGGGCGTGGGTCTTCAATGAACTGTTTCAACTGCATTGTCCATGGCAGGCGTGGACGGGTTCCTTCGGAGACCAGCCGTCTGACGTGACAACTTTCATCTTCCGCCCATTCAGAGAGGCTGGCAAGCTCTTTTCGGGATGCTTTTGGATGAACGGCCGAATGGCTCCCTCGGCAGTAAACCGCTTGGTCATCTGGTACAGCGCCTGTATGGACAGGTCATAGTGTTCCAGCCCATATTTCGCTACAAACTCATTTAGAGGCAAGATGATAAAACCTTCAAAGCCTGTCATTTCGCGATTGGGTAGTTCGGGCGGCAGGGCTTTCAGGATAATCTCAAGGGCGCGGGGATAATCTTTGGGAAGATGCTCCCAAAGACGATCGCGGATCAGATTGTTTCTTTCGCTGAACGTCAGCGCCTTCAGTTTGGAATTGACGGAATTGCTAAATCCTTCCGCATCAAATCCATGCCAAGCCCGCGCGAGATTCCCTGCCAGCTGGTTGACCCCCTTTTCATTGAAGACATCCCTGACTTGAAAATTCTGTTCCATATTTTTCAAACACCTACATCGCGTTTTCGGCGTATTGTTTTGCGTATTCCTCCGAGGGGGGAATGATCTGGATCACATCGATCAAAATCCCGTTGGGGTCGGAGGTAATAAAGTGACGCTGACCGAACTTCTCCAAGCGGATCTCCAGATGGATGGGCAGCCCGGCGGCTTTGAGGCGTGCATACTCAGTATCGGCATTGTCTACTTCGCAGTTGAGGATCAAGCCTCCCTGCAAGGCGGAGCGAAAGCCCTCCGGGATCGTGTCATGATCGGGCTCCAGCAAAGCCAGCTCGAACGGGAATTCGTGTTTCGCTTTCAGGCTCACATACCAGCCGGCATCGAAAGTTACTTCAAATGGGAAGTGTTGGGTGTAGAAATTCTTTGAGCCGGGGGCATCCTTTGTCAGGATTACGGGGTAAAAACTGTTGATCTTCATCTTTTGCTCCTGTACTTCTAATTTCCCCGGATTGTACAAAAGGGGTGTGACAACCCTATGTCAACAAGTTTGCCAGTTCCAATGCGGTTTCACGCAGGCTTTTCCTGAGTTTTTGTGGGGAAAGCACTTCGGCGCTTGTGCCCCAGCCCAGCACCCACGGGATGATCTCAGACTCGTCATTGACGTGATAGACCATGACCGTGCCCTGCGGCGTTTCCTTTTCATCGCGTCGATAGCCGTAGTGCTGCTGCTCCCGCACCCAGCGCACGGCATTCGGCGCAAAACGGATCTCGATGACGATGATGGGTTGGGGCTGTGCCTTGCCCGTGCGTTTTTTGTGGAAGGTCTCGCGGCGCGGTGTTATTTTCTCCATGCGCGATAAACGGAAGTCACGCATGCCTTTTCGCATACGGCAATACGCTTCGAGATACCATATCCCGTCTGCGTAAAACAGCTGGTGCGGCTCGACCTCGCGCTCGGTCAGGTCCTCTTTTTTATATCCGCGATAGTGCAGATGAAGCACCCTTTTTTCCTGGATCGCATTTTGGAGGAGGAGCAGCTGCGGGTCATCAAGGTCGAACTTCGCCTCGGGCGTAACGAAGCTGATGATGTTCGTCAGCGCTTCGGACCGCGCCCGGACTGGATCGGGCAGCGCGACGTTGATCTTCGCCAGGGCGGAGTCCGCGCTTTGGGTAACGGAACCCGCTGCCTGCTGGGACAGGAGGCGCGACCCGAGCAACAAGGCCACTGCTTCACTTTCCGTAAACATGAGCGGCGGCAGGTAATATCCCTCGACCAGTTCGAACCCTTCACCTGGCAGCGCCGCGATGGGGATCCCCATCTGATTCAGCGCGGACAGATCCCGGTAGATCGTGCGCTTGCTGATCTCGAACTGCCGCGCCAGATCCTGGGCGCGGACGCGGCGCTTGTGCTGTAGGGTCAACAGGATGGCGAAGAGACGGTCAATGCGGTTCATGGGGGATGCCGTATAATTAGCGGGCTCTGCAAAGTATAGACTGAATCACAGCCAAAATCAACGACATGAATCACTTCTCAGAATTCTACAAACAACGTCTCAAACGCGGGCTGGTCCGCAGGCTCAATAACCTGAAAATCGCGCGCATGGCAAAACACGTCGCCCGCCGTTCGCCGGTCCCCTCGGGCGCGCCGATCATTTTCTTCAAAGCCTCCACAGGGATCGACGATCTTTCCTGGAATAGTGGTTTCCATTTGCTGACATCCTGGGCGCTGCGGTTGAAGGGGATCCCCGTCGCTTATTTCGCATGTCACTCGGGAATGAGTCATTGTGTGCTGGGCACGAACCGCGATAATGTTCGCAAAGCGCCGCCGTGTGAATCCTGCATTTATCAATCGAAGACCCTTTATAAAAATGCAAATCCACATTGGTTTACATTCGAACGCGATCAGGAACTTGAGCGTGAGTTGGAAAATCTGGGTGTTGATGAATTATCTCAATTTGAATATGTCGTTGCGGGCAACCTCACGCTGAGCGGAGCCGTGGGCGCAGACCAAGCGCATGTGACAAAGCAATCTCCTCCGAATAGGGAGCTTGCTTCCCGCAGGCTCGCAATGACATTGCCCCTGGGCGCATTATGTCTCCCCGGCTTGCGCTGGATCCTGCGAATCCATCACCTGAACGATGATGACCCGACGCGCTATCTTTTGCGGGAATATATCCTGTCCGCCTGGAATGTGGCACAGAAGTTCTCGAAATTGCTCGATGAAACGAATCCACGTGCGGTGGTCGTTTTTAACGGGCAGTTCTACCCCGAAGCGACCGCGCGCTACCTCGCCCAAATACGCGGCATCCGTGTGATCACGCACGAGGTGGGACTGCAGCCTGCCTCTGCGTATTTCACCGAGGGCGAAGCGACCGCCTATCCGATCCGCATCCCCGATGAATTCGAGTTGAATGACGAACAAAACGCAAAATTGGATGTGTATCTTGCCAAACGTTTTCAGGGCAACTTCACCATGGCCGGGATCAAATTCTGGGCAGACATGCAGGGGCTCGACCAGTCGTTCCTGCAAAAGGCGGCGGGTTTCAAACAGATCGTGCCAATCTTTACTAATGTTATCTTCGATACCAGCCAGCCGCACGCCAACACCGTCTTCAAAGACATGTTCGATTGGCTCGATCTGGCACTGGAAGTCATCCGCCTTCACCCGCAGACTCTCTTCGTGATCCGCGCTCACCCCGACGAGTTGCGTGTCCGCAAAGCCAGCCGCGAGACGGTTGCCGCCTGGGTCGAAGCCACGGGTGCAGACAAGGAGCCGAACGTCGTCTTCATCGCCCCGAACGAGACGTTGAGTTCGTATGAGTTGATCCAGAGATCGAAGTTCGTGATGGTCTACAACTCGACGATCGGCCTGGAGGCGTCGATCATGGGCGCGGCGGTACTGTGCGCGGGCAAGGCGCGCTTCACGCAGTATCCCACCGTGTTCTTCCCGCAGACGGTTGACGATATAAGAAGAAAGATGAAAGAGTTTCTTGATGTGGAGAAGATTGACGTGCCGCCCGAATTCAAGCGCAATGCCCGCAGGTTTTTGTATTACCAGTTGTTCCGCACCTCGCTGCCGTTCGGCGATTACCTCGAACCATCCGTCCGCACGACGCAGACGAGGTTGAAGTCGTTTGCGTTGGAACAGTTGTTGCCTGAGAATGCAAAGGCAATGGCAGCAATCTTCGATGGCTTGCTGAACGATGGCGACTTTTTGTTGAAAGAATAAAAGATTTCACCACTAAGGACACAAAGGAGCACGAAGGGTTTTTGATATCCCAACTCAAATCAAAACCGCCGCATGTTAGCGGCGGTTCGTTGTTTCTACCAGGGCAGCGG
>Ga0105104_10000986_pt1 | contig 22119 bp, 17 predicted proteins | sample PPLLaktember2015_3_FD_87034 | JGI IMG/M metagenome (GOLD analysis project Ga0105104, IMG submission 87034) | Freshwater sediment microbial communities from Prairie Pothole Lake near Jamestown, North Dakota, USA - PPLs Lake P7 Core (6) Depth... | ecosystem: Environmental > Aquatic > Freshwater >... | reverse complement strand
CCGTTGGGCCCCAATAAACCCTTAATACCGGGTGTAATTTCCAGGGAGATTTCGCTGATCCCCAGGACGTTGCCGTACCACCGTGAGAGGTTTTCTGCATTAATTACCGCTTTCAATTTGCGCCTCCAGTTTCCCGATTCGTTTGTATAAAAGAGTACATGCACCCAGGCTGGTTAAAGCGATTACCGCTAAACTCAACCAAGCGGGGTAATCGTATTGGGGGTTCGTATTAAATAGAAATGAACCCACTTGTTGGATCAAACTTTTCATGCTGAGTATATGGAAATAATCGGTTTTAAAAATTTGGAACAAGATGTTGGCGATCGCATCCGAAATGAAATAAATCAAAAACATCATGATCTTCACATATTTGCTGTTACTGCTAAAGGATGAAAGAAGCAGGGTAATGGCAGCAATGTAAAACGTGCACAGCAGCGGGACAAATATGATCCCAAGAATGGTAAAGGGCTGGATGGATAATTTCCCGGTAAAAATGAATTTAAAGATGTAAAGTAATATCCCGGGAACGAGGGTAAACAGCAAAAAGTAAAACATGATAATGGAAAATTTCCCGAAAAGATAATCCTTTCGATCCAGCGGGCGTGAAAAGTAGAGGGGAAACGATTTAAATCGAATATCCCCGGAAATCAGTTCCGCGCCGAAAGACAAGATGAGGATGATCAACATAAAAAACGTAAACCCGTTGGTGGCAAATTCTTTGAAGAACAGCGCCTCGTCCTGGAGCATCTTCACCATCCGGGTAAACATTCTCAATTCGGGTCTTGTGGAGACATAGATTGCCCCCAGGAAAATAAAGAAGGGAGATAAAGCCAGTCCGAAGAGCATTTTGGAATACTTTTGTTTAAAAACCATTTTAATCCCATTGAAAAAAATGGGAAGCCAGGGGAAGGGTGAGCGGGACAATTGGCCTTCCCAGTTATAATATCCTTTTTCTCTAATTGTCATTTAAAGCTCCTATTGCAGAAACAAAGGTATCTTCCAGTGTTGTTTTGCTCTGTCGGAAGTGGCGAATCTGGGCATTGGATTCGAGGGCATAGTGGAATAAATGGCGAGGGGATTGATCTTTGGGAAGTAGAACAGTACATAATCCGCGTTCATCGATATCGACGGTCCAATTCATCGATTTCAGGCGATCGATAAAAGCCTGGGTATCGCCCTGGAATTTGATTTCGAAACGGTTGAATTGATCTAGTCCGACGATACCGACGTCTTGTTCGTGGATAATTTGGCCTTTGTTCATGATAATGACATGGCGGCAGGTATACTCGATATCCGGCAGTAAGTGGGAAGAGATGATAATATTCATGCTCTCTTTGCTGGCAATATCCCTGATAAGTTCCAGCATTTCTTTGCGGCCGTTGGGGTCCATACCGGAAGTGGGCTCATCGAGAAACAGGAGTTTAGGGTCATGGACCAGGGCCTGGGCTAATTTCAAGCGTTGTTTCATCCCTGTCGAATACTCTTCGACTTTTCGGTACCGCGATTCTTCCAATCCGACATAGAACAAAACTTCGTGAGCCCGTTTCATGGCTTCCTGTTTGGGCATTCCACTCAGTTGCCCAAGGTAAGCGGTCAGGGCGACAGCGTCCATCCCGGGCATTAAACAATCGCTTTCCGGCATATACCCGATTCGTTCACGGACCATCTTGCGATTGGTGGTGATATCGTAACCCAACACCATACCTGTCCCGGATCCCGGAGTTAAAAATCCAAGGAGGATTTTCATCAGGGTGGTTTTTCCTGCTCCGTTAGGTCCCAGGAGACCAAATACGCCTTGACCGATATTTAAACTGACGTTATCGATGGTTTTGGCGCTTTTCGCATAACTAAAGTTGATGTTTTTTAATTCGATTATTTTTTCCATGAGTGTATTGTTACGTATTTTTTTTTTAAAAGTTCCAGGCAGAAAAATAATTTTGAAAATAGGTATTATATTATTGTGATATGAGAACTAAAATTCGATTATTTCGAAAATAGAAAAAGACGATTTCTTTCTTTTGGTGGGAGAAATTTGATTTGAAAAAAAATACAAAAATAAGAATCTGATTTAAAACCGGGTTACAATGAATGATGCCGGATCCGGTAGAAGTGGAGTGAGGAAGTTTGAAATTAACCTTGACCTCCCCACTCCCGGTTTTGCTTAATAATAAAAAGTGTGTTAAGAAAAGATTAGAAAGGATAGGGGAAACAGTAGGGGCGTGTGGGGCAACGCATAGTCAGGACAACCGTGCACTCCGGGCCGCAGGTTTTGTAATCGATGGTTTGGATTCCGCAGCCTTTCACCTGTTTTTTTTCGTCCTCCAGCAGCGTGATGCAGCTTTTGACTTTCAATTCAGGGAGTTTGAGGTTTGTTTTTTTCGGCATGGCAATTCTTCTTTTTAGTAACAATCGCAGGTTCTCTGGATGACCGTGGGACAATTAATCGGGGGGCGGGTTTCACAGAATTGGGTGCACAGATCGGTAAAAACCCCGCCTTTAATTACATCCAGTTGTTGGATGGAAAGGTTTGAAACGGTTGTTTTGCTTAGAAGAAGTTTTTTAGTCTTCATGGTTTTATCTCCTTTTTTGATTTTTAATAGCCTTTTTCATGGGTAGACTATATCATACTTAAAAGGAAATGTCTATGTGGGTATTTTATAGTGTTTTATAGTGTTTAAGAAAAAATTATTTCATACTCTCTTTGGATTTGTATTGCCGGTCGATAGCGAACTCGGAAAAATCGATATCCCATTGACCGTGGGATATAAAATGGGCGAGGTGTTTCCCGATAGCGGGACCTAACATAAAACCATGTCCACACATACCGGAGCCAATATAAAACCCGGGGACGGAACTTTCGTCGACAATCGGGTTGCCGTCTGGGGTCATGGTATAGCAGCCGGACCAATTCCTCAAAAAAGCCGCATGTTTGAGGTCCGGGATCAACCGGCGCATTCTCCACGCGATTTGAGGTAAAAATTCGAGGGTTACATCTTCATGGATGCCCGGGACTATGGGGATGGGGGTATAGCAAGCGATAATTTGTCCACTGATCAATTGATGAAAATAGCATCCATCCGGCCTGTAATCCACCACCATGGGCTCGAAAAATTTGGGGATGCGTTCCGTAATTACGGCTTCATGACGTTCGGGATAGAGTGGAAGGTCAAGACCTATTTTAAAGGCCAGGTCGCGGGTCCAGGGTCCGGTACTCAGCAGTACTTTATCGGATTCGATAACAGTACCGTCGGCCAATGTGACCCGGAAATGGGTCTCTTTTTTCAAATCCGTTACCAGGGATTCCATAAAAACAACACCGCCGTTTCGTTCCATTTTTTCTTTGTACCCGTTTAAAACAGGGAAAGGAAATGCCTGGGCGTCATCCGGGCAATATGCGCCCGCCAGCAAGCCTTCATCGTTTAAAGACGGGACGACTTCTTTGACTTCCTGGGGTGTCAACAGGGACACATTGACGTTTTCTTTTTTTTGAACTTCGATATTTTTTTTAAAGGTTTCAACCATTTCAGGGGTATGAGCCAGGAATAAATACCCACCCTGGTGAAACTCCACCGAATAGCCGAATTCGTCTTCCATCCGGGCGAATAACCGGATACTTTCTTGCATCAGGCGAATAGAACCGGGGGTTGAGAATTGCTGCCGAATCCCCCCGATGCACCGGCCGGTGGACCCGGCACCGAGGTATTTCCGTTCGATTACCGCTAATTTGAGACCGGCTTCGCTGAGATAAGCGGCTGTTGCCATGCCGATGATTCCACCGCCAACGACTACTATATCATATGTTTTGGCCATTATAGTACTCCTCTTTTTTTGATTATACCCGATTTGAACCAAGTCGGAATTTTATGAAATCCAAAATTAATTGTACCCTCTTTTTTATCATAAACACCGGGAAAAATCAAGTGTTCGGTTAAAGCAATCATTGCTAAACGTTTTCGGGACTGCCAACAAAATAAATAAAGGGTTGTAAAGGCTTTCTTTATCTGTTATAATGGCTAGGTTTTTGATTAATATGAGTTTTCGGTATGGATACATTTAATAACAATAACGATAAAGATAGCGATAAAAAATTTGAAGAATGGGTCGACGAGCTTGTCCGCTTAAAATCAAAACTCTCGAAACTCCAAAACGCGGAAGCCAAATTCGATGAATTCCAACAGGCTTTAAAAGAGAGTGAAGAACGCTATCGTAACCTGGTGGACCATTCACCGATCCCCATCCTGGTTCACTCGGAAGAAAAAATAGTTTTCATCAATTCCCAGGCCATTAAAACCCTGGGGGGAACCGCCGAGCCTGATTTTATCGGGAAACCCGTATATGATATCATCCCCCAGGAATACCATAAAATTACAAAAAAGCGGATTCGCCTGATTTACAAGAAAGAACGAAATACCAGCCCGGTGGAAATGAAATTCTTAAAGCTCGGCGGCGAAGCGATCGATGTCGAAGTGATGGGCACTATGATCGATTTCAAAGGTAAACCCTCAGCCCAGACTGTTTTCAGGGATATTTCCGAACGGAAACAAGCCGAAAAAGCCATTCACCAACGCATTCGCCTGGAACAAGTACTGAACCGGATATCTCTCACCCTGGTCAATCTCTATACACATAACCTGGACGCATCTCTTGAGAATGCCGTTAAATTACTGGGCGAATACTTCTGCGTCGAACATAGCTATATATCGCTTTTCCATGGAAAACCTGGACAAGGCTTTAAAATCCATGAATGGTGCGCACCGGGCATCGAACCGTTTCACCTGGACCAGGCAGGTGCTGCGAGTTTCTCTTCCCCACGGTGGGTAGAAAAACTTAAAAAGAATGAATACATTTATTTGCACAATATAAACGAGCTGGGCGGAGATTCCGGTTTCGGGAAAAAAATCTTGCAAAATTGGGGCATTCGATCCTTGTTGGTGGTTCCTCTCAAAACAAAAGAAAACTTGATGGGCCTGATGGGTTTCGCTTCCATCACCAGCACTCCTAAATGGGCGGAAGCCGATATCGGTTTGCTCCGTACCACCAGCAACATCCTGGTCTCTACCCTGGAACGACTCAAATCGGACGAATTACTCAAGATACAGAAAACATACCTGGAAGAATTATTTGAAAGCTCCCCGGATGCCATCGCTATCCTGGATAATAACGACCGCTTTTTACGTATTAACCGCGGTTTTTTTCAATTGTTCGGCTATTCGGAAGAAGAAGTCCTGGGCCGGCAAATTAATGACCTCATCGTTCCCGACGAATTCAAAGAAGAAGCATCGGATTTAACCGATCGAGTCGCTCACCGGGAGTTCATCGAGAAGGAAACCACCCGGAAATCGAAAACCGGCCAACATTTCCACGTCAGCATCCGCGGTAAACCGGTCTTTTTCGAAAACAATCAATTGGCGGTTTACGGGATTTACCAGGATATTTCGAAACGCAAACAAGCCGAAGAAGAAAAACGAAAATTGGAAGAACAACTGCTCCAGGCTCAAAAAATGGAGGCTATCGGTAACCTGGCGGGCGGCATTGCCCACGATTTTAACAATATCCTGGGTATCATCATGGGCTATACGGAATTGACTATGGACGACCTCCCGAAAGGAAGCCGATCCTTCTCTAACCTTGAACAGGTCCTTTCTGCTGCCGATAAAGCCAAAGGTATGGTCAAACAAATCCTGGCCTTCAGCCGCAAAGACGAACAAAAACGCGTCCCTCTCTTTCTTGAAGACATCGTTTCGGATGCTTTAAAACTATTGAGGGCGACTCTCCCGACTTATATCGATATCCAATCCGATATCCACGGACCGCTTAAACCCATTCTGGCTAACTCGACCCAACTTCACCAGATGGTGATGAATATCTGTACTAACGCTGCACACGCCATGAGAGATAAAGGGGGCATCCTGTACATTTCCCTGAAAGAAATCCACCTGGACACCCCTTTGTTGGGAGGAAAAATACTTCCCGCCGGTATCTACCAACAATTGTGTTTCACCGATATGGGACACGGTATCCCGGCTAAAATCATCGAACGAATTTTCGAACCCTATTTTACGACAAAAGCGTTGGGTGAAGGAACCGGGATGGGGCTGGCCGTGGTCCACGGTATCGTCAAAAGCCACGGCGGCGACATTACCGTCTATTCGGAAGAAGGAAAGGGAACCACCTTTCATGTCTATTTCCCAACTGCGGAAAGTGCTGTAGCTGCGGAACCGGTCTCCCAGGAGATCATCCCCGAAGGAAGGGGCCGAATCCTCTTTGTTGATGATGATCCATCCCTGGCCGAAATGGGAAAGCTTCTCCTTGAAGCATTGGGTTATCATACCGTTTCTTTTAACAACAGCCCCGATGCCCTATCGCATTTCCGCTCCAACCCCGACTTCTTCGACCTGGTTATTACCGATCAAACCATGCCTTATTTAACCGGCGACGAATTATCCCAGGAAATCAAATCCATCCGGCCCGATATCCCGGTTATTTTATGCACCGGTTTCAGCGACCGCATCAACGAAGAAAACTTTAAATCCAAAGGCATCGACGCATTTTTAATGAAACCCATTATTAAAAAAGAAATTTCCCTTCTTATTCATGGTTTATTGAAGGACGAACCTCATCCCCGGTAATATTTTGCTTTTTTTGTCTCTCACGGGGCTCACGGGGGACACAGGGAAAAGAGAATCAACGGATTACAAAGATTATCCCGCCGGATGGCGCAGCGTGCCATAATAATCCCACACGTAGTGTGGCTTCGTGTGCTCCCGTGTGCTCAGTGAGAAACTTTTCCTGGTCATCAAAGGTAAACGATGTGATGGGTTTAGATCATCGGCCTCTCCCCTATCACAATCCTGGCTTTTATACCCAATATCGACGAACCGTTATCTTCTCCTCGGTGATCCCTGTGGCCTCTGTGGCTTTCTTTTATCCCTTCCGGCGAAGAACCGTTACCTATTTCCTCTATAAAAATAAAATCGTATTCCCCGACAAACCCCGGTCCCGGCTGCCAATAAAAAATCCCTCTGTCAGTATCCAGGGTCGACCCAATCGGCAGCGCCCTCAATTCGTCACCCACGATCATATACCCGGAAAATCGATGCTTCCGGGAGTTTCCCGGCTGCGGATTTCCTGTTTTCGTTCTTCCGTTAAACGTCTCTTCGCCCGAGAGGTGGATTTCTACCCGTTCCAGTTCGTTAATCTCGATTCTTGTGACGCCGTTTTCATCCGGCACTATTTCTAATGCTTCCGAATTATCTTCATCGTTAAATCCTTTTTTTACCATAACCCGGCTTTCTATGTTAAATAAATCTCTATACGAGTTGTAATCGAAAGTTTTTTGAAGTCCGGCAACCGCGCTCTCCGTGAGGTCTTTTACAAGAAGGTTCCTGGCGGTCGAAGACAAACCGGGAGCGGGAGCGGAAGTGGAATTATGAATCGTAAAGAACCGGCTGCCGATGCCGTCTTCATTTCCTGCGTCGTCTTTGGCGGACCAACCGATGGTATGAACGCCGTCGGTATAGGTGGTTGTATTCAGTGTATAATACCCACCCGCTCCATCGCTGTTGGCATAGCCGGGGAAAAATTGGGCGATATCCTGCCGGAATAAATTGTAAACCGGGTGGCCCAGGGGTTTGCCGTCTACCCATACTCGAATAGTCGAACCATCTGTAGGAATGGCATTGGGCGGCGGTGTGAGGGCCCAACCGAAATTGACATAACTTTTACCCGAAGCGATTCCCCCTTGCGTTGGCGTATCGATGGCCCCAAAGGGTTTAACCGCGTTGGCGTTGTCGCAAATAATCGTTTTGGTTCCCAGCGATGTTTCGCTTCCTTCATCGTCCCGCACGATGGCGTGGAGGATAAAGGTCCCGCTGCCTTTTCCCGGTAAAGCATTGGTCAGGAGCATGTAGCCCCAGCCTGCTTTGGTACTCATCGGGTAATAAGGGTATTTCTTTTCGATATCCGGGCGTGCGCCTTCCACGAAGACCGCATCCCCGATATAAACCAACGAGCCGGTTTCCCCTGTTACCGGTTCCCTGTATATTTTTAAATGTTGGATTCCGCTGTCATCCAGGGCCCACCCGCTCACGGCAATACTTCCGCTAACCGCAGCCCCATCCGCCGGCGTATCGAAATACCCGAAAGGCGGTTGATTGACGGTGCCCCGGGTGACAGTCAAGTATACCGTAATTTTTTGCGGGGAATTCACTGCCTGGGGGCCTGTGACGATTATATTCCCGGTATATGTATTCAAACTTAAGCCGGTATGGTCGATGGAAACCTGGATTTCCGTTCCCGCTGTACCCGAGGAGGGGGTGATCTTCAACCAACTTTTGTCGACAGAAGCCGTCCAGTTCAGTTCGCCGGTGCCGGAGTTGGTGACGGAAAACGTTTGAGAAGGGGGCGGGGGTAAAGTCGTATTGGCTGTAAACGAAAGATGATTCGGGTTGAGGACGATGATTGCCTCCCCCGAAATCGCGGCGGTTGCCGTTTCGCTGAAATTGCTGTAAACAATGTTTTTATTTTTAATATGCGGGTCGGTCCAGGCTCGAATGCCGAAATAGTAGGTGATGCCGGGTGTCGCTCCTGTCATTTCAAAGGATGAAGCCGTTTTCGGCGCGGCGGTTCCCGCCACTTTCCAGGAACCCGAAGGCGTGGTGCGGTAATAGACCCGGTAACCGCCGGGGGCTGCCTGGTATTGAATCGGTGTCCAGGATATGGTGATGGAAGACATGGAGGAAGCCTGGGCGGAGACATTTTTCGGCGCTTCCGTCTGGGTTAAGTTCCAGCCGTTACTATTGTCATCCATGAATTCGATGACCTCGGGATTTACCGAATACAGCGCGTTATACCCAACAAACAGGTACATGAAAATATCTTTGCCCGCTTTCTTTTTCAACGGGTTGGCTCCTTTAAAATGGGTGAAATCCGTTGGAATCTGTCCGCTGAGGCCGTTGGAACCCAGGTCGACATACCACAGCCAGTCGATATCCCCCAGGCCCGGGGGGATGACGCCGGAAAGCCGATTGTTCGACAAATCCAGCTCCTCCAGGTTGGAGAGGTTCTTAAAAGAGGGGGGGATATCGCCGATAAAATCGTTGCCTTGTAGTTTTAGCAGTCCCAGGTTTGTAAGGTTCCCGATCTGGGATGGAATTTTCCCACTGAAGTGGTTGCTTTCCAGGGCCAGGGCTACCAGTTTCGACAGGTTTCCCAATTCGATGGGGACAGTCCCGGACAATTCGTTTCCCCCCAGGTATAAAACTCGCAAAGATGCCATTTGCCCCAATTCCTTGGGAATCGAACCCGACAATTGATTATTTAACAAGACCAGGGCTTGTAGGTTTTGGAGTTTTTTGAATTCGGCCGGGATCGTGCCTGTCAGGTCGTTGTTTTGCATGTAAAGGTATTCCAGGGCGGCAAGGTTTCCCAATTGAGAGGGAATAGCGCCTGAAAGGTTATTGTTGGTGAGTTCCAGCCAGGATAATTTGACCAGGTTCCCCAATTCCGGTGGGATGTATCCTGAAAGTTGGTTGTTTATCAACGATATATTGGAAAGGTTTCCCAGGTTTCCTAAAGTGGCGGGGATGGAGCCGGATATGTGGTTGGAAGGGAATTCCAGTTTGCTTAGTTGAGGGAGGCTGCCCAATTCTGTGGGAAGTGGGCCGGTCATGTTATTCCAACCCAGGGTGAGTTGCACCACGTGGTCGTTTTCGACTTTCACGCCTTCCCAGGTTCCTTCGGAACCGATCTGGGAGAACCCGTCCGGTTCGTTGTTGTTGCCTTTCCAATTGGTTTTTCGCTGCCAGTTATCCCCGTCGGTGCTGTTATAAAGAGCGATGATGGCGGCCCGCTCCTGGGATGGAATCGCTCCCCATCCCCATCCGTGACTCAAAAGAAAGGCCCCCATGAAAAACAATAGAATTACTTTTCTTTTTATATTTATGTTTATACGATTCATACTTACCTCCTCATTCATTTTCATGAATGTGAGAATCGTTTTCTTTTGGTTCTTTTTTCCCTTTTTGTCCTCTACTGCCAAATCCATATATTGTATGCAATTATGATTCCAAACGTGAGGAAAAACGAACTTGCCCTGGTGTACTCTCTCCTATCCGCTGTTTCGTGCGAGACTCCTTTCTCATGAACCATAAATCAAACCACCGGGTTTATAAACAGGTATAAACTTAAACTTTTACTTGAACTTAATACGAATGCAGTTGTATCTATTTGATCACGATATAGATGTCGGTATTACCAAAGAAGCGGCCGTAGTCGATCAATTCGATGGACAGGGTGACAGGCCGGTCCGCCGGTACCAGGTCGGTAATATCCAGGGGAAGGCGTTGAAGTTCTTCCGGCATCCATGTGACAGCGCCGTCGTATTCGTTGGTGACGCCTTCGAATAGTCGGCCGTTAATTTTAATAAAATTGTCAGCGCCCCATTTTTTAGTCCCGGTGGGATCCCCGGCGACGTATACCTGTTGGTTGCCGGTTCGGCGAAGGGATACCGTCGTCCGTGCAAACCGCCATGAATTGGAAGCGCTTTCGCTGGAGGGTGAGCTCTTCCGTTGTTTGAGTAGGCTTTGTGAAAATAATTTAAAAACCGTTGTTTTTTTTGAAAGGGTAGGTGTTTCCGGTTCGGTGGGGGTGGTTTTTTTTTCTTCCTGGGGAAGAGAATCGGTGGGTGGTTTTTGGGTTCCCGGTTTGTTCCAGGATTTTAAGAGTTTAAAATAGTGAACCGTATCGCCCCTGAGGACTGTTAAAATCGCTTCTGAACGAACTCCCCTGAGTATCTGGTCGCGTACCCGCAGTAAATGCCCGCTGTCTTCGATTTTTTGGCCGTCGATCTCCGTTACGATGTCGCCGATTTCCATCCCGGCTTGTTTTAGGGGGCCGTTGGACATGCGGAGGATTCGGACCCCGTTTTCCACCAGGTTCCAATTCACGCCGAAGCGAGTGCTGTTCTCGAGTATGACCGGTATCGCGTCTTCTATTTTGGGTTCTACCTGTTTTTGGTCGCCAGGTTGAGGTTGAGTGGTTTGGTCTCCTGTTTGGGTGGTTGGGCCCGGTTCGGTTTGAGTGGTTCCCGGTAGGGGTTCCTGGGTTGCTGCCGTTTTTTCTTCCACCGGTTTTCGGATGGGTTGGGTTTGAGCGGTTTGTTGTTTTTTATCGATTTTTTTCGAATAAGGTTCGTTGGTCCCGGATAGTAGGATAAAGGCGGCGACAACGGCAATAATGATTACCGTCGGGATAACGGCGACTATCCATTTTTTTTCGTGGGTTCCACCGGTGGTGAAGAAATCTTTCAGGGTATCGGAGAAGGTTCCGAATTCCACGTGTCGGTAGTTGCAGTTATCGCAAACAAAAGCGCTCACCGGTAGAAAATAGGTTTTAAATTTTTCAGCCGGTGTAAACTCGTCGGTGAGGCGGACGGAGAAACTGCGGCATTGGGGGCACCGTGTAAACTTCTCTTCAATAACTTTTTCAAATTCGGTCATCGTTAATCCACACGTATATATTCATAATTTATTTTATAAACGAATCGACATGAACAGGTCATTATTCCTCATCGACATTTACTTTGCCTTTGAAAACTGCGCCTTCTGCGATGGACAGTTTTTCTGCTTTAATGGTTCCTAAGAATTGCCCGCTGGATGAAATCTCCAATTTCCTGGCAGCCGTGATATTGCCTTCGACTTTTCCATGGATTTTTACTTCATCCGCTTTTATTTCGCCTTCGACATACCCGTTTTTACCGATAGTCAGTGTTTTGGTGACCTGGATATTGCCTTTTATTTTTCCTTCTATTGTCAAATATTCGTCCGATTTGATTTCTCCGTTGATTTCCAGAGTTTTGCCCAGGTAGGAAGCAGAAGTTGAAGATGATTCCGACATACCTGGGGCGTTAAATTCTACATTGACATCTTTCTTTGCTGTATTAAATGCCATGTTGTTTCTCCTTAAAATATTCTTCTCAACTATTATTCGGATTTGTTCTATTTCAACTTTAGTATTCAATTATTATGAAAAAGAAAAAGGAAGTCAATAGGTTGCAGGAAAAAAAATGAATATCTCTCTTTAAATTCTGTCCCGGGATAACAGTTCCGGGCTAAGATTACACAGATTACAAAAGAAAATTATGAGAGATGAATGCGAATGATGAATTGAAAAAAGGCACTGCAATAATCCCCCACGCAGTTGAGCTAGCCACCCCGCGATTCCAAAAAAAGAATTGCTGTAATGTGGGGGCTTTACAATATTTTCACGGTGTGTTATCTTAAAATAATGGGTTGAACTTTTTTAAATGGAGGTTAAATATGAAAAGTGTCATGGTTTCAACATTTTTTTTTCTTTTAGTCTTTATTAGTGCCCCGGCTGCAGCAGCAGAAACTCAAAAAATAGAAGCGCCCTCATCGGTTCGCTCTGCCACTGTTTTTACCGATCGCGCTATGGTCGATCGGGAATTCAAACACAACTTTGAACCCGGCAAATATTCCCTGGAATTCCTCCACTTACCCTTATCTTTACTGGATGAATCGATCCGCGTTTCCGGGAAAGGCCTCGGCGAAGCCAAAATTTTAAGTGTAAAAGTCAAACAAAAAATAAGCAGCGAACCGGTCCAGGAAAAAATTAAAGAGATGGTTGAACAATTAGCAAAAATCGAAAAAGAAATTAACACTCTCTCCGACCAGGTAACCGCTTTAGAAAAAAGAGAAGAATTACTCACCCGGTTGGTGGTCAAGACCACGGATGCGATTTCCAACGAAAAGAACCCGAAACCCCTTACCATGACCCAATGGAAAGAAATGATGGATTTCTTGGAAAACCAATTGGTTCAACTATCCAACAGGAAACGCGAACTCACCGAAATGAAAAAAAAATCACAAGACCGGCAAACGGCCCTAAATTATAAAATTGACCGGGAATCGGTTTCCTATAGAAAAAGCGAAAAAATGATCTCAGTGGAAATCGAAGTGAAAAAAGCGGGTTCATTAACGGTAGATGTATCGTATATCGTGACAGGAGCTTCCTGGTGGCCGGTATATGATTTGAGAATACCCGCTGAAAAAGGCAAAGCCAGCCTCGTGTATTCCGCCATGGTCACGCAAAATACCGGCGAAGATTGGGAGAATGTTCTTTTAACCCTTTCTACAGCCAAACCGGTGGAAAATAAAACCATCCCCCGCCTCGCCCCCTTGTACATGGGTGTATTAAGCGGCACTACAGGGGATATCTTAGGTGTCGTTTCTATGGCAGATGACGGATTTCCTATCCCCGGCGTTGAAGTGACGCTTAGCGGCGATAAAATCGGCAAAAAAGTCTCTGTTTCCAATCAAAATGGAGAATACAGCTTTCGCGGGATTCCTGTCGGAAAATATGGCCTGGAATTCTACCTCCCGGGTTTTAATAGGATTCGATATAAAGACATTATGGTGTATGGAGGAAAAGTCAGTAAAATAGATGGGAAAATGACTGTAGCCGCTATACAAGAGCAAGTAACAGTCACGGGACAAGCGGTAGTGGCGGATAGAGAAAAAATGGATGATTATGCAAGCGACGGTATGGTTACCACAGCCCCGGTCGATATACCCGAGGAAATGGAAGTGGAAACCGCCCGTGTTTCGGATCAAGCTGTATCTGCCTCATTTTCCATACAACAAGAAAATACCGTTCCCAGCGGCAGCGAGTCCCAAAAAGTCACTATCGCCATCGAGGACGTCTCCTTCCAAAATAGTTTCGTAGCTGTACCCCGGCTGTCCGAGTATACTTTCCTGGAAACCAAAGTCAAAAATATTACCGATTACCCCCTCCTCCCGGGAAATGTGAATATCTTTTACGATGGCATGTTTGTCAATAAATCCGTTATTCCCTTTATCAGTACCGGGGAAGAATTCGAAATGCCCATCGGGGTCGATGAAGCGATTAAAATCGTTCGAAGTGCTTCGGACCCGGTTTCGAAGAAAAAAGGAATCCTGAAAAAGAAAATAAATGTGCCTCAATTCTACAAAATTACAGTGAGAAACCTGCGTAAATCAGCAGTGGAAGTCAATGTCCTGGACCAAATCCCGGTATCCAAATCCAAAGAAGTGAAAATTACTATCAAAAGCATTACTCCCGACCCACTGAAAGACCAAACCCCCGGGCAAAAGAAAAATGAAGAAAAAGGGCTTCTAAAATGGACCCTGAAATTGGGACCCAACGAGGAAAAATCCATCGAGGTCCAATATGAAGTCGAGTATCCGGGCGATGCTTTCCTTGAAGAATGGAATGGCGAAGCAAAATAGTGAAAACAAGAGTGCACAGGGTATAACTCGAATTTTAAAAAAATATAATTTCATAAAATAATTAGGAGGAATAACATGAAATCTAAAAAACTTTCACTTGGAAAAGTAACCATTACCAATCTCTGCACCGAAAGCCTGGGTAACATTCGAGCTGGAGTCGGAGGCTTTATGACCCTTTGTGGGGACACATGCAAAACCGATTGTTTTGTTTCATGCGCGTATACTGCGTGCGGCAATACATGCGAGGCAAATCCTGAAGCTTATTAATTAAGGATGCGTATCGATGTAGAGACGCAAGATTTTGCGTCTCTACATCCCCCGAACATCGCACGATGCCACGGTTCTACAATAAAACCACACAAAACCACACGCGGTGTGGTTGCAAATTTTTTCATTTTGAGTTATAGTATAATTTCATGAAGAGTAAATCAATTAATTTTACCAGGGGAAAAAACACATGACCGACACCGGCGCTCCAACCAAATTTATTTTAAACACGGAAGAAACAGGGAAAAGACTGAGATTGTTCCGAAAATCCCGCAATATTACTATTCAACAACTTTCGGAGCAAACCGGGCTTTCCAGGGGCATGATTTCGGAAATCGAAGCGGGCAAAACCAAACCTTCTGCTACCTTGATGCTGGCGCTGCTTAAATTATACGGTTTAAATATTAATTGGCTGTTGACGGGTGAAGGGAAAATGATTGTAAAGCGAAAGGCATTAATCACGGAGAAATCGTCTTCCGCCGAGGTGGATGACGATTATAACCAACTATTGTGGTACCTGGAAAATGCGCCGGTGGTAAAATATGCGGTGCTCAGTTTTTTCCTCGAATACAATCATAAAAACAAAGAAATTATCGATGAAAATATCCAAAATACCCGGTTAAAGAATCAAACAGACGATTCCCTTTCACCGACACCGCTTCTCTAATTTAATTTTAAATTTCGAAACCGTTATGAATTGGAAAAGGTATACAGGTATCGTTTGATTTTCCGGGTTGGAGTTTTATCGAATTCCTTGGGGTAGAGTTCGATTTTAGAAATTTTAACAAAAGCAGGAAGTTGCTCGTTGATGGTTTTCCGGTTATGTTCCATTTTATCCAGCAATTGTTGTTCGGAGAGTTTTTCGGAGTCGACTGCTTCCATATTGGGATACACAAGGGCGACAAATTTTTTATCTTTTTCGATGACCAGGGATTCTTCCACGTAAGGCATGTTATTGAGTTGGGCTTCGATCTCTTCCGGGTAGATGTTTTGGCCTGAAGCTCCCAGCAGCATACTTTTGTGCCTGCCTTTGATGTAGATATAGCCTTCGTCGTCGATAAACCCGATATCGCCGGTATGGAGCCACCCGTCTTTTTCGATGGTTTCTTCCGTGGCTTTTTCGTTTTTATAGTAGCCCAGCATGACGTTTTCGCCTTTAACCTGGATTTCGCCGGTGCCGTCGGAAGCGCCTGTCACAGAGGGGTCGATGCGGACTTTAAGGGTATCCATCACCGTGCCGACTGCGCCTTTCTTGTGCCTGGGAGCCTGGATGTAACTGATCAAAGGTCCGCATTCCGTCATCCCGTACCCGATTGTAAACGGGAATTTGATTTTCATTAAGAAGTTTTCCACTTCTTCGTTTAGTGCAGCGCCGCCTATGACGATTTCGAGAAAATTACCGCCGAACACATCGATCAATTTTTGCCGGATTTTTTTCAGGATGACGCTGTTGATTCCCGGGACTTTGGTTAGGATTTTGAGTGCCGGCTTGTCCAGTTTCGGTTTGAGGTTTTTCTTGTATATTTTTTCAATCACCAGGGGAACAGTAAGGATTAAGCGTGGTTTTACCCGTTCCAGTGCTTGGACCAGTATTTTGGGTGATGGGATTTGGCCCAGGAAGGTGATGTGGCATCCGATGCTGAAGGGGAACAGGAAATCGAAGGCACACCCGAAGGTATGAGCCAGTGGAAGGAAGGATAAAAGGGTATCGCCGGTTTTTAAGCCGATATTGTTTTGAGCGAACCGGACATTGGCTACCAGGCTGTTGTGCGACAGCATCACTCCTTTTGAAAAGCCGGACGTACCGGATGTGTATAAAATGGCGGCCAGTTCGTCGTTGGAGATTTGATCCAGTGTAAAATTTTCCTGTGTTAAAACGCCGCCTTCCAGGTCTTCGAGATAGGATTCGTTGGCTTTTTGGATGAGTTTGGATAGGTTTTTTTTCTGGGAGAATAGTAAATCGAAGTTTTGAAGTGAGATGATTCCATCGATCCCCGGGATTTTGGCTTCATCCATTTTTTCATAAATGGAATCCAATGCAAAAAAAAGGGTGGAGTCCGAATGGTTCACAATATGGTGGAAGTCATCCGTCGAGAAATCGGGTAAAATAGGCACTATAACCGCGCCGTAAGTGACAACGGATAGGTAAACGACTCCCCAATTGGTGGAATTCCTGCCCAGCAAAGCGATTTTATCGCCTTTTTTAACCCGGTTTTTTTTAAAAAGATAGTGGCACCATTTTATTTTTTCCGCCACCTGGCCGTAAGTGATAGCCGGTTCTCCATAATTTGAAAAGGCAGGTAAATACCAATTTTTTTTGATACTACCTTCCAGCATTTCGACAAAGTTTTCTCGTAACATGGGCGTACCTCCTGCGTTTATATCTTAAACCCGTTTTTAATGTTTAAATAGTTATGGGTTCAAAATCGGTTCAGATCCGTTTTTAAAAGCCATTTTGTTTCGTTTGATTTTATACGCGATAAAATTTTTCATCAGTACGTAGATTGCCCGTATGCCGTCTTTCCAGGTAATTTTTTTTCCTTCGCTGTAGGTCCTGCTGTTATAGGAGATGCCGACTTCGCAGATTCGCAAACCTTTGACGCGGGACAATTTATAGGTGAGTTCCGGTTCCAGCCCGAACCGGTCTTCGGTTATATTGATAGCTTTGATAATGGGAGTCCAAAACACTTTATAGCATGTTTCCATGTCGGTTAATTTCATGCCGCTGACCATATTGGATAAGCGGGTTAAAACCTGGTTGCCGGTATATTGCCAGAAATGCTGGTTTTTTTTCGAATCCTGGCCCAGGTATCGTGAGCCGAAAACCACGTCGGCTTTTCCTTGCAAAAGGGGTTGCAGTAATTGGGGGTATTCGCGGGGGTCGTATTCCAGGTCGGCGTCCTGGATGATCACGATGTCCCCTGTGGCTTCTTCTATACCTCTTTTCACGCTGAAACCTTTGCCCATGTTCTTTTCGTTTCGAAATACCCGAACGCCGGGGTAAGCGGCGGGTAACGAGGAAATAATGGAGAAAGTCTTGTCAATCGAGCGATCATCGACGATTACTATTTCTTTTTCCAGTTCCAATGGAACAGAAGCCACTATATCCACTACCTCCCGAATCGTCTTTTCTTCATTGTATACCGGGATGATTACGCTCAGCCGTTCGAATCTACGTATTCGTTCACCCATTCAATTTTCCTCCGAATTACCGCTTTTACCGAATGTCAGTTTGAATACAAAAATACCGTTTTCCTGGAAAGCCAGGTCCCTTTGCATATCCTGTAAATAATTCACAAATTTTCGCCATTCCGCTAAATTCAAATTATGGTATTCTTTTTGTAATCGATTGAATTCCGCTAGATTAAAAATGATATAATCGATTTCATCTTTTTGCAATACCTTTTTGAAATCCCCCGCATTTTCGGATCGATCCAGGTATTTTTTTAGAATCGAGTAATCCAGTGCTGAAGAAACCCGGTAAGGTTTTTTTAAATAAAAGTTCCGGGCTTCGCCTACCAGTAACACCCCTTCCCGGTTTGTCCCGGGCTTTCCGCGGTCCCGGTTTACTGCGTTAATCGCCCGGTAACTGGGGAACATCCGGGCTTTATACTCCTCGACGGTCATCTTCCCGAAAAACAACCCGTGGGACTGGAACATCTCTTCTTGAAATGCCAGCGCCGTCAGCAAATTGATGCCCACTACAATACTCAATAATACATGAATCACTTTCCGATTAAGGGCTTCGGAGATAACGGCAATATAGAAAGTCAGGCAGATGAACGCTATATATATGAAGCGTGCACTGGCGGTAAAAAAAGCGCCGGCAAAAAAAGTCGCCAGGGAGAACCAAAAAAAAGCGGTTTTGTTTTTTAATTGTTTCCGTATCGCCACCAGGAAAGGCAAAAAAACCAGGAATTGCGCTCCCACTGTCCCGCCGAAACCCAGGGACTCGAAGGAGGCCGTATACGGCAGCCGGGTAAAGCCCCGTAGCGAATGAAACATCCGGCCGATATCTTTTTCCATGATGGCGAACCGCGACGCATCCCAGTATGCTGTTTTAAAAAAGTCCCCCAGGAAAGGGAAGAAAGGGTTCCCCGTGAAGATAAAATTTTTAATCGACAGGGGCAGCATTACGCCGGTAATCACCAGGCCGAACCCTGCCAGCCGTTTGATTGGGAATGCCTTTTCTTTTATCAAAAAGATAACCAGGAAGATGACCAACGGCAACAAGCTGAAATATTTGACCCCTAACGCAAATCCCCAAAAAAGCCCGGATATGGTCCATCGTTTCTCGATCCAATACCGGATTCCCAAAAAAATAAAGAAAGCGCTCACCAGGTCATTTTTCAACGTTGTCATTAAAAAAATACTCATCGGCATACATACCAGAAGCACCGTCAGCAATCGCCGGTTTTTAATCCCAAAATGCCGGGCCCCGAAATCCGCAGCAGAGAAAACAAGAATAATCCCGATGAAAAAATGGAATATGCCCGGCACCGAATCGCCGGCAAATACCGCGGGTATTAAGGATATTTCATAATAAATCGACGTATTGGCATAGAGGAATTGGGTATTGGCCACGAAACCGCCGTGTTGGAGGTAAAAATTGGGGATACCGAGGTGGTAAACCAATGTATCGTAGAATGTCGGCGGCAGGCTCGCATATACAAAAGTAAGGAGAAAAACCGCGTATTCCAACGGCGACCGCAGGGTAAAATTTTTCACCATGCAAACCAGTTCCGACTGTTTTTCCTTGTCGCGAAGTAATAAAGCCGACAGTATCCACGGGATCACGTAGAAGGCAGCTATTGTTCCCCACCCCAGGATTTTTAACATCGATGCCGCATAAAAATAAAAAGATGTAAAAATGAGTCCGACACCGAAGGAAGAGGAAAGATCGGGGTTATTTTTTGATTTTGAAAAGCCCCTGCCGATGAAAAAACCGTAAATAATAGTTGCTGCGACCAGGAAGAGGGCTTTAATCATTGGGATAACGATGTGGTATGTATAGCCCGAGGACAAAGCGTACAGGGTAAAGAATACCCCCGATCCCGTTAAAATCCATAAAAATAGGGGTTTCGGTGTTCCTATTCCTATCGATGAAGGTTCAATTTTTGTTATGTTGTTTTGCTCGTTCATTATTATTTCTGTCTATAGTATGTTTTTTGTTGAGTTCAATAGCCAACAAAGGCAGCTCCCTTATTCATTTGGTTTGAATAGATCACATAATACTAATGCCTTTTCAATGCTTTTTCTCTAATTTCTTCGATCGTTCGTGGGTTATTTCTCCAAATTCCGGCTAAAGACATGATATCGGGGTTACTTTGGGACCACTCGATCGGTAAAGGTTTTTTCTTTTTCTATCTTGTGGATAAAATCAAATTTTTTTAATAGTTCCAATAATAGCTCAAGGTTGTTGTTTTTAACTTCAACGATTACACGTTCCATATTACCTCGCTTTCGATCAATATACTCTCATTTGATTTTTTTGTCAACAATTTTGCTGTTGCCCCGGCTTTTACCGGAAATTGATTTTTTGCTGCGAATATGATAATATCTTTCCTTGTAATACTTGGCTTCTTGAACGATTTGTATAATTAATACGACTGCAAGGTGTAAAATGGAAGGCATAGCCCCAAACACGATCTTTATCGAATTCACCAACTTTTGCAATATGCACTGCGTCTTCTGCCCCTCCGACGACTTAACCCGAAAACGCAGCCACATTAACGATTCACACCTAAAGAGTTTCATCGATCAAATCCATGAACTCGGTATCCAGGCTCCCATTTTATGCAATGTACTGGGCGAAAGCTTACTCAATAAAAAAATCTACCAATACCTGGATCTCTTTGAAGAATACGGGCACGCGGTTACTTTAATTACAAACGCAATCCTCCTGGAAGACGAAAACATTCGAAAAGAACTCCTAAAACACAACAACTTAACGTTAGCCCTCAGCATCCAGACCCCGGGGCGGAAATCTTTCAAAATGCGCGGGTATCCCTCCATGTCTTTCCGACGGTTTTTTAAAATCCCCTTCAAAGTAATCGAAGAAAAATTTCGCATGGGCAGCTCGGCCCTGGTAGAAATTCACATCGCTTCCGATTACTGGGTTATGAATGACCCCGCACTGCACACGGATTCCCCCATCGATTTGTGGAAAAATTTCCCCTCTCAAAAAAAAGAAAAAAAATGGCTGATGCGATACATTAAACGTTTGGAGCGGTTTGCTAAAAAACTGGAAAAAAAATACAAACCCAATTTCGAAAACGAAAAACAAGCGGCTTTTATTAAATTCAAAGACCTGATCGGCAATCGCATCGCTGTCACAAGGGAAACATGGCCCGAAAATTACCCCTATGTATTCGAAGATATCTTCTGGGGATATATGTTTATGCCCGACGTCCTGCTAAAATTCAAACTGCTGGGACTGTGGAACAAGAACTATCGATTTTTGAGACGGAATTTCCCGCCAGATAAATTTCTTTATATCGAAGAGAACGTGAAACCGATCTGCTGTTCTATGACCGATAACCTCGGTATCTTAACCAACGGGGATTTCGTCTTCTGCTGCATCGAATACGAGGGGGAAATGAAATTGGGAAATATCGCCGAAACGAAAGTAAAAGACTTACTCGATTCGGAGCGAAGGGCCCAAATCCGGCAAAATGCCACAATAGAACCGGTATGCCGGCGCTGCAAAGGCGATGTTTTCGTCATGGATACCCATAAACCGGATCAACCGGTTCAAAAAGTGAATCACTTCGGGCAAGGCTGGGAAACATACGAAAAAAACCTGTACGAAACCGGCGGAAGATGGACCACTGGACGTGCCTGGAGCTATGTCTATACCCGGATCGATGCTAAAAAAATTAAAATACGGTTTTTTACCGAACAAGCGAGCGGGACTCCTTTTCAATTAAATATCCTCTCCTGCCAGGATCAAACGGTTGAAAACCCGGTTTTCATACCTGCCGCTTCATTTACTTTTTACGGGGAAACTCAAAAAACCAATGGGTTTGAAGCGAACTTCGATTTCAAAATATTTTCGTTTTACCGCATTGAATTGAGCACGCCGACTTTCATCCCGGATGAAAAAATGGGAAACGGGGACAAACGCAGCCTGGGAATCGCCTTATTCGATATGGAAATTCTTTAAATGCCATGAAATAAAAGGTAGAGAAGCAGATTATCAAGAAACCGGTCGACGAATTAAAAAATGAATTAAGGAGAAAGACCAATGGCAAAAAAATATAACGAAATGACAGTCGGAGAGGGATTAATAAAGTCAAAAATTAAAGCATTGCCCCCCGTTCTTTTGATCATTTTCACGCACCGTGCTGTGTTTTTTTTGTGGTTTTTTATGCAAATCATGCAACCGATGAGGTTAGAACCTCAACGATGTCCCAAAAACCTCGACGATGTCCTAATTACCTCACGATTAACCAAAAACGGCCATCGATGCGCTTTTGTGCTCAATTTTATGCCTTTTTTGCAAGCGTTGCACCTTTTTTCTGCAATCGCATGCGATTTCTTAAAATTTTGTATCCCCCATTAGAAT
>Ga0105104_10000985_pt1 | contig 22175 bp, 22 predicted proteins | sample PPLLaktember2015_3_FD_87034 | JGI IMG/M metagenome (GOLD analysis project Ga0105104, IMG submission 87034) | Freshwater sediment microbial communities from Prairie Pothole Lake near Jamestown, North Dakota, USA - PPLs Lake P7 Core (6) Depth... | ecosystem: Environmental > Aquatic > Freshwater >... | reverse complement strand
TAATCCGTAGTTCCCCTCATCTATCCTGCACTTTGTGCAGGCGTCTTCTCCCCCGGCGGGGAGAAGAAATACAGTAAAAGTATTTAGGTATTATGAACAAAAAAGAAATCCTCAAGTTCATCACAGAGAACAACATCGGCTGGCTGGCGACGGTGGACAGCAAAGCCGCCCGCGTACGCGGGATGGATACCTTCCGCGCTGATGAGAACGGCTTGATATTTTATACGGATAAATCCAAAAACGTTTCCAAACAGATGGTTAAAAACCCGGATATCGAGGTCTGTTATTTCGCCAAGGGGGTCCAGGTGAGGGTGCGGGGAAAAGTTGAGATGGTTGAGGACATGGCGTTAAAAAAGGAGATCGTCTCCAAGCGGCCGTTTTACGGAGAAATGTCTGAAGAAGATTATAAAGCCATGGCGGTTTTCCGCCTCAAAGGCAAAGCCACCAACTGGACGATGCAGGATGGCGATGCCCCGGCCGGATTCATCGAGCTATAAAAAGAAGGAGCATTACATTGGACAAGAACGAAATCCTGGAATTCATCACCAAGAACCCCATCGGTTACCTGGCAACCGCGGAAGGCAGTAAACCGCACGTACGCGCCTTTGGCATGTTCAAGGCCGACGAAAACGGCATCATTTATTTCACGCAGAAAATCAAAGATGTCTATAAGCAACTGGAGAAAAATCCGGAAGTCGAGGTTTGTTATTTTGCCAACGGCACGCAGATACGCGTTGCCGGTAAGATGAAGCAGCTCGATGATATGAATATTAAAAAAGCTATCGTGGAAAAAGCGCCTTTCCTGAAACCGCAGATAGACGCCAGCGGCTGGGACTATCTTTCCGTATGGCTGCTCAAGGGTAAAGCGATTGTGGTTGACCCGGTGCCCGGCGCCAAGAAGAACTGGATAGCGCTTTAGGGGAAAGGGGATAGGGAGTAGGGTATAGGGTTGAGGGTTTAAGAATAAGAGGGGGCAGTCAATCTGCCTCCTTTTCCCGGTTGTATAATTGGGGTATTAACCGATGGAGTGTACATCATGACTAAAGATTTTGACCCAAATTGCCTATTTTGCAAGATCATCGCCGGAGAAATACCTTCTGACATGGTCTATAAAGACAAAGAAGTAGTCGCTTTTAAAGATATCCATCCCGCCGCACCGGTACATTTGATGGTCGTCCCGGTAAGGCATATTGTCTCGCTGGCGGCGATGCCAGAAAAAGACACGCCGATTGTGGGTAAAATGACCGCCGCCGCCAATAAAGCGGCTAAAGACCTGGGGCTGGCGGAAAAAGGTTACCGCCTGATCATTAACAGCGGGCCGGATGCCGGGCAGGTGATACAACACCTGCACATGCACCTGCTGGGCGGCCGCGAGCTCAAGTGGGAGCAGTAGGAATACTACAAATAAGTACCAATAGGGAAACTCGAAATCCTAAACTCTGAACAAATCCGAAACACGAAATCAGAAATGCGAAAACGTACCGGATCCACACTATAACTAATAACGTCATTCCCGTGCACACGGGAATCCAACAACGAGTTCAGCAGTTATTTGCCTTTAATAAATGGATCCCCACCTACGCAAGGATGACGTTTTTTTTGAGGGGTCTCTACCCTATTTCTCGTATAGTTCCAGAATCAATTTTACCATTTTGTCCAGCCGGTTTTTATACTCGATAAGGTTTTGCTGTGATTTCCTTAAAGTATTATCGGGCGGGCTGTAATTATGGAGTTTTTTATTCAGGTCATCATTTAAAAATAATTGTGTTTTATTAATTTCTTTGCCCTGTAATAATGACTTAACAACCCCGGCTATTTCCCGGTTTTCCAGAACCAGATCGGCATAAAGGTCAGCTAATACTTCATCCTGCGGATGTTCCGGGAACGGAAGGGCATGGAATTCATCCCAGGCTTTTTTAAGAATTTCCTCTTTACCAGGCGCTTTATCAGGGCTGGCCGCAAGGCCGGCGGGGTTATTTTTCTTGAATTCCAGGTAGTAAAGCAGCCCGGCAATGCTCTTGCCGTCCTGTATCTTGCCGGAAGTGATCGCTTCCATTATTTCCCGTTCCGGAAGCTTTACCAGCTCGATGCCGGCGGTATCTTCGGCACTTAGAGGCTGATAAGACAATTCGGCAGCGTAATAAAGATGGCAGTATTCATTGCTGTAGCCCGGCGAGAAGAAGAACCCGCACAGCCGGACAACTTTAGTCGGTTTGTAACCGGTCTCTTCCTGCATTTCCCGGACTACCGCTGTCTCAACGTTCTCATTTTTTTCAATCCCGCCCGCCGGAATCTCCAAAAGGTTTTTCCAGAGCGGCGTGCGGAACTGGTTGACCAGCAAGACGTTATTCTCCGCATCAACCGCCACCACGGCAATACAATCATTACGTTCCACCACTTCACGGGTGCTGCGTTTTCCGTCAGCCGTTAATACGGTATCCACGCGCACTTTCATGGCTTTGCCTTCAAAGACCACCTTACGCATCAAGAGTTTTTCCGGTTTAGCCTGGCCTGTTTTTTCCGGCATAGTACACCTCAAGCGTTACAGACTGTCGTTTTTATAAACGAGCGCTATTTCATCGCAGTTGGGGAACTTGGGACATCGGAAGCAGTCCGTCCAGACCTTCCGCGGCAATTCCATCTTATCTATGTCTTTGAATCCCTGCTCTTTGAAGAACTTGGGACGATAGGTAAAACAAAATACGGTCTTAATGCCAAGGTCTTTGGCTTCTTTCAGGCAGGCGGCAACCAGCCGGCCGCCGAGCCCGGATTTTTGTTTTTCTTCCGCCACCGCCACCGACCTTATCTCCGCCAGGTCTTCCCAGGCGATAGCCAAGGCAGCGCAGGCAATCACTTTTTCACCGTCACGTATGACCACAAAGTCACGGAGGTCTTCATATATATCGCTTAACGGCCGCGCCAGCATCATGCCCCTATCGGCAAAGCCGTTGATTAGTTTGTGTATCTGGGGAACATCCGTTATTCTAGCTTTTTCTACCTGATTCACCTTGTTTTCCTTTCAACTTATCTTCAAGCGACTTAAAGAATGAATTTTCCGGCCGGATACGCCGGAACCGGGCGATATAGGGGCTCCGCCGGATGGTTACGGTATCTCCATTAACCAGCGTCAGGTTAATGTGCCCGTCAATGCTCAATGTTGCGTCAACGTAAGTATTAAGGCGCAGCACGATTTCCGATTTTTCTGATATTACCAGCGGGTATAAAGGGCTCAAATGCGGGGCCACCGGCACCATCAAAATATCCGGCGATTGCGGGTACATGATGGGGCCGCGGGCGGCCAAAGCATAACCGGTGCTGCCGGTAGCCGTGGCAACGATAATGCCGTCTGCTTTATATGTGGATAGCGCCTGTCCGTCGATGCTGACATCGATCCTGATAAGCCTGGCAATGCCGCCGCGCGCTAAAACAACATCATTCAAGGCATGGAACATCTGCGGCGCTTTGCCGCCAGAAACCAACTCCGCCTGGAGCATGGCGCGTTGATCATCCCAGCCTTTGCCTGCGATTAATGAAGGCAGTTTTTTTACCGCTTCATCATTATCCAGCTCGGTCATAAAGCCCAGTTTGCCCTGGTTGATGCCGGTAATGGGAGCCATATCCGGGATGACCGCCTGCACTGCTCTTAAAATAGTACCATCTCCCCCAACAGTTAACATGAGATCCGTCTCTTTCATGGCGGAACAGGCTTTTTCCGTATCCCACGCGGAACAGACCCAGACAGAAACCCCCTGCGCTTTGATAAAGCTTTCCAGTTCTTTAGCTTTTAAACGCGTGGATTCTACCTTGGGGTGATAGAGGATGCCGATTTTATTAAGTGACATATTATGTCCAGTCCTGACTTTTACACAAGAAACAAACAAGAAAAGTGTAGCAACAATGAGTTCAGGGTGTCAAGGATAGGTGTAAGGGAGAAATGAAAAATCAAATCTCAAATCTCAAAAACGTTGATACTTATCCCCTATACGCTATACGCTATCCTCTATCCCCTACTCTCTATCCCCTATACCCTACTCCCTCACCCTTACCCCTGGCCCCTAATATGTTATAATTGAATCCAGATGGCAGCTACAAGACGTAAGGCGCGGATATTAGCCCTGCAGGCATTATATGAGATGGATTCCGTTGGCCGGGAGCCGGAGCCGCTGATAGAACGTACCGTCGCTGAAGCCGGGCTGACCGACGAGAACAGTGTATTCGTACGGGAATTAATCGGCGGGACCTTGAAAAACCGCGAAGCAATAGACCGGGAGATACACACGCTGGCTCCCGCCTGGCCGCTCGACCAATTAGCTCTCATCGACCGGAATATCTTGAGACTTGCAATATTTGAGATATTATATGATAATAAAGTGCCGGTAAAAGTTGCCGTGAATGAAGCGGTTGAACTGGCAAAAACGTTCGGAAGTGATAGTTCCGCCAAGTTTATTAATGGTGTTTTAGGTGCGGTCAGCGCCAAGGCTAACCGCTAAATTACTTCTCATAAGGGGGAAAATCGTGGCAAGTACTTTTAATAAAATTAAAGCTATGGTTGTCGAGCAGTTAGGCGTCGAAGAAAAGGACGTCGTGCCCACCGCCAGCTTTGTTGAAGACCTGGGCGCTGATTCTCTGGACCTCGTAGAGCTCATCATGTCGCTGGAAGAAGCTTTCAGCACGCCGGAAAAGAAAATCGAGATCCCGGATGAAGCCGCCGAGAAAATAGTCACCATCCAGGATGCCATAGATTATCTAAAAGAACAGGGCGTTGAAATCAGCTAACCCTCGGACTTAATATCACAATTAAACAAATACCCCCGGCAAAATCGGTGGTATTTAGATATCTTTAAGGGCTGCAATCCGCCGCCTGCTTTTACTTATTCCTAAATAGTTTTCGCCCAGGCTACGGCGTTACTAAAAATCCGGAGGCCGTAAAGGTCTTCCCGCTCTTTTTCCCGCGTCCAGCGCGGGTGCTGCGTCCAGCGTATAAAGTCTTCCGGGTGGGGCATCATACCGAAAATGCGCCCGGTTGGGTCGCAAATACCGGCAATATCATCGACCGAACCGTTGGGATTGGCCGGGTAAACCGCCCCGGTATTCCATTTTTCATCCGTATACTGGACAACCGTATTCAGTTTTTTCAATATTTCAGGAGAAGCTACCAGCTTGCCCTCCCCGTGAGCGATGGGCACGTACATGCCTTTGATACCCCTGGTAAAAACGCAGGGGCTCTTTTTATTAACTTTGAGATAAACCCAGCGGCACTCAAATTTGCCGGAATCGTTATTCGTCAGCGTGACCGGCTGGCCGTCTACGCCGGGAATACCGGGCAGGATGCCCGTTTTAACCAGCACCTGGAATCCGTTGCAGATACCCAGCACCAGTTTCCCATCCCCCACAAACTTTTTAATATCTTCGCCCAGCTTAAGGCGGATTTCATTAGCCATAATACGGCCGGCAGAAATATCATCACCGTAGGTAAAGCCGCCGGGAATCATGAGTATCTGGTATTCCGTGAGTGTTTTATCTTTATTGACCAGTTCCTTAACCAGGGCAGAATCTACAACATCTGCGCCGGCGGCCTTAAAAGCTATCTGCGCATCACCATCACGGTTAATGCCCGGGGCGCGCAGCAGCAATACTTTTACTTTATTCATTCTGTTAATCCTTTAGCGCGATAGTCCCGCTCTTCAAACTCATCTCTCGCTTCTTGCTGTTCAATCTCCAGGTTGCCATCATCCGACCGGCTCCACTTTAACAGCCTCATCACTTTCCCGGCACAAGTTTCACAGACTATGCCCGGCTTTATTTCATTACCGCTTTTATCGAGAAGGTAAAGTCGATTCTTTTCCAATGATTCAGTAATCCATACTTTGGTTATCTGGCCTTTGCCGGGAATTATCGTTGTCCGTGAACTTTTCAAACAAGACAGTGTGGGCTCGTCAAAATGCCACTTATTATGGGAACCCCGTTCTTTCACTATTTTCAGGTTAGGCCAATGGACGATGTGTTCGTATTTATTGTAGTCACGACTGACCATTTCCTACCACCTTAACGGTTTCTGCCAGGCTTCTTTCAGTTCCGCTATATCTGCGGAAAGACAGATGCCGCCCTTTAAGCCGGTCACTTCAAGTTTTGTATCCTTCATCACGCGCCCGATTTGCGCAAAATCTATACCCGCCAATGCCTTTTCGAACGCCTTTTGGTCGGCGGGGGCCACTTCAACCAGGAAGCGGGTGTTGGATTCAGAGAATAATATGTTATCATCGCGGCCGATTTTCTCACCGAGGGGTACGTTTTTAAGGTTCAGAGCCATGCCCAGCCCGCCGGCAAAAGCCATTTCTGCCGCCGCCACGCCAAGGCCGCCCTCGGAAAGGTCGTGGCAGGATTTTGCCAGCCCTTTTTGCATCGCGCCGGAAAGGGTATCCATGGTTTTCTTTGCTGTCTCGCTGCGGACCTGCGGCACACTGCTGCCTATGAATCCGTTGACCGCATAGTAGTGCGAGGCACCAAGCTCATTGTACGTTGTCCCAACGAGGTATATGAGGTTGCCTGCCTGTTTGCAGTCCATGGTAACGGACTTATTCACATCGTCCATCACCGCCATAGCGGAAACGAGGAGGGTGTGCGGGATGCAAATACTGCCCTTGTCCGTATCGTATTCATTAAAGAGGCTGTCTTTGCCGGAGACAAACGGGGCGCCGTAAACCTTGGACATGTCGTAACATGCCTGCGCCGCGCGCACTAAAGCGCCCAGCCGGTCCGGCTTTTCCGGGTTGCCCCAGCAGAAGTTATCCAGTAAAGCCACTTCGTCTAAAGTGCCGCCTACGGCAATAACCTGGCGCAGGGCTTCATCGATAGCAGAGGCGGCCATCCAGTACGGGTCGATGTCCCCGTACTTTGGATTGATGCCGTTGGATATGATCAAACCTTTATCAGAATCTGCCAGCGGGCGGATAACGGCGGCATCGCCGGGGCCGTCATTGGCAACGCCGACAAGGGGCTTAAGCACACTGGTGCCCTGTACCTCGTGGTCGTATTGGCGGATAACCCATTCTTTACTGCAAACGTTCCAAGCCCCGAGTATCTTTTTCAGGCTTTCCGTGAGGTCGGCCGGCTGTTCGAACTTAGGTTCGGGGTTCCTGGGGGCTTCCCAGGCCGCGACGCGCTGGAGCTGCGGCAGGCCGCCATGCAGAAATTCCATATCCAGGTCGCAGACCAGGTTGCCCTGGTAATAAAGCTGGAGGCGGCGGTCATTGGTAAATTCCCCGATGACCGTGGCGATAGCGTCTTCTTTTTCACAGATAGCCAGGAACCGCTCGATGTTTTCCGGGGGTACGGCCAGCAGCATGCGTTCCTGGGATTCCGATATCCAGATTTCCATATAGGAAAGGCCTGTATATTTTAGCGGCACTTTTTCCAGGTCGACGCGGACGCCCGTCTCCTCCCCTACTTCACCGACCGCGGAGGAAAGCCCGCCGCCGCCGACATCATGGCAGCGGACATAGAGGTTTTCTTCACGCGCCTGCAAAATAGCGTCCAGCGCTTTCTTTTCCACGATGGCGTTGCCGATCTGCACGGAGTTGGAGGAAAGCGTTTCCGATTCTTTATCGAGCTCGCCGGAGGCAAAGGTGACGCCGTGAATACCGTCACGCCCCGTCTTGCCCCCCACCAGCACGCAGAGGTCGCCGGGTTTCTGGACGCCTTTTTGCGCCATACTCGCCGGTAAAATGCCCACGGTGCCGCAATAGACCAGCGGGTTGCCCACATAACGCTCGTCAAAGAAGATCGAACCGTTGGATGTCGGGATACCCATGCGGTTGCCGTAGTCTGCCACGCCCGCACGCACACCTTTGAAGATACGGCGGGGGTGTAAAACGCCTTTGGGGAGGTCTTCATGTTTCATATCCGGCGGGGCAAAACAAAATACATCCGTATTAAGGATAGGCTTGGCGCCGAGCCCGGTGCCGATAGTATCGCGTATCACGCCGCCGATGCCCGTGGCTGCGCCGCCGTAAGGCTCCACGGCGGAGGGGTGGTTATGTGTTTCAACTTTGAAGTTGACAGCGTACCGGCCGTCAAAATCGATGACTCCCGCGTTATCTTTAAAGACGGAAAGGCACCACGGCTTAGCCAGTTCACGCGTCGCCTTCATCACGGTGCTTTTCATCAGGCTGTCAATGGTCTTCTTGCCAAGCTGTATCCTGGATTTAAAAGTCTTGTGGCAACAGTGTTCCGACCATGTCTGGGCGATAGTTTCCAGTTCGACATCGGTCGGCACGCGGTTGATCTTTTTAAAATAATCCTGGATGATCTTCATTTCTTCCAGCGTCAGCCAGAACCGGTTTTTGCTTAATTCGATAAGTTCTTTATCGCTCATTTTAGCGATATCGGTCTTTTGCAGCTTGAATTTATAGCTGGCCGGGCGCAAGCCCACCGCCTCCGTGTGGGAGACGATGTGCTGGACGACGCTGTTCACCAGCAGCTTTTCCGCGATGGATTTTATAATATCATCAGACAAATTGCCCCAGAAAAAATACTTCTTGGTGGTGCGGACGGCGGTAATCGTGGTGATGCCGAGGTCGCGGATACCTTTTAACGTGCTTTCTTCCACCGGGTCCATAACGCCGGGGTTATAAGCCACCTCCACCAGGCGCGCGCCTTCCGGGGCGGGGGTTCCTGCCGACGACCCGTCGGATGCAGCGTATTCTTCAACGATGGGGTCTGTCAAAAGCTCGCGGCAGACGGCCTGCAATTGTTTATCATTAAGGGTACCCTCAAGCAAGTAAACGGTAATATAGCGGACGTGTTTGACCGTTTTGATGCCCAGGTCCAGGATATCTTTGCGGAGGCCTTCAGAACGGGGGTCGGCAAAACCCTCTTTAACCCATACTTCTACTCGATACATTTAATTCCTCCCTGTTACGTCCTCCCCTCCAACTCAAATCTCAAAACTCAAAGCTTAAAACCACAACTCAAAAGTAATAACTATTTGTCATTCCCGATCCAATCGGGAATCCACTTTGGTAAGGCAATGACTCAAGAAACCACTGTTGGATTCCCCCGATGTCATCGGGGGAATGACGTCGTTTTGGGGTACGGTAATTGTTCCTTATATCCTGACTATTTATCATGAATTCTCGTATTGAAATCCATTATTCTACTCTATCTCCGCCACCCTTTTATCAATCCGTTCAACGAGGAACGTTATCCAGCGGCTGGGCTCCCCGGCATGGGCAAAATCAAAATCCGCGTAAGCCTCATTACCGGTTTCGGAGTAATAACGGCCTTCAACCGCCTTACCGTGGACATAATCCAGCATACTCTTGAAAGAACGGCTCTTGACAGCGTAAGGATAAAGCGAAAGGACATCCAGCACGCGCAGGATGCCGTACTTTACCGCGGGGTATTCCAGGGCGCGGAAGCGTTTCCCCACCCCAAATCCGTATAAATGAGATTCGTGTTGCCAGTGTTTTAGTAATAAGTCTATAGCGCCTGACATGACCGGCCCCTGCTGGTAATGGATGTATTGGCCTAAAAGCATCAGCAGATTGAGGTCGTCCATGGGGCAGGAACCTTCCGGATTGAAATTCTCCGCATAACAGTCCCACCCGCCGCCGGACATTTGCTCGCTCATCGCGGCCTGGATGTATTTTTTTATCCGCGGGTCATCGCCGTAACCCATTTTAGCCAGTGAGGAAACAAGGATAGCCGACATGCAGTAATAGTTTTCTTTAACGTTGGGGGGAATGACAAAAGAACCTTCGCGGGTCTGATAACGGAAAATCTCCTCCGCCTCACTATCCAGCCCCAGGTCCCCCGTCTTTAACCCGATATCCGCCAGGAAGAACAGGTCCCAATAGGCCTTACCGGAGTCGGTATAATGCACGCGGCCGGCTTTAATAGCAGGAATACCGACATACGACCCTTTCAGCCGTGTTACCAGTTTGCGGATAGACTCGTCTTTAAGTACCGGTGAAACATCCGGCTGTAAATCTAAAAGCTGGAGTTCAACGGCATACTTGAGCCAGGCGGGGCCTTCCAACAACCATTCGAGGACTTTTTTATCCAAGATTGTAATACCCTGATTTCCAGGTTTTTTACGGGGGACGTTCTGACACTTATATTTTAGCGTTTTTTAGGGGCGGGGTAAAGGGCTGGCCGGGCCAACAGGCAAATCTCCGGATAATAGCGGTGCAGGACTTTAGTAATATTACATATGGGACTAAAAGTAAAGCGTTGGATATCTAAAATAACCGGTACCGGCGTTATAATTAAGTACACTTTGATATAGTCTCTGAATTATCTACTAATACTAACGAAAGAGATATTTTATTTTTTAATCAGGAGAACTGTATGTACACAGTTAAAGCCGATTTTAAGAAAAACCGCTTGTATGTAACCCTCAATGGATTCATGGCCCTCAAAGAAATGAAAGAATGTACGGACAAAACAATCGAGGAAGGCAAGAAACTTAAGCGCGGCTACGATGTTATCACCGATATTTCCTCTTTTAACGCGGTAGGGCCGGAAGCCCAGGAAGAAGTTAAGCGCGGGCAGGCTTTCTTCAAAGAGTCCGGCGTAAGACATGCGATACGTGTCCTCGGCAACGCCGCTATCACGAATATCCAATTCAATAGATTAGGCAAGGCTGTGGGTTATGTACCGGAAACGGTGGCCACCGTAGCGGACGCTGAAAAAATCCTGGATGCCCAGAAATAAACTGAATTAGTAAAAGAGGGGGCGCGATGCCCCCTCTCGGTTACACATATTTTTTTAACCCGGCTTGACTAATCCCTGTTCAACATGGGCCGGCGTTATTTGCCAGGTACTTCATTAAGCTTAATACCCAGGGCATCGGCTACGCCCTTACCGTAAGCTTTATCCGCTTTCAAACAGTTCCCTATATGCCGGATTTTTATTTCTTTAGGGGCATCGCCTAAAGCGCGGGCGGTATTTTCAAAAAGCGCTTTCTGCTGAGCGGGTTTCATTAACCGGAAAAGCTTACCCGGCTGGGTATAGTAGTCGTCATCATCTTCCCGGAAGTTCCAGTGGTCGGCGGCGTCTTCAAGTTTAAGCGGCGGTTCCTTGAATTCCGGCTGTTCCTGCCATTCGTTGTAGCTGTTGGGCTCATAATGCAGGGTGCTGCCTTTATTGCCGTCAACCCGCATCAGGCCATCGCGGTGGAAACTGTTCACATTCTGCGCATTCTTCGGCATATTAACCGGGATTTGGTCATGATTTACCCCCAGGCGGTAGCGCTGCGCATCGCCATAGGAAAAAAGCCTGCCCTGCAGCATTTTATCCGGTGAGAAACCGATACCCGGGACCACATGGGCCGGATTAAAGGCAGCCTGCTCTACATCCGCAAAATAGTTTTCCGGATTGCGGTTGAGCTCCAGAACGCCCACTTCCATCAACGGGTAGTCCTTGTGATACCAGACCTTGGTGAGGTCAAATGGATTATAAGGCATTTTAGCCGCGTCTTTTTCCGGCATGATCTGGAAATACATCGTCCAGCGCGGGTAATCTCCCTTTTCAATGCTTTCATACAAGTCCCGCTGGTTGCTTTCACGGTCATTAGCGATGATTGCCGCAGCTTCTGCATCGGTCAGGTTTTTAATGCCCTGCTGTGTTTTCAAATGAAACTTGACCCAGAACCGCTCGTTTTTATCATTGATAAGGCTGAAGGTATGGCTCCCAAAGCCGTGCATATGCCGGAAGGAAAAAGGAATACCTCTGTCACTCATAACGATAGTTACCTGGTGCAGCGCCTCCGGCAGAGACGTCCAGAAGTCCCAGTTATTTTTAGCACTGCGCATATTCGTGCGCGGGTCTCTCTTGACCGCATGATTCAGATCAGGAAACTTTAGCGGGTCGCGCAGGAAAAACACGGGCGTATTATTACCCACCAGGTCCCAGTTGCCTTCTTCCGTGTAGAATTTCATGGCAAAACCGCGGATATCGCGCTCCGCATCGGCGGCGCCGCGCTCACCGGCAACGGTCGAAAAACGCAGGAAACAATCGGTCTTTTTTCCCACTTTGGAAAAGATCTTTGCCTTGGTGTAACGGGTCATGTTTTTAGTTACCGTAAATGTTCCGAAGGCGCCGGAACCCTTGGCGTGCATACGTCGTTCCGGGATAACCTCACGGTCAAAGTGTCCCAGTTTCTCCAAAAACCAGACATCCTGTAAAAGGGCGGGGCCTCTTGGCCCGGCGGTCATCGTATTCTGGTTATCTACGACGGGTGCGCCGGAGACGGTAGTGAGCTTGGACTTTTTATTATTTTTAACCATCGTCCTACTGCCTCTTTTTTCTGCTTTCTTCAATTTACTTTAATAATTTTCCGCCAACAGTTCATAATATGCTTTAGCGTGTTTGCAGGCCGGGCAGATATCGGGGGCTTCCGTGCCCTCGTGGATATAACCGCAATTAGTGCAATGCCACTTGACCACGGCTTTTTTCTTGAATACTTCCCCTGATGCCACGTTCTTGGCCAGCTTGCGGTACCGCTTCTCATGGAATTCTTCTACTTCAGAGATTTCTTTAAATGAAGTAGCGATATCTGCAAAACCTTCTGACCTGGCCGTGGTTTCCATATCCTTGTAAATCGAGCTCCACTCCATTTTTTCCCCGGCAGCGGCGGCTTCCAAGTTCTGCTGTGTCTTCCCGATCACCCCCGAGGGATAAGCGGCAGTAATTTCCACATCTCCGCCCTGTAAATATTTAAAAAATATTTCAGCGTGTTCTTTCTCATTCCCCGCCGTCTCGGCAAAGATATTCCCTATCTGTTCATAGCCCTCTTTACGGGCGGCGCTGGCAAAAAAAGTATAGCGGTTACGCGCCTGTGATTCCCCGGCAAATGCGGTTAAAAGATTTTTTTCCGTCCTGGTGCCTTTGAGTGATTTAGCCATAATATATTCCTCCTGTTTTTTTTCATTGGCAGTCTTTACAAAGACCGCGGAATTCAAGTTGATGGGAATGGATTTTCAGCCCGGTCCTCCCCGCCACCCGTTCATTCAGCTCTTCATCTACCGTCTCATTTATATCAAATACCTTCCCGCACTTTTCACAGCGGAAATGGTAGTGATTTTCCTGTTTTTCCTCATATCTCCCCAGGTTCCCCTGGACGCCGACCGCCGTGACCAGGCCGTTTTCCTCCAGCACTCTTAGGTTGCGGTAGATGGTCCCGATGCTGATATTCGGGATTTCTTTTTTTACGCCTTCATATATCACATCAGCCGTAGGATGCGTTTTATTGTTTGACAGGAAATTTATAATGGCTTTTCTTTGCTTTGTTGTTCTTTTCATATTTTGATTTAATGATAATGATTATTATTATTAATTATCCGGTTAATAACATTAATTGTCAATACCACGGGCGGCGAGGCATATGAGCATATTATTCTCTTGTTCTTTACCAAGACTGTGACTTTTCTCCTATTTTTACTGCCCATAACTATTGCATGATTATGCTTGTAATGGTTCAATATGTATATACGGTGAAGGCATAATGGTTGGGCCGGAAAAGGATGAAACTAAAATGACTAAATTACCGGGAAATGCCAAGCCTCGGGAGCTTAAAAAAGATATCTGGTACGTGGGGGCGCAAGATTGGGATAGGAGGCTTTTTGATTCGCTTATCCCCCTGCCGGACGGCACCAGTTATAATGCTTATTTGATTAAAGGCAGTGAAAAGACCGCCCTGATAGATACCGTCAACCCCCCGATGAAAGACGTATTGCTGGATAACCTGGACCAGCTGGATATCAAGCGCATTGATTACGTTATATTTAACCATGCGGAACCGGACCATTCCGGCAGTATCCGTGAGATACTGGCAAAATACCCGGAAGCCCAAGCCGTTTGCACGGATAAGTGTAAGCCGATGTTAATGGATAGGTTCATGGTACCGGAAGCACGCTTTAAGACCGTGGCGGACAAAGAAACGATCAGCCTGGGCAACCGGACACTGGAATTTATACACGCGCCGTGGGTGCACTGGCCTGAAACGATGTTAACCTACCTCCGCGAGGAAAAAATATTGTTCCCGTGTGATTTCTTCGGGTCGCACATCGCTACCACGGATATGTTCGTGCGGGATACCGGGCAGGAAGCTGAAGCCGCTAAAAGATATTATGCGGAGATCATGATGCCGTTCCGCTTCCAGATACAAAAGAACCTGGAGAAGATAAAGGACTATAAGTTCGATATCATCGCTCCGAGCCACGGCCCCATCCATGATAAGCCGGAATATATCATTAAAGCCTATAACAGCTGGGCTTATGACGAGCCGGGGAATATCGTCGTGCTGCCCTATATTTCCATGCACGGCAGTACGCGCCGGATGGTCTCTTACCTGGTTGACGCTTTAACCAGGAAAGGCATAAGCGTCAAACAGTTCGACCTTGCGGATAGCGATATCGGCAAAATAGCCATGGAACTGGTGGATGCGGCTACCATCGTGCTCGGTACGCCTACGGTTTTGATCGGCCCGCATCCTAATGTGGCCCATGCGGCTTTCCTGGCTAACGCGCTTAAACCCAAGGCAAAATTCGTCTCCATCATCGGGTCGTACGGGTGGGGCACTAAAGCCGTGGAAACATTAGCCGGGATGATACCCAATCTTAAGGTTGAAATCATCCCGCCGGTAATCATCAAAGGCTATCCTAAAGATGCGGATTATGAAGCACTCGATAAGCTGGCAGACTCAATTGCCGAAAAACACCAGGCCGCCGGCCTGTCTTAAAACCCGATTTGATAAAAAGGAGAGAACTAAAATGCTAAGCATCACCAAGGAATCCAAGCTCAAACCGGAGCAAATCATCAAGAGCGCCGTTAATTTCTTCGGGGCAAAAGGCCTGGGGCTGATCGTAAAAGAGGAAGACACCTGCTCGGTGTATCTCGAAGGCGGCGGCGGCGGTGTCAGAGTCAAGGCCGCGGTCAGTAAAAAGGGCAGCACGGTGGACCTGGAAACCAGGGAATGGGAATCACAGGCCAAAGACTTTTTGGCTTCTATAAAATAGTTTTCTACATAGGAATAAGGGGATAAGGGGGAAAGCAAAATGGCTTATGCACCAAAGGATTACACCAAACTTATAGGTATGGAAGGGTTTAGCCAGACGCTGTTGAACAACCATTTCACGCTCTACCAGGGTTATGTTACCAACACCAATAAACTTATGGATTCTCTCTCCGCGATGTTGAAAGACGGCAAGACCACGGCGCCGGAATATGCTGAATTGAAACGCAGGTTCGGCTGGGAATTCAACGGGATGAGGCTGCACGAATATTATTTTGAAAACCTGGGCGGCAAAGGCGCCATGGACAAAGCCGGCGCATTGGCAAAGAAACTGGCACAGGCTTTCGGGAGTTATGAAGCCTGGGAGCAGGACTTTAAAGCTGCCGGGGCGATGCGGGGCATAGGGTGGGTAATACTTTACCAGGATGACGCATCCGGCAATCTTTGTAATACATGGATTAATGAACATGATACCGGGCATTTGGCCGGCTGCCGCCCGGTATTGATCATGGATGTTTTTGAGCATGCTTTCATGATTGATTACGGCTTAAAGCGTGCCGATTATATCACCGCATTCTTTAAAAACATCAACTGGAAAGCGGCGGAAGGCCGCCTGTAATAAGGGAGCTTTTTAAGGGGAATTCCGGTGAGGTTATGAGTTGAAAAGACTTGTTTTATTGATTTTGATAGTCGCCGCCCTGCTGGCTGCCTCGTGTACCGAATCAACTACTACGTTAACCGCCAGCCCGACGACTTTAGGGCCGCAACCGGGCGGGAACTTTGAAATTACGATACAGGGAGATGCATTCTCGCCGCCGTCTACCAATGTGCCGGCCGGTACCACGGTTATCTGGGTCAATAGGGACCCGTTTACACATACCGTGACTGCAGATGATGGTGTTTTTGACAGCCATGATATTGCTCCGGATAAGAGTTACAGCCGTCTCTTTAGCGTCAAGGGAGTCTTCAAGTATCATTGTTCGGTACACTCTTTTATGAAAGGGACCATCACCGTCGAATAAGTGACCGTTAAAGGAGCGTGACTTTGATTAGTGCCCTGACAGCTATCAGGATCCTTTTTATCCTTGGAATAGTAAATGCAATAACGGGGCTGTTAATCTTTTTCTCCTGCCGCTGCCTGCCGGGCTCACGCCTCGGCAAGGGATGGATGAAGTATAAGTGGTACCAGAAGTTTTTTAAGTGGCACTGCTACATCTGGTGGGCATTCTGGATATCCGTGATAATCCACGCGGTATTTGGTATTATCTACATCGGCTGGCCGTTCTGATACAGCCGGGCGATAGTAAAATTGAGTTACCTGGATATAGGAGAGATAGATTCTCCGGCGTTCAATTCTAGGGGTAAAAACCCCAATAAGGATATTATCAACCCGCAGTAATTATTTCTTTTTCTTGGCCGGCAGTCCGGTTAGCGTTTCCTGCAGTTGTTTAATGCTGTACGGCTTGGCAATCACGGCGGCAAAGCCGTATTTTTTATATTCAGACATGATCGGGTCCGTGGCATATCCGCTGGACACGATGACCGAGGCAGCCGGATCTATTTCCAGGAGCTTCTTCGTGGCTTCTTTGCCCCCCATGCCGCCCGGCACCGTCAGGTCCATAATAACAACACTATAAGGATTTTGCGCATCCATAGCCTGTTTGTATTTTTCTAGGGCTTCAGCGCCGTCAGCGGACGTCTCAACCTCATAACCCGCGAGGTTAAGCATGTTTTTCAACATTTTCCTGATTATTTCATCGTCATCCATGACAAGTACTTTGCCGCCGGCTTGAGTAGATTTTTTAATATCCACCTTTTTTTCTCCTTTTGCCATCTTCCTGGAGGCCGGTAAATAGACATGGAATATCGAGCCCTGGTTAGGCACGGACTCTGCCAGCAGGGAACCGCCATGACTCTTTATTATAGAATACGCGCTGGTTAAACCCAAACCGCTGCCTTGCGCCTTGGTGGTAAAATACGGTTCAAAAATCTTGTGCAGGTGCTCCGGCTGTATTCCGGTGCCGGTATCGCAGACGTCTATCTGGATATAATTCCCGCTGGATAACGGCAGGGTGCCTGATCTCTTTATGTTAAGGTTGCGGGCTTTAATTTGCAGCGTTCCGCCCTGGGGCATGGCTTCATCCGCATTGCTCACCAGGTTGTGGATGACCTGGCTGATCTGGCCTTCATCAGCGTCTACCAGCCATAAATCTTCCGGTAAAGATAATTCAAGGCGGATTTTGGAACCGCGGAGGGCAAAAGCCGCCGCATCTTTAATAACGCCCGTGATATCCGCCACTTTCTTGATCGGCTTGCCGCCCCGGGCAAAGGTTAAAAGCTGCTGGGTCAGGTCGCGGGAGCGTATCGCCGCTTTTTCCGCTTCATCCAGCATTTCATATACTTCTTCGGTTGGCGGAAGGTATGACTTCGCCAGCCCGATATTGCCCATTATCCCGGTAAGCAGGTTATTAAAATCATGGGCGATTCCACCGGCCAGCGTTCCTATAGATTCCAGTTTGGCGGCGCGGAGCTGCTCCTGCTGTAACAGGTCTTTAGTTGAACCAAGTTCAATATCCCGCAGGGCAAAGGTAACATCAGCCGCTATCTCGGAGAACAGGGATATTTCTTCATCATCTATCAAAACACTGTGCCGCATCGAGCCGCAAAGCACGCCGTATAACGTGCCGTTCAGCTCCAGCCTGACGGTCATACTGCCGATGCCTTTGGTTTGCCCCAGGACGGGGCAGCCCCGGCATTGTTCCTGCGGGTCTTTGGTAACGACAACCTTTTTTTGACTTATCGCTTTTTGAACACAGCGCGGCAATTCTCCCCGCCGGAATAGATCAACCATGTCGTTCATGCCGCTCGTATTGGTTTCCGCCCAGGTAACCGGCTGGCGTGCGTCATCGAGCAGAATAATCCAGACACTGTGGAAACTGCGCCCTACCACCAGGTTATCGCAAACGCCCTGGATAAGACGGTCGCGGTCTTTCTCACGTGTGATCAACTGGTTGATGTTCCTGATAGACCGCAGCGCCAGGTTCAAATGATTGATTCTCTCTTCATCTTCTTTGCGGGAAGTTACATCCTGGACCATAGACAGGAAACCCCGCGGATTGCCTTCATTATCACGCAATAAAGTAATGGTCAAGTTACCCCAGAATACTTCGCCGTTTTTTTTACGGTATCTTCTTTCCACATTGAAATAAGCCAGGCTGCCTTTTACGAGCGCATCCAGCTTGGCGGGGGTATCATAAACATCCTCCGGGAAGGTCAGGTCTTTATAGGTCATATTACGCAGTTCTGCCTCGGAATATCCATACATCTCGTAAAAATGCGTGTTCGCCATGGTAAATTTGTGGTCCAGGTTTGATAAAACAATACCCAGCGGCCCCGCCTGGAAAATCCGGCGGAAACGTTCTTCGCTCTGGTGGACTGCGAGTTCAGCCTGACGGCGTTCCGTAATTTCCAGGGCGAGTACAAAAATTCCTTCCGGTACCGGCTGGACGCTTAAATCAAACCATGAAGTAGTGCCGTCCGGGAAGGTATAGTCCGTTTCCATCCGCTGCGGAATGCGTTCATCCATGCACTTCCGCATGCTGGCAAACATCCCGGTTTTTTCCACTCCCGGGTATATTTCCACGATCTTCCGGCCCACAAGGTCGGACTTCTCCATGCGGCTTTGCCGGCAGGTGGCTTCATTAACATAAAGATAACGCCAGTCACGGTCGATTATCTGGCATCCCTCGATCATGTTATCGAGAGAGGTACGGTAACGCTCTTCGCTGGCGGCTAACGCCGCCTCGATCGCCTTGCGTTTAGTCATATCTATCATGGACATAAAAATATAAGGTTCGTTTCCAAGGATTAATACCGCCAGGTTCGTATTAAATATCTTGACGGTACCGTCCTTCATCTTCAATTTGATCTCAATGTTGGAAACGAACCCTTTTTCAAATAACTCTTTTAGAATGGTTTCACGCTGCTCCGTTTCATACCAGATATCGAGTTCTTTTTCTGTCTTCCCCATCGTTTCTTCGCGGTTGTATCCCGTAACAAAGCAAAAAGCATCATTTACTTCCACGCACTTCCCGGTTTTGCGATTAATAATTATATTCATGCTCGGCGAATAATGAAACGCCCCGAAGAATCTTTCCTGGCTTTCTTTTAGTGCCGCTTCTGCCTTTTTCCTATCGGTGTTATCCTGGAAAATAGTCTGGGTATATATCTCTCCGCTAATCGTGACATAGGTGGATGAGACATGCAGATTCTTGATAGTTCCGTCCTTACATAAACCATCGTATTCAAATACCGTGGGAGGTACTTTCCCCTCGGTTACCCGCTTTAAACGTTCTTTGATCAAATATCTAGAAGACGCCGCGATTTGGTCCAGCAGCGGGACTTTAAGATATTCCTCCAGGGAATCATATTTCAGCATAGTCAGCAGGGCTTTATTGGCGAATATAATCTGGTTCCCTTTAGATAATCCGATACCGATCAGTGCCTGTTCCACAATACTGCGGTATTTATCTTCGCTCTCTTTCAAAGCTTCTTCCGCCTTTAACTGGTCGGTAATATCACGCGCTGAAGATAAAGCTCCGGTAACCTTATTGTTTTCATCTTTCAGCACCCGGCACCACCAGGCAAGCAAACGCTTTTCACCGTCCCGCCGGCGCTGCCAGCTTTGCACGTAGATGATATCTTCATTTCCGGTAAAAAGCGGCTTTACCGTTTCATAAGTTTTTTGTTCGCCTTCAAAATAAAAGTCTGCTTCTTTCCCGATTACATCATCACCGAAAAATTCCATACCCGCCCGGTTAGCCCAGGAATAGATTTTTTCGGCGTTAACTTCCATAATGATATCCGGGACCGCGGCCAGGATAGCTTCTTGCCTCGTGTTAAGATCTGTCAGTTCTTCTTCCGCCTTGAGCCGGTCGGTAATATCCTGGTACATCGCCATGTATTGCCGCTCGCCGCCCCAGGTGATTTCACGGCGTAATACCTGCAGAGTACGCACTTCGCCATCCGGCCGCCGGATACTTATTTCATATTCAGGAGGGCCGAATTCACCCCTGCGGCGCTTGTCTTTTCTTTCCAGGTGGCCGGCATAACTTTCCGGGGTATAGAGCTGCTGCTTGGGTATGGTTTTTAACTCTTCAACAGTTTCGCAACCGGTGATATCCAGTATCGCCTGGTTGGCATAAAACAGGTCTCCATCAGCAGTGATAACACGGATACCGAGCGGACTGGCATCTATCGTATTGCGGAAGTTCTCCTCTGATTCTATATAGGCTTCCTTAAGTTTACTGCCATCGATCATCGCAGAATCCAGCTCTACTTTGGCGGCGCCAAGTGTATGTTCGCCGGAATTACGCCGGTCTTCAGCGGCATCGCGCTTTTCTTCAGCGGCATCGCGCTTTTTTTCAGCAGCATCCCGTTTTCTTAAAGCCGTACCATCACGTTCGCCGTCAGAGATACGTTGTTTATCTTCAGCATTATCACGTTCAGTTTCAGCAATATCACGTTCACTTTCGGCAATATCGCGTTCATTTTCTGCAATATTACGTTCAATCCCGGAAGCATCAGTGGTAGCACCATGCAACCTGGCAATCAGCTTTTCCGCCATTTCCAGTCTTTGCTTCAGTTCCTTGTAGGTCGGCCTGGTTTCATCCATTGTCCGCTCCGTGTGATATCCGGATAAAAACATTAAGCTTTTTTTCCGGGAAAACCCCGTGGTACAAATAAAGAGCACCGGTTCATGCTCTTGGCAGAACTAGCCGCTGGAGCAGTGCCGGCGCCCTTGATTCATACTGAAACTCTTTTCAGCACGTATTTGAACAGGAGATGCTTCGCTTTAAATTTCCCCTAGTGTACCCATTGCGCGATAACATTGTCAAGCGGTATATTTGTTGCCAAAACACGCGCTGGAGTAACAGATATGTCACAGAATGAAATAGATTTAACGATATTGGGGAATACCTGAGCGCTACTCTAAAATTTCAATAATATGCCGGACCTGCTGGGGCATTTCACGGCGGGTGGTGGTATCGATCAGCTGGACCTGGCAGCCGGGGCAGTCCGTAACGACGATGTCAGCACCGGTCGAAGCTATGGAATCGGCTTTTTTATCAGCTATTTTTTTTGAAAGGTCATAAAAATAGATACTGAAGGTGCCCGCCATTCCGCAGCAGCGGTCGGCATCCGGCATTTCAACGTATTTGATTTCCGGGATGGATTTCAGGATATAGCGCGGTTGTTCTTTAACGCCCAGGTAGCGCCCCAGGTGACAGGGTTCGTGGAAAGTAACGCTTTTGCCTTTATATTCCGGAGCAGCATGATAGGCTGACGGAGGTAATTTCAAAATATCTACCAGGAATTCCGTGATATCTTTGATTTTTCCGGCATATTTCGTATATGCCTGCTTACGCTCATCCGTATCCGCGAGGAATTTGGCGTAGTCTTTCATCGCGGAGGCGCAGGTAGCGCAATCGGTTACGATATAATCGAGGTTTTTGAAGGCTGCCACATTTTTATCCGCCATTTTACGCCCGGTAGAAAAATCGCCGGCGCCGAGGAATACCGGCGCGCCGCAGCACCCCTGCCCTTGCGGGACAATAACCTCAACACCGTTCTTATTCAGGAACTTAACGATCTTTACGCCCAATTCCGGGAATACAAAATCCGTCATGCAGCCGGTAAAATAACCTATCTTAAACTTTGTCTCAACCCCGGTGGGGGGTTTATTAACTTCCGGGATAGATTGGCGCAGAAACTTCGGCGCTATATTGGGGATGTGACGGCCTTTGCCGAGGGCGGAGAGAAAGGCGGAGAGGTGGCGGATTTCTCCGTTGGTTTTTGGCAGGAAAACGCCCTGGAACCATGATACCAGGCGCACCGCGTTGCCAAACAGCGTACGGCGGGGCAAAAGCCAGCGGTAGATAAAGCTGTAAGGGAAAGGTATGCCGCGCACTTTTACCTTGTCCGCCCGCGCGGCCGTAATCACGGCCGGTACGTTCGTACCGGCGGGGCAATTCTGCGCGCAGGTCCCGCATAAAGTGCAGCGGTTAATCAGTTTTTCCATTTCTTTGGTCTCTTCAAGCTTGCCGGAAAGCAGATTACGCACCAGCACGATCTTGCCCCGCGCCACGGAGGATTCCAC